>Ga0070683_100005855_pt1 | contig 10288 bp, 12 predicted proteins | sample KBSC713LmetaG_FD_64662 | JGI IMG/M metagenome (GOLD analysis project Ga0070683, IMG submission 64662) | Corn rhizosphere microbial communities from Kellogg Biological Station, Michigan, USA - KBS C7.1-3L metaG | ecosystem: Host-associated > Plants > Roots > Rhizosphere ... | reverse complement strand
TCGTGATGTGAGCCGACGGCGTGCAGGAGCTCGGCGCGGACTCCGGCCTCGAGCGGCGCGGCGCGCTCCTCGATCATGCGCAAGCCGAGATGGACGTGACCCAGTAGGCGCCCTTCCTCGGTCGGCTTGAAGACCGGGCCGCGCGTCAGCTCGACGGTGCGGCCGACGTCATGGAGCAGAGCGGCGGCAAGCAGGAGGTCGGCGCGGAGCCGCGGGTGGAGCTGCGCGATCTCGCGGCAGATCGTCGCGACGCCGACCGTGTGCTCGAGGAGACCGCCCGCGTAGCTGTGGTGGCCTTCGACGGTCGCCGGGAGCCCGCGCATCCGCCCCCGGAGCTCGTCGTCGCCCACGAACCGTCCGACAGCGGCCTTCAGGCCCGGGTGCGAGATCTCGCCCGCGAGGAACTCTAGGAAGCCTTCGAGCTCGTCGGCGTCGCGTCGCATGCTCGGCGCAAGCGACTCGGGATCGAGCTCCTCCGCAGGCTCGATCGAGCGAATCTCGAGCTGAAGCCGGTCGCGGAAGCGATCGACGCGGCCGAGCACACGCACGGCGTCACCCTCGGAGAAACGGCTGTCGAGCAGATCGACATCGCTCCAGACGCGCGCCTGGATGCGGCCGCTCGGGTCGACGAGCTCCAGCGCGAGGTACGGAGCGCCCGCGCGCGTGCGCAGCCGCTCCTTCTTCGCGACCGCGTACACGCCCTCGACGACGCGGTCTTGCTCGAGCTCGGCGATCGCAGACACGTCCGGAGTCTAGGTCCGGAAACGGATGGTACGGTGGCCCGCGATGGCCGAAGTCAAGCCGTTTTCGGCGCTTCGCTACGACACCGCTCAGGCCGGCCCGCTCGAGGATCTCGTCGCGCCGCCGTACGACGTGATCGGGCCTGCGGAACGCGAGCAGTACCTCGCCCGGAGCGCGTACAACGTCGTCCATCTGACGCTGCCGGACTCCGAGGAGGACGCCGGCCGCGACCTGCTGGCATGGCGCGAAAATGGCGTCCTCACGACCGAGGAGCGGGCAGTGTGGGCGCTGTCGCAGGACTACGTCGGGCCCGACGGCGTCGCGCGCACTCGCACGGGCGTCGTCGCGTCGCTCAAGGTCGAGCCGTACGAGAACGGCGCCGTCTTGCCGCACGAACGGACGCACCGCGGCCCGAAGGAAGGGCGGCTCCGGCTCCTGCGCGCCACACAGACGCAGCTCGAGCCGATCTTCCTCCTCTACGAGGGGTCGGCGCCGTTCACGGTTCCCGAACGCGAGCCGGAGCTCGAGGTCGAGGGTGCCAAGCTCTGGCGGCTCGAGGACAAGGGCATCGGCGAGGCGTTCGCCGACCGACGGCTCCTGATCGCGGACGGCCACCATCGCTACGAGACCGCGCTCGCCTACCACGAAGAGGTGGGAACGGAGGCGAGCGGGTACATGATGGTCGTGCTCGTCAGCCTCGAGGATCCGGGCCTCACGATCTTTGCGACGCATCGCGTCTTCCGCGAAGCGCCACGCGAGCCGCTCGAGGGCGAACGGCGTGACGATCCCGAATCGGCACTCCAGGAGCTCCAGGAGCTCGAGCGCGGCCGGGCCGCGGTCGTGGTCTATGACGGCAGCACCGAGCTGGCCGTCGACGGAGCGGGCGAGCTCGATGTTCAGCTCGTCGACCGGCTCGGCCAGGAGGGGCTCAGCTACACAGCCGACTGGCGCGAAGCCGTTCGCGCTGTCGACGACGGCGACGCGGCGGTCGCGGTGCTCATGCGGCCGACCCGCATCGAGGACGTCTTCGAGGTCGCTGCACGCGGCGAGACCATGCCGCAGAAGAGCACGTACTTCTATCCGAAGCTCGTCTCGGGGCTCCTCTTCCACCCGCTCGACGCGTGAAGCCCTGGCTCGACCTCTGCCGCGCCGCCGTCGGCGACGTCCGCCAGGTGCTGGACGGCATGCCGAGCCGCAACGAGCGCGAGCCGGTCGTCGGCGCGGGCAAGGGCGGTGACGATACGACCGCCGTCGACGCCGCGGCCGAGGCAGCGATCATCACGCGGCTCGAGCGGCTGCACGCCGACGAGGGCATCGACTTCCACCTCGTCTCCGAGGAGCTCGGCGAGCGCACCTATGGGCTGTCTCCGACGATGCACGTTGTCGTCGACCCGATCGACGGCTCGCTCAACGCGAAGCGCAACATCCCGTACTTCTCGGTCTCGATCGCGGTTGCCGAGGGGCCGACGATGAAGGACGTCGTCTTCGGTTTCGTGCACGACTTCGGGAACGGCGAAGAGTGGACCGCGACGCGCGGCGAAGGCGCCTGGCTCGACGGCGAGCGGCTGGGCTCGGTTCCACCGAAGGACAAGATCGAGGTGCTCGCGCTCGAGGCGACCGTCGCGGCGTCGATTGCGGACAAGGCCGTTGCATTCGCACCGCTTGCGCACCGCTTGCGGGTGATGGGCTCGCTCGCGCTCTCGCTCTGCTTTCTCGCGGCGGGTCGCGTGGACGCTGTGTGCTCGCTCAAGGAGGCGCGCGCGGTCGACATCGCGGCGGCTCAGCTGCTCCTGCACGAGGTCGGTCTGCCGATCATCTTCGTCGACGCAGGCCCATTCGGCGAGGGGCCGCTCGACACTGCGGCGCGCTCGCCGGTCGCCGCGGCGGCGACGCAGGAGCTGTGCGAGCAGCTCGCGCACATCATTGCGACCTAAGGCGACGCTCGCGGCGGAAGTGACCAGTCGACCCAAAGGAACGCAAGTCACAGCCGCTCGAACCGTCCGAATCGGTTGCTCCGGCTGGAACTACGCAGACTGGCGTGAGGTCGTCTATCCGAAAGGTCTCGGCCAGTCGCGCTGGCTCGAGCACTACGCGACCCTCTTCGACACGGTCGAGGTCAACAGCACCTTCTACCGGCTGCCACGCCGCGACGCCGTCGCTCGCTGGGTCGAACAGACGCCTGACGACTTCGTGTTCGCCGTCAAGGCGAGCCGGTACCTGACGCACATCCGGCGACTGCAGGACATGGGGCCCGGGGCGGAGCGCTTCTACGAGCGGATCGAGCCGCTCCTGCGCTCACCGAAGATGGGCCCGGTCCTCTGGCAGCTGCCGGCGAGCTTCCGGCGCGACGACGACCGCCTGGCGTCGGCGCTCGACCAGCTTCCACCTGGCCGGCACTGCTTCGAGTTCCGCCACGCGAGCTGGTTCGTGCCCGAGGTGTACGAGCTACTCCGGACGCGCGGGGTGGCGCTCGTCATCGGCGACCATCCCGAGCGGTCTTTCCAGTCGTACGAGCTGACGGCGGAGTGGACGTTCATCCGCTTTCACTACGGCCACCGCGGACGGAACGGCAACTACTCCGAGCGCGAGCTGACCGAGTGGGTCGACAGAATCCGCAGCTGGCGACAGAGCGCCGACGTCTACGCGTACTTCAACAACGACTGGAACGGCTTCGCGGTGAAGAACGGTCTCTACCTCAGCTCGCAGTTCGATGGCTGATCGGGCACGGCACACGCGGCTCGCGGCGGCACGGCTGCGCCTGGGCATCGTTCTCTGGCTGGTCTCCTGGATTCCGTTTCCGATCATCCTGGGCGTCTCGGGCAAGGGCCGCTACCTGATCTGGGGCGTGCAGTTCGTGATCGGCGCGATCGGGCTCGTGCTCGCGGGCTCGGCGTTCTTCGACGCCGTGAAGCACCTCGGGTGGAAGCGAGCTCCCCGGGCGCTCCTGCATGCCCTTGTCCACGGAGACAAGGAGTCGGCCCTCCCGGTCTGAGAGTTCTCTCTCCGTTGCTACGCTCGCTTGGTGGAACCACCCACTCGCGAACAGATCACCGAGGCGCTCGGCAAGGTCATCGATCCCGAGCTGAAGCGGCCGGTGACCGAGCTCGACATGGTGCGCGAGGTGCGCGTCGAGGGCAGTCACGTCGCTGTGAAGATCGCGCTGACCGTCGCCGGGTGCCCGCTCCGCGACAGCTTCGAAAAGCAGGTGAGCGAGCACGTGCTGCCGCTGCCCGGCGTCGAGTCGGTCTCGCTCGAGTTCGACGTCATGACCCCCGACGAGCGCACCAAGCTGACGCAGCGGCTGCGCGGCGGAGTCACGGGGCGGTCGAACGGGATCTCGGTCGACGCCTCGACGCGGGTGCTCGCGGTCGCGAGCGGCAAGGGCGGTGTCGGCAAGTCGACGCTGTCCGTCAACCTCGCGGCTGCGTTCGAGCGGCTCGGGCAGCGCACCGGGATCCTCGACGCGGACGTCTACGGGCACTCGATCCCGCTCATGCTTGGCGTCACGCAGCGGCCGGTCGTCGTCGACAAGATGATCGTGCCCCCGGTGCGGGGCGACCTGAAGCTGATGTCGATCGGCTTCTTCCTCGAGGAGAATTCCCCGGTCATGTGGCGTGGCCCGATGCTGCACCGCGCGCTCGAGCAGTTCCTGTCCGACGTGCATTGGGGCGAGCTGGACACGCTGGTCGTGGACATGCCCCCGGGGACGGGTGACGTGTCGATCTCGCTCGGACAGCTGCTGCCGCGCGCCGAGGTCGTCGTCGTGACGACGCCGCAGCCGGCCGCGCAGCAGGTCGCGGTGCGGGCCGCGCAGATGGCGAAGAAGACGGGCATGCGGCTGATCGGCGCGCTCGAAAACATGTCGCATCTCGTCGGCACCGGCGAGGAGCTCTTCGGCTCCGGCGGCGGGGACGATCTCGCCGCGGCGATCGACGCGCCGCTCCTCGGCAAGATCCCGCTCGATCCGCGGCTCCGCGAGCAGGCCGACCTCGGCGAGCCGCTCGTCTGGGCGGAGCCCGAGAACGAGACCTCGCGCACGATCTACGAAGTCGCGGAGGCGATCACCGAAGCCGCGCGCGAGCCCGGCACGGTCAAGAAGCCGCTCCCGCTCGCGACCTAGAAACGAAGGGGCGCCAAAGGGCGCCCCCGCGTTCGAGAGTGGGCAGCTCTAGCAGCCGCCGCGGTAGAGCAGAGCGGAGTTATCCGGCGCGACCGGCGTGTTCGCACCGAGCTCCCCGGAGACCGTGTTGCCGATCACGGTCGCCGACAGGTTGCCGAGCAGCCGGGCCCACGGAGCCCAGGCCTGTCCTGTGGCGAGGCCGTCGAGATGGTTGCCGTTGTCGATGACGCCCGAGAAGTGCGCGTTCGCGTGCGGGCGACCGCCCTTCCCCGGGTGCATCGGCGATGTGGACTTCGAGCGCCACGTGCCGGTGAACCAGCCGTCGCCGGTCGTCTCGTTCACGACCGTGCGCGTCGCGATCACGAGATTGCCCATGAGGCGTGGCTCGGCGCTCGTCGATGTTCCGCGCCACACCGCGTTCGTGATCCGGAATGTGTTGCCTTCCGACGTGCAGGTCCGGCTGTGCGACCGGGTCTGATCCGCCGTGAATGCTGCAGAGACGTCCGCAGTCTGTGGGTGCGGCTGCGTGGCCGCTGCGACGCCGACGAGCACGAACAAGCCGACTGCCGCGAGCCAGAAGAGGTGCTTCCGCATGCCGATCTTTCCCCCTTTCATCGTTCTTGTGGGGACAATCTCGCCTGGCAGTGAAGATCCCGGGTGTTCGACGTAAAGATTTTGTGAGGAACGTGACATGAGCACACGAGCCGACGTGCTCGCGACCCTGCGTGGGCTCGGTTACGACGAGGACGATGCGGACACGCTCGCCGATCACTTCCTCGACGCCGAGGCGCGCGGGAAGCGCGGGCACGGGCTTACGCGGGTCGAGTGGCTGACGACGCTGGAGGATCTCCAGCCCGACGCGAAGCCGGAGCGCGTGCTCGCCGAGCCCGGGTTCGAGCGCTGGGACGGTCGTGGCGCGCTCGGCTACCTGACCCTGGCCGCGATCTGTCGCGCGCAGCTCGAGGATCCGCCGCCGCACGCGCGCGTGATCGTGGCCGCGCACTGCTTCCCGACGGGGATGCTCGGCTACTGGGTGCGGAAGCTCGCCTCTGGTGGGCTCGTCGCAGCGCTCACGGCGACCTCACCCGCGCGCCTGGCGCACCCGGACGGCGGCGAGCCGCTGGCCGGGACGAACCCGCTTGCGATCGCGATCCCGAGCTCGGATGGCAGCCCGGTCGTCGTGGACGTGTCCATGGGCGCTGTGACCTACGGCGACGTGCTCGCGGGCGCTGCGACGAACGACGAGCTCGTGCCGTTCGGCGGCGAGCAGGCGCACAAGGCGTTCGCGCTCGCCGTCGGGCTTCAGCTGCTCGTCGACGCGCTCATCGGCGACGGCTTCGGCGCGGTGCTGCTCGTTGCGCGGCCCGAGGCCGACCCGGTGCCGACGCTACGAGCCCGCGCCGCCGGTGTCCGTCTGCCCGGTGATCGCTAGGAACTCCGGGTCGTCGCGGATCGCGTCGAAGTCGGGATCGCCGACCGCGCTCTCCTTGAACCGCTCCTCGGCCTCGACGGACTCCCGGAGGTGCTTCAGCGCCGAGTCCTTCCGGCCCAGAAGGCTCTCCGCGCAGGCGAGGTTGTAGAGGAAGCCGGCGTCGCCCGGCTGCTCCGTCAGGAACTGCTCGTACGTCTCGGCGGCCTTGTCGTAGTCCTCGTTCGCGAAGTGGACGAGGCCTTGCGCGTTGTGCTCCCAGGGGGACGGGCTGAACGCCTCGCCCGGCTTGCCGCCGGCGACCAGGATCGTCGTTCCGACCTCGCTCGCGATTGCGGTCCGCTTCGCCGCAGGGTCGCGGACGAAGACGAACGTGCCCGCCGGCGCGTCGATCTCGTCGCCGTTGACCGTGAACGTCGCGCGGCCGTGCGAGACGAAGTAGAGCTCCTCGTGGCCGCCCTCGCGCTCGCCCAGCTCGTCGTGCTCCGCGACGATGCGGATCCCCGGCTCTTCGGCGACGTACGCGTTGACGCCGAACGACTGGATGTCGAAGTGCGTGCGAACCATCGCCCACGAGGGGCCGTCGCCGGCCTTGAGGGCGAGGTCGTTGACGTTGGCAGTCCCGCTCACGCCGGGAACTCCGGGTCGTCGCGCAGCCAGTCGAAGTCTTCGTCCTTGACGGCGTACTCCTTCGCGGCGGGGTCGAGCTCGATCGCGCGCGTGAGCTCCTTGATCGCTCCTTCGCGGTTCTTCGTCAGCGACTCGAGGCAGGCGAGGTTGTAGTGCCCCTGCCACGCGTCGTCGTGCTCGGCCACGAACCACTTGAGATGCTCGCGTGCCTTGGCCTCGTCGCCGCTTCGGTAGTAGCTGAAGGCGACGAAAACCTCCTCCCACGCCGAGATTTCGTGCGGCACGCCAGGCTTCGCGCCGATCGCGAGCACGGTCGTCCCGGGCTCGGTCGCGACCGCGCCGCGCTTCGTGCCCGGCTCCGCGTGGACGAACGTTCCCGCCGGCGCGTCGACCTCTTCTTCACCGAGGACGAACGTCGCGCGGCCGCTGGCAACGAAGTAGAGCTCCTCGTGGCCGTCTTGCTCGCGGTGCTCCTCGACGACGCGCTCGGTGCCCTGCTCGGCCGTGTACGCATTCGTGCCGAATGCGGTGATGCCCAGCCGCCTGCGCACCGGGCGCCAGAGAAGTCCCTCGTCGTCGACCGGGAAGCGGTCGAGCTCGTCGAGGTGGACGACTTCGTAGGCCTTTTCGGTCATGTCCTTCGCAACGCTTTCAGGACAACGGGGTCGATCTGCTCGATGCCGTCGACGCGATCCTCGAAGTTCGCCGTGCCCGTCCAGCGCGTGAACGAGTCCTCGAGCTCGCCCTCGTAGCCGAGCTTCGCGAGCCGTTCGCGGAGCTCCGCGGCCAGCTCGTCGTCGACCGGAACCCACTCGTCGCGCGGCGTGACGCCGAAGATCTCGTCGTGGAGCGTGTAGATGCGCCGCAGCTCCTCGATCGGGAGCTCGTGGTCCTCGACGCGCAGCTCGACGACGACGTCCGACATGCCGGCGTACCCGCCGTTGGGCTGGACGACGAGGAGCGCCGAGGACTGCTGGCCGCGGCTGTCACCCCCGGCCTCTTGCGCCGCTGCGAGGCATTCGATCAGGCGGCTTGCGAGCGGGCCGGAGCTCGACTCGAACGTCTCGGCCAGCGCGTCGACGGTCTCCGGGTTGACGAGGATGTTGCCCTGCGCGGCGTAGTTCGTCCCCGTGCGCCCGCCGGCCCAGTCCATGCACTCGGCGCCCGTGTAGGTCGCGGCGTTGCCCTGGCGGTCGACGACGCCGAGCTGCCGGTGGTCGCGGCCGTCGTCCTCGCTCGTCAGCCTGTCGACGACCTCCTGCGCGGACAGGCCCTCACGCAGGAGCTGGAGCCCGTTCGGCCCGTAGCGCGGGTTCGCGTACGCCTGCGTGGCGACCGCGCCGACGTGCGGCTCCGCCCACGGGACGACCGAGCCGACCGACAGGAACTTCGACTGCACCGAAACGCCCCACTGCTGCGCGTCGAGGTCGCACGCGACGATCGAGTATGTCGCGACGATCGGCGTCCTAGCCATACGTGGCCTCGATGAGGTCGATCTCCGCCAGCTCCTTCGTCGGCACCAGCACGCAGGCTACTTCCGGACGGGCCAGCGCCGCCAGCACCTTTTCCACGCTGTCCGCGCGCACGACGACCGGAGTCCCTTCGTCGAACGCCTTCCGCAGGACGGTGTCTTCGAGCTCGTCGACCACGAGGGGCTCGGCCGGGAACTCGATCTCGCCTTCGACGGCGAGCTGCGGCACCTGCTGGCGCGTCGCGCCGAACCAGCGCTTCCTCAAACTTCGACCGTCTCTCCCGGCTCGGGGGCGACGATCTCGACTCCGGACGGCGCGAGCTCCCGCAGCTGGTCCGGCGTGCCGGCGAGCAGCGGAAACGTGCCGTAATGGCAAGGCACGCACTTCGACACGCCGAGGAACTCGAGCGCGACCGCGGCCTCCCTCGGGTCCATCGTGAAGTGCCCGCCGATCGGCAGCACCGCGACGTCCGGCGAGTAGAGCCGCTTGATCAGCTGCATGTCGCCGAAGGCGTTCGTGTCCCCCGCGAAGTAGATCTTCGTGCCGTTCTCGACCTCGAACACGAGGCCGACGGGCTCGCCGAGGTAGACGATCTGGTCCCCGTCCACCGAGCTGCTCGAGTGCTGCGCGTGGGTGAGCGTGACCTTGACGCCGTCCAGGTCGACCGTCCCGCCCTTGTTCGGGTCGCGGATCTTGTCCTCGGGAACGATCTTCTTCAACCAGCAGAGCCAGTCCGCGAGCTCGACCGGCGCGACGACGACGGGGTTGTGCTTCTCGACGAGGTCGGACGTGTTCCCGACGTGATCGTCGTGGCCGTGCGTGATCGCGATCGCGTCGACGCGCTCAGGCTCCTTCTCGTTCTCGGGGCACTTCGGGTTTCCGAGCCAGGGGTCGACGTAGATCCGCTTGCCTCCCGGCGAGTCGAAGCGGAACGTCGCGTGGCCGAGCCAGGTCAGTTGAAGATCAGGCATTGCGCTCCTTTCTGGGCGATGCGCCTGAGACTAACCGAGGCGCACCAGCCGGAAAGCCTCGACGGGCTCACGCTTGCCTTTGAGCTCCAGCGCGCCCAGTGGCTCGAGCTCTGCGCCGGTCAGCTCCGCGGCGGTCGTCCCGCCGATCACGACCTGACCCGGCTCGGCCTGGGCCTGGAGACGGGCGGCGAGGTTCGTCGTGTCGCCGATCGCGGTGAAGCTCCGCTGCTCGAGCGCGCCGACGTTCCCGATCACCGCGGGGCCGCTGTTCACGCCCACGCGGAAGCGCGGCCACTCCGGACGCCCGTGCGCGACGGCTTCGGAGGCGTCCACGAACGCCAGGGCGGCCCGCGCGGCTCTCTCTGCGTGGTCGGGCTGATCGACGGCGGCATTGAAGACGACGAGCACCGCGTCGCCGGCGAAGCGCTCGATCATCCCGTCCTCGGCCGCGACCACGGGCACCACCTCGGCCCAATAGGCGTTCAGCATCGCGACCACCTCCGGCGGCGTCGAACGCTCCGAGAACGCCGTGAAGCCCTGGAGGTCGGCGAAGAGAACGCTCACCTCGCGCTGCTCACCGCCGAGCTCACCGGCGCCGGGCTGTTCGCGGAGCCTCGTCATCAGCTGCGGCGAGAGGTACGGGCTGAAGAGCTCGTCGAGCCGCCGCAGCTCCCCGGCGGCCTGCTCCAGCAGCTGCCGCTCCTCGTCGCTGAAGTCGCCGCCGACATCCTGCGAGTCGACCGCGCGGCTCAGCGCCTGCGCGTAGCGCCGGTCGACGAGCTCCCCCGTGTGCTCGAGGTACAGATCCTTGAAGAGGGCGGCCGTCGAGCGCCTGCGACGGTACTCCTGGCGGGCGACGAACGCGACGAGGCCGAACGCGACCGTCATCAGCACGTGCCACTCCCACCACGACGCGTGCCAGTTG
>Ga0070683_100005853_pt1 | contig 10289 bp, 6 predicted proteins | sample KBSC713LmetaG_FD_64662 | JGI IMG/M metagenome (GOLD analysis project Ga0070683, IMG submission 64662) | Corn rhizosphere microbial communities from Kellogg Biological Station, Michigan, USA - KBS C7.1-3L metaG | ecosystem: Host-associated > Plants > Roots > Rhizosphere ... | reverse complement strand
ACGCGCGACCTCGGGTTGTCGATTCTCGCCGGCGCGTGTCTGGGCGGCGGGACGGCCGTGAATTGGCAGACGTCGCTGCGCACACCGGACAACGTGCGCGACGAATGGAGCGCGACGTCCGGCTGCGGTCTCTTCACCGACGATCGATTCACACGCGCGACCGACTTCGTGTGGGCGCGATCGGGCGTGTCGACGCACGAAAGCGTCGTCAACGCCAACAACGCCCCTCTGCGGCGTGGATGCGAAGCGCTCGGGTACGAATGGTCGCCGATCGCCCGCAACTCGCACGGCTGCGACGCGACGCAATGCGGCTACTGTATGTTCGGTTGTCGCATCGGCGGCAAGCAGGCGACGACCGTCACCTTTCTCGCCGACGCGCAACGCTCTGGCGATACCACGATCGTTGCCAACTGCTCGGCGCAGCGCGTGACGATTGCGGACGGGCGCGTGACCGGCGTGTCGGCGATCGCGCGGGACGGCCGCGGCATCGAGATGGCGGTGACGGTCCGCGCGCCAATCGTCGTCGTGGCGGCGGGTGGAATTCAATCACCCGCGTTGCTTCTCCGCTCCGGACTCACGCTTCCGCAGCTCGGGCGCAATCTCTTCTTGCACCCCACGTCCGCGATCGCCGGCCTGTACGCCGATCGAGTCGAGCCGTGGTCCGGCCCGCCGCAGTCGATCGTTTGCAACGAGTTCTCCGCGATCGACGGCAATTACGGATTCCGTTTGGAGACCGCGCCCACGCATCCGGGACTCCTCGCGCTCGCCGTTCCGTGGACGGGTGCGCGCGAGCATCGCCGTCTCATGCAGCGCTGCGCGCATGCCAGCGCGATCATCGCACTCACGCGCGATGCGGTCGGCGGGCGTGTTCGAGTTCGGCGCGATGGCACCGCGCTGATCGACTATCGTCCCGATCGCGCGCAGCGATCGCTCATCGCACAGGGAATCGCCGCGGCCACACGCGTGCATCTTGCCGCCGGCGCCGAGGAAGTCCTGACGCTCCACAGCCGCGGACTTTCGCTGCGCCAAACACAAGCCACCACGTCTCACGACATCGACGCGTTCTGCGATCGGCTGCTGCGCGAACCGCTCGCGAACAATCGCTCGCTGCTCTTCAGTGCGCATCAGATGGGCACGTGCCGCATCGGCCGCGACGCGCGTACCGCGGTTTGCGACGAGAACGGCCAGGTGTTCGGCGTGCGCGGATTGTACGTCGCGGACGCCAGCGCATTCCCGGCATCGAGCGGCGTCAATCCCATGATCACGGTGATGGCGCTCGCCAAGTGTGTCGCTGAACGCGTCTCGACGTCCTGACGACGCGAATCAGTCGCGATATAACATCTCGATCACTTGCGCGTATTTCTCGCTAATCACCTTGCGCCGCAGCTTGAGCGTCGGCGTCAGCTCGCCGCCGTCGATCGACAGCTCTTCAGGTAGAATCGCGAACCGTTTCACCGTCTGAACGCGGGCCAGACGTTCATTGACGATGTCGATCTCGCGTTGGAGGTAGGCCGCGAATTGCTCGCACCGCACGGCTTCCGCCGGCGTGCGCGCGGGGCTTCCCGCGGCCGACGCGATCGATGAGAACTTCTCCGGGTCGAGCGTCAACAATGCAGACAGATGTCGCCGGCGATCGCCGATCACGACAGCTTGGCTCACGACGCCGATCGACTTGAGGTGACCTTCGACGTACTGCGGCGCGATGTTCTCGCCGCCGGCCGTGATGATGATCTCCTTCTTGCGATCGGTGACCTGAATGAACCCCTCGGCGTCGAGCACACCGATGTCACCCGAGTGCAACCAACCATCGGCATCGATTACCTCGGCGGTCGCCGCGGGGTCGTTGAGGTAACCTTTGAAGATGTGCGGGCCGCGCATGCAGATCTCGCCGTCGTCGGCGATTCGCACTTCGGTGCCGGGAATGATCGATCCGGCCTTCCCCGTTCGATAATGGCTCGGCGTGGAGAATGTCGTCACCGCCGTGCATTCGCTCATGCCGTACACTTCGCAAATCGGCAGGCCGAGCGACAGGAAGAAATCGAGCGTGCGGGTGGAAATCGGCGCGGCACCGGTGATCAGAATTCGCGCGCGATCGAGGCCGAGACGTTCGCGCACCTTCGCGAACACCAGCCGGTCGGCAATGGAGTACGACATCGGGCGCGATGCCCCGCGCTGATCCGCGTACCCGCCCGCGAGTCCAACACCGCGCGCCCAGCGAACAATCTTTCGTTGAAGACGCGAGCGTTTGGCGCCTGTTGCCTCCATCTTCGCTTGCATCTTTTCCCAAACGCGCGGCACGCCGAGAAAGTGATGTGGTCGCGCGTCGAGAAGTGTGTCCCCGAGCGTCTCGAGGCTTTCGGCGAACCAGATACATGTGCCGAGCACGATGCTCGCGTGTAGAGAGAACAGCTGCTCGGCGACGTGGCTCAGGGGCAGGTAGCTGATCATGTCTTCGCCGGCGCGGACGTCCGTCAACCGCCCCGCCTGCTCGACCACCCAGGTGATGTTGGCGTGACTCAGCATCACCGCTTTGGGAATTCCAGTCGTGCCCGACGTATAAATCAGCGTACACACATCGTCGGCGTGTTGCGCCGCGAGTCGTTCGTCGAGTCGTTCCTCGGGAACCGACGCGCCGAGCTCCAGGAATCGAACCCACGGGACGACGTCGTCGGCGTCGGAACGACCATGCATCAATACGATCGCGGACAGATTGGGCAGTCGATCGCGCACGGCGCGGAACTTCGCGAGTTGAGCCTCGTTCTCGACGAACGCCACGCGCGCCGCGCAGTGCTCGGCGATGTACCGGCATTGCTCCGGCGTGCTCGTGGTGTAGATGCCGGCCGGTATCGCGCCCGCGGCGATCGCGCCGATGTCGGCCACGAACCATTCCGGGCAATTGTAGCCCAGGATCACGACGTGTTGGCCGGGCGCCACGCCTAGTGCGACGAGCGCGCGTCCGGCGCGACGAACCTGCTCGCGGTAGTCGCGCCAGGTCGTCGTCTCCCACGCACCGTCGCGCTTGCGGCGGAGCGCTGGATTGTTGCCATGCGCTCGGGCCGTTCGGTCGAGCGCGTCGATGATGCGGGTCGGCATGTGGTGTCAGGGGCTTCTCGATCGCCTGGGACTCTACTGCCCCGCTCCGCATTGCGCTACGCCGCCCGTTAGTTTCCGGCCATGCTCCGTGCTCTTGTTCGCAGCGCGCTTGCGCTGATGTCCGCGACGACGCTCGCCGCGCAGGCCGCGCCGCGGGTCGCGCCTTCTTCCGGCGCGCTCGATCCGCTCCACGACGCGGGGCAGAACGTGACGATCTCTCTGCTCACCATGGGGAATGGGAGCGAGGTGTGGGAGATGTTCGGTCACACCGCGATTTTGATTCACGACAATCCAACCGGGCGCGATACGGTCTTCAATTGGGGCGTGTTCGACAGCCATCAGCCGCACTTCATTCCGCATTTTCTCCAAGGCTTGATGCTGTATCAGATGGGCGGGCAGACGTTGCCCGATCTGCTCTACGCGTATCGGTATTTCAATCGGTCGGTCGTGTCGCAGGAGCTCGACCTCACCGCGGCGCAGAAAGATTCGCTGCTCCATCTGATTCAGATCAACGCGCAGCCGGAGAACGTGCAGTATCGCTACGACTACTTCGTCGACAACTGCTCCACGCGTCCTCGCGACCTGCTCGATCTCGTGCTGGGCGGACAACTCCACGCTCATTCGTCGCAGCTCACTGACGCATCGTATCGCTCAGAGGCGCTGCGATTGATGCAGGGCGACAAGCCGCTCGTCGTCGGCGTGCACATCGGACTCGGCGAGCCGTCGGACCGTAAGATCACGATGTGGCAGGAGATGTTTCTTCCACGGCGGCTGCATGACGTCGTGGGATCGCTCCAGGTTCGCGATAGCAGCGGCGCAACGCATCCCTTGGTGCGTAGCGAGCATGTGTTGTTTCAGGCTACCCGCCCGCCCGAGGCCGAGGCGCCGCCGAATCTCGCGCCGTGGCTGACGGCGATCGGGCTCGTGCTCGCGGCGATATTTGCTTGGCTCGGTGCGCGTGCGGCCGCGGGAAGTCGCGGTGCGAGGATCGGCGCGGCGATCGCGATGTCGATCTATTGCGTCGCTGCCGGTGTGCTCGGCCTCCTGCTCACCGCCTTATGGACGGTGACGGATCACGTCTTCGCGCATCGCAACGAGAACTTGCTGCTGTTCAATCCGTTGTGGCTCGTGCTGGCGGTGTTGATCGCGATCGCGATGTGGAGCGGCCGGGCAGCGCGGGCGACGCGGATGTTGGCCGCGGGACTCGCAGGTTTGTCGGTGATCGCGCTCGTCGCGCATCTCGTGATGGTGTCGGCGCAGGTAAATCTGGCTGTGATCGGATTGGCCCTGCCGCCCGCGCTCGCGATTGCATGGGCGGCGGCACGTGCTAGGGCGTGACCGACACGGCCTGCTGACCCGCCGCGCGGAGCTTTGCGTTGAGCGCTGTGAGCTCCGTCGTTCGCAACACGTTCCACCGCGCGAGCAGCGCATCGAAGTCTCGTTGTGTTGCCCGCACGGCCGCCAATGCTTGCGTCGTCGGCTCGGCGGTGGCGCCTTCGAGCAGCTCCATCATCGACAGCAGCTCTCCGCTGATCGACGAAAAGCTCGGCTGACCGCCCGCCCCGCCGCGACCGCGACCGCCGCCGCCGCGGCGTCCACCGCCACCGCCCTGACCCGCGAGCGCGTTGAGCTTTTCATCATAGGCGTTGATTGCTTCGGTCAGCGACGCGTTGTTCGCTCGATCGCGCACCGTACGAAGCTGCGATTGCAGCGAACGGACTTGCGCGACGATCGATGAATCGCGTGCGATGTCGTCGAACAACGCCACCGCCAGCAGGTGTTCCTGCGCGACGACAGTCGCCGGTGTCTTGATGCGCGGGTCCATCCTCACCGTGAGCGGCTTCGAGTACGTCTTGCCGCCGGCCGTCAGACGAACGGTGTACTGACCCGGCAGCGCCCAGGGGCCGTGCGGACCGCGCGGCGTATCGTGCGGTGTCGCCGAGATCGGGTATTGGCCCGGCTGCGAGCTCGTACCGGCGGGCGGGGCGTAGTGCAGATCCCACACGAAGCGATGAAAACCAGGCGCGGCGGAGAGCACCTGCGTCGGACGGATCCAATACGCCGGCGTGTTGCCAAGGTCCGCCGGCGCCATCGACGTGTCGCGGCTCGAGTACACTCGAATCACGCGCCCGCCCGGCTCCACGATCTCGAGCTTCGCGTCGCCGCTCATGCTCGCGCCCAAGTGATAGTCGATGATCGCCCCGTCGGGCGGATTCTGCGCCCACGGCTCGTCGGGCGGGATCGGTGTGTCGGTGTACTTGCTGAATCGGAATCGATACGCGCTCGCCGGCGCGAACAGCGTCGCGGCGCTCGACGCGGTACTGGGCGTGATCTGCCGCAGCGGCGCGATGTCGTCGAGGATCCAGAACGATCGCCCGTGTGTCCCGATGGCGATGTCGTCATCCTTGATGACGAGATCTCTGATCGACGTCGCCGGCATGTTGAGCCGGAGCGACGACCAGTGGTCGCCGTCGTCGAACGAGACCCAGACCTGTGTCTCGGTTCCGGCGAACAGCAGGCCTTTTCGTTTCGAATCCTCGCGCACGACGTTGACGATCGCGCCGTCGGGAATGCCGTTCGTGATCTGCGTCCACGTCTTGCCGCCGTCGTGCGTACGGTAGATGTGCGGCTTGAGGTCGTCGAGTCGAATCGTGTTCACCGCCGCGTAGGCAGTGTTCACGTCGAACCGGCCGGCGTCGATGATCGAGACTTTGCTCCACGGATGCGCGCGAAGATCGGCCGGCGTAACGTCGCTCCAGTGCGCGCCGCCGTCAGCGGTCGTATGAATCAACCCGTCGTCGCTTCCGGCCCAGATGCGCTTCATGTCCACGTACGACGGCGCGACGGTGTAGACGACGCCGCCGTGCCGCGCCCGAGCAACCTGCTCGCCGGAATATTTGCCGACGCTCGGCGGCACGATCGAATCCGTGCGCGTGAGGTCGGGGCTGATCTGAGTCCAACTCTTTCCACCGTTGATCGTCTTCCAGACCGTGTTCGACGCGAAGAAGAGCGCGTGCGGATCGACCGTCGAGAAGACGAGCGGTGCCGTCCGCAACGTGCGGAAATCGCCGCCGCCGCCGCGTCCGACACGCGGCCCCACTTGTTGTACTTCACCCGTGCGTCGATCCCAGCGCGACACCTTGCCGCCGTACACGATGTCCGGATCGAACGGATCGGGCGCGACGTAGCCGTACTCCTCGGTGCCCACGGGATGCCAGTCCCAATCGAGAATGCGCCCGTCGTCGCCGCGGCTGCGCACGCACGCCGACCCCGATTCCTGCTGGCCGCTGCACACGCGATACGGGAACGCATTGTCCGTCATGACGTGATAGAACGCCGCCGTCGGCTGATTGAGCCACGAGCTCCACGACTCGCCACCGTTCACCGTCACGATTGCGCCCTGATCGCTCGCGATGATGAGGATGTTCGTGTTGTTGGGGTTGATCCAAATGCGATGGTAGTCGTCGCCGCCCGGCGCGCCGCGAAGCGCGTTGAACGTCTTGCCGCCATCGGTCGACTTCCACGTGACGACGCTCGCCGTGTACACGACGTCGGGATTTCTCGGATCGACTTTCACTTCCGCAAAGTCCGACGCCCGGCTCACGACGCGCTCGTCCGTCGTCGAAAGGTGCCAGTTCTCGCCAGCGTCATCGGACCGATAGAGGCCGCCGTTCCGCCGTGAATCGATCGTCGCGAACATGCGCGACGGCATGCTGGCCGCGATCGTGAGTCCGATACGACCCAGCCCGTCCTGCTCGAAGGTTGGTAGACCCTTCCCGATCTTGTGCCACGTCGTGCCGCCGTCCGTCGTTTTGTACAGACCGCTCCCGGGTCCGGAGAACTGTCCGTTCTCCCACGGCCCTTGCCGTGCCTCCCACATCGCGGCGTAGAGCGTGTTCGGATCGGCCGGGTCCATCACGATGTCGACGGCACCGGTATTCTCATCCTGATATAGGACTTTTTGAAACGACTGGCCGCCGTCGGTCGACCGAAACACGCCACGCTCGGCATTCGGTCCATACGGATGACCGAGCACCGCGACGAAGAGTCGATTCGCGTCGCGCGGGTCGACGACGATCTGCGGAATCTGTTGCCCGTCGCGCAGCCCGAGATGTGTCCACGATTTGCCCGCGTCGGTGGACTTGTAGATGCCGTCGCCCGTCGACAAGTCCGGACGCTGCAGGCCTTCGCCGCTGCCGACGTAAATGACGTTCGCGTTCGACGGCGCAATCGCGATCGCGCCGATCGATCCGGTCGGTTGTGAATCGAAGATCGGCGTCCAGGTGCGGTCGTAGTCGGTCGTCTTCCACACGCCGCCGTCGACCGCGCCGATGAAGAAGACATTCGGTCGATCGGGGATGCCGACCGCCGCCTTGGTGCGGCTCGCTCGGAACGGCCCGATCATGCGCCAGCGCATTTCCGAGTATGCGGCCGGATCGACTTGCTGCGCATCGACGTGAAGCGCGCCGAGCAGCGCGATCGTGATCAGGAGAAACGAACGGCGAAACGAATGCACGAGCGCCCCGGTGCGTGGAAGGCGAATGATGGATGAACGCGATGCTTGAGGTTGCTGACGGATTGTCGCACGCGTCGCCGGACGCGGCAAGACGCCGCGCGCGAATCGTGCATTGTCGACGGATGCAACCTCAACACGAGGCGACGCCATGACCGCACCAGCCCCCGATCCGCATCCGGACCCGGAACCGTTTCCACATCCGGAGCCAGGACCGGCAAATCCCGACGAGACTCCGGTCAGGATCATCGACCTGCCGCCGAATCAACCGTCACCGGGAATTCCGGTCGACAATCCGCTACCGAGCTGACTCTGCGGCGTTGCGCGCGAGGTCGCTTACTCGCCGAGGAGAGAAGTGAAGGTTGCCACGGAATCCGCGGACTCGACGGAATTCCACGGACTGAGATCACTGACTAAGTCGAGATCGGCGCACCTACTCCGGCCCCGTAGCCTAAAGATCCGATTCGTGCCCATCCTAACGTCAGCCGCTCCGCGGTATTCCGTTCATTCCGCGGATTCCGCGGCAACTTTCGAGGACAGCTCGCAGACCGCGCAACTCTACGCCGGAGGCCTATTCTCCTGAGGCAGCGCACATGGATCGCGATGAACGACGCGATGCGTGACGATGCGAACGTCGGCATCCTCGTAGCGCGCGATTGGTTCGCCGCAGCGCATGCACCGCGGGAACATCGCATAGATCGAACGCGCCATCTCGTCGAGCGCGGGGTCGTCGGGGCGGGCGGCGATGTCCATGGCTCACTATCGTATACGTGCAGCCAACTTTCGCCAGAGCGAGCTTACCCAAAATGAACGAACTCCTGCTCCGACTCGTGGGACACATGCGGTGGGCCGACACGCAATTCGCCGACGCGCTCGACGCGAGCCCGCCCGCCGACGCAAACGCGCTGCGCCTGTTCGGGCACGTTGCATCGGTCGAACACTTGTGGTACGCCCGCATCCTCGGCCAGGCGCACCAATATCCGATATGGCCGTCGTTCGACGTCTCGCAAGCACGCGCGATCGCCGCCGAGCACGCGAATCTGTTCGAGCAGCTCGTTGCCGCCGCTGACGACGACGCGCTCGCGAGACTCGTCGCCTATCGCAACAGCGCGGGCAGAGATTATCGAAGCCCGGTCGGCGAGATCGTCACACACGTCGCGATGCACGGCATGCATCATCGCGGACAGATTGCGCGGCTCCTTCGCGAAGCCGGTCGCGAGCCGCCGTACACCGATTACATCCAGTACTCGCGCCGCGATCAGTGACGCGCGCTAACCGATCGGCCAGCGCTCCTCGCGCTCGCGCCTCGTCAGCGCCGGATGCTCGCGAGCCTGCTCTCGGCGACGCGCCAACTCATCGCGCTGATCGGTTTCATCTCCGTTCGATGCTTCACGGGACCATCCGGCGGGCGCGTCGTCGCGACGAGATTTGTCATCCATCGGGTGCCTCCGTCAACGGCGTGGACCAGTCGAATGCCGCAGACGACGTGCCCCCGTCGTCCTCAAGGCGCGACTGGCCGCCGAGAATTTCTCCTCACGCCGATGTTCGTGACGGCGATCACGCTTTCTCGCCCGCCCACAGCCGAATTCCGCCAATGATCCCCGCTTTGTTGTCGACCACGGAGATGTCCTTCGGCAGCTTGAGCCGCACGTGTCGCGAATTGCCGCCGCCGATGTACAGATGGTCGAACCACGTCAACGCGCGCAACGTATCGATCGCCAACGACAACCGGCGATTCCACACACGACTTCCCACCTGCTCGAACGCCGCATCGCTCAGTTCGTCCTCGTACGTTCGATCGTGATGAAAGGGATGATGCGCGAGCTCGAGGTGCGGCCCGAGACGCCCATCCTCGAACAGCGAGCTACCGAAGCCCGTTCCGAGCGTGATCACCATCTCTACACCAACGCCCTTGATCGCGCCGAAACCCTGCATGTCGGCATCATTGCAGACGCGCACCGGCGCACCGAGCGCCCGAGTGAGCGCACGCCCGAGGTTGAATCGCGCGAACCGTTCGTCGCCCAGATTCGCCGCGGTGAGAATCACTCCGCTTCGCACCACGCCCGGAAAGCCGACTGACACGCGATCGTATCGCGGCAACTGCTCGGCGAGATCCACGATGATCTTGACGAGACGCGCCGGCGTCAGATCGTCGGGCGTTTCCGCGCGTACTCGATCGTGAATCATCGTTCCGCGCGCGCTCAACACGGATGCTTTGACGTGGCTGCCGCCGATGTCGACCGACAAAGTTCGCATACGTTTCTTTCCAAACATTCTGTGTACGAGCAAATGAAATCATACGACCGCGATTACTTCGAACGCTGGTACCGCGATCCCGACGATCGAGTTTCCACGCGCGACAGCCTCGAGCGCAAGGCGCGCATGGCGATCTCGGTGACGGAATTTCTCATCGGCCGGCGAGTGCGCACCATCCTCGACGTCGGCTGCGGCGAAGCCCCGTGGTGCCCAATCGTTCGCCGCCTTCGCCCGAACGCAAGCTACATCGGAATCGATTCGAGCGATTATGTCCTCGAGCGGTTCGGCTCGGAGCGCAACATTCGCCGCGGCACACTCGGTGAGTTGGGGAAGATGAGACTGCGCCGGAACGTCGATCTCATCGTCTGCGCCGACGTGCTCCAGTACGTGGAGACGCCGGAGCTCGAGCGTGGGCTCCGCGCGATTC
>Ga0070683_100005851_pt1 | contig 10290 bp, 14 predicted proteins | sample KBSC713LmetaG_FD_64662 | JGI IMG/M metagenome (GOLD analysis project Ga0070683, IMG submission 64662) | Corn rhizosphere microbial communities from Kellogg Biological Station, Michigan, USA - KBS C7.1-3L metaG | ecosystem: Host-associated > Plants > Roots > Rhizosphere ... | reverse complement strand
TTAATGTTCACGATGTTTGGCGGCATGGCCTTCTGCTACGGCCTCGTCAAGCTGGGCGAGTACATTGTGCATCGCTTCCAGGCCACGCATCATGCGGCGCCGGTCTCTGAGCCGCCGTTGCGGCGGGCTGCGTAGGCGTACCGAGAGTGAGAACCGCCTTCGGGCGAAGCGACTAGGCGCTGGCGCGTTGCCTGTGTCTCTCGGGTTGCGGGACTTCGATCGCACGCATTTCGATGTCCACCGCGAAAATCGCCACCGTGTGTTCTTCCCAGATCACGTACACGATTCCCTTGTCAGGCAGCTTGCCGTTTGCGTCGGGCCCGGACAGAACACTGATGACAGCTTGGGCAGGAATACTGATGACGGAAGCTGTTCCGTTTATAAGTTGTATCCCGGTGACGGAACGATAGAATTTGAAGTGTTTGCCGCTTAGCATGGGACACCTTTCTGGTTCGAAAGAAAGCGTCCTGCTTACATCAAGGACAAACAGCGGCGGTCTTCGAATCGACGGCCCAAGTATGAATGATGCAATCCTGCAAAGCAAGCCTTAAACATAGCTCTGTGCCGAATGGCGGATAGGCCGGTTTGTCGTTGCAGACGCCGCAACGTCAAAGCAGCAAGATACGGGCTCGCCGCGAGATATCTCGTGCGGCGTCCTCGACGGTCTTGACGAGCGCGGGCAAATCGTCCCACACCGGCTCACTCGGGTCGCCGTTGACCGAAACCGCTGCCCGCACCTCGCCGTCGGTATCGAAAATCGGCACGCTCAGAGCCCGCAGATCCGCGTACGCCTCGCCGTCCGCCACCGCGTAGCCCTGCTTTCGCACCAAGTCCAGCTCCGCCAGGAATCGCTTCTTGGAGACGATGGTCGTCGCAGTGCTCCTCTCAAGCCCGAGCTTAGCGATCACGTCGAGCGCTTGTTTCCTCGGCGAAAAAGCTAGCAGGACTTTGCCTAGCGCCGTGGAGTGCGCTGGCAACTCGCGCCCGATGTCCCGCTGCGCCCGGACGCGGAAGTGACGCGCCGTCCGCTGCGCCGCGGCCTGAATCGCCCGATCCACAAAGCGCGGGCCTTCGACGCGATCGACCAGCAGGACCCGCCCTTTCTGCAAAACACCGATGCCGGCCGACAATCCGGTCTGGTTCGTGAGCTTGTACAAAGCGGGCTCGGCTACGGTTCGGATCCCGACCTCGCGCAGCGCGCCGTGCGCCAGAGCAACCGGAGTCAGGCCGATCTTGTATCGGTTGGAATCCGCATCCTTGATCAGATAGCCCTCGCGCTCGAGCCTGCTGACGATATAGGAGCAGCTGCTCTTGGGGATATTTAACTGCCGGCTAATATCTGCGTTCCTCAATCCCCCGGGCGTCTGCTCGATAAGCTTGAGCAGAACCAGCGCGCGTTCCAGAGAATTGGTTTCCGCCACTTCCCCAGATTGGCACATCCCGCTGGACGGTGTTCAATAGGTTGAACACCCCGTTGACCCCCTGGCTCGAACCCTCTATTCTTCGGTAATGACTAAAGCCGTCATTGTTCTGCTCGCAGCCGCCTTATCTGCGTCTGCGCACCATTCCTTTGGAGCTGAATACGACGCGAATAAACCGATCACCCTGACCGGCGTCGTGACCAAAGTCGAGTGGACGAATCCGCATAGTTTCTTTTATCTGGACGTTAAGGACGCGTCCGGCAAAGTCACCAACTGGAAGCTGGAGGGCTTTCCTCCCAACGTGCTGTATCGAACGGGATGGAAGAAAGACGTCACTCTCAAGCAAGGTGACGAGATCACGGTGACCGGATGGCATGCCCGCGACGGCACGGATTGGGGCCACTCGCGTGAGGTAACTTTCAAGGACGGTAAGAAGCTGTTTTTCGGGCCCCCCGCGGGCACCGGCGACGGCGGAAATGCACCGGCTGTTGCCGTACCGTAGTTAACCTATGACAAAATCTCGCATCGTTTTGAATCTCGCGGCAGCAGCGGCGCTCGCCATCGTGCCCATGGTCGTGACTGGTCAAGGTACCGCCGTGAAGTCAAGCAGCCCGAAAATACCCCGCATGTCCGATGGCAAGCCGGATATGAATGGAGTCTGGCAGGGCGGCAGCAATCGGATCGGTACATGGGAAGAAGCCAACGCCGGCGGAGGCACCAACGCCACCACCGGGCAGATCAGTCCGTTCGCGGTTCGAGGCGCACAGGAGAAAGCACCCTATCAGCCATGGGCCGCCCAGAAAGTTCTGGAATCGTTCAACCGGCGCGGAATTGACGATCCGATGGCGCGGTGTCTCGCACCCGGAGTGCCGCGAACCACGACCATGGGACTGTTCCCCATGCAGATCGTACAGACGCCGCAAAATGTCGTGATGCTGTTCGAGGTGTTTCACGTGTTCCGCGTGATCCCGATCGGCGGGAAGCATCCCGAGGATCTCGAAGCGTCGTTCATGGGAGATTCGGTGGGCCATTGGGAAGGCGACACATTGGTCGTCGATGCCATCGGGTTCAATGACAAGACCTGGCTCGCGGGGACCGGCACGTTTCATAGCGACAAACTGCACGTGGTCGAAAAGTTCACACGCATGGACGAAAACACGATCGCCTACGAAGTGACCATGGAGGATCCCGTGGTGCTCACCAAGCCCTGGACTCAACGCAGCACGATCATGCTTCGGCCGGGCACGCGCCTGCGGGAGTACGAGTGTGTTGAAAACAATACCGATCTGCAGCGCTACGAGAAACTCCTCCAGGACGAATCCGTCTTCAGAAGGAAATAGCCGGGCCGGCGCCCCTCGACTCGGGCGTGCGCCGGATCGCCTTTCTCATTTTTGCTGAATCCCGCCGGGACTCTGCCGCGTCCAAGTAAGTGTAATTTGACAGTCCTGCTGTTTTCGGCAACATCGCATAGTCTGGTTCTGCCCGCCTATCCTGCCCGTCTCCGCTGCTCTGCAAATTCCAGAAGGAAGCTTTAAATGAAGAATATTTTTGTAGGCAATCTCAGCTTCAGCTCGACCGAAGACGGGGTTCGATCCCTATTCGAGGCGCACGGCACGGTGGATCGGGTGAGTATCGTCACCGACCGCGAGTCCGGACAACCCAGAGGTTTTGGGTTTGTGGAGATGCAGAACGACGCAGAAGGCGACAGAGCCATTGAGGCTCTAAGTGGCCGGGAACTCGACGGCCGCGCGCTGACCGTCAATGAGGCGCGTCCGAAAGAAGATCGCGGAGGTGGTGGATACCGCTCCCAGGGTGGCCAGCAGCGCAGCAACCGCTGGTAACAGGCTGAGACCGGATGGAGAGCGCTGATTCGCTCTCCATGCCGCCGTCTTTTTTGCCCTCAGTACCTCACTCATGCAATCCACATTTTCCCGCTCCCTGCGCCGCCACGGAATCAACTCGGTTTCTCTTGCGGTGTTCATCGTCTTTCACCTGGGGGCCCTCGCGGCCCTGTTCTATTTCAGCTGGCCAGCCGTCCTTACGGCAGCAGGCTTGTACTGGATTTCGTTGAGCTTGGGGATCGGTACCGGATACCATCGACTCCTGACTCACCGCTCCTTCCATACTCCGAAGTGGATCGAGTATGTCTTAGCGGTCTGCGGCACCTTGGCTCTGGAAGGCGGCCCGATCGCATGGGTGGCAACACACCGGGTTCACCACCAGTTTTCCGATAAACCAGGCGACCCGCACACGCCGCGGGATGGGAAATGGTGGGCTCACATTCTTTGGACTCTAGTGGGTAGTTCAACCCACAATAAGACCGCCGAATTCGCGCGCTACGCGCCAGACCTGTCCAAGGATCGCTTCATGGTTTGGCTCTCCACGTACAATTACGTACCGCTCCTGGTTCTATCCGCGCTGCTGCTGTACTTTGGCGGATTGCCGTTCTTGCTATGGGGCGTATTCTTCCGGGTGACCATGGGGCTGCACGTCACATGGATGGTCAACTCGGTGACGCACATTTGGGGACGCAGGCGCTTTGCAACCCGGGATGATTCGAAGAACAACTGGTATGTCGCGCTGTTGAGCTTCGGCGAAGGTTGGCACAACAATCACCACGCCCATCCGACCTCGGCCCGCCATGGACTGGCTTGGTACGAGCTCGATATGAGTTGGCTGGCGATTCGCGTCTTGAAGATGCTGGGGCTGGCAACGTCCGTCCAAGTCGCCCGTCTGAACTGAGGCGTCGCACGTTAGCAAGAGCGATTTCGCCCCATCGAGAGGCATCGTCTGGCGAAAAGGCGCAACTGAGTCCGCTGGAATTTCTGATCAGTATTGTTTTCAACGCGCGCCCACGTGCACGCCCTGGTATTTCGATTGCTTCTCTAAGGGTGCAATTGCAAGGGAGGTTCTCAACGGAACCAAACGAGCATGAGGGAGTGGCCGATTTTGGACGCCTCCGAGGCAGTCAAGGGCCACTAGGTGCTGAACTTGAGCAAGCACGCAAGCTCGAGAGAATGGTGCCTGGCTGGTTCTTCTGAAGAGGCCGTTCGAATGCCACTCCCTTTATTTTTTGCGATGTAGTTTCTTTCTCTCCCTATAACCATCGGCGCACGCGCGATTGGTATGCGACGAAATCGCCGGAGAAGAGGTTGGTTAGCGCCTGTTCCTCCGGCACAATCTGGAAACGGTCCATATAGAGGACGAACAGAGGAAGAAACAAGAATGCAAGCCAATTGGATAAGAAAATTGCCCAAGCGGTCAAGACCAGCAGAAGACCCAGGTACATCGGATTGCGCGTAATCTTGTAGATCCCCCAGCTGACTAACGAAGAAGAGGCTTCGGGCTTGGTGGGATTTAGCGTTGTTCGAGCCCGCCGGAATGTGACGACGCCCGAAATCGCAACGATGACACCGATGGCGGCGAGACCGGCGGCAACCGGAGCACCCGAGGAAAAGCCGAAGGTCAAGCCCGGCGCGGAGCGGGATGCCAGCCACATCAACACCGCGGTCGCCAAAGCTACGGCAGGCGGCGGAACCTTCAATTCAAGAACACGCATGACACCCCCTAGGACTACCGCATCCGGCTAGTTCTGGTACCTTTGGTTGCACCCAACGGTAACATGGATGGGGAGCGGGAAGTGCGCTTGCTCCGAAAGGTCTCTAGCGTGCTCATTCTCTAGCGATTGAGTAGGAGAATCCAGGTTAGTGGGTTCTTCGTGCAGATCATGCGCGCAAGAAGCGGGCCGGTACTGTAGTTTTGACCGTTCAAGCCCTCATGTCCTCACCATGCAAAACAGCGGAAATGCTCAAGGCGCGGGTGCGCGCCGAACTAAGAGTCTACGCAGATGCCATAGCCGTGCTTCAGACCCATTCCATAGCCGCCCTGGCAGCACTCGACGACGCGAGGGAGGGTTTCCAGAAGGCTCACGAACTGGCAGAGCATGCCAGACTCGCCTATCTTCAGTCCCGCAAAAAGCTTGATGAACACCTGGCCTCGCACGGATGCAATTAGCGGGTTTGGGGCCCCATGGTACTATGTGGCCAATGGAACATTGCGCGGAGCGAGACAAGCTGAAAGACGAAGCCGCGCGCGCATTGAGAGATATCATCAACTTCACGGATCGACTCCTGAAGGCCGTCAGCTCCCTGGAGCCTTGTGGGTCGCTCACTCCGCTCGATAAGGACCTGGAGAACGCCGTGGGCAGCAAGGAACGGGCGTTCGGAGCGCTTGCACAGCATTGCAAAGAGCACGGCTGCGACGTCGTAACGGAACGAAAGATGGCCGACGCCATCGCGAAGTAGGTTCTACCTACCGGCCTCTCAAAGCCCCTCTCCAATCCCGCCTGCCGCACCGACCATCTTGAAGCCACGTCCTCGCCAACACAACCCCGCTAGAATCAATCGAATAGGCTTGGCATCCCCCGTGCTCTTGTCTTGTTAACATGGCGAAGCATCCACCCGAAGGACCGGCCGAAGTCAGGGTTGAGACCATGGGGACCATCCGCACCCAGATTGTTGGCAGAATCGTCAACATTTCGCAGGGAGCCATTCACGTTAAGATTCCAGAGTACCTTCCGGCGAAACCCGTTCGAGTATGGTTCTCGGAGGACTGCCATAGCGATGGGCAAGTTGTCTTCTGCCGTGCCGAGAAGGACGCCTATCGCACAGGAATCCATTTTCCGCCCGATCCCAGGCTCCATAAGCGATCGGAGCTTCGGATTCCACTCACCAATCAGCCGGCGGTAATCTCTCACCTCGAGGGTCGGACGGCAGAGAGATACGACGCCCAAGCCGTTGACATCTCGCGCTCTGGCTTGGGGCTTTTGGTCGATCGGCATTTGACGGTCGATACGTGGATTAAAGTCGAGCTGGGATTCGCGATAGCCTTCGGCGAGGTCCTATATTCAAAGCCGACGGAGGCTGGTGTCTACCGCGTCGGATTGCGAGTGGAGACCTTGCTCATGCGCGAGGGCCCACAGGGACAAAGCTTCGACGAGATTACAAAACCTCCTCCCATACCTGAACTCTAGTCTGAAGCGACGCGTCGGGCCGATTTCTTGCAGACATCTGCGCTGCGAGTCGGCCGGGCAGCGGGCTGGTTTGTTTTTGTCCGCAAGCGCGCGGCCTTGTCGAGAATGTGAACGAACGGACTATAACAATTCCCGGAACCGGAGCGCGTCCGCTTTCGACGAAAAATTGTTGAACATCAGGTATCCGGGCCCGTCTGCCGCCCGGACCATTTTTTTCAGACGAATGAGGTCCGCGTCCGTGTATCGATAGGAGTAAGACCCGCGCCCATGCAGACGCCAGTAGCCTGGTGTTCCGTGGACGGAGCGCGTTTCGAAGGGGTCAACGCAATGAATCAAATCGTACTCCGCGCATAACTCGCGGACGATATCTTCCGTCCATGCTTCGCCGCGCGGCTCCCAGGCGATACGAAACCTGGGCCGATCCAGCCGGCGGAAGAAGGCGGAAAAGTTGATAAGATTCTCGCTCGTCGGCAGGAACGACTTGGGACATTGGAACAAGACAACGCTGGCGTCAACGGCGCGGGCCACATCGAGCGTGCGTTGCCAGGCTGACTGGACTTGTTCGGTCTGCCGGAAAAGACCAACCGCATCGCGGTCGCAAGCCGGGAGCGCGGTCCGGAGACGCCGGTATGTGGGGCTGGAAGGCGCGTGCGTAATCAGCTGCCAGGCCTTGATGCAGAACCGGAAACCGGCCGGCGCCGCCTCCCGCCATTTGCCGGCGACTTGCACCTGCGGCGGGTCGTAGAAGGTCGACTGAATCTCGATGCAGTCGAAATCCGAAAAGTAGGCCGCCTGTGATCCGTTCCACCCGCAAAGACCAATATGCAACCTAATCCCCCTGCCTTTTCGGACACGTTTTCATATCAACGCCCTGCAGTTACAAAGATGACAGCCAATCAGCCCAGCTTGTTTCGAATACGTACACGCCTTTCGCGTCAGGCCCATCATCGCCATCAGAAAGGACGACCGGCGCCCACAGCGAATCGCCCGGAGATTAGTGCTTTGAGCGAAGAGAGGGCGAAGCCTTCAAACAGTCGGTAGCAGAATCACTGTGAAAACGCTCTAGTAGTTGAAGGAGTTAGGCGATTGAGCCCCTTTAAGAGAATCCTCTATCTCATCTTCACTGTGGTGACAGCGGTTGCCAGTCAAGCACAGAGCAAGAATTCCCCACGTTTGAAGCAATTCGAAGATCACGTGGCAGCTTACCTGAAGCTTCGGAAGACTGTGACTTCTCAGATCCCACAACTTAAGCCAACCGCTTCGGCGCAGGACCTGGCGGCCGTCAGAGTTCAACTGGCTTCAGGTTTGGCTAAAGCCCGAGCCAGCGCTACGCAGGGCACTCTCTTTACGCCAGACGTCGCGAACGAGTTCCGCAGGCTGGGGAAGCTGGCGATCAATGGCCGGGATGGCAAACGAGTGGAGAAGAGTCTAAAGAACTCCGAACCGGTTAAGGGAATGGTTGAGGTAAACCAATCCTATCCTCCTGGTGTTCCGTTGCAAACAATGCCGCCGACGTTGCTGCAGGCCTTGCCGCATCTGCCGAAGGAGCTGGAGTACCGCCTGGTGGATCGGACTCTGCTGGTGCTTGATTCCGAAGCACAGTTGATTATTGACTATCTCCCGGAGGCTATCCCGTGAGCATCCATCGGCGTCAGTTTCTTACTTATGCGGGAATGGCCGGTCCCGCTGCGTTCCTCTCTCTCGTCACGAGCGGGCGATCGCAAACACCATCCGTCGCCGCCGTCCCGTTTAAGCTTCCTCTGAAACAAAACTCGACGCGGTTTGCCGTAATCGGCGACACCGGAACGGGAGACGCCGCGCAGTTCCAGATTGCACAGGGAATGCAACGTGCCCGAGCCGAGTTCCCCTTTGAGTTCGTCCTGATGCTCGGGGACAACATTTACGGCAATAACGACGCTTCCGGATTCCGACAGAAATTCGAAGCTCCATACCAGCCGCTGCTGAAGTCCGGCGTCAAGTTCTACGCGGTCCTCGGTAACCACGATGATCCGAACCAACGGCTTTACAAGCCTTTTAACATGGACGGCAAACGGTTCTACACGTTCAACAAAGGCGACACTCAGTTCTTCGCGCTCGATAGCACGTATATGAGTCCGGAGCAGCTTTCCTGGCTTCAGAAGGAACTATCCGACTCCTCTGCGAAATGGAAGATCTGCTTCTTTCATCACCCACTCTACTCGGATGCGCGATTTCATGGTCCCGATTTGGATCTTCGCAAGCGTCTTGAGCCGATTCTGAGCCAGTTCGGCGCGAACGTTGTTCTTAATGGACACGAGCACGTATACGAGAGGCTTCAGCCGCAACACGGCATCCAGTACTTCATCCTGGGAAGCGGAGGCCAGTTGCGCAGGGGCGATCTTAGGCCATCGCGCGATGTCGCCAAGGGATTCGACTCAGATCGCGCCTTTGCGCTCATGGAAGTGTCAGGAGATGAGCTCTACTTTCAGGTGATTTCAGGTCGCGGTGAAACCGTAGATTCAGGTGTCCTCACCAAGATGGTTGCCGTGGCGGCCGCTTCCGCGCGTGGCTAGACGGCGCCTGGCCAAAGGCCCGACAGAGACCTTATGCGCATAACGATCGCCCACAAGAAAACCAAGCCTGAAGTAATCGAGGTGATAGACAGGGCGATAGCGGAAGCATTTCAAGCGCTCGCGGCGAGCAAAGTTGTTGTCGTCGAGCAGCAAACCGCATGGGCGGGTTCAGTGATGACGTTCTCAGTGATTGCGAAGATCGGTTTTCTAAAGAACAAGATAAAAGGAACGGTGGAGGTTTCTGACCACGACGTCACTATCGATGCCGATCTCGGCATGCTGAATCATCTGGTCGCCGAGAAGGACGTGAGAGCCTCCGTTGAATCGCAGCTTCGTCGATTTCTAACGTGAAGCGGCCTGGAACTCGGCTGCGCGCTTGGACGTCGAGTAAAACCGGCGTGCGAATTACGTCCTGCGACGCCGCACGCTAAGGAACGCGAAGCCCAAGAGGGCGGTCGCTACTCCCAAACTCGTAGACGGCTCGGGAACGCTGGTCGAAAGGACGATGAAGTTCTTGAAATCGGTGACGTTCGACGCCGTGGCCCCGTTGTTCCCGCTTAATTGAAGGTCTTTCAAGATCGACAGGGCGCTAGTGGCCGCGAACACATTGCTATGGCTAACGGTTACGCCAGCGGCGGGTCCAGTAATGGTCAGCATATCGACCAATGTGCCACCCTGGCCGGCCGGACACGACCCCGGGGGTAGGGATCCGCCCCGGCAAAAATCTTCCAGAAGGGTAACGGCACCGGCCGTCCCGCCACCGACATTACTCGCCCCCGCGCCGCCCGTCAGGGAGGCATTGAGTCCGGTGATCAGGTTTGCGCCGCCAACCACGGATGCTACAAACATCAACTCGATATCGTTGACTCCAGTCGCGCCTGCGTTAAAGGTTCCGGTCGGCGTGATATCGAATCCGGCCGTGTTGGCCGTGCTGACGGGAAGGAGACTGATTTCCGTAGCGCTTCCTCCAGTAGTGACTCCCGCCGCAGCCTGGATAAACGAGAAATTGCTGAACAACACGCTAGTGCTGCCGACGGTCACGGTGCATCCGCCTGCACCAAGGGCTTGATATGCGGCGGCGGTGCCGGTCGTGCAAGCGGCCCCAAATGACAATCCCGAGCACAGTGAACCCAGTGCGATTAAGCCGAGAAAAGTGCTCTTGGGGCGACGAGTAATGGTATCCATGGCATCCGTTAGACCCTTTGTGCAGCTTTGCGTTTCCGAAAATGCGCGCTGCAATTGAAGTGGTTGTTCCCTTGGATCCCTGTGTTGACCAGAACCTGAC
>Ga0070683_100005850_pt1 | contig 10290 bp, 8 predicted proteins | sample KBSC713LmetaG_FD_64662 | JGI IMG/M metagenome (GOLD analysis project Ga0070683, IMG submission 64662) | Corn rhizosphere microbial communities from Kellogg Biological Station, Michigan, USA - KBS C7.1-3L metaG | ecosystem: Host-associated > Plants > Roots > Rhizosphere ... | reverse complement strand
TGAGAACCGCATCCAGGGCCGCGTCGATCTCCTCGCCCGGCGCCCGGTGCGCTTCCACTAGCCGCCGGCCCTCACTTCGCCGGCCCTGTCGCCGGCTGCATCCACCAGGCCCTCGACGATTTCGCGGTAGCCCGCTTCGACGCTGCGGTGCTCGATCCCGAACTCCTCACGCAGCCTCTGGTTGTCCGTCAGGTAGGCGAAGGTCAGCTCCGGGTGCTCGGCGCGGCACACGAAGTCGACCGACGCGCCCGGCACGAGCTGCTCTGAGATGTGCGCCATCTCGCGGTAGGAGACGGTCTGCCCGCCGAGCTCATAGGCGGCGTACTGCGGGGGCCGGGCGGCAAGCATCGCGTCCACCGAGGCGGCGATGTCGTCGACGTGGATCAGGCACTGGCGCGCCTCCGGCAGGTAGGGCAGCTCCACCTTCCCCTCGCCGGCGGCGCCGACCGGCGCCGCCGCGACCCCCGCCGCCCCTTCGCGGATTCCGGGACCATAGGCCGCCGCGATCCGGACCGCGACGATCTCCATCCCGAAGCGCTCGTTGTATTCGCTCGCGATCAGCTCACCCGCCCTCTTGATGGCGCCGTACCAGCCCAGCGGGACACAGTCGCTCTGCTCGTTCTTCGGCTGGGTCCCGAGCGGGTCCTGCATGCCGTAGACGCGCACCGAGCTCGGGAAGATGACCCGGCGCACCCCGGCGAGGCGGCACGCCTCGAAGACGACCCAGGTGCCGCGACCGAGGATCTCCAACTCCTCGTAGAGCGAGGGTCCGCGAAAGAACGGGAGCGTGACCACGGCCTCGGCGCCGCTCTCGACGAGCAGCCCATGCAGGCCCTCGAGGTCGCGGACGTCGCCGTGGACGATCTCGACGGCATCGCCGAGGTCTCCCAGTCGTCCCGGGGTGGTCCGCGGCTCGACGCAGCACACCTCCCGGCCCGCGGCGAGCAGCCGGCGGACGACGGCGGAGCCGATGAACCCCTTGCCACCGATCACCATCACCTTGCCCTGGCCGCTGCAGGAGACCGCGGCCGGCTTCGTCTCGGCGCTCACCCCGTCACCCCCGCGGCCGCGTGCTTCCAGCCGACCAGCCCGGTCGCGACGACCTTCGCCTCGATCGCGCGGCCCGTCTCGGCGCTGAGGCGCCGCGAGGCCTCGGCGACCTTCTCGACGTCGATGCCGGTCCGGACGCCCATCCCGAAGAGCATCTCGCAGAGATCCTCCGTCGCCAGGTTGCCGGCGGCCTCGGGGATGAAGGGAACGTCGCCGCCCCAGCCGCCGAAGGCACAGTCGAGCGTCAGGTTCTGGAGCGGCGAGAGCAGGGCGGCAAGCGCGTTGGCCGAGCCGGCCCCACGCGAATCATGAAGGTGAACGGTGATCGGGAAGGAGCCGACGAGGCCGGCCACCCGCTCCGCCATCGTGCCCACCTGGCCGGGGTCCGCCTGGCCGGTCGAGTCGCTGATGACGATCTCCGAGACCGCCTCCGTGGAGAGCAGCGATTCGACCATCCTCAACACGTCGTCCTCGGGGACGCTGCCCTGGATCGAGCAGCCGAAGGCACTGCTGACGAAAACCGCGACCCGCAACCCCGCCGCCGCGGCGCGCTCGGCGAGCACGGCAACTTCCTCCATCCGCTGCTCGACCGTGATCTCGAGGCCGTTGGCCCGGAGCACGCCGGCGGTCATCGAGTTGATCAGGTGAACCTCGTCGACGAGGCCCTTGGCGTGAAGGTCGAGGGCCCTCGCCATCCCCCGCTCGTTGGGAACGAGCACCGACACCGTCGCGTCGACCGGCCCCAGTCCCTCGAGCAGCTCCTCGGCGTCAGCCATCTGCGGCATCACCTTCGGGTTGACAAGGGCCGCGGCGTTCAGCGATTCGACGCCGGCGGCGAGCAACGTCCGGGCCAGTTCGATCTTGACGTCGGTCGGCACCACCGTCGGGTCCGATTGCAGACCCTCGCGCATGCCGACCTCGCGAATTGCGACCTCGTCTCTCACGGTCACCTCTCCTGGTGTTGGGCGGGGAGAAAAATCAACGTATGCGTTGACCACTGTAGCACCCGCATCGTGTCGGACCCCGTGGGCCTCGACGGATGTGGGGCCGCAAGCTGGCGCCCGAGGAAGGGACCCGCCCCTCTCGCCACGGCCCGGGCAGGCTGTGGCCGTGGCGAGAGGGGCGGGTATGAAAGGCGTGGAGGAACCGTGACGAGAGAGACGACAGGGCGCCTCATACGCCCAACCTCGAACGGTCAGGAATCTGACCGGCCTTCCGTGGTTCGAAATGCACGTATAGCGACCATTTCGAACCACGCAGATTCCTGACCGTTCGGTCCCTCCCTCCCGGAGGAGAGACCGTCACGGAAGTCCGACCTCCTCCCGTCCCTGTGACGCCTTCCTCACGGAAGCCTCACGTCCCGGGCGCCTCATGGGGGTCACAGCCTGCCAGGACCCCGATGAGGAGCCCGGGACCATCTCGGACGGCCGCAAGCGCCACGGACTCCCGCCCCTCCCCCGCCTGCCCTCCCCCGGGCCCAGCCCATCGTGGAACCACGCATCTAGCTAGGAGACAGAGCGGAGGCCGTCCAAGGCGACGCCGGCAAACGCGCGGCCGACTTCGTCGGCGCCGATCGGTCCGTCCGGGTTGAACCAGCGGTGGGTCCAGTTGACCATGCCCATGACGGCGTAGGCGGCAACACGCGGGGGGATGTCGTCGCGGATTTCGCCAGCCTCGATTCCCTCCTGGATGATCTCGATCACCGCGGAGTCGAATTCGCGGCTCATCCCCAGAAGGTCGATCTCGTCTTTGTCCGAAGCAGCGAACTTCGACTCCTGAAGGAAAATGTAGAAGTACGGGTAAAACTCACCGTAGGACACCATCCACGCCTTGATCAGGCGATCCAGCTTGTCGACGGCGCCTCCGCTTTCGGCCTTGATCCGCTCGGCCAATTTCAGGTTGCTGGTCAGCGCCTCGAGCACCACCTCGTCGAACAGCTCCTTCTTGTTGCCGACGTAGTAGTACAGCGAAGCCCGATCGACTCCCGCCGCGGCTCCGATTTCGTCGAGGCTCGCCCCCTCGAAGCCCTTCTCACGAAAGACGCCGGCCGCCGCTTTGACGACTGCCGCACGACGCGTCTGGTAGTGCTTGCTGGAGTCCGCCTTTGCCGAAGCTCTCCTTTTCGCGATCCGCGACGACGCCATTTTCTTGGGACGCTCCTTCTAGTCGGTAAAGGAAACGGGAGTGTATCCGGAGGGGGCTGCATGGTCAGCGAACCGATCGATAGCCGCGTCGGAGGAAGAGCAATGGGCCGCCCCCATCATCGCCTTCATCCAGGGACCTGACCAAGCCCACCACAAGAAGGTGATCGCCGATCTCCTCGACTCGCTCGATGTCGCACTCGATCCAGGCGAGGGCGCCGGCGAGGCGCGGCGAACCTTCATGGCCACTGCTCCAATCCAGACCCGCGAAGCGATCGACGTCCTTCTGGCCGAAGCGACGACAGATGTGAGCTTGACGGTCGGAGAGAACGTTGACCGTGAACGACCCGGCCTTCTCGAGACGAGGCCAAGTCTCCGACGCGAAGTCCATGAAGAACCCCACCATCGGCGGCCGCAATGAGATCGACACGAACGAACCAACGGCAACCCCCACCGGCTCCTGATCGACCGCGGTGATGACCGCCACCGCCGTCGGCACGGACCCCATCACATTGCGAAACTTCTCCGCATCGACGGTCTCTCGGGACGCCGTTTCGACCATGGCCCGAGGCTACTGCGGTTCCGGTAGCGTGTCAACATATTCGTTGACCCCGACTTGAGAGTAACCCTGCACATCGTTTCGGCCGAGGCTAAATCTGGAGGCACCGCCGGCGATCCCGTCGCCCTCGGTACTGGACCAACTGTTCCAGCTGACCCTGACACGGGCGTTAGAGTGCTCGACGGTCCATAACGATATCCGTGCGGAGCGTTAGAGTCGATAGGGTACCCGCGTGCCGAGGCGGCGCTCGGCCGGCCGCCTCGTGCCGAACCCCGACCTCCTGATCCGCCCCTACCTACTGCGGGAGGCGCTCTCCTCGACCCGGATCGACGGGACCCGCGCGGAGATGGCCGACGTCTTCGAGGCGGACGCCGGCGCCGAGAACCCAAGCGCGGACGTCGAGGAAGTCGTCAACTACATCGGGGCGATGGAGTGGGGACTGAACCGACTGGAGCAACTCGCGCTCAGCACCCGCCTCGTGTGCGAGATGCACGGCCGCCTGCTGGATGGCGTCCGTGGCCGCGACGTCGCGCCCGGCGAGATGCGCACGAGCCAGAACTGGATCGGCGCCCCCGGCTCGACGATCGACACCGCCCAGTTCGTGCCACCGCCGCCCGCCGAGTTGCCCGCTCTGCTGGCCGACTGGGAGCTATTCGCCCACGAGGAGCCGGAGGTGCCCCTGCTGATCCAGAACGCGCTGCTGCACTCGCAGTTCGAGACGATCCGCCCCTTTCTCGACGGCAACGGCCGGCTCGGCCGACTCCTGCTGATCTTCTTCCTGGTCATGCGCGGCAGGCTCGGCGCGCCGCTTCTCTACCTGAGCGCCCACCTGGAGCGCAACCGGCTGGACTACTACGAGGCCCTGCAGGCGATCCGGGAGGCGGGCGACCCCATCCCCTGGATCGACCTCTTCCTAACGGCGGTCGAGAGCCAGGCCGATGACGCCGTCCACCGCGCCCACCAGATCATCGACGTACGCGAGGATTACCTGCGGGCAGCGGTGGCTCTGGGGACCCCGAACGCGCTGCCCCTGGTCGAGCTGATCTGTGAGAACCCCATCGTCACCACCAGGTCGATCGAGAATCGCCTCGATGTGAGCCGGCCGACGGCGCTACGGTTGCTGCGACGGATGGAGGAGCAGGGTGTGCTGAGCGAAACCGGCTCAGGAGCACGAGGACAGAGGCGGTACCTTGCGCAGGCAATGATGGAGGCTGTGGCGGGAGGCGAGCGACCGTGAGTGAGTGCTACGACCGAGACGCCGACATCGCCTGCTCCCCGACTACGACCGCACTGGCGATGCCCTACCAGCGCCGAATGCCGCTCACAGCGCTGCTGCCTGACGAAGGTCAGCCGGCTGAGAAGCCTCGTCTTCGAGGTCGAACCCTGTATGGCTCGGCGAGCACCTCGCCTCAGCCGGACAACGACCCGGGATGGCCCGGAGTCAGGTAGGCGGCCAGGGCGGCGAAGATGTCGGCCGCGTAGTTGTCGCCGCTCGCCGCGCTGCGCTTCTTCTGGGTGGTGACGATGGCGATCGAGAGCCGGCGCGTGGGCAGGTAGGCCATGATGCCGGTGTAGCCGTTGAGGACGGGATTCTGCAGCTCCCAGCCGTCGACGACGGCGATGCCCAGCCCGAAGTAGCGGTCTGGCCGCACCCCCGGCAGCCCGACGGTGGTCGGGGCGAAGCGCTCCCTGCTTGCGTGCGGGGAGATCAGCTCCCCCGTACCGACCGCGCGGGCCTCGCGGGCGACGTCGCCGATCGTGCCGCTCATCGCCGTCCCGGCCCCGATCGTCCAGGACGGGCTCCAGAAGGTCGAGTCCTGGTAGCGCCCGCTTTCGCCGTTGTAGGAGTGCAGCACCGGACCGGGCATCGCCGGGCGTCTCGAGATCCGGGTCTGACGCAGACCGAGCGGTCCGAGGACACGTTCTTGGATCAGGCCGCCCACCGCTCGTCCGGTGACCTTGGCGACGATCATGCTGAGGATCGCGTAATTGGTATGGGCGTAGTCAAAGCAGGTGCCCGGTTCGCAGGCCAATGGGCGGGCAAAGGCACGTCCCAGCAGTTCGGCGACCGTCCACTGCTTGAACGGTTCGGCGAACAGCTCTTCTTCGAAGGCCGGGTTGCCCTGGATCCAGTCCGGATAGCCGGAGGTGTCGTCGGCCAGCATGCGCAGGGTCACCCGGCTCGCGTTCGGGAACCCCGGCAGGTACCTGGAGAGCGGGTCGTCCAAGGACAACCGGCCTTCGTCTTCGAGCTGGAGGATCAGGGTGATGAGGTTCGGGATCGCGATCGCGCCAATCCGGAAGTGCATCTCGGTGGTGGCGGGGACGCCTGCCATCGACTGGCCGAGCGCCAGACGGGCGAGCGGCCGTGGTCCGCTGTCGACCTCGACGATGGCCGCCTTGACGCCGATTGCGGCGGCCTTCTGGTGGGCGATCGCGGCGATCTTTCGCGCCACCGCGGCTTCTCCGACGCAACCGCTCGCGATCCGGGCCAGCCCACGTGGACAGGCCGGGACCGGGCTGCCGGGCGCGGCGGATGCGGGAGCGCCGCTGAGCGCCGCCAGGCTGGTCCCGGCGATCAGCGCGGCGAGGACCCTGCGGCGGAGCGTCACGCCGACCTCGGCCGCCGACATCAGCCGCCGACCGGCCGCACGACGACGCCGCAGTCGCCGGAGACGCTGTCGCCAGGGTCGGCGACGACGTAGCTGTTCGGGTTTTCGCAGTAGACGGTGTCGTCGCCGTCACCGTCGCGGACGTCGACGTAGTCCGCGACGGCGCTGCCGTTCGGGCCGGTCCTCACGACGGTCGGGCCGGAGGTGTCGACGAGCCGATCGGCACCGGGGCCGCCGAGCAGCGTGTCTTCACCGGGACCGCCGTTCAGCGAATCGAGCCCGCCGCCGCCGACCAAGCTGTCGTTGCCGGAGGCGCCGTGCGCGATGTCATTGCCGGCGAGCCCCTTGATGGTGTTGCTTTCGGGACCGCCGAAGAAGACGTTCGGGCCCGCCGTGCCGATGTGGCTGGTCTGGAGGGCCGTGGCGCTGAGCGCCTTCGCAGCCGGCGTCAGCTTGCGCAGGTTGAACGGACACTCGGTGCTCAGTTCCTCATCAGACATACCGCGTTCACGCACCGTCCAGCGCCCCACCCCTTCCGGGTCGGGTGAGTCGAAGCGGACCCCCTTGACGATGATCGTCGTGTTGGCAAGCTTAAGAGTGAAGGTGCCGATGTCCCTGACGATCGGCGCCGAGAACATGATGAACCCGACCGATTCCGGCTTCACGTGGGCTGAGATCGTTTCTTTGAAAGTGTGCTTCGTGGTCCACTCGTGGCCATATTTGAGCGTGAGCTTCTGCTTGACGATGTCGAGAAGGTTCAGCTCCGTCTCGGAGCTGATGCCGACGCTGTTGGTCTGCGACTCGGTGTCCTCGACGTCGATCGCTTTCTCGATGGGTTCGTCGGTCTTGCAGTTGCCCACCGCGTTGCCGACCGCCTTGGTCGGCCGGTTCATCATCTGGCGGCTCGTCGATTCGAAGCTGCAGCGATTGCCCTTGGCGCAGAGTTCCTTCAGCAGGTATGCCTGCCGTTCGGCTTCGACGCCGGAGTTCGGGCCCACTTCCACTTCGGACCCAGGCTTATCGAGAAGAGTGACCTTGGTGCCGTCGATCTGGCACCGGATATCGGTCGCGATCCGGGTGCATTCGTCGTTCCCGGCGTAGTCGGCGGTTACCTCATAGGCTTCGACGACGGTGCCATCAGCATTGACCACGCCGTAGACGAACGTCGCCTGTCTTTCGAAGAGCGGGTGGTAGGTGATCTCGACGTGCTGGGTCTGACCCGGCCGCAGGACGGTCCCCGTCAGCGGCACCGGCGGCGCGGTGCTGCTTTCCTCGAACACCGGAGACAAGCCGCGCTGATTGATTTTCGTCAGCTTCAGCGTGCTGCCGGTGAAGTTGGAGATCCAGGTGCCGGTGCTGCGCGCGCTGGCCGTCCCGGCGGTCGCCGACGAGAGGGCCACCACCGTGACCGCGACGACCCCGATCCTGCACAACGCTCCTCGCAACGAAGCCACTTTTCCCTCTCTTCTCGAACGACCGCCGGACCCTCGCCATTGTCGCGACGGGCGCGAGGGGTGTCGATGGCCCCAGGTGCCCTCTTTTCGGGGTACCTGGGGACACCCCCACCCTCTGGCTCAGCGGGACAGGTAGCGGTTGACCGCCAGCACCCGCCGATGGTCGTCGGCGTCGGCGGACAGGCCGAGACGGTCATAGATGTGGGAGACGTGCTTGACGACGGCCCTCTCGGAGAGGATCAGGCGCTCGGCGATCGCCGCGTTGCTGCGCCCTTCGGCGATCAGCGCCAGCACCTCGCGCTGGCGCGAGGTCAATTCCGAGACAGCGTTGTCGGCGCGGTCGAGGAGCGCCGCGACCAGCTCCTTGTCGAGGAGCGTCGCGCCGGCGTGGACCCGGCGCACGTCGGCGCAGAACGAGGTCCCGTCGGTCACGCGCTGCTTCAGCAGGTACCCGACCCCACCGCCCCCGGCCGCCGCCGTTTCCAACAGCTCGTCGAGGTTGCTCCGCTCCACGTGCTGGGAGAGGACGACGATCGCGGTGGCGGGCAGCTCGGCACGGATCGCCAGCGCCGCCCGCAACCCCTCGTCGGTCTGGCTCGGCGGCATCCGCACGTCGGCGACGACGACGTCGGGGCGCTGGGCGCGCGCCTCGCGTAAGAGCTCCTCGCCGTCGGCGGCGAGGCCGACGACCTCGAAGCCGTCCTGCTCGAGCAGCATCTGCAGGCCTTCCCGCATCAGCACAAGGTCCTCGCCGATCACGACCCGCATGGCAACTCCACGCTCAGCTTGGTGCCGGCACCGGGCGGGCTCTCGATCGCGAGCGTCCCGCCCAGCGCCTCGACCCGGTCGATCGCGCCGCGCAGTCCCGTTCCTCCGCCGACCGCGGCGCCGCCGACGCCGTCGTCGGCGAGCTCGACCAGCAACCGGTCCGCGAGCTGGACCACGGAGACGCGGGCGCTCTTCGCCCCGGCGTGCTTCAGCAGGTTGGCGACCCCCTCGGAGACGACGAAGTAGGCGGTGCCCTCGATCGCCGGCGACAGCCGCCGCGAGGCGGGCTCGAGCCGGAGCTCGACCGGGACGGGAAGCCGATCGACCAGCTCACCGACCGCGACGAACAGGCCGCGTTCGACGAGCAGCGCCGGCAGCACCCCATGGACGAGCCGCCGCAGCTCCTCGATCGTCGACCGCAACCGCTCGTCGAGCGCCTCGACCGCGGACCTGGCGGCGCCCGTCAGGGTCGGATCACGGCCGATCCGGTCGGCGATCATCGCCGCCAGGACCAGCTCGCTCTGCAGGCCGTCATGGAGGTCGCGCGCCAACTTCCGGCGTTCCTCCTCCACCGCGGCGACGATGCGGGCGCGGGAGAGCCGCACCTCCTCGTGACTGGCCCGCAGCTCCGCGGTCAGCCGGATCCGCTCGATCGCCAGGGCGGCGACCCGTGCGACCGCCTCGACCAGCACCCGGTCGGCGACCAGGGTCGCGTCGAATACGAGCGCGCCGAGCGGACGGCCGCCGAGCTCGACCTCGACGATCGCCCGGTCCGGACCCGGTTCGTCGAGCGCCAGCGGCAGGCCCACCGCGTCCACATAGCCGTCGCGCGCCGGGCCCCAGAAGGCGAGCTGTAGCGAGGGGTCGCCGAGCGCCTGGGCGAGGGTGCGGGCAAGGACCTCGCGCTCGCTCGGTTCGTCCGCCAGCCGGTCCAGCAGCTCCTCGACCTCGAGCGTCCGGGCGAAGCCACCGCGCAGCATCGTCGCCGCGAAGGCGATCGCGACGCCCGCCATCACGACCAGTTGGCAGACCGCCACGGTGAGCGTCCAATCGCCCGCCGGCAGCAGCGCCCCGCCCAGCTGCCCGCTGATCGGGACGAAGAGGACGGCTGCGATCCCGTAGGCAAGCAACGGCGCGACGCTTGCGCGACGCGCCGGCGCCACCGTACGCCAGCGACGCCAGAGCAGCCAGGCGGTGATCGCCATCACGGCCGACCCGACGGCCCACTGGGACCAGAGGCCGGCCCGGGCAAGGTCCGGGCGATCGGCGATCTGCAGGATCGTCGCGGGCCCTTCGGCGCCCTGCCCGAAGAGATATTGAGGGGCCTGCATCACCGTGCAGGCGAAGTAGCCGGCGAGCACCGCGCCGACCGCGATCCGCCCCTGCAGGCGCCCTGATGGGAAGCCGTGAAGCAGATGAACGACGACGGCCAGCGGGAGGGTCATCAGGACGAGGCCCACGGCCGACAAGGCGGGCACGGCGGTGTTGGCCAGGCCACTGAGCAGCCAGGTGAGGCCGGCGGCGGCGAGCAGGGCACCCATGCGGCTGCTGGGGCGGCGCATCCAGGCGGCGGCGCCGGCACCGGCGTAGACGATCGCGATGATCGGCGCCAGGGCCAGCACCCAGCCCGGGACCGGCGACGGCGGCGTGAGGACGAGCGCAAGCTCGACCAGCGCCAAGACGACGAAGACGAGCGCCGACTGGAG
>Ga0070683_100005848_pt1 | contig 10291 bp, 10 predicted proteins | sample KBSC713LmetaG_FD_64662 | JGI IMG/M metagenome (GOLD analysis project Ga0070683, IMG submission 64662) | Corn rhizosphere microbial communities from Kellogg Biological Station, Michigan, USA - KBS C7.1-3L metaG | ecosystem: Host-associated > Plants > Roots > Rhizosphere ... | reverse complement strand
TTCCCGGCTCGAAGGCGAGGGAGTCGTGCTTCACGAGTGCCATCCAGTCGTCGACGGAGCGGAAGCGGGCGCGCGACATGCCGTCCCATTCGTCGGTGAAGTAGCTGCCGAGTCCGGAGGTGTGGGAGAGGAGGTGCTTGATGCGAACCTTCGACAGCACGTCGGGGCGCATCGTGCCGGCGGGGAGGAACTTTCCGAGGGTGTCGTCGAGCGAGAGCTTGCCCTTCTCGACGAGCTGCAGCGCGGAGACGGCCGTGAACATCTTGTTCATCGAGCCGAGGTTGAACCTGGTGTCGATGGTGTTCTTCGCACCGAAGTCCTTGTTGGCCTCGCCGAACGCGGCGCGGTAGAGGGGCTTTCCCGCCTTCGCGAGGAGCACGGTGCCCGAGAAGGCATCGCGACTCGCGAGTCGTTCGACGTATCCCCTGAGCTGCGCGACGATCTGGTCATCGCCGAGCAGCGCGGTCGGCGCGTCGGGACCGGGAGTGGGGCTGACGCGCAGTCCGCGAATGCGCGGGTCGGCCGTCTCCTCGAGCACGAGGGCGAAGCGGGACCACTCCTCGGTGCGCCTGTTCTGCACGAGGGCGACGTATTCGTTGGGGCCGCTCGTGTCGGCACGCTGGAAGTCGAGCGCGCCGAGGTTGGTGCGGATGGCGAGGAGCCTGCCGACGCGCACCTCGGGGGTCGGCACGCCAGGGCCCGACGTGACGAAGTGCTCGTCGACGAACCGGCGGAGCGCGACGGTGTCGCGGGCGTTCATCGCGCGCAGGAGCTCGAGAGTCATGCGCTGGCGCGGCGATGCCGCGGTTTGCTGTCCGGCGATGCGGCTCGTGGATCCGACCACCAGCGCGAGCACCAGCAAGAGGTTCCCGGTCATGCGCATTGCTCTACTCCTCGGTTCGTCAGGGAGGAAGTCTCGTGGGGCAAACAGGGCTGGTCTTGGATGGAATTGTGGTCGCGCGATTCGCCGCTCTGCTGCCGCTCCCTTCCCGCGAGGCTGCCTGGGTGTTCTCTGATCGAACGGAATCCCGGCCCCGCCCGTATGCAGGAAGGTGGCACCAGCGGATGCGCTCGACCGGTGATCGTGCGGGGCGGGGCGCAGCATGGTCGGTGGGATCGCCGGCGTGCTGGCGGGAGTGGCGGGGATTCTCGTCGCGCGTGAGACGTTCGGCATGAACGCGGCGCTGGCACCCGCGGCGATGGTCGGCGCCGTCGCCTTCGCGGCAGTGCTCGGGGTCGTATTCGGTGTCTGGCCGGCGCGACGCGCGGCGACGCTCGACCCGATCCAGGCGCTGCGCTTCGAGTAGCGTGCGCGGCTACTCTCCGACCTTCTTCTGAAGGTGAGCGCGGCGTGGACGGGGACGTCGTACTACGACGATCCGCTGTCGAAGTGCGTGGCCGGGGTGCAGGCTCGGTGAGCCTGACCGACTCGAACGAACCGAGACTCAGTCACTGCACGACGCCACCCAGAAACGCTCGCATCGAGGCGTCGAAGGTCCATACGACGCCGACGAATGGAGTATCCGGGGCTGCCTTGACCACCCACACGTCCTCGACGCGAAAGAGGTAGACCTGGTCCGGACCCTTGCCATCGTCGCGCGCGCGAGTGCGAATCGCATCGATCGCACGTGCGCAGAGCGCGCCGACCGTTTCCTGGACGACCTGCTGATCGGCTGCCACCGGGAGGTGATAGAGCTGACGCCTTTCCGCTCCGGCGGTGGTCGTATCGCTCGCCATCGCAGCCAGGTCGTCGCGCACGCTCCTGCTGTGCGTATCTACCGGAAGGCACGCGTCGGACCGGATTTGTGCCTTCGCCGGGGCCGCCGCCAGGGTTGCCGCGACCAGCGTCATACCGAGATATCGCAACATGGTTGTCATGGTCAGCTCCGGCATGCAGCGGGGAAGGGGCATATCTGCACGCAGTAGTTGAACGTATCGTCGATCGGATCGGCGCATCAGAACTTGATGCCGAAGTAGAGCGCCTTGCTTCCCTTCGTGCTGCGACCCTGGTAGCCAGCACTGAGCCGCGCTGGGTACAGGTTGAACCTCGCTTCGGTGTAGAGGCGCAATCGGCCGAGCGCGACGTCGGTGCCGAGGCCCGAGGTAATCAACCCGTTCCAGCGCGAGACGGTCGTCATCGTCGTATCGACCGGTGGGTAAATGGGCCCGCTGAAATTGTCGTACTTGGCCAACCGACCGCGCACGCGCAGGTCGGCGATGCCCACGCCGGCGAGCAGATACGGCCGGAAGGTGCCCGAGCGTCTTCCATAGCGTTCGGTGACCGCGACCGCGAAGTCCTCCCAGCGCGTATCCTCGTACCGCGCGGCCGCGCGACGGTATTCCGCGCCGAGTCGCAATGACCAGGGTGAGTCGGCGCGCCCTCGCTCGACGCCCGCAGTCACGAAGAGGGGCGGGCGCTCGGCCTTGTCGAGCGCAACGGCGTCGCCGCCGAGGGCGACGTACAGCGAGTGCGTGATGGGAGAGACGGCGCTCTGCGCGCCGAGCAGTGATGGTGCGAGGAGTGTCGAAAGGGCGATCAGTCGATGCGTGTGGGTGCGGCGCATGGGTCCTCCGGCGAGGGACGGTCATCACCGCGGCGGCGTCGCCACTGGCGTCTTCTGGTCCGACCAACCGGCACGGCAAAGGGTTGCCCCGCGCGAACGCGGCGATCGGCGGTCAATCGGCCGGCGGAAGGCGGGCACTGAGCACCGATGTCCATGCGGATGCATTCGTTCCCGCTCGCGTTGCACACTGTCCGGAGCACCGCCCAGAGAGTCAGCTCCTGTGAGGCAAGTCGTGCCAACCTGGCCAGCTTGACGTCCGGATCGTGCTCCCCGATCCAGGCGAAGCCCGCTCGTATCCGCGCGCGGTCGGCATCGGAGTAGCGTTGCTCGTTGGTCATGCCGCACGCATCGAAGGCCATCAACAGAACGCTGTCATCGCCGCGATGTCGCGAACCGATCCTGGCGCACGACGCCTGAGCTCCAGAAGGACGTGTGGGCCGATCTCGGGACACTCGGTCATCTTGATCGCCGCGACCATGACATCGGCTCGCGAACCGGTGTCGGAGAGCAGGAGCGTCGCGGCCTGGTCGCATGCACGACGCTGTGCGCCGAGTGCACGAGGAGCGCTCAGCGTCGCGATGACGAGCAGGGTGGCGAGGCGAAGCAGGTTGCGTGGAGAACGCGGAAGCGTCATCGAGTCCGAAGTGGTTGTCCGTCTGCGTCGGGTGATCGCACCTTCGTCTCCAAATGGCAAGCAAGGACTCATGCTCCTGAGGAACCGGTTTCTCGTCGTCGCTCTCATCGCGTTCTGGCTCGCATCGACGTCGCGCGCTGCCCAGGCGCAGAATGGGCGCTGCCCCGCCGTCACCAGGCGCACCCAGCACTTTCTGAATGATGTGGAGGAGGTCTTCGAAAGCGCCGACTGGAGCGACGCTCGCCGATTGATGAAAGTCGAGCGGGTGCCGGCAACCGCCATCAAGCTTCAGGTGGTGGATGACTCCCTCTGCCAGGCCCTCTCCCGTGCCACGGTGAAGGCGCTCCCGGAGGTGTACGAGCTGAAACCCGGGCAGGCGGAACTCTATCTCATGGGCCACCGCCTGTTCTACTTCAGGATCGGGGACTACTACGCGGTTCTGCCGGAGCTGAACCCACCGGTGCCGGTGCGGGGCTACGGAACGCTGTTCATCTTCCGCGTACCGGCCAGCCAGGGAGGACGCGATGATGCCGTGGGGCGCATCCTCCAGTTCCTGGGCATGCGCGACTCGCGCGACCTGAAGTTCCTCGGCGCGCCCCTGTGGTGAGATCGCTCGGCTAGGTCGTCGCCGGCCGAGCGGTGTCTCCCGCCGTCGGGATCCGGTACTCGCGCGTGTGCATCGCCTGCGCGCCGACCATCACCGCGCACACGCCCCCATGCTGCGCGACGTTCACCACCTGGCTCTGCGACGCGCGCGCGAGCATCGCCACGCCATATCGGTTCGACGCGAAGCCCATCACGACATAGTACGGCTCGACGTGCAGCTCGCCCGCGGCGTCGAGCACGTGGAAGCTCTTCACCGGGATCGGCGCCGCCTGCTGCAACACCCAGCCGTTCGGCTCGGCGAGCGCGCGGTCGAGCGCCTGCTCCCACGCGCCCTGCTCGACGGCGTGACCGACCATCACGCCGTCGCCGCCATACGAGCGGTTGGGCTTGAGGACGAGCGACTCGCGCTCGGTGCGCGCGAAATCCAGAAGATCTATCTGAACGCCGAACGACGATGTCGTTCGGCGGTCCGCGACGCGTCGCGTCCAGAGCACGTGCCGCCGCATCACCTGGCGCTCCTCGGCGCTGAACAATCGCTCGGCGAGCACGGGATCAGTGAACAGCTCGAAGATGCTCTTCTGGTCGAGCTCCGCGCTGATCGACGAGACGACGCGATTCTGGCGGAGGAGGGTGCGCATGGGTGTCACATCGACCCCTTCCGCTGCGTAGCTCATGAGATCGAGCACGCTGCCGTCGCGGTAGACGACGTCGACGCGCACGTCGCCGTAGTAGACCTCGTCGCCCCGCTGGCGGAGCTCGCTCGGGTCGGCGTGGAGGACGTTCACCCCCGAGTGCTCGCGGTACCAGCGCGCGAGCGAGTCCGGCTCGTCAGGCCCCTCGGCGGCGAACTTCGGGTCGACGAGCACGATCTGCCCGTTGGGACGACCGATCACCTCCAGATGTTCGAGGAGATCCTGGAGGAGGAGATCGCGGATGTCGATCGGGAGCTGGAGCCGCAGTCCCGGATCCCGACGCAGCAACGCGGGGACGGCGAGATCGGCGAGGACGCTGATCGCCGTCGGTGCGATGTGCAGGCCGCCGACGCCGATGAGGTTCGGTTCCATGAACCTGATCGTGTCCTTCCACACCGCCGACGTGTAGTCGACGACGGCGTCGAACCGGCCGAACACCGGGTTGGCCTCGCGATGCGCCGGCGTCCAGCACTCGCGCAACCACGCCTCCTCGACGTCGCTCACGCGGAGGACGTCGCGCACCTCGGGCACCTCGAAATACAGATCCGGGAGACGCTTGATGGCGTTGAGGACGATCTGCGAGACGTAGTGCGTGTAGCCCAGCTGGTCCTGCCGCATGGTGAGCGGGCAGGGGAGGAGGGCGATCGTCTCCGTGACGCCCTCGTGCTGGTAGGCGAGGTGACGCGCGGTGGCGGTGTCGTGAATCTCGCGCATCAACGCAACCAGCTCGGCACGCGGGATGGCGTCGAGCGCGGCCTGCACGCGCGTGGCGAGACGCTGGCCCATCAGGCCCACTTCTTCGGCGGGGCTGTGCATGCGCGGGGATGCGGGGATACGGGGATACGGAGCGGCTGCCGATACTCTCAGTGGCTATTCTACGGCTGCTTCCCACTGCTGCAACCAACCTGTGCCTCGCACTGAACTGACCTTGAACGTGCACACGATCGATCGACGTCCCCCCGCAGCTCACTCGACGAGCCGGTGGCTGCTGCGGACCGCCATCTTCGCGCTCGCAGTCCTCGGCATCGCATGCGGTTCGAGCACCGACGCGCCGCCGGGAGTCACGGGAGTCTGGGGAGCGCGGGCGCCCGCCATGACGCAGAGCGACACGTTCACCTTCTCCTTCAAGCAGAACGGCGCCACGGTGGAGGGATGGGGCTTCGTACGTCCTGCCGGAGCGCTCGCCGCCACCAAGTTCAGCGGCACCGGCACCCTGTCGGGGGGCCAGCTCGATCTGACGCTCACGGACCTGGATGGGGCTTATACCGGTTTGGGGCCTCTGAACTATTACCTGCGCGGTGCGCTGGATCGCGGTCGGATGAACGCGACGTTCAGTTTCCTCACCTTTAGCAGCCGCGGAACCGACACCATCTCGTATCCGATCACGTTGCGTCTCGCGCCGCCAACCGCGAGCGAGCTGACTGGCACATGGGCGCTCACGTCGAGTACGGGAGCACAGGCCGCGCCAGGGAACGTGGTGTACGACACGATCATTGCAAACGCAGACCGACGTGCGTGGCGCGATAGGAACTCGAATGTCGCAGGGGGTCCGCCAATCCGGACGTGGGCCGTCTGGGCGCGGAACGGCAACTGGCTCGTGATCGAGACCGAGAGCCGCGATCTGTGGCTACCGGACTCGCTGCTGATTCAATCCGGTGAGCTGCAACGTACGACGGTCAACGGGTATGGAACGCGGATCGACCATTACACGCGCATCTCGACGTCCGAGGAGCTCCCGTGACGCGGAACGCCGAGTGTCCTACGGCCGCACGGTCTCGTTCGTGATGTGCAGCTTCGCGCCGCCGTTCCTTTGCCAGAGCGCGAGGCGCGACGCGAGCAGCGCCACGGCGTTCACCTTGTCGCCCTTCTCGATGCCGACGACACGCAACGTGAGATAGGGCCAGTTGGGGACGTCGCCCGTCTTCGCCACGGCGAGGAAGGCGGCAGTCGCGTGCTGCGCGCCGCACCGCGAGTCGCCACCCGCGTCGGCACCGGCTTTCAGTCCCGCCATCACCACCTCCTCGAGCGGGCGTCCGGCGTCGCGCGCGCGCTGAACCGCCTCCATGGCGCGATCGAGCACGGCGGGTCCGGCGAGGATGTTCCCCTGAATGAGGATGCCGTCGGCGCTCCGCTCCCCGCGATAGTCGTGCAGCGCCGAGCCGGTGAACTGCACCTGGCCGCGGGTGAAGGTCGCGATGCCGTACTGCCGGTCCTGGGTCGCCGAGTCGATCGCGGCGGAGGTGATGACGCGGAGCACGGAGTCGGGGGCGACGCCGGCGCGCAGCAGTCGGAGAGCTTCCTGCATGGCCGGCTGATGCTCGGTGGCCTGGGCGATGACCACGCCGGTGCCGGGCGCCATGCCGAGGATGCCGTAGACGTCCGAGGTGCAGGATGCGGCGGCGACGCCGATCGTGCCGGTCTTCCGGTCGAGCACGATGATCGACCAGGTCGCGGAGGCTTTCGCGGGCAACACGGAGAGCAGGAACAGGGCGGCGACGACGGCGCGGCGTGTTGCGTTGGGCATGGTGCTCTCCGTTGTGGTCGCGCGTTGGATGCCGACGACGCGCCCTTGGTTTGAATGGGATTCGCTCGCGCGGGCGCGCCCTGGCTGATATCATCGCCGCCGCCGCCATCACACCCGCCAGGCCCGCCAGACGCTGGCGTGTCGCGAAGTCCCCGGCAGCGTGTCGTGTTGCGGCAACGGCGTGTCGATACTCCGAGTATCGGTGAAGCACGAACTCCTCCGGTCACCATCACCCACCCATGTCCGCACTCGGTGCCTCCGCAGATGTCCATCGGCGTGGACTCGTTGCGCCTCACGTCAGGCGAGCTGCAGCGTCCCTATCGGGCGACCTCGGAGCACGTCACTCGGATCTCGACCGCGGCGGTCGTTCCGTGAGCCGATACATCTCACTCCTCACAGTGCTGGCCGCGATGCTCGGAGCTTCCGACGCACTCGCCGCGCAGTCGGCCGCCACGCCTCCGTGGCGAACGCACCTGATCTGGTGGCAGCCGACCGCCGACGAGCCGCATCCATGGCGAGAAGATCCGCGCCTCGCGCGATTCGGGGAGCAGGGTTACCCGGATGACTTCCAGGTGCTGTTCCGCAACCCGGACTCGGCGCAGGGGAAGCAGCACGAGATCATGTGGGTGCGCGTGATCGCCGCCGACTCGGTGACTGGTCTGCGTCTCGGGATCCTGATCAACCAACCCGACTTCATGCGGTCTCCCTCGGAGGGCGACAACGTCGTGTTCCGGTTCGTCGACGGTGACCCACTCCCCACCGCGGTCGGAGCGCCGGGCTATCGGGACGTGGGCTGGCCAGCGTCCTCCGCCGCTCCGGAGTTTCTCGCCGTGTTGCGCGAGGGGATTCTCGCGTACCGTGCCGGCAACAACGGCCACAACATGCCAGGCATCGAGAAGTGCATCACCGTGCTCACGCCGGCGATGCGGACCGTGCCCGCGGGTGCGAGCGCGGAGGAGCGCTTCAACGGACACTTCGTGCTTGGCCGCTGCCTCGCCGAGAAGTACGTCACGGAGCGGGCGATCGAGCAATTCCGCGCCGCGATCGCGATCGATCCGAATGACGTCAACGCACAGATGGCGCTCCTCGCTGAGCTCTCGATCATGTCGCACAAGGGGCCGAAGGATCTCTCGGCCGACGAGCAGAAGCGGTGGGAGGACGCGTTCGTCGAACAGCTCCAGGTGATTCGGACGCGCTTCGGCAGCAGACCGAGGGTCCAGCAGATGCTCTCGCTGATCTTCACCCCACCCGAAGAGAAGGACATGACGCCGCAGATGAAGGCGGAGCTGCCGAAGCTCCAGCGCGTCGGCTACGCGATCTTCCGCTGGAAGCAACGTTGAGCTCGAGCCCTGGCCTCGACGCGCTCGACGCAAACGCAAACGGCCCCTCGACGTCGAGGGGCCGTTCCCGTGAGAGCCGTCTACTCGCCGACGTGATCGAGCGGGTCGGCAGGAAGCCGGGTCAATTGACCGACCTTCAGCCACTCCTTCGGGGCCGCGGGCACCATGACGACGTAGATGCCGTCCTTCGTCGGGGCGACCGACGCGGACTTCTTGGCCAGCGTCGTGTTGAGCTGCTCGGGGCTCAGCTTGTAGAGCCCTCCCGTGCCGGCGTCGACGGCGAGGCCGATGAGTCCTCCGAAGATGATGTTTCCCCACGCCCATCCAGAGACGGATCTCGTGAGGGTGACGTCCATCGGCGCGTAGCCATCCGCCTCGAGCTTGAGGACGTGCAGGTTCTTCCGCGAGAGCTTGGCGACGAAGGGGGTGTTGCTCGACGTCAGGTTGTCGATCGTGACCTTGGCGCCGCTCGGGGTGGAGGCGATGCCGATCTCCTGGTTGCGGCCGTGGATGATGCTGCCGCATGATGCGACCAATGCGAGACCGATGACGGAAACGACGGAGCGCACGTACATGGGGGGGAGCGAGGTCCGGGGAGGGAGGGACTTCGAGGGGATGTGCGGCGCGTTAGGATACGACCTCATCGATTCACCGTCAAACGACACCTCACGGAGGGGGCGTGAAGACTGACGTCGCGCCGAGCGGGATCTACTCCGCGCAATACATCCCCACCGACGCGAAGGGACGCGTCGTTCGCGCGAGCCTCGCCGCGCACATCGACTTCGAGCGGCGCGCCGGGATCAACGGCCTGCTCGCCCTCGGCAGCACGGGAGAGTTCCCCTTCTTCACCGTGAACGAGCGCCGTGCGGTGCTGGGGACGATCGCCGAGCTGGCGGCGCCGCTGAAGGTGATCGCGAACATCAGCGACATCCGCCCGCGGTCGGCGATCGAGCTCGGGCTGCACGCGAAGGAGCTGGGGCTGCCGGCGGTCGCGCTGATGCCGCCGATGTACTACCCGCTGTCGCAGGCGGACCTGCTCGCGTACTTCCTCCACGTCGCCGATGCGGTGGGGCTGCCGGTGATGCTGTACAACTTCCCCGAGCTGGCGGGGAAGCGCATCGAGCCGGAGACGATCGTGGCGTTCGCCGAGCGGGCGCCGATGGTGGCGATCAAGCAGAGCGGCGGAGACTTCGCGTATCACCTCGAGCTGATCGCGCTGGGGCGGGAGAAGAAGTTCGCCGTCATGTCCGGCTCCGACGCGCGGCTGCCGGAGGCGTTCGCGCTCGGCGCGGCGGGGTGCATCGGCGGGCTGGTGAACATCGTGCCGGAGCTGATGGTCGAGCTGGATCGCGTCCATCGGAAGCGCGAGCCGGGCGATGCCAGCCCGGTGGCTGATGGGATGCAGGAGGCCGGGCGCATCCTCGATCAGCTGACCTTTCCGCTGAACGTCGCGGCGGGGCTCGAGGCGCGCGGCTTCGATCCGGGGACGCCGAAGAGCGTCGTGTCGTACGAGTCGCGCGCGCTGTACGAGCAGATCGTCACCGAGCTGCGTGAGCTGTTCGAGCGCCTCGGTCTCCCGCCGCAGTGAGGCTCGCCGCGCGGCGGACGCCGTCACTTGCCACTCGGGTGCCTGGTGCGGCATTGTCTCGGGTGTCGCCGCGTCTCACCCAGCGCAGATGAGCACAGCCATATGCCAGCCATGGTCACGCTCGATAAGGAACGAGGGATCCGGATCACCAGCGCGGTCGGTCCCATGCGCTGGAGCGACTTCCGCGAGATCTATCGCATGATCGCCGCCGATCCGAGTCTCTCGGCGGCGAAGCGGACGCTCGTCGATCTGCAACACGCCTCCCTCGCGGGCGTCACCCGGGCCGACGTGCAGGCGGCGGTGCATCTGCCCAAGCTGCCGCGCGAGGCCGATACGCGGCTGG
>Ga0070683_100005846_pt1 | contig 10293 bp, 8 predicted proteins | sample KBSC713LmetaG_FD_64662 | JGI IMG/M metagenome (GOLD analysis project Ga0070683, IMG submission 64662) | Corn rhizosphere microbial communities from Kellogg Biological Station, Michigan, USA - KBS C7.1-3L metaG | ecosystem: Host-associated > Plants > Roots > Rhizosphere ... | reverse complement strand
TCCTGATCGTCTACCCGATGCTCACCCCGCCGCAGCGCGGGAACGAAGTGCCGACGGACTATCAGCCGGGCGCGAGCCAACCGCAGGAGTAGAATGACTGCGTGCGCGCCACGCATCTCGCCGTTGCCGCCGCCGCCGTGACTGCGGCCTGCGGCGGCCTCCTCGGTCTCGACGAGGACGACGATGCACCGTCGCCCGCGACGAGCAACGATGACGGCGGTCTGGGCGACGACGGCGGCTCGAGCGACGCGTTCGGCGGATCCGATGCGTCGTCGCCGTCCAGCTACTGCGCAACGCAGGACGCGGCGTACTGCTGGGACTTCGACGAAGGGAAATCGCCCAGCGAGGGGTGGTACTCCGTCGTGGCCAACAACGGAAGCTTCGGCCTCGCGACGGATGCGAGCTCCTCGCCGCCGGCGAGCGCGTTCTTCTCGGCGCTCGACGCAGGAGCCTCGAGCGAGCTCACCCTCTTCGTGCCGACCGGATCGAGCGCGATCGACATGACGTGGTCGGCGCTCGTGCCACTGCCTCCGCCGTCGAGCGTCGTCCTCGCCAAGATCGGCGCCAACATCGGCACCGCGAAACCGGCGGTATCCATCCTCGCTTATCCGAACAGCGTCGCGGTCCTCGACGAGCCGCTCAGCGGGACCGCCCAACTACCCGCGTCGAGCACCGCGCTGCCGCGAGACCGCTTCGTGCGCTTCCACTTCCGCGTGTCGTTCGAGACGCAGCACGTGTCCCTCGACATGGACGGCACCAACGTCGTCGACAACGTGCTGCAGTCGACCTGGGACAAAGCGCAAGCCTACAGACTGGTCGTCGGCGTGCGCCAGGACACGAGCGTCCCGGGCTACGTCTACGAGATGTTCCTGGACGACGTCCTGATCCGCTTCGAGTGAATCAGCCCGCGCGTTTCGTGTATTTTCCACGGAACTCGGGGTGCTCGTTCTCGAACGCCTCGAGGCTCTCGCGCGTGATCTCGACTTCGATCTCCCCGTCCTTCTCGATGACCGACTGACAGCCGAGCCTGGAGTTCGCGCGGACGTCGAACGCCTTGTCGAGGATGTCCTCCTCTTCTTCTTCCGCGCCACTGAGGAGCTCGGCGCCCTTCGTCACGTAGACGTGGCAGGTCGAGCACGCGCAGACGCCGCCGCACGCGAAGCCTTCCGGCGCGTCGACCTTCTGCGCGGCTTGGAGGATGCTCGTCCCGACGGGGACTTCGATCTCGGCGTAGCCCTTGAATTTCACGATCGCCATGCGTGAGCCTCCTCGACGCCTTTGGCGTGCTCGACGGTCTCTTCGACCGACTCGACCTTCTGTCCCTCGATCGCCTTCGCGATCGCGCGGTTCATGCGGCGTCCCGCGAAGTCCTTCGTGGCGGCGTCGAGGTCGTCGATGCGGAGCGTGATCCGCCTCGCGTCTTCGAGCTTCGCGGCCTCTTCCAGCGCGGAGAGCGCCGCTTCGATCTTCTCGCGTTCGCCGGGCTCGAGCAGATCGGGATCGGCGGCGAGCGACTTCTTGGTCGACGTGACGACGCGATGCGCCTCGATGCGCGCCTCGGCGAGCTTCCGCTTCGCCAGGTCCTCTTCGCCGTGATCGATGGCGTCGAGCAACATCTGCTCGACGGTGTCGTCGTCGAGCCCGTACGAAGGCTTCACTTCGATCGTCTGCTCGAGGCCGGTGCGCTCCTCGCGCGCGTGCACCGACAGGAGTCCGTCGGCGTCGACGCGGAACGTGACCTCGAGCCGCGCCAGGCCCGCGGCCATCGGCGGAATGCCCTTGAGCGTGAACTTCGCGAGGCTGCGGCAGTCGGCGGCGAGCTCGCGTTCGCCTTGCACGACGTGAATCTCGAAGCCCGTCTGGTTGTCTTCTTGCGTCGTATAGGTCGCGCGCGCGCCGGCCGGCGTCGTCGTGTTGCGCGGCAGGATTCGATCGACGACCCCTCCGCCGACCTCGATGCCGAGCGACAGCGGGATCACGTCGAGGAGGAGCACCTCGTCGGTCGATTGGCCTGCGAGGATGTTCGCTTGGATGGCGGCGCCGAGCGCGACGACTTCGTCGGGGTCGATGTCGGCGAGCGGCTTCTTGCCGAAGGTCTTCTCGACGTACGTGCGGACCGCGGGAACGCGCGTGGCGCCCCCGACGAGGATGACGCCGTCGAGATCGTCGGGCTTCACTTGAGCATCGCGGAGCGCACGACGGCACGCGACGCCGGTGCGGGCGAGGAGCGGCTCGATGAGCTGATCGAAGCGCGCGCGGGTGAACGATGCGTTACGCGCGCCCGCGAAGGGCAGCTCGACGTCGACGATGCCGGCTTCGGTCAGGCCGTGCTTCACCTTGCGCGCGAGATCCAGAACGACGCGCACCTCGGACGGGGATGCGTCCTTCGAGTCGCGGCCGCCGAGACGGAAAATCTCTTCCGCCAGCGCGCGGTCCATGTCGTCGCCCCCGAGCGCGCTGTCTCCGCCCGTCGACTTCACCTGGAAGACGCCGTCGTCGAGGACGAGGATGGTGATGTCGAACGTGCCGCCGCCGAGATCGTAGACGGCGAACTTGCCGTTCACCTTCTTGTCGAGCCCGTAGGCGAGCGCGGCGGCGGTGGGCTCGTTGAGAAGGCGCAGCACGTCGAGCCCGGCGAGGCGTCCGGCGTCTTTCGTCGCCTGCCGCTGCGCGTCGTCGAAGTAGGCGGGGACGGTGATGACCGCACCGCCGACGGAGCGGAGCTCGTCCTCGGCCTGGCGTTTCAGCGCGCGCAGGATGTCTGCGCTCACCTCGACGGGCGTGAGCACGCGGTCGCGCACCCTGAACTTCACGACGTTCGGCTCGCCGTCTCGCCGCTCGGCGAACTCGTACGGGCCCAGGCGGCGCGTCTCCGGGTCGTCGGCGCCGCGACCGACGAAGCGCTTCACGCTCACGATGGTCTCGCGCGGATGCTCCGCGGCGAGCGTTTGTGCGTGGCGCCCGACGACCACGCCTTTGCCGTTGCCGTAATGAACGACGCTCGGTACGAGCGCGATCTGGTCGCAGTCGCGAATGGTGACAGGCTTGTCATTCTTCACGTACGCGACGAGCGAGTTCGTGGTGCCGAGATCGATGCCGATCGGCTTCGGCGGCGCCTTCGGGTCGAAAATTTCGAGAAGCCCGTTGCTCACGACGCCGCCTCCTCTTCGATGGCGTCCACTTCTTCGATGAAGCGCTTGTAGAAGCGGAGCTCGCCGAGCAGCGGCAGGAGCGACTCTGGATCGGTGCCCGCGGCGAAGCCGTTGCTCAGCTTCATCTCCGTGGCCTTCGCCTTCGCCCGCATGGCCTCGCCGAGCTTTCCGACCTTCGCGAGATCCTTCTTCGCGCGCGCCTCGGCGAGCTCTTCGCGTTGCTCCATGACCTCCATGAGGAACATGGGGCTCGGCTTCGGCTCTTTGTCCTCGCCGACCGCGACATCGTGCAAGCGGAACAAGGCCTCGGCGCGCTTGATGGGGTCGCGGAGCACGCGCCACGCCTCGTTCACCGCCGCGGCCTTCTCGAGCGCCGCACGGCGTTCGCTCGAGGTCGACGCGGCGAATTTGTCGGGGTGCAGCGCACGCGACAATTCGCGGTGGGTCTTTTCGAGAGCAGCGAGATCGAGATCGAACCGCTGCTCTGTGCCGAGCAGCTGGAAAGGGTTCATGACTTTCTAAACGGTGAACGAGGTGCCACAACCACAGGAGGCCTTCTCGTTCGGGTTCACGAACTTGAAGCCCTGCCGCATGAGCGTGTGCTCCCACTCCAGGGTGGAGCCGTTGAGGTAGAGGAGGCTCTTCTTGTCGACGAGGACGCGCACGTCGCTGCCGTCGCTCGCCTTCAAGTCGTAGACGACGTCGCGCGCGTGCGGATCGCCGTCGTGGAACTCGATCACGTACGAAAACCCCGAGCAGCCGCCCCCACGGATGCCGACGCGCAGCGACGTGCCCGGCACGTTGCGCTTCTTGATCTGCTTCGCGATCGCGTCGACGGCGCCCTGCGCGATGCTGATCGCGAGCTTCGTGGGCGTCGTTCCGGGCGACGACGGGGACGGGGCGGCGGCCATCGAAATCATCCTCCGCTGCCGGTCCCATTCGAGGGGGCTCCGCCCCCTCGAGCTCCCCGGGCCTGCTGCTTCGCACGGTAGTCGGCGATGGCGCTCTTGATGGCGTCTTCGGCGAGCACCGAGCAGTGGATCTTGACCGGCGGCAGGTTCAGCTCGTTGACGATGTCGACGTTCTTGATCGTCTCGGCCTCCTCCACCTTCTTGCCCTTGATCCACTCGGTGGCGAGGGACGAGCTGGCGATGGCCGAGCCGCAGCCGAAGGTCTTGAACTTCGCGTCTTCGATGACGCCGTCATCGCTGACTTTGATCTGCAGGCGCATCACGTCGCCGCAGGCCGGAGCGCCGACGAGACCAGTTCCGACGTTGGGATCTTCCTTGTCGAGCGTCCCGACGTTGCGGGGGTTCTCTGCGTGATCGATGACTTTGTCGCTGTATGCCATGACTGAATCCCCTTCAGTGAGCGACCCACTGGACGCTCTTGAGATCGATGCCTTCCTTGTACATCTCGTACAGCGGGGACATCTCCCGCAGGTGCTTCACCTTCTGGATGACGAGGTTGGCTACGTAGTCGACCTCTTCCTCCGTGTTGAAACGTCCGAGGCCGAAACGGATGCTGGAGTGCGCGAGCTCGTCGCCCACGCCGAGCGCGCGGAGCACGTAGCTCGGCTCGAGGCTCGCCGACGTGCATGCGGAGCCGGAGCTCACCGCGACGTCCTTGATCGCCATCATCATCGCTTCGCCTTCGACGAAGTTGAACGAGACGTTGAGGTTGCCGGGCAAGCGGTGCTCCTTCGAGCCGTTGAGGTAGACCTCTTCGAGAGCGCTCGTGAGCTTCGTGTGCAGGCGTTCGCGGAGGGCGATGAGCTTCTTCGCCTCTTCTTTGCCTTCCTTCGCCATGATGTCGGCGGCCTTGCCGAAGCCGACGATGCCGGGGACGTTGAGCGTGCCGGAGCGCATGCCGCGCTCGTGTCCGCCGCCGTCCATCTGCGCGACGAGGCGCACGCGCGGCTTCGAGCGCCGCACGTAGAGCGCGCCGACGCCCTTCGGGCCGTACATCTTGTGCGCGGTGATGCTCGCCAGGTCGACGTTCATCTTCTGCACGTCGAAGTCGACCTTGCCGACGCCCTGAACCGCGTCGGAGTGGAAGAGCACGCCCTTCGCGCGCGTGATCTTGCCGATCTCCTCGAGCGGCTGCACCGTGCCGATCTCGTTGTTGGCGAGCATGATCGAGACGAGGATGGTCTTCTCGGTGATCGCCTTCGCGACGTCGTCCGGCGAGACGCGCCCGTCCTTCGCGACCGGCAGATAGGTGACACGGAAGCCCTCCTTCTCGAGGCGCTTGCACGTGTCGAGGATCGCCTTGTGCTCGGTGACCGTCGTGATGATGTGGTCGCCCTTCTCCTTGTAGAACTCGGCGACGCCCTTCAGCGCGAGGTTGTTCGACTCGGTCGCGCCCGAGGTGAAGACGATCTCCTTCTCGCTCTGCGCGCCGATCAGCTTCGCGATGCGTTCGCGCGCGTAGTCGACCGCTTCTTCCGCGGTCCAACCGAACTGATGGCTGCGCGACGCCGCATTGCCGAACTTCTCGTGGAAGTAAGGCAGCATCTCCTCGAGCACGCGCGGATCGACCGGCGTCGTCGAGTGGTAGTCCATGAAGATGGGAAGCTTGATTGCCATGAGTAGTTCCTAGGCCCTGAACCCGGCGACGAGATCGGGCACGGCTTGTTCTCGCGGGTGGTGATCGCACGACCGGCACGTCCCGAGGAGTCGATCGGCTTCGCAGTCGCTCTCGCACGTCTCGAGGTATTCGAGCGATGCTTTGATTTCGTTCTCGAGCTTCTGGAGGTTCGCGACCTGCGCCCGCGTCTCCTCGAGCTTCTTCACGTAGACCTCACGGACGCGCTCCATCGCCTTCTTCGCGGCGCCGTTTCGCTGCTCGACGTCCTTCACGATCGTCTTGATGTCGCCGAGGCTGAAGCCGAGGTCCTGGAGCTTGCCGATCCAGCGGATCCGGACGAGCGCTTCCGGTCCGTAGAGGCGATAACGCCCTTTCGACCGCGCGACGGGCTTCAGAAGGTCGAGCTCTTCGTACAGGTGGAGCGCCCGCACGGTTTTCCCCGACTCACGGGCCAGATCGCCAACCTGCATGAGGTTGTCCGATTCTTCGAGGACGGGGAGACGGACGTTCGCCATGGCGCTGTTTACGGCCCCCCTCCACTAGAGGAGGGGCCCTCCGGGGTCAAGCCTAACCCTCACGTTAAGGTATGAGTTGGCCCAGGACAAGGGGTTTCCCGCGGAAATCCTACTGTTATGCTTCTCGGACGGGGATGGCCGACGACGAGTCGACCCAGGAGCTGGACCTCGACGCGCTGCGCAGTGGCAGCGGCGAAGAGCCGGCTTCCATCACGCGTTTGGACGTCGCCCTGCCGATTTCCCCCGACACGGCGGAAGTCCCCCAAGCGGAAGGCGAAGCCGAAGCCGAACGCCAGGATCCCGCGCAGCCGCTTCCGTCGTTCGATCTCGACGAGCATCCCGCCGACAGCCTCGACGACACGCGTCTCGGCAAGATGAACAGCGGTCATGTGCGTGCCGCCTTCGCCGCCGCCGAAGCGCAGGAGCAAACCGCGCGCTTCAAAGGACCCGTTCCGTCGATGGCGCGACCGTCGCCGAATGAGGAGATCCACGAGGTCGACTCCGCGGAGCTCGAAAGTGATCCGGACATCGGCGCGATCGTCCCGGGCACGCTCGAGATCCCGGAGATCGAGCCGGAGATCCTGCCCGACGAAGAAGTCGAAGAAGTGGTGAGCCACGAGACCGAGACGCGCATGCGTGCGAGCTCGGTGTCGATCGAGTTTCGCACCGACGAAGGCATCAGCGCGGACCAGACGGAAGCGCAGACGAGTCGTCCCGTCAGCGTGATGCCGCCCGCTCTGTGGAAGCCGCCGGCCGTCGCCGATCGCGCCGTCACGCGCGCGTACACCATCGACGCCGACGCAGAGGAGGAGTCGCTCGCCCGCGACGAGCGATGGGGCGCCCTCGTCGATCTCTATCGCGCGCGCATGCCGAGCGCCGACTCTCCGCCGGAGCGGGCGACGCTCCTCCACAAGATCGCGAGCGTCGAGGAGTTTTGCCGCGACGACGAGCAACGCGCGTTCGAGACGTTGCTCCAAGCGTACGAGCTCACGCCCACCGACAGCGCCATCGCCGAGTCCATCGATCGCGTCGGTCGATCGACGGGCCGCATCGGCGAGCTCGCCGAAAAGACGAAGCGCGCGCTCGGCACGCCGGCCGTGAGCTCCGATCGCGAGAAGAAGATCGCGATGCTCGGCCACCTGGTGTTTTGGTACGAGCGCGTTCTTTCGCGCGGTCAGGAGACGTCGACGTTCGTCTCTGAGCTCGAGCGACTCGACAAGACCCATCCGCTCGTGCTCCGTCGCGCGGCGCAGTTGGCCGCGATGAACGGCGATACGAAGGCCCAACGCGACCTCTTGCAGCGCGCGCTCGATCGCGCCTCTCGCCGCGAAGAGAAGGTCGCCTTGAACCTCACGCTCGCGAGCGCGTTTGCCGGCACGCCGGATCAAGCGAAGTTCTACGAGGCGGCCGTCGCGCTCGATCCGTCGTCGGTCGTCGCGCTCCAAGGCCTCGAGCGGCTCGGCAGGGACCAAGAGAAGCACGCGCAGGTCGAGTGGTCGCTGCAGCGCCAGTCGGAGGTCGCCCAAACGGACGCCGAGCGCACCGATGCGCTACTCAAGCTCGCCGAGCTCTACGAGACGAAGTATCTCAAGCGCGATCAGGCGGCGCAGATCCTCGAGCGCGTCATCGCCGAGGAGCCGTCGCACCCGCAAGCGCTGAAGACGCTCGAGCGCTGCTACCACGCGCTCCGCGACTGGCCGAAGCTCGCGCGCGTGCTCCGAGCGCGCGCCGACGTCACTTACGACAAGAAGCAGAAGGTCGAGCTCCTCGAGATGGCCGCCGAGGTCTACGAGGCGAAGATCGGCGACCCGGCGGCGGCGGTCGAGCTGCACCGCGACCTCCTCGTCGTCGACCCACAGCATCGACGCGCCCTCACCGACCTCGCGCGGCTCTACGAGAAGCTCGGCGACTGGCCGAATGTTGCAACCTACAAGCAACGCCTCGCCGAGCTCGCACCTTCGAAGCGAGAGCACTCGAAGCAGCTCGTCGCGCTCGGCGATTTCCTCTCGCAAGCGGGGCGCGATCCGCTCTCGGCGCGGCTGCAGTACGAGCGCGCAGTGAACGTGGATCCGACGAACGCGTCGGCGTGGGAAGCGTTGCAGCGCATCGCCGCCGAGAGCGGCGACGATCGGCGCGTCATCCAGTGCCTCGAGCAGCGCGCGAAGCACGAGAACACGCCGCGGCAGCGGGCAGCGGTGTACGTCGAGCTCGCGCAGGTGCATCTCGCGTTCGGCAACGAGACCGATGCCCGTGACGCCTTCGAGAAGGCGGTCAAGGCCGACGCGTCGAACGAGACCGCGGCCACCGCGATGCTCGATGCATTCACGCGCGAGGAGCGCTGGGCGGAGGCCGCGCCGCTGTGCGAGCTGCTCGTGAACGTCGCCGTGCGCGACAAGGACAAGGAGGCGCTGTTCACGCGCATGCGCCTCGCGACGCGCATCGCGGCGGCGCTGGGGGATGCCGATCGGGCGATGGCCGCGGCGCTCACCGCGCTCGAAGCGGAGCCCGACGATCCGGGCGCGCAAGCCGATTTGGTTGCAGTATGCAGCCAATGCGGGGATCGTCCCGAGCTCATCGAACGCGCGAAGCACCACCTGGCGCGTGTCGCGACCGGACCCACGATCCTGCCCGCCGATCTGCTCCTGCGGCTCGCGACGCTGCAGCGGGACATGGGCGATCTCGACGGCGCCGCCCACACGCTCGAGCGCGCGCTCTCGTCGGGCAACGAAAACGATCCCGACGTGCTCGGACTGCTCGCCGACGTCTATTGGGCGCAAGGTGACTACGCACACACTTGCAAGATCAAGACGGAGATGGCGAGGAGCACCACGAGCCCGGAGGTGCGTTTCAAGCTCCTGCTCGAGACGGGAGAGATCTGGGCACGCCAGGCCAAGGAGCTCGAACGCGCCGCGGCGGTCTTCGAAGAGGCGCGCCGCATCCAGCCGCTCGATCACTGGCTGCTCCACACGTTGATGTGGCTGTACGGCGAGCTCGAACGCTGGGACATGCTCTCGAGCGTCCTCGAAGGGATCACCCAGATCCAGGAGAGCCCCGAGCGCAAGGTGACGAGCCTCGTCGCGATGGCGCAGGTCGTCGAGAACAAGCTCCACGACGCGAAGCGCGCGGCCGATCTCTGGGACCAAGTGCTCGACGCCGACAAGAAGCGCCTCGACGCTTTCGAGCAAGTCGTGCGCATCCTCACGGAGGAGAAGGACTGGGACGCGCTCGAGCGCGCGTACCGGAAGATGATCGCGCGCATCAAGGACGACCCCGAGCTCGTGAAGCTGAAGTTCGCGCTCTTCCACCAGCTCGGCCTCATCTACCGCGATCGTCTCGGCGACGCGGAACGCGCCTTCGAAGCGCTCGACGCCGCCGCGGCGATTCAGCCCGAGCACACCGAGGTCCGGAAGATCCTCACGGAGCTGCTCGTCGTCACGGACAACCTCGACAACGCCGTCGCACGGGTGCGCGCCGCGATCAATCGCGTGCCGCACGAACCGGAGCTCTACGCCGAGCTCTACGAGCTGTTCTTGCGGCAGCACGCGTTCGACAAAGCGTGGTGTGCGATCAACGTGCTCGCTCGGCTGCGCGATCTCGACGAAGAGCAGCAGCGATTCCACGACGACTACGCGCCCATGCCGCTCTCGGAGATCCCCGGGCAGATCGTCGAGCAGGCGTGGCAGTCGCACGTCCTCCACGCCGAGCTCGACCCCACGCTCACGCGCATCTTCGGGATGATCACTCCGATCATCGCGCGCATGCGGCACAACCAGCTGCGGCCCGAGATGCGGGTTGGCCGTCCTTTCACGCCGAACCAGTCGCGGATGTACGAGCTCATTCACGCGACGTTCGCGAATGGCGCGGAGATCCTCGCGATGCCGCCGCCGGATCTCCTGCAAGGCGATCCGAAGTCACTCGTCCCCTTCGCCCCTGCCCTCTCGCCGCTGGGCGCGATCCTCGTCAACGCATCGCAAGTCGAAGCGCGTGCCGATTCGATCGTGTACGTCGTGGGCAAACGTCTCGCGGAGCAACGCCCC
>Ga0070683_100005841_pt1 | contig 10296 bp, 7 predicted proteins | sample KBSC713LmetaG_FD_64662 | JGI IMG/M metagenome (GOLD analysis project Ga0070683, IMG submission 64662) | Corn rhizosphere microbial communities from Kellogg Biological Station, Michigan, USA - KBS C7.1-3L metaG | ecosystem: Host-associated > Plants > Roots > Rhizosphere ... | reverse complement strand
CAGCGAAGCGCCGGCAACCCGCTCTTATATCGGAAACGCTGGACGCGCTGGCCCTGCACCTCTGCGGTGTAGATGTTGCCCTTGCTGTCGATGGCGATGTTGTGCAGGTTCTCGAATTCGCCCGGGCCGCGGCCCACGCGCCCGAAGCTGCCGACTACCGCACCATCGGAGCGACGCAGGATATGGATCTGCCCGTTCGGGTCGTCCGACGTGAACCAGTAGGTCTGTCCCTTGTCGGGCCAGAACACTGTCGATCCCGTCACGCCCGGCGCCGTCGTCTCACGCATCACAGCAATCTCGCGCACGAACGATCCGTCCTTGTGGAAGATCTGGATGCGATTGTTCGCGCGATCCGAGACCACCACCTCTCCGTCGCTGGTGATGCGGACACCATGCACAGGGTTGTTGAACTGCTGCGGCATCACCTTCGGGTCGTAGGTGATCTTCTCGTCCGTCGGCGGCTTGCCGTAGGCGCCCCACGTCCGCTTGAACGCGCCCGTCTCCGCATCGAAGACGACGATACGGTGGTTGAAGTAGCCGTCGGCGACATAGAGCTCGTTTGTCGCAGGATCAACGACCATGTCCGCCGCGCGGCCGACGCGGGCCTGGTCCAGGCTGTTGGTCTGCGGCGCCGACTTGCCGATGGCCATGAGGAATTTGCCGTCGTTGGTGAACTTCAGGACCATGCCGTCGTTTTCGCCGTTGCCGGCGAGCCAGACATTGCCCTTGAAGTCGACGAACATGCCGTGCTCGTTCTGCGGCCAGTCGAAGCCTTTCGCGTCCTTCGGCCCGCCCCACGACTTGACGACGTCGCCAGCCTGGTTGAAGGCGATGACCGAGGGCGCGGTGTAGCAGCAGACCGATTTGTCGCCGCGCTCGGCGCGCTTGTCACGATCGTTGACCGAGCGTGGACGCTGGCTGATCCAGACGTTGTCGTCCTTGTCGACGAAGATGCCGCCGATCTGTCCGAGGATCCAGTTGTTGGGCAGCGGCTTCGGCCAGCTCGCGTCGATTTGGAAGACCGGCGTGCTGTCCGCGACGACGAGCGGAGCGGTTGCGGCGATTACCACGGCGACAACCGCGATTGCGAGCGCCGGAACACGCAGCGTCATTGCGTCACCTTTACGGAAGCGGACTGTGTTGCAGGCGCCGGCACCTTGACCGACGCGAGGTAGGCAACGATCGCGGTCAAGTCGTCGGCGGTGAGGTTGGTGACCACCTGCTTCATCAACTGGGCCGACAGGCCTTTGCGCGTCCCCATCTTCATGTCCCAGAGCTGCCGCATCATGTAGCTCGGCGAGCGACCGGCGATGCCTGGAACGTCGGCGAGTCCCATCAGGTCGGGTCCGTGGCACGTGCCGCACGCCACCGTTTTCCCGGGCGCGATCTTGCCGTTGACGACCGCGACGCCGCCGGTGGTCACCAGCTTCTCGCCTTTCGCGAGGCTGCCCGCCGGAACGTATGCGATCCAGCCCGAGCGCGTGTTGCGCAGCACGTTCGCCTGATGCTCGTCGCGCGGCGTCTCGATGATGCGACCCGCGATCGGCACCGTCCGCTCTTTGCCTTTGACGATGTACATGTTGCCGGTTTCGAGCTCGAGCTCAGGCACGCGATCTGTCTCGATCACCTCGATCCACGGCGTCCACCGCATCGCCGCGTAGTAGTCCGCCGCCTCCTGCATCTCTTTCTCACTCATCGCCAGCGCCAGTCCCACCATCGTCGCCGTGTTCGGCTTGCGGCGATCGGACGAGAAGCGGAGCCCGTTGCGGAAATCGTGCAGCTGACGAAGCGTATAGGCGGCCGGCTGTCCCGCTGGCGGCGCGTTCTCCGGCCGGCCCTTGCCGTTGGGCAGGTGGCACGAGCCGCAGCCGCGGCCGCGCTGATCCATGAGGCTCGCGGGGCCGTTCTTCACGACGCTTGGCATCGGCGGATGGTCGCCCGGGAACCAGTCGATCACGTTGTGGCCGTCGCGAATGTCGACGAGCGTAAAGGTGGCGCTGCTCCCTTCGACGTGCTGCGGACGCTGCTGCTCGGCCGGGTCCTCGTTAGGACGGAGATTTCTCGTCGGCGGCGCCTGCGGGCCGGCCTTCTCTCCCGGCTTGGCAGGCGTGTCGAACCCGTAGGCCCACAGCGGCGCCTGCTCGCCCTGCGCATGGACGAACGACACGCCGATGGCGGCGCACAGCGCCACGACAACGATCCAGAACGTCTGAGCGGTCACATGTGCTTTCACGCTGACCTCACTGGCTAGAGTGTGGGCGGATCATACACGGGTCAAGTGAGCGGGTTGACGCCAATCATCCTGACCCGACACCCGCTGCGCAGCGCCGTACCCGGCGCGGCGGTTACGTTCGGTTGTCGGATTTCAGCTGCCGCGCGATGAAGGCTTTCACCATCTCGCGCGCGCGGTCCGTCTGCGGCCCTTCCTTCGCCACCCACTCATGCTCGCAGCCTTCGAAGAGCTCGTACTGGATGTCGCCACCGGCCGCCTTGTAGGTCTCGGCGAACTTCTTCTGTGCCGGCGGGATCATGTTGTCGTCGAGCGCACCCTGCATGACGAGCATCGGCACCATCGTCACGTGTTCGTGGCGCTGGAGGATTTCGACCGGGTTGCTTTCGTGGATGGTGTCCCACGGTTTGAAGAACGTCGTGTTGTTCTTCACCATGTCCGCGCGTTTCAGGTGGTCGGCGTTCTCATAGCGCGCCCAGGTGTCGCTGATGGGCGAGCGCATGGCGACGTAGGCGATGGTGGCGTCGACCTTCGGCGCGCCCTGCGGCAGCGCGATGGCATTGTAGCGGGGATCGTGCGGACGCATGGCGAGCAGCTCCGCCACGTGGCCGCCGCTGGAGCTGCCGTAGATGCCGAGCTTCGACGCGTCGCCCTTCCAGGTGGGCGCCTTCCATTTCAGCCAGCGCACCGCGTAATTCGCATCCTGAATCGCAGCCGGGTAGGGCGCCTCCGGCGCGCGCGTCAGGTCCACGGCGACGACAAGGACGCCGCTACTCGCTATGGAGCGGTCCATCGGCTCTTCGGCGAAGCGGTCCTTGGCGTTCCACGCGCCGCCGTGCAGGTCGAGCACCGTGGGAAACGGTCCCGCACCGGCGGGCTGATAGATGCGCGCCATCAACATGCGCCCGGCGGTGTTCCGTCGCAGCTCGACTTCAGTAACGGTTACATCCAGCTTCGCCTTCGGGTTGTAGTTGATCGATCCTGATGCGGCGGTGGTGAGGCGAGGCAAACCGGCGGCGAAAGCGGTCATCATCCCGAGAAACTCCCGGCGTCCGGACAGACTGTTCTTCATGCGTCCTCCGTCGGCTGATAACTATGCGAGAGAACTTACGCGGACTGCAAGCTCCAAACTCAAACTCCAAATTCCAAACTCCAAAATCCAAGCAACTGGAGGCGGTGCGACGAAGATGAACGCTCCTATAGGGCACGAAGCCCGTATTCCAAACCGACGACTGGAGCCGTTGGGTTTCCTGGTGGGCGAGTGGTCAACCACCGGGTCTCATCCAATGCTCCCGGGCAAAACTCTGCATGGGCGCACGTCGTTCGAGTGGGCGGAAGACGGGGCGTTCCTCATCATGCGTTCGGAGATCGATGAGCCCGAAATACCGAGCGGCATCGGCGTGATTGGCACCGATGCCGATGCCAGCGAATGCTCGATGCTCTACTTCGATCAGCGCGGCGTGTCGCGGCGCTACCTGGTGGACCTGCGCAGCGACCGATGGCACAGGTGGCGCGACAGTCCTGGCTTCTCCCAGCGGTTCACCGGCACGCCGTCGATGGTGGCACACGAATCGTCGGGAAGGGTGAGCTGTGCCGCGACGCGCGAGCTGGGAAGACGACCTGCAGCTCACCTACACGCGAATGCTGTAGTACGGGCGATGCTCGCGCCTACGTGCGCGCGCGGCGCGTGCGTGTCGGTTTCGTCGCGGCGTTCTTGTCGATTCTGAGTTTCCACGCGGTACGGCTGTCCGTTGACTGGGCGCCCAAATCAAGATGGAGGAACTGATTGAAGAGACTCTGTTCGTAGCCGCCGAAGGGCTCTCCGTCGATGAAGCCGTACTTACGATAGAGCTTGAGCGCGGGCTCGAACGCCGGGCCGGAACCAGTCTCCAGCGAAAGGCGCGAATAACCTCGTTGGCGGGCCTCGGCGATGATGTGATCGAGAATCACCGCTGCGACTCCCGTTCGCAGGTGCGCATCGGCGGTGCGCATGGACTTGATTTCGCCGGCCCGCGGGTCGAGTTCCTTCAGGGCGCCGAAGCCCAGAAGGTCTTCACCTTCCCACAGCGTATAGAAGCTGACCTCTGGCTCCTGCAGTCCTGACCAATCGAGTGCGAATACGTGGCCTGGCGGCGAGTTGGCGTGCATGCCTTCGAGATGCCGGGTCAACAACGCCTTCACTCGGTCGTCGTCAAGGTCGCCAGGTTTGATGATTGGCAACCCCGCCGACCTGTCAGACGACGATGATGTTGACGACGAGGGTCGTAGCCGCCGCGACTGGCATATCACCCGCCAAAAAATGAAGCCGACCTCGTGGTCGGCTTCATTGGTTCACGCAGCCGCGACAGGCGCGGGTCATGACATCGATGCTTTGCTACGCGCAGCCTGATGTCGTGCCGCAGTTGGTGCACTTGTAGCAGCTGCCGCTGCGGATCATGATCGACCCGCACGTGCTGCACGGCGGCGCGTCTTCCTGGTTCTGAATCGGGGCGAACGAGGAGGACTGCGGACCTGAAGGTCCGCTTCTACGATCTTCTGAAGGTCCGCTTCTACGCTCGGCGCTATGACGCTCGACGCTATGACGATCGGCGCTATTCGATTCGGGTCGGCTAAAGCCGGTCCCTATGTCCGGCTTCGCGCTGATCGTGACCTTCGGGTCGGATACCGGCGAACCTTCTGCCCCCTGCGCCCTGCCCGCTGCCCCCTGCGGTTCCTCGATATTCACGCCGGCGCGGTACTGCGCCTCGGGCGACAGGAACTTCGTCGCCAGCCAGCGGAAGATGTAGTCCACGATCGACTTCGCAAAGCGGATCTCGGGGTTCTTCGTCATCCCCGACGGCTCGAAGCGCGCGTGGCTGAACTTGTCCACCAGCGCCTGCAGCGGCACACCGAACTGCAGCGCATAGGAGATCGCCTGCGCGAAAGCGTCGGCGAAGCCGGAGATGGTCGACCCCTCCTTCGCCATCACCAGGAAGATCTCGCCCGGCGTCCCGTCCTCGAACAGGCCGACCGTGATGTAGCCTTCGTGACCGGCGATGTCGAACTTGTGCGTGATGGCGTTGCGCTCGTCCGGCAGCTTCCGCCGCTTGGGTGTCTCCACGACCTTCACGACCTCACGCACGATTTCGCGCGGGGTTTCCGAGATGGCATTTCGCGTGTCCGCGACCCCCGCTTTCGACGTATTGAGAGGCTGTGTTCGCTTCGAGCCGTCCCTGTAAATCGAGATCGCTTTCGCACCGAGACGCCACGACTCGATATACGCCTTCTCGATTTCCTCCACCGTCGCGTTACGCGGCACGTTGACGGTCTTGCTGATTGCGCCGGAGATGAACGGCTGCGTGGCGCCCATCATCTTGATGTGCCCCATGTAGTGAATCGACCGCTCGCCCTTCGCTGCCTTGAACGCGCAGTCGAACACGGGCAGGTGCTCGTCCTTCAGGAACGGCGCGCCTTCGATGGTCTCGTGCTCGTCGATGTAGTGGACGATCGCCTCGATCTCGGCCTGCGTATAACCGAGCTTGCCGAGCGCCATCGGCACGGTGCCGTTGACGATCTTCATCAGCCCGCCGCCAACGAGCTTTTTGTATTTGACGAGCGCGATGTCGGGCTCAACACCGGTGGTGTCGCAGTCCATCATGAAGCCGATGGTCCCGGTGGGCGCCAGCACGGTCGCCTGCGCGTTGCGATAGCCGAAGTCCTCGCCAAGCTCCACCGCCTCGTCCCACGCCTGCCTGGCCGCTGCCATCAGATCGGACGGGACGTACTTCGCCGTGATCTCGCCGACCGATTCGCGATGCTTCTCCATGACGCGCAGGAACGGCTCGCGGTTCTTCTCGTAACCGGCGAACGGCCCGCCGTGATCGCGCGCGACGCGCGCCGACTGCGCGTAGGCCTCACCCGTCATCACCGCCGTGATTGCCGCGGCATACGCGCGGCCCTCGTCGCTGTCGTAGGGCAGCCCGCGTGACATCAGCAGGGCGCCGAGATTGGCGTAGCCGAGACCGAGCGGACGATAGTCGTGCGAGTTCTTCTCGATGGCCTTCGTCGGATAGCTCGAGTTCGGCACGATGATCTCCTGCGCCGTGATCATCGTCCGGCAGGCGGCCTTGAACGCCGCCACGTCGAACTCGCCGTCGTCCTTGACGAACTTCATCAGGTTGATCGACGACAGGTTGCACGCCGAGTCGTCGAGGAACATGTACTCCGAGCACGGGTTGCTGGCGTTGATGCGATCGGTCGTCGGGCAGGTGTGCCACTCGTTGACGGTGGTGTCGAACTGCATGCCGGGGTCGCCGCACACCCACGTTCCGTTGGCGATCTGGCGCATCAGATCGCGCGCCTTATAGGTGTCCATCGCCTCGCCGTTGGTCACCCTCTTCGTCTGCCACTCGCCGTCGTCGAGCACCGCGCGCATGAAGTCGTCGGTGACGCGCACGCTGTTGTTCGAGTTCTGGAAGAAGATCGAGTTGTAGGCGACGCCGGTGAACGAGCCGTCGTAGCCGGCATCGATCAGCGCCCACGCCTTCTTCTCTTCTTCGACCTTGCAGTTGATGAACTCCTCGACGTCAGGATGATCGGCATTGAGGATGACCATCTTCGCCGCGCGCCGCGTCTTGCCACCGCTCTTGATGACGCCGGCAAAGGCGTCGTAGCCCTTCATGAAGGACACGGGACCGCTTGCCGTGCCGCCGCCGGCCAGCAACTCACGGGACGATCTGATCGAGGACAGGTTGCTGCCCGTCCCCGACCCGTACTTGAACAGCATCCCCTCCGTCTTGGCCAGCGTGAGGATGGAGTCCATCGTGTCCTGGACGGAGTTGATGAAGCAGGCCGAGCACTGCGGCGCCTTCTCGAAGCCGCAGTTGAACCACACGGGGCTGTTGAAGGCCGCCTTCTGATACACGAGCAGATGCTTCAGCTCCGCGCTGAACGAGCCCAGGGCATCGTCGCTGGCGAAGTAGCGCTGATCGCGCGCCCACCTGGTGATCGTGTCGACGACGCGGCCGATCAACTGCTTGACGGAGCGCTCGCGATCGGGGGCGCCCATCTGCCCGCGGAAATACTTCGAGACAACGATGTTGGTCGCCTGCTGCGACCAGAAGGAAGGAATCTCCACGTCCTTCTGTTCGAAGACGACTTTGCCCTTCTCGTTGCCGATCACCGCCGAGCGGATCTCCCATTCGACTTCATCGAACGGATCGACGCCGGGCAGCGTGAAATACCGCGGAAACTCCAGGCCCTGAACGGATACATCAGTAGACTCTGCGCTCTTCCTGGCGCGTGCCTCGGATGCTCCACTTTGCGTCTGGGCCATGCTCTCTCCTCCGAATTCGTTTTCACGGACGTTACACGCCCGCGCACAATGGACCCCCTCACCCCTGAGAGAGTGCCCGATTCTTTGTTGTGGTTAGCGCCCGAGATGTCCTGAGGAGCCTGCAGGCGACCCGCTGCTGGGATGCCGCAGGCCGTTTCAACCTCTTTTGAGCGCGGAGGCGATACTGCGCCCACTGAAATAGCTTGTCAAGCGCAAAACCACAAGATGTTGCGTTTGGGCAATCGCAATATCTAGCTAATTGTATCAGCCGGCTGAACCACGAGCGGCGCGAAGTTCCCCAAGAACCGCTTTTTCAACTATTTAGATCCGTCGGGTTGTTAGTGCCCTCGCGGTCAAAACCACGTAAGCTCTGCGGCGCATGGCGTCACCTACCCAAGTCGTCGAAGGCCTCTGGCAGATCAGCCTCGGCTCGGTGAACGTGTTTCTCCTGGACCAGGCCGAGCTGACGCTGATCGACACGGGATTGCCTGGCAGCTCGGACAAAATCGTCGCGGCGATCGAATCGATCGGCAAAAAGGTCACCGGCCTGAAACACATCATCGTCACGCACTGCCATCCCGATCATGCCGGCAGCGTCGCAGCGTTGAAGCAGCTGAGCGGCGCGCGCGTCTACATGCACCCTGTGGATGCGGCGATGGTGCGGAAGGGCGAGGCGGCGCGGCCAATGACGCCGGCACCAGGCCTGCTGCGCGGACTGATGTATCGGATGTTCATCCCGAAGAAGCCGGTGCCTATCGATCCATGCACGATCGACCAGGAGGTTCACGACGGGACGGAGCTGCCGATTGCGGGCGGCCTGAAGGCGATTCATGTCCCCGGCCAGTGCGCCGGGCAAATCGCGCTGCTCTGGCCTCGCCGCCGCCTGCTCTTCGCTGCGGATGCGTGTGCCAACCTGCCGAACTTCGGCTACGCGCTTTGCTATGAGAGTCTCGACGACGGCAAAGCCAGCCTGCGCAAGCTGGCCGCGCTCGACTTCGACGTCGCGGTGTTCGGCCACGGCGGACCCATCAAGACCGGCGCGGCGCAGAAGTTCCGTCAGACGTTCGCATCGTAGTACTCCGTCCGACCAACGAACTCGCTCCCTCGCACGTTTAAGAAGGTATGAACGGCCTGCCGTTGGCCATCTCGGATGCCCGTGCGAGGCGGGATGCTCGCGCAGAGCACGGCTTGCGCACCGGCGAAAGCGACCAGGCCGCCGCGCGCGATCGCCTGGCGGCACTCTTCGACGCCCATCATCAGCGCCTCTACCGTCTCGCCCGCCGCCTCGTTCCGACCACGGACGATGCCCTGGACCTGGTTCAAGAAACGTTTCTGAGGGCAGCGCGAACGCCGACGTCCATCCCCGCCGGTGTCGGCGATGAGCAAGCGTGGCTCGTGCGCGTGCTGGTGAACATTCGCCGCGATCAATGGCGCAAGGCAGGCGTCCGCAACAGAGTTGCCGCCGAATCGCGTGAGCCGGCGGTACCTGTGACAGATGCTGAAACCTCTCTCGTCGCCCGAACCGCCATCTGGTCGGCGCTCGACGCGTTGTCACCGCGGCGCCGCGCTGTCGTCGTACTGCATGAACTGGACGGATTGACCGTCAAGGATGTGTCGGCGCTCCTTGGCATCAGCGCGATGACGGTGCGGTGGCATCTCTCGAAGGGTCGTCGCGATCTGGCGAGGATTCTCAAACCGTTTATCGGAGAAACGGAATGAAACCAGTGAGCAATCTTCTCGAAGCGGCGGATCCGATTCGGCACAGTGGTGGGCCAACAGACGCCCAACAGGCTCGCCTGCGGCAGGCCATTCTGTCTGCGGCGTCGAGTTCCAATGCACCGACTGTATCGCGCGGCAGACGAAGAACACTGCTCGCGCTGGTGGCGGCCGCTTCCCTTGCTGTTGCTGCGGTCGTTGCTACCTCTATGAAATTCGCCGGCGGCCCAGTGCTCCAAGCGGCCGTTCGCTTTGAGGTGCGGTTGGCGGAGGATGAACCGGGACCAGGGTTGCGCGCCGCTCGGGTCACGAATTCCCCGCGCACGATATACCTGCATCCGGAAGTTGTCGCCACGAACGACGACATCGCGCAGAGCAGGGTCATTCCGGGTAACCAGCCGTCGCAATTCTGGATCGACGTGCGCCTCAAGGCAGCCGGCGCAAGCAGGATGCGCGAGGCGACGCGGAACCATTTGGGGAAGCCGGTCGCAATTCTCATCGACGGTGAAGTCGTCGCCGCTCCAACGCTCAAGTCGCCGATCGGCGAGGCCGCGGTGATCAGTGGCGACTTCACACAGTCAGACGCGCAGCGGATCGCCAGCGGCATGCAACTGTTCTAGCGGCGGAATCCGGAAAGGTGGCGGTAGGAGGGCGAATCTTTCGACTCGCCCCCGGGTGCACAGGTAGGTTGACCAGCAGATTGCCCCCGCCACTTTCGCTACGGGGTGAGGAAACTTTCGAACTGCCCGCGTGTAGAGCAGGGGCTGTGCCAACGCGCGCACGGGATGCCGGCACTCTCAAACGAGGCAGTTTTGCTAAACAATCGAACAATTCACCGTAGAGGCTGAGCAATGAAATGGCTCAGGCGTGAACAGCAGGGCTCCGCGCTACCGATGGGTGGGTAGTGCCGTTCACATCCAGCGGAAAGGTCGGGCGCTAGGAGGTCGTGAGGTCACGGCTGCAGGGCGAACGTCCAAATCGACCCGCCGGACGGAATCTTTTCAGCGGCGTAGCGATTCGCTAGCACCCCGCCGCG
>Ga0070683_100005840_pt1 | contig 10297 bp, 11 predicted proteins | sample KBSC713LmetaG_FD_64662 | JGI IMG/M metagenome (GOLD analysis project Ga0070683, IMG submission 64662) | Corn rhizosphere microbial communities from Kellogg Biological Station, Michigan, USA - KBS C7.1-3L metaG | ecosystem: Host-associated > Plants > Roots > Rhizosphere ... | reverse complement strand
GGAGAATGTCCGTGGATCGGGAATCGCGACCACCGGGGTCGTGCGCGCGGTGCTGTCGGAGCTGGCGCCCGCGCGCGCATTTCCACCAAAGCCGCCGCCACGATTGTTTCCACCCCGGTTGCGCAGAAAAGCGGCGAAGCCGCCACCCAACGGATTATTGCCCGCGGTTCCGGACGCGGTTGTGCTCTGGAAAAGGTTGGTGAGCAGTTGTGCCATCTCGCCGGGATCGGCGTTTTTTAACCGGAAGACGCGGAGTGCTGACACGGTATCGCTCGACGTGTCCAGAGCGGCAACGATCTCGACGATGTGCCGCACGTTCATTTGCGTATCGGTGACGATGAGTGAATTGCTGTCCCTGTTGGCCGTGAGCGTGGCCGAAGCCGGCAACAGCGAGGCGAGATCCTGCGAGGCCTGCGTGGCGTCGATGTGCCGCAATGGGATGATCTGCATCACCATCTCGGCGGTTGGCGGAATTTCCTCGGGGTCATTGCCGGTGTGGATCGGGATGTTGCGCTTCTTCGCGTCGTCCTTCGAGGTCACGATCAGATTGCGGCCCTGGACGCTGACGGCGTATCCATTCTTGTCCAACGCGAGGTTGAGCAGTTGCAACGCCTCCGCGCGCGAGACCGGCTGATCGCTCCACATGTCGACCGTACCGCGCAGCGGCGTTTGGAGGACGACGATGTAACCGGCGGCCTGGCTCATGTAGTTGAGCACCGTCTCCAGTGGCGCACCGCGAAAATTGAAACGTAGCTGCGGCTCGGCAGGCGCGGGCGATTCGGCCGGTGGTGGCGTCTGGCCGGCGGAGAGGGAGAGCATTTGCTCGGCGTGCAGGTTGGGCGCGAGGACGGCGCACATCAGCACCAGAGTCGGGATCAGCAGGTTCGTTTTCATTGTTGCAATTGTTTCTGGCGTTGCTCCATGAGGCGTTTGAGCGTGGCGGAGGCGTCGGCTGGAATGGCGCGGGCCGACGGGCTCGCGGACAAAATCGTTTCGGTGGGGCGGATATTTTCGCCGGCGGCCACCGACCAGTCGCCACCGACGGGCCGGTGCAGGAGTTGGCCGATGTGAAGAGTAATCGATGTGGTGCTCCGGCTGAGTTCGACGCGGTCCGCGCCGATGTGTTTTACCGTGAAGCCGGCGATCGGGCCGCTTTCGTGCAGGGCCTGTCGATACGCGGGGTCCGGACTGTCGAAAAATGCGAAGAGGCCCTGGGCGGAATCCAGCACACCAACGAGGCGAATCTCATCATCGCGCGGCTGCGCGGCTGGTCCAGCGATGGTGCGACCGACGCGGTTGGGATTAAAAATATTCCGCTCGGTGAGCAGCCGGAAGGAATCAAAAGTTACCGGTGTGGCAGTCGCTTTTGCTGGCGCCGAAGACGGTGGTTTCGCGACCGGAACATTTGCGCCGGAAGCCAGCGTGGTTCCGATCAACGCAGCGGCGACCAACGCACAAAGGCGGCGGAAAATAAAACGGGCAAGGGAGTTCATCGCTTGCCCTCCACCGGGTTCAATCGGAGGCCGGTGACGACCAGTCCGAGCGAAAGTTTTCCGCCGGTGTCGTCGCGGGACGTCAATTCCACCGACTCCAGACGGAGTGCCAGGGGCAATTTCTCCACCTCAAAAAGAAACCGCGCGAGCGTGGCAAAGGTGCCGGTGCCATCCACCCGGCACTCGAGGACCGAGTAGCGGTCGGTCGCGCCTCGTTTCCATTGCGGCTTGATCGAGCCGAGTTCGATTCCGCTGGTGCGGCCGCACCGGTCGAAGGCGGTGATCAGGTCGTGCTCGGATTGCGATGAATCCTTCGGCAGCGTATGCGAGGCCATGTCCGCCCACACGCGTTTGAGCTGGTCGGCGCATTCGAGCAATCCGTTGCCGGAGGCGACATTCGTCTCGAGCCGCGCGATCTCCAGTGAGCGGTCGCGCCACCAGTTGGTCAGGGGCGTAAAGGCGATCCGGTCGAGGATCAGCAGGAGAAGTCCCGCCCCTGCGATGATGAACAGCAGGCGCTGGCGTTTTTGCACTGGGATTGTCATGAGCCGGGGATTTCGTCCCAACGAAAATTAATGGTGAACTGCTCGGGAGTCTTGCCGTGGATCTGCTCGACCTTGAGATTGCGGACCGACGCGACCTTGCGCAGTTGGTCGAGAGTACGGAGCAAGCTCGGGTTGTCGCGGGCCGTGCCGCTGATCGCGATCACGGACGTCCCGCGAATCTCGACCGACTTCGCGGAAACGTTGCCATTGTCCGGAAAGCACTCGGTTACCGCGCGCAAAAGCCGCAGGTCGTGAAATGAGGTGTCGAACCACGGCCGGTATTCGCGAATGAGCGATTGATCGGCCTGCAGCGCGGTCACCGGTGCAGCCATCGCAGACCAGCGGGAGCGCAGCGACCACAGCCGGATTTGTTGCCAGCCAAACATGCCCAGCGCCACCAACGCGAGAGCTGCGGCCGCCATGACGGAGTTTGCCAGCCGGCGGGAATTGTAGCGGGCGAGAAAAGCAGACCAACGCGAAGGACGCGGCGGAAGAAATTCGAGGCCGGCGATACCTTTCAGGCGATCGAGCGCGATATTTTCCGCAATCTGCGTTGCGACGGACGGCGCCTTCGCGTCAGGTTGAATCAAAATGAGGCCGGCGATTTGGGCCCACGTCCTGATGTCGTCGGCGAACACGCCGTGGTCCGCGACCAGTATCTCGTGCAATTCGGCGCGCAGTTCGGCGGGGATTTGTTCGACGGTGATGCGCAGCTCGCGCAAGAGGGCGGTGGCTTCCGGACTTTCGCCGGTGCGGAAGGCCACCAGCCCGCCACCGGCGGCCAATGCCATCGTCGTCATGCCGCTGGCGGTCGCGATGGTGATCCGGCCTTTGCCGGCGGGTGGAATCGTTCCGGGAAGCGCAGCGAGGCCGAGCGTGAAGCTAACCGGCTGCAAGTCGGCGGCAGCGAGCACGGCGTTGAGCTGCTGCAATTGCGTGCGGCGGACGGCGAACAATGTTATCCAGTCCCCCGCGCCGGATCGGCTCACGGAGCGAGCGATCTGCAATTCGTCCACGTCGTAAGGGAAATTTTTTTCCGCCTCGATCTGGAGGAATCCATCCAGGTCCGTTCCGGAAAGTCCCGCCGGCACGCGAACGGCGTGGCTCATCATCCATCGCGCGGGCAGTGCCACGACACAGGTGCGTTCACGAATATCCGCCGCGTCCAAACGTGTGCGAATTTCCTGCCCGACCGCAGTTGATTCCGAATTCGTCAGGGGCAGCGTCAAGGCGGCGTCGACGGACTTTTCTGCGACGAACCGGTCTTTATTTTGGCTCACGCCGACGGCGTGAAAGTGGGCGTCGTCGAACGCCAGGCCGAGCACGGCATGCAGTCGTTGAACTTTGGCGGGCCAGGGCATGTTCAGATTTCCTTCGGGGTTTTGAGCGATTGACGGACCGTCGCGCCGAGTGCCCAGCCACTGGCGTTTAAATTCTCATGATAGATGATCCGCGGGATTTCGGTGCTGGTGTCGAAGACGACTTTCTCGCGGTCGTAGCCGCGACCGAACGAGCCGACGGCGGCGATGTCGGCGGAGAACTGGTAGGATTGATCGGTGATGTAAGGGCCCGCGCGCAGGAGATCGGCGCGGGTGAGGACTTGAGCCACCCACGCCAGCGACGTGAGCGAATTGAGGTGGGCGAGACGATAGGCGACAATTGCGGCGGCGTTGTTGGTTCCGATTCCCGGAATGCAGGCGAGCACGGTGGCGCTTGCGGTGTTGACGTTGATCAAGCCGTTGGCGGTCGCACCGGTCGAGGCGGTGATGTCGGTGTGGATTTTCTGGAATTCGTCCGCACTAAAACCTCCGGTCACCATGAACTCCGCCACGCTGGAAAAATTCCGGGTGCCGAGCCGGGCCATGATTGTCGCCGCCCGCGCGGCATTAAGGCGGCGTTGCAACAAATCGCTTAATCCGTTCCGCAGTTGGGGCGCCGTGATGTTGATGCGCGGGGAACCATCCGGGCGGGTGTTGGGTTGCCTGCTGTAGACCGTGACATATTCCCACAGCCCGGGCTGAAGCACGGCATCCTGGTTGTCGGCCGGCGGCGACTGCGCGGCATCGTCTTCATTGGTATCGAGCGCGCCGTTGCGGTTGGTGTCCTCGCCGAGCAGAAGATCCAGCGTGGCGCCGTTGACCAGGCGGAGTTCGTCGACCGATTCGAATGGCGCGCCCTTGTTCAATCGCGGCGGATTCAGGGCGGCGTAGGTGCCGCTGGCAGCGCCCGCACTGCCGGACGGACTTCGCCAATCGATGATGGCCTGGGCCAGGTTGGGCGTCATTCCCGGCAACGCTTGCAGCATCGAGCTGTTGGCGGTGTTGAGGTTGAGCTTCGACGATTCGTCGACCAGGGCAAAGACCGGCTCGGTCGTGGCAATTTGATTGGGATCGCGTCCGATAAACCAAAATGAAGCGTCGCCGACGGGAAGCGCCGCGGCCTGATAGTCGGTGGTCGGATCGGGGATGACTCCGCCAACGGAAAAATTCTTCAACACATAGGATGCATAACGCATTCCTCCCGCCGCCGCTTCCCGGGCGGCGGTGTCGTTCGCGCGGTTGTCGGACGCACGCAGTTCCGCGCTCATGGAACTGGCGAAATAAAGCGTGAGCGCGACGAGCCCCATGCAGATCAACATGACGATGATCAACACCGAGCCGCGTTTCTCCGCGGAGAGCGCGCGAAAGGGAGCGTTCATGTGCCAGTCCCTCCTGCGGCTTGAGTCACGCTGGTTTTCGTGACGACCGGCACCGCGACGACCAATTCCACTGGCGCGGGCAATGGCTGGCTTGCGTCCAACGGCGCGATCACCAGTTGAAGCTTGATCGCGGTCGGCAGCGTCGCACTCGTGGCCGAGTCCCATGCGTCTGTCCATTCCGTGCCGTCAAAATATTGCAGCGAGGCGGAATTGATTCCGTGCAACAACACTTGTTGGTCGGTCGGAGATTCCTGCACCGGCAGGACGTTGCGCGCGACGACTCGAACCAGGCTCTTGTTGCTACTACCGTCGGTTTCCGGCGCCAGGTAATAGGAGACGATTTGCACCTCCGAAAATGGATTCCAACCGTCGACGGTCCCCGTCGTGGTGTGGAGGTCCGGACTCAGACGATCTCCCGGGACGTCCGGGATGACGCTGTCGGTCGCCATGGTCTGGAACTGACCCGACATCGCGCCGCCCGGCAACATCAAGCCGGCGAAATCGCTCCGCACAATCCCGAGTGTGCGTTGCAAGACGAGGTCGCGATCGATGTGGTCGTGCGTCGTATTGTGCAACCGGAGTGCGCCAAAAAAAGTGGCATTGATGACCAGCAACACGATGGCGCTGACGGCGGTGGCCACGAGCAATTCGAGGAGCGTAAACGCCCGACAGTCGACGGGGCCGGATGATGCGCGCGATGTCATGACGAGGTAGCGTTGGGCCCCGTCGTCGCGGGATCGAAGAGCGTGCTGGCGGCAACGTCGTAGTCATGGCCTTGCACGGTGAAGGTGACGTGAACGGTGAGTTGCGTCATCGTATCCGCCGTCCAGGGTTCTGTTGTCATGGTCCAGGCGTAGGTCGTGTCGCCGTCGGTCTGGCTGCCGTTGGTGGAATTTTGCGTGAGCTGGTTGGTCGCGATCATTTCGTCCATCACACGTTCCGCCACGCGCATGGCCGCCGCCTTGCGCTGGCTTACCAGGCCGGCGCGGCTCGCGACGCTCATGCCTTGCATGGCGACGGGCACGATGATGGCCATCAGGAGGAGCGAGGCCAACACCTCGACCAAGGTAAATCCGCGCCGGTCCGGGCCGGCGGCGTCAGCCCGGCGTGAGTGGCAGGATTTCATAGCTGAGATGATCGGCCGTGGGCACGAGTTCCAATGCGCTGTCGGCGCCCTCGTGAATGATGATCTGCGGTGCGCTGCCTTGATCGTAGAATCCGCTGGGCAGAAATCGAATGAAGGCGAGTCCGTCCGTCAGGCCCAGATTTTCGTCACCGAGTTCGGACATTGAGGGCTCCGCCGGAGCGGGCGCTTCCAAGGTCAGGGCCGGGTCGAGAGTGTAACTCGAGACGAGGTCATCTTGCGCGACGAAACCTGGCTGGGTTTCCAAGCCGTACGTTGCGGCGCGGGGATTGAACCAGAGCACCATCGGCACACCCTCCGCGACGGCGCGGCTCTGGCCATAGTGGACCAGCGTGAGCATGCGACGGGCTTCCACCGACAATACGCGGCCGCGGAAAAAAGAATTCATATTCGGCGCGACAAACGCAGCGCCAATGGCGAGCAGGGCCATCACGAACAGCAGCTCGATCAAGGTGAAGGCAACGCGGGCGAAGCGGGCGTCTTTATCTGGCGGTGATGGTCGCATTGACGATGTCGTCCGCCGTGCCGATCTGGCCATCAGGTCCGGCGGAACGGAGGTCGTAGCCGCTCGGATTGGTGCGGCCCGGATATTCGTAAACGTACGGATGATTCCACGGATCGCCGGGAATGTCGCTTTTCAGATAAGGCCCTCTCCAGCCCGTGACATCGGCGGGTTGAACCACGAGTTGCGTGAGGCCGTCCGAGCCCCGCGGATACCCGCCGGTGTCCACTTCGAACGCATCGAGCGCGGTGCCGAACGTGGAAATTTGCGTCTGCGCAGCGGTGACGCGCGCCTGCTCGGTGCGCCCCGTGAACTTTGGCAGCACGAGCGCGGCGAGAATGCCGAGGATGACCAGCACAGTCAGCAGCTCGACGAGCGTGAAGCCGCGCGTGGAGGAAAGACGGGTGGAAGAGCGGGTGGTTTTCATGGAAAAAATTTCAGTTGATGTGGTCTTGCAGGGAGAAAATCGGATAAACCATGCCGATGAAGATCGTGCCGATGAACGCGGCGATGAGGAACAGCATCATGGGCTCGATCAGCGCGACCGCCGTCTTCAACTGACGCTCAAGATCGCCCTCGGTCACGTTGGCAATGCGCAACAATTCCTGGTCGAGGCGGCCGCTTTCCTCGGCGACGGAGATCATTTCAACCACCGCCCCTGGAAACAGCGCGCGGTTTTTTGCCAGACTGGTGCCCAGCGGCTTGCCCTCGCGAACGCGGTCGATCGACTCGGAGACGGCGTCGACAAGGATCTGGTTGCCGATCGAACGTCGTGCAACGTTCAGCGCGTTGATCAACGGCACTCCGGCGCCAAGCAGGGTGCCGAGCATGCGCGTGAAGCGCGCCATCGCAAATTCCGCGAGCAGTGCACCAACGACGGGCAGACGCAATACCCAGCCTTCCCAGGCGCGACGCCCGGTAGGTGACTGGAACCATTTTCGCAAGGCGAGCCCGACGACGATCACGACGGCGGCGACAAACGGGCCGTAGTTGCGGACGATCTCGCTGGTCTGCACAATCAGCTGCGTCAGCAAGGGCAGGGCCGCGTTGAAACCGCGAAAAATCAATTGGAACCGCGGGATGAAAAAAACGAGCAGAAAGATGAGCACTGCCAGCGCGAGCACGAGCAGGACGACCGGATAGAGCATCGCCGAGAGCACTTTCGATTGGATGTCCTTTTCCCGCGCCTGGAAATCCGCGATCTGCGCGAGTACGACGTCGAGAAATCCGCCTGCTTCCCCGGCCTCGACCATCGCGACATAGACCTTGGGGAAAGTTTCGGGAGAACGGGCCATCGCGGCCGACAACGCTACGCCATCAATCACGAGATCGTGGATCTCCTTCCATTTTTCTTTGGCCGCGGGGAGCGTCGCCTCGCGATGCAGGATCACCAGCGCCCGGCTGAACGGGACGCCCGACGCGAGCAGACTCGAAAGCAAGCGGGTAAAATTCTCCAGGGTGCGGGCGTTGATTTTTCCTTTTCGAGCGAGGGATATTTTCCAGAACGGAACATCGTCGGCGGTGGTGCTTGCGCGCGAGGTCGTTGAATTTTTTTCCGCCGAGACTGCCGCCGACTCGGTCAGGCGGATCGGACGAAGACCGCGCGTTTCCACCTGCCGGATAGCCTCCGCCCGACTGCTCGCATGGAGGAGTCCATCGGTGAGGACTCCGTTCGACTGCATGGCGCGATAGGAAAATTGAGGCACGGTGCGTAAGGTCGGAGACGGACGCGGTTCAAGCCGGCTTCTCGATGGCGGCCTCGGTTTCGTGAATGGTGGTCACGCTCAGGATTTCCTCGAGGGTGGTCACGCCGGCGCGAACGAGCCGGCCGCCATCGTCGGCGAGCGTGCGCATCCCGGCGCGGCAGGCGGCGGCGCGAATCAGGTCGGTTGAGGCGTTGCGCAGGATCAGTTGCCGGATCTCGGCATTCACGTCCATCCACTCAAAAATTGCGCGGCGGCCGTGGTAGCCGGTATTGCGACATTCGCGGCAACCGACCGCATGATAGAGGGTGACGTCCGGTGGCAGGGAGAGACGGACGCGATAAGCGCGGGCGGTCGCGGAGTCGTCGATTGCCTTGCAATGCGGACAGAGCAGACGCACGAGCCGTTGCGCCAGGACGGCCTCGAGTGAAGACGCCACGAGATAGGGTTCGACGCCCATGTCGGCGAGGCGGGTCACTGCGCCGGCCGCGTCGTTGGTGTGCAGCGTGGAAAAAACGAGATGGCCGGTCAGCGACGCCTGCACCGCGATCTGCGCCGTCTCGGTGTCACGGATTTCACCAATGAGAATGACGTCGGGATCGTGTCGCAGGATGGAGCGCAGTCCGCGCGCGAAGGTGAGGCCCGATTTTTCCGAGACCTGGATCTGGTTGATCCCCTTGTGCTGATATTCGACCGGATCCTCGATCGTGATGATCTTGCGCTCCTTGTCGTTGATCTCGTGCAGGGCGGTGTAGAGGGTCGAGGTTTTGCCGCTGCCGGTCGGACCGGTGACGAGAACGATGCCGTGCGGCAGTTGCAGCACGCGTTGCAAACAGGCGAGTTCGCGGCCGGCCATGCCGAGTTCGGCGGCGCCGAGCAGCGATTTATCCTGACGCAGCAGGCGGAGCACGACCGCCTCGCCATGAAGCATTGGAATAATCGAAACGCGGATGTCGACCTCGGCGGCGTCGATGCGAACCTTGATCCGCCCGTCCTGGGGAAGGCGTTTCTCCGCGATGTTCAGATGGCTGAGAATCTTGATCCGCGCCCCGATGGCGGGTTGAAAGCGCTTCACCTGCGCCGGCACCGGAATCTCCTGCAGCACGCCGTCGATGCGGTAACGGATGCGGAACTCGTCCTCGAACGGCTCGAAGTGGACGTCCGATGCGCGCAGATCGATCGCATCCTTGAGGACCTGGTTGACGAAGCGGATGATCGAAGCGTCCTCGGCGGCTTCGTTGAGATTGGTGTCGTTGTCGCCGCCCTCGTCGACGACTTGCAGGGCGGTTTCCTCGTCGAGCGTATCAATGGTGTCAGCACCGATGCCGAGGCGTTTTTTCAATTCACGACGGATGATCGCCGCCGGCGCGAGCACAGGGCGGAGGCGCAGTCCGGTCAATGTGCGGAGTCCGTCGAGCGCGCTCGTGGCGAAGAGCCGGCTCGTCGCAATCTCGATTTCGCCGCCGTCACGACGCAGCGGGAGAAGTTCATCGCGGAGCAGCAGGCGGGCGGGAAAAAGCGCGAGCACTTCCTTGTCGGGCTCGACCTCATCGAGGGGTGCGAAACCCACGCCGTATTCCCGGGCGAGCCAACGAAGCACGCTGCTTTCCGTCGGAGGTTCACTGGCGGGCGACTGGGCGAGAAAAAGCGCGGCGTCGGTCGCCGTAAGTTGGCGTGCCGTGATCATCGAAGCGAGCGGTTCGGCCAATGCATCGCCCGCCCCGGTGGCCGGGGTCAGGGTGAGAGGATCTGGATTCATGGCAGAATCCCGGCGAGGACTGCAACAGCTTCCTGCCGGATCGTCAGCACCGCGCGCAAGTCATCGCGCGCCTGATCCAGCTTGGCTTCGGATTGTTTGCGGGCCGCGCGCAGACGTTCCAGGCGAGCCTTGACCTCGGCATCGGGCAGCTTGTCGGTGACCGCGGCAAGGAGAGCTTCCTGTTCCGGATTGGCCTGGAGCGCGTTGGGTCCGTTGCCACCCGGATTGCCCCCGCCGGCGCGGAAACGGATGGCTCCGCCGAGGTTGGAGCGGCGCAATTCCATCACCTTGGAGATGCGTTCCGAGATCAGTTGCCATTCGGCGTCGTCAGTGACCTCAAAACGTTCGCGCAACCGGTTCATCATGCGCGCCTGAAAATCAGCCGGACTGGAATTTGCGCGTCGCTCGCGCGGTCCCTTGTGATTGTTGTCGGGATTATTTTGAGGAGTATCG
>Ga0070683_100005839_pt1 | contig 10297 bp, 7 predicted proteins | sample KBSC713LmetaG_FD_64662 | JGI IMG/M metagenome (GOLD analysis project Ga0070683, IMG submission 64662) | Corn rhizosphere microbial communities from Kellogg Biological Station, Michigan, USA - KBS C7.1-3L metaG | ecosystem: Host-associated > Plants > Roots > Rhizosphere ... | reverse complement strand
ACGGATCCAGCCGTCCCTCCGCCGCCAGCCGCGCGTGACAGGCCTCGATGAGCTCGAGCGCGTCCCGCGCGTAGCCGCCGGCCACCAGCCGGATGGTCGCGCCGCCGGCGGCCGAGCCGAAGTCGCCGGCCTCGAGCACCTCGCGGCCGGTCAGGAGATCGCGTACGGTCCGGCGTACGTCGCCGCGGCCGGCGATGTGCACCATCATGTCGATCATCCACGTCGTGGTGGCGACCAGATCGGGGTCACCGAGCCAGCCGGCCAGCCGGAGCGCGCGGTCGCGGCTACGCCGGGCCCACGGCAGGCCGATGGCGTGCGCCATCTGCGCCAGACTGGCCTGGATCCGGACGTACTCCGGGCCGACCCCCAGCCGGCTGGCCGCGTCGAGCGCCCGGAACGTCATGGCCGCGCTCAGCGGCGGGTTGAGGCCGAAGAGCCCGGCCAGCGAACCGTTTTCGTAAAGCCGGGTGGCCAGCACGAGGCGCTCGCGCTCGGCCGGATCGTTCGGGCCGCGCCAGAGTCGGGCGGCCGCCAGCCGGCCGCGGATCACCCCGGCGACCAGCCGTCCGACCGAGCCGCCGAGCAACCGTCCGAAGTGGATCGGCAACGGCCGGCCGAGCGCGGCCAGCCCTTCCCGCACGGTCTCGTTCGTGGCCACGGTTTGCCACGTGTACCGGTGCACCAGCGTCATCTGCCAGAGAATGCGGGCCCGGTCGACCGGCCCGGTCGTGCCGGCGAGCGCCGCGGTCAGCGCCGCGATCGCCGCGTCGAACCGGCCCACCAGCTGGTAGGCCAGGCCCAGCGACTCCTGCGCGTCGCGCCACACGGCCGTTCCCGGCGGCGCCAGCCGCACCGCCGGTTCCAGGAAGCCGACCGCGGTGGCCGGGGCCCGATCGCCCAACGCCCGTTTTCCGGCCGCGAGGCATTTTTCGACGGTACTGGCGGGAGCCCGGTCGGGGAATCCGTGCAGGGCGTGCCGCGCCGGCGCGTACGGGTCGTCGAAGACCTCGGCCGGCATTCTTGCGAGCCGCTCATGCAGGTCGCGGACATCGACGCCGGAGAGCAGCGCGTCGCGGACGCTGTCGTGGACGAACCGGTAGTGGTTCTCGCGGAACGTGAGCAGGCCCAGCCGGAGTGCCTCGGTGAGCGCTTGAGGGTGTTTCAGGTCGGCCGCTTTCATGGCCAGCTCTTGCGTGAACCGCGCACCCACCACCGCGGCACCGGTCAGCAGCTTCTGGGTGTCCGGGTCAAGCGCGGCCAGCCGGTCGCGGAGCAGCCCGCGCAGATCGCCGGGCAGCGGGACCCGGTCCAGCCCGTCTGTGTCGACGATGATGCGGCCCCACGACGGGGTCACGATCCCGGCCTCGAACGCGACGCTCAGGTACTCGCGGACCGCCAGCGGAGTCGCGCCGCCGCCGGCGGCCAGCCGGTCGACGAGCTCGGCCCCGCCCGGCCGGCCGCCGATGAAACTGTCCACAAGGGACCTCACCTGGCCGCGGTCGAGCTCGGGCAGGGTGATCGCGGTCGTACCGGCGTCGAGCACGCCCTCCGGCAAGGGCGACGAGTCGGGCGTGGTCAGCAGCACGAGCACGGGTACGTCGGGCAGCCGCAGCACCAGCCGGGCGAGCACGGCGCGGCTGGTCTCGTCGAGGTGGTGCGCGTCGTCGAAGCAGAGCAGGGCCCCGCCGGTCGCGCGCAGGTGCTCGGCGACCCGGTCGCACAGGACGCGGACGTCGCGCTCGTTCATGACGACGGTGGTCGATCCACCCCGGGTGGATCGACCACCGTCGTCATGAACGAAGGGGAGGTCGACGGGTACGGCGGCGCGCAGGTGCGACAGCGGCGCGGCGTCCTCGGCGCACGTCGTGGCGAACACCGCTCCGCCCTGGTCGCGGATCTTCTTGGCGACCTCGCGAGCGAGGCGGCTGCGGCCGGTGCCCGGCGCGCCGTGGATCAGGGCAACGCTGCCGCGTCCGGTACCTGGGGCGTGCTTTGCGGTCGCCCATCGGTCGACCAGCTGGGCGACCTCGTGGTCCCGGCCGATGAGCGGGTGCCGGTCGCCGGGCAGTTCGACGCTGTCGTGCCGGCCCGGGGTGTCGCTCTTCTCCTGCAGGTCGGCGATCAGGCCGGCGCAGCTCTGGTACCGGTCGTCGGGGTCCTTGGCGAGCAACTTCGCCACGACGCGGGCCAGCCACTCGGGGGCGCCGGTGACCTCGGGGGCCGGCTCGGTGGCGTGGCGGCGCAGCAACTCGCCGGGGTCGTCGGCGTCGAACGGCGGCCGGCCGGTGAGGCACTCGAAGAGCACGGCGCCGAGGGCGTACAGGTCGGAGCGGCCGTCGACCGGCCGGTGCAGGAGGCCGGACTGTTCGGGCGGGCAGTAGAGCAGCGTGCCGGCGGCTCGGTCGGCGCGGTCGGCGCGGTCGGTTTGGTCGGCTCGGTCGGTTTGGTCGGCTCGGTCGGTTTGGTCGGCCCGGTCGGCGCGGTCAGCCTTCTCGCCGACCGGCCCGACGGCCAGGCCGAAGTCGATGAGCCGGGCCCGGCCGGCCGAGTCGAGCATGATGTTCTGCGGCTTGATGTCGCGATGCACCAGGCGCACCCCGTGGGCGGCGGCGAGCGTCTCGGCGACCTCGATGCTGAGCCGGACGGTGTCGGCGACCGGCAGCGGGCCGGCGGCCAGCCGCTCAGCCAGGCTGTGCCCGTCGACGAGGTCCATGACCAGGTACGGCTGGTCGCCGACCAGCCCAACCTCGTGGACGCGGGCCATGAGCGGGTGGGCGACCCAGGCCAGCAGGGCGGCCTCGCGCCGGATGGTTCGCCGGGCCTCGGGGTCGCGGCGCTGGAAGACCTTGAGCGCCCAGTCCCGGCCTTGCCACGGCACCCGATAGACGACCGAGTGCGCGCCGCGGCCTAGCACGGGGTACGCGCTCAGGTCCGCGGGCACCTCGAACTGGGGCGCCCCCTCCACACCTTTTGTTTCGGCCGCCGGCCCGAGAACCTGAGTCGGCGTTGCCCGCCAGCTCGGCCAGCCCTCGATCGCGACGTCTCGGTCGAAGGTCATTGCCGGTTTGACGGGGTCGATTCGGCCCAGCCGACCCCGTCAACCCGAAAATGATCAAGGTGAACGCCGCTCGCGAAGGGTCAGGCGATCTTGGCGATCGTTGTCGAGACGCGCTCCCGGGCCAGCTTGGCCCAGCTCTCCGCGGCGGCCACGTCCGCCGCGGCCGGGGCGTTGCACAACAGCGCCAGGCCCTCGATCACGTCGTCGCGCGCGTCGAGCCGCCGGGCCGAGCGCGGGTCGAGGGGTGGCACCTGCACGTGCGAGATGAGCGGATGCAGCGGCCGCACGTCGCGCTCGCCGGCGCCGAACAGCTCCTCGTGCAGCTTCTCGCCGGGGCGCAGCCCGGTGTAGACGATGTCGACCGGCCGGCTGGCGTGCTCGGCCAGCTGCCGCGCGACCTGGTCGATGCGGACCGGCCGGCCCATCTCCAGCACGAGCGCCTCGCCGTCGCGCCCGATCGCGGCCGCGTGGATGACCAGCTGGACGGCCTCCTGCACGGTCATGAAGTATCGGGTGACCTTCGGATGGGTCACCGTGATCGGCCCGCCCGAGGCGATCTGCGCGGAGAACGCGGTCAGGACCGAGCCGCGGCTGCCGAGCACGTTGCCGAACCGGACGTTCAGGTACGTGCCCGGCCCGGTCGTGCTCGCGTACGCGGTGAGCCGCTCGGTGATGCGCTTGGAATAGCCGAGCACCGACGTCGGGTTGGCCGCCTTGTCGGTGGAGATGTTCACGAACTTCTCCACCCCGATCGCCCGCGCCGCCTCCAGGACGTTGAGCGTGCCCCATACATTGCTGCGCACCGCCTCGCCGGGAAAGCGCTCGAGCAGCGGCAGGTGCTTGAGGGCGGCGGCGTGGAAGACGACCTCGGGCCGGCGCGCCGCGAAGATCGCCTTGATGCTGTCCGCGTCGCGCAGGTCGGCCAGGATCAGCTCGGTGCCGTCGAGCAACGCCCGGCCCCGCAGCGACAGCTGCACCGCGTGCAGGGCCGACTCGTCGCGGTCGAGCATCATCAGCTCGGCCGGGGCGAAGCGGTCCAGCTGCCGGCACAGCTCCGAGCCGATCGAGCCGCCGGCCCCGGTGACCAAAACCCGCTTGCCGCTCAGGTACCCGGCGATGAGCTCGAGGTCGGTCTCGATCTGGTGCCGGCCGAGCAGGTCGCCGATCCGCACGTCGCGGACGTCGCCGACGCCGACCTTGCCGTCGAGCAGTTCGCTGACCGACGGCAGGATCTTGAACGTGGTACCGGCGGCCAGCGCCAGCCGGCGCACGTCCCGCACCAGCTCGGCATCCGCGTTGGCGACCGCGAAGATCACCGTGGCCGCGCCGGTTCGGGCGACCGCCGCCGGGATGTCGTCCCGCCCGCCGAGGACGTCGACCCCGTCGATGCGGACGTGGCGCAGCGCCGGGTCGTCGTCGAGCAGCCCGACCGGCACGTAGCGGCACTGCGGGTCGCGCAGCATCGACCCGAGCAGCTGTTCGGCCGCGGCACCGGCGCCGAAGAGCAGCACCGGGGTGGCCGTACTGGCGTCCGGCCGGAGCATCCGCTGGCGCTGCAGCCGGCGCAGCATGCGCACGCCGAGCATGAGCACGAGCGCGCACGGGCCACCGAGCAAGGGGGCGGAGACCGGCGCCAGTTGCTGGGGGAGCGCCAGATCCAGGGCGGTCAGTGCCCCCGCCGTACCGGTGACCGCCACGAACAGGCCGCGGACCTCGTCGAACGTGCCGAAGCCGTAGCGGCCCCGATACAGGAACAGCCGGTGACCGAGCACGGTGTGCAGCAGGACGGCGAGGCCGATCGCGGTCGCCAGGTCGAGGGCGTGGCGCGTGGTCGCGACGAGGCCATACCGGGCACAGACCACCGCGCTCAGGCCTGACGCCCAGGCAAACACATCGATGGACCAGGGGGCCACGGCGTGGATGCCGCTGGCTCGCGACGCGGACAACCACTTCTGCTCAGTCAGACTCATGTGATCCTCAGTGCGGAGAGGTGAATGCGATTCGCGGACCGGTTTGTCCATCATCCGGACCAAGCGTAATTATGCGACAAATCGTCTCGTTTACCGCTAAATCCACTAGTCTGGTCATACGAACAGCCAGTCTGAGGGGGCTCCCGCCGATGGATCTTCGCGACTACCTCCGTGCCATCCGCCGTCGTTGGTGGCTGGTGGTCGGTTCGGTCGTGCTCGCGCTCGCGGCGTCGACGCTCGTCACGGTGCTCACCCCGCCGCGGTATGAGGCGTCTGTGCAGTTCTTCGTCAGCGCCCAGACCAAGGGCGGGGTCACCGACGCGTACCAGGGCGACCTGTTCTCCCAGCAGCGGGTCGCGTCCTATGTGGACCTGCTGACCAGCGACCGGCTGGCCGACATGATTGTCGCGAATGGACAGACGACCGGCCTGACCGCCGGGCAGGTACAGGCGCGGATCAGCGCCCGCGCGGTGCCCAACACCGTTTTGCTGCATGCGAGCGTCACCGACGGTGACCGCGCCCGCGCGCTGTCGCTCGCGCGCGACCTCGCCCTGCAGTTCGCCGCGCTCGTGCAGACGCTCGAGACGCCGTCGGGCAGCACCGTCCCGTCCGTACGCGTGGAGGTGGTCGCCGGGCCGCGCCTGGCCGCCGCCCCGGTCGCCCCGACCCCGGCCCGCAATCTCGGGCTGGCACTCGTCCTCGGGCTCCTGGTCGGGGTCGGCCTGGCTGCTCTGCGCGAGGCCATGGACACCACGGTCAAGGACCCGGCGTCGCTGGCCGAGCACGTCGACGCGCCGGTGCTGTCGACCGTGCCGTTTGACAGCCGGGCCCGCAAGTCGCCGCTGATCGTGGCCGACACGACCCGCTCGACACGGGCCGAGGCGCTGCGGCAGCTGCGCACGAATTTACAGTTCGTCAACGTCGACCGGCCGGTGCGGACCATCGTGGTCACGAGCGCCGGGCCGAACGAGGGCAAGTCCACCACCGCCTGCAACCTCGCCATCGTGTTCGCCGAGGCCGGCAAGCGCGTCGTGCTCGTCGACGCCGACCTGCGCCGGCCCCGGCTGGCCGACTACCTCAACCTCGAGGGCGCGGTCGGGCTGACCAACGTCCTGGTCGGGCAGGCCCGCCTCGAGGTGGCCCTCCAGCCATGGAGCGGCGACAAGGTGTACGTGCTGCCCAGCGGGTCGATCCCGCCCAACCCGAGCGAGCTGCTCGGCTCGCGGCACATGACCGAGCTGCTGCGCCGGCTCGAGGAGCGTTTCGACGCGGTCATCATCGACACCCCGCCGCTGCTGCCGGTGACCGACGCGGCCGTCCTCGCGTCCACTGTGGACGGCGTTGTGCTCGTCTCCCGGTGCAGCAAGACGACCCTGTCGCAGGCCAAGCAGGCGGCCACCGCGCTCAAGGCGGTCGGCGCGCGGCTGCTTGGCTGCGTGCTGAACATGACCCCGACGCGGGGCGCGGACGCCTACTCGTACTACGAGTACAGCCGTCCCGAGCAGCGTTCAAGAAAAGCCGCAAGCGCGGCCGCTCCGGCCACCAGGCCGCCCGAGCGGGTCAGCGCGCGATGAGCCGCCCGAGCACGCCGTCCAGCACACCCTCGATCGCGTCGGCACAGCGCCGGAACGCGTCGATCGGGTCGCGGACCGGGTCGGCCAGGTCGTCCTCCTCGGGTGCGACCGGCTGCAGCGTCGCGCGGGCGGCGACGGCCCGCCGAACCCGGTCACTCAGCGCATCCGGGGCCGGAGCGCGGGAGCGATCAGCGGCGGCGAGCATCCGGCCGAACTGCCGCATCGTGAAGGTGGAGCCGACCATCTCGGGCGCCATCGACACGCATACCGCGCGTTGGTGGCGCGTCGCGGTCAGGACAAGGTCGGCCTCGTCGAGCACCTTCTCGGTCACCCGGCGGCTGGCGAAGTCCTCGGGATCGGCGCCGCGCTCAGCCAGTACACGCATCGCCACGGGATGCATCGGCGAGCCTTCCAGCGCTCGTGTGCCGGCGCTTCGGACCTCGACCCCCGTCGCGCCGTCGCGGGCCAGGCGCAGCCGCGCGAGCCGCTCGGCCATCGGCGAGCGGCACAGGTTGGCCTGGCAGACGAACAACAGGGTGAAGAGCACGCGTCACGATAACCCGTGCATCCGCCGTACGAAGGGAGTGGCTCGGTGACCGGACGGGTGTTTCTGTCGGCCCCGGACGTCAGCGACCTCGAAGCGTCGTGGGTGCTGGCCGCGCTGCGGTCCGGCTGGGCCGCGCCGGCCGGCCCCGACGTGGACACCTTCGAGTGCGAGATCGCCGCCCGGCTCGGGGCCGGCCACGCGGTCGCGCTGAGCTCGGGGACGGCCGCGCTCCACCTTGCGCTCCTCGGGCTTGGGATCACTCGTGGTCATGTGGTCATCGTGCCGACGCTCACCTTCGCGGCGACCGCCAACGCCGTCGTCTACACCGGGGCGACGCCCTACTTCGTCGACTGCGACCCGGCGACCGGCAACGTCGACCCGGCGCTGCTCGAGACGGTCCTGCGCAAACTTCGACACGCCAAGAAAGCGGTCATCCCGGTCGACATGTTCGGCCGCTGCGCCGACTACACGACGCTCATGCCCATGTGCGAGGCGTACGGGGCGCCGATCGTCGAGGACGCCGCCGAGGCGCTCGGCTCGCTGCACCACGGGCGGGCCGCCGGGACGTTCGGCGCCGCCGCCGCGCTGTCGTTCAACGGCAACAAAATCATGACCACGTCGGGCGGCGGCATGCTGCTCACCGGCGACCGCGCCCTCGCCGACCGCGTCCGCTACCTGGCCACGCAGGCCCGCCAGCCGGTCGCCCACTACGAGCACACCGACATCGGCTACAACTACCGGCTGTCCAACCTCCTGGCCGCGCTCGGCCGGGCCCAACTCCGCCGCCTTGACGACATGATCGAGCGCCGGCGCCGGCTGCGTGAGCGCTACGAAAAGCTGTTCGCCAGCGTCGACGGGGTCACGCTGCTGGGCGCCGACGATCCCGAGGCAAACTGCTGGCTCACCACCATCGTCGTCGACCCGGGCCGGACCGGGTGGGCGGCGCGGGCTCTGGCAGTACACCTGGAAAAGCGCAACATCGAGACGCGGCCGCTGTGGAAACCCATGCACCGGCAACCGGTGTTCGCCGGGGCGGAGGCCACGGTCACCGGCGCGGCCGATCGGCTGTTCGACTGGGGGCTGGCGCTGCCGAGCGGGTCGGCGCTCGACGAACCCGCGCGGGAGCGGGTGTTCGCGGCGATCAACGACTTCCTGGACGGGCGCTCACGATGATCGCCAGGCTCGGCCGATATGCGTTTTCGCGGCTCAATCCGGGCAACATCAGCATCCGCCACCCCTACACCGCCGACCCGGTCCGGCTGCACTCGTTTCACCATATGGACTATTGGCTGCCCGGCCGGCGCCGCGGGCCGTCCGCGATGGCCACGTTCGCCGACCTGATCCGGCCGGGTGACACGGTCGTCGAGCTCGGCGGCCGGATCGGTTATCTCACGCTCTTCTTCGCCTGGCTGGTCGGCCGGCACGGGCTCGTGCACGTCTTCGAGACCGACGCCGACAACCTGCGCTACCTGCGGGCCAACGTGTACTTCCACAAGCAGGTCGTGGTCATCGACGCGGCCGTCGAGCTCGACGACCACGTGTGCGCGACCGGCGTGCGGCCAGACGTCGTGCGCATCGACGGCCTCGACGGCATCGACGGTTCGGCCTGGGTGGCGCTGCAGGGCGCGGCCGGCACCCTGCGGTCGGTGCGGCCGATCGTGCTGGTGTGCGGTGTCGGCCCGGAGGCCGGCCTGTTCCTCACCGACCTCGGCTACCGGCTCTACACGGCGCTCGGCGAGCGCATCTCGCGGTTGCCGGACCACCCGGTCGACGTCGTCGGCATCCCGTTCGGGCGCGAACTGCCGATGACGTTCGCCAGCCGGGAAGCGGTATGAAGCGCCTGGTTGACGTCTCCGCGGCGCTCATTTTGGGACTGCTGCTGCTGCCCGTCATCGCGGCGACCGCGGCCGTGGTCGCGATCGGGCTCGGCCGCCCGGTGCTGTTCCGCCAGGCGCGCGCCGGCCTCGGCGGCCGGCCGTTCACGCTCGTCAAGTTTCGCACGATGGTCGCCGCCGACGAGGAACACGGCCTGGTCACCGACGCGCAGCGGCTCACCCGCCTCGGCCGGGTCCTGCGCTCGACCAGCCTGGACGAGCTGCCCACACTGTGGAACGTCCTGCGTGGACAGATGAGCCTGGTCGGCCCGCGCCCCTTGCCGATACGCTATCTCAGCCGGTACTCGCGAGAGCAGGCCCGCCGCCACGAGGTCCGGCCGGGGATCACCGGGCTGGCCCAGGTGCGGGGCCGCAACTGGCTGGACTGGGACCAGAAGCTCACGCTCGACGTGGCCTACGTCGACCAGCATTCGGTGCGGCTTGACCTGCGTATCCTCGCGGAGACGGTCGTCACCGTCCTGCGTCGCGACGGCATCAGCGCCCACGGGGAGGCGACCGCCGCCGAGTTTCAGGGGAGCGTTGGGAGGCACGGTGCCTGATGCGCTGGTAGTGATCGGATGTGGCGGCCACGGCCGCGAGGTCGCCGGCATCGCGCGGGCGCTGGGCGACCAGTGGAAGGTCGTCGGGTTCGTCGACGACGCGCCGAGCACGGTCAACCGGGAGCGGGCGGCCCGGCTCGACGTCGCGTACCTCGGGGACCTGTCGTCACTGGACGGCCTCGACGCGCACATCGTGATCGGGGTCGGGCACCCCCCGGTGCGAGCGGCGATCGCCGAGCGGATCGCGTGCTACGGCTTGCCGGCCGCGACGCTCGTCCACCCGGCCGCGACCGTCGGCGAGGACACGACGCTGGGGGAGGGCGTTGTGCTGTTCGCCGGCGTGCGGATCACCACGAATGTCCGCCTCGGCCGCCACGTACACGTGAATCAGAATGCCACCGTGGGACATGACAGCGTTCTCGCCGACTTCGTCGGGGTCAACCCGCTCGCCGCGGTGTCCGGAGAGTGCCTTCTTGAGGCGTGTGCGATGATCGGCACCACCGCGGCTGTCCTGCAGGGGCTGCGGGTCGGCTCCGGCGCCGTCGTCGGGGCCGGGGCATGCGTCGTTCGTGACGTGCCGGCCGGCGTGATCGTCAAGGGTGTTCCCGCCCGGTAGGTTTCACTCGCCGCCTGTCGGGCACGCGTTAAGGCATGAGCACTGTTACCGAGTCAGTTGACGTTCACGTGCCAGTTCACACCGCCTACAACCAGTGG
>Ga0070683_100005836_pt1 | contig 10299 bp, 10 predicted proteins | sample KBSC713LmetaG_FD_64662 | JGI IMG/M metagenome (GOLD analysis project Ga0070683, IMG submission 64662) | Corn rhizosphere microbial communities from Kellogg Biological Station, Michigan, USA - KBS C7.1-3L metaG | ecosystem: Host-associated > Plants > Roots > Rhizosphere ... | reverse complement strand
CCCGTCCGCGAGGACATCGACCATCTCTACGACGCGTTCCAGCAGCCCCGGCGCGACCGGCCCCGGCTGCCGCTGCTCGGCCCGGCCGAGGCGCGCCGCTACATCGGCACCGTCCGCGACAAGGTCCTCGACCTGCTTGACACGGTCGCGCTCGAGGGCCGGCCGCTGGTCGCCGACGCATTCGCCTTCGGCATGATCGTCCAGCACGAGCAGCAGCACGACGAGACGATGCTGGCCACCCACCAGCTGCGGGCCGGACCGGCACTGCTGTCCGCGCCGCCCCCACCGGCGCCGGCCGGCCCGGTCGAGGCGGGCGGCGAGGTGTTCGTGCCCGGCGGCCCGTTCACCATGGGCACCTCGACCGAGCCGTGGGCGCTGGACAACGAGCGCCCGGCCCATCGGGCCGACGTGCCGGCGTTCTTCATCGACCGGTTCCCGGTGACCAACGGGCAATACCTCGCGTTCATCGACGCCGGCGGCTATGCCGACCCGGCCTGGTGGAGCGCGGCCGGCTGGGCCCACCGGCAGGAGGCCGGGCTGGAGCGGCCCGGGCACTGGCACGGCGACGGCACCGCCACCCGGTTCGGGCGGCGGGAGCCGATCGACCCGGCCGAGCCGGTGGTGCATGTGGGCTGGTTCGAGGCCGAGGCCTACGCGCGGTGGGCCGGGAAGCGGCTGCCGACCGAGGCCGAGTGGGAGAAGGCCGCCCGCTTCGACCCGGCGACCGGCCGGTCCCGCCGTTATCCGTGGGGCGACGACGACCCGACCGCCGAGCGGGCCAACCTCGGCCAGCGGCACCTCAGCCCTGCCCCGATCGGCGCCTACCCGGACGGCGCCGCGCCGTGCGGGGCGCAGCAGCTGATCGGCGACGTGTGGGAGTGGACCGCGTCGGACTTCACCGGCTATCCGGGGTTCACCGCGTTTCCTTACCGGGAGTATTCCGAGGTCTTCTTCGGCTCGGACTACAAGGTGCTGCGTGGCGGCTCGTTCGGCACCGACGCGGCCGCCTGCCGGGGCACGTTCCGCAACTGGGACTACCCGATCCGGCGGCAGATCTTCAGCGGTTTGCGCTGCGCGCGGGATGCCGGCGAGGTGCGCTGATGTGCCGGCACCTGAGCTACCTCGGCCGGCCGACCACGCTCGCCGAGCTGCTCATCGACCCGCCGCACGCGCTGCTGCGCCAGTCCTGGGCGCCGCACGACATGCGCGGCGGCGGCACGATCAACGCCGACGGGTTCGGCGTCGGCTGGTATGCCGAGGACGCCGACGCGCCCATCCGCTACCGGCGTGCGAGTCCGATGTGGACAGACACCACGTTCGCCGAGTTCGCGCGGGTGACCCGATCGTCGGCGGTGCTCGCGGCGGTGCGCTCGGCGACCGTCGGGCTGCCGGTGAGCGAGTCGGCCACCGCCCCGTTCGCGTCCGGGCGCTGGCTGTTCAGCCACAACGGCGTCGTGCCCGGCTGGCCGCAGAGCGTGGCCAAGCTGGCCGAGTCGTTGCCGGTCGTCGACCTGCTGACGCTCGATGCACCGACCGACGCCGCACTGCTGTGGGCACTGGTGCGCCACCGCTTGCGGGCCCGCGCCCAGCCGGCCGAGGTCCTGCGCAGCGTGGTCGCCGACGTGTGCGCGGCCGCTCCGGAGTCCCGGCTCAACCTGCTGCTCAGCGACGGCCGCAGCACGTTTGCGACCGCGGTCGGCCACGCCCTGTCCGTCCGGCGCACAGACGCCGCGGTCGTGGTCGCGTCCGAACCCTTCGACACCGCGGCCGGCTGGACCGAGGTGCCCGACCACCACCTCGTGGTCGCCGACCCGACGACTTACTACGTGGAGCCACTATGAACATCGACGTTTACCTGGGACCCGAGGATCTACGGCGCGAGCTGGAGGCCGACGCGCGCGCCGGGCTGACCGCGTCGCCGAAGACGCTGCCGCCGAAGTGGTTCTACGACGAGCGCGGCAGCCAGCTCTTCGAGGAGATCACGGACCTTCCGGAGTACTACCCGACGCGCGCCGAGCGGGAGATCCTCGCCCGGCACGCGTCCGACATCGCGGCCACGACCGGCGTGAAGACGCTCGTCGAGCTCGGCTCGGGATCGTCGGACAAGACCCGGCTGCTGCTCGACGCGCTGCACCGGCACGGCACGCTCGCCCGGTTCGTGCCGCTCGACGTGTCCGAGTCGGCGCTTCGGGCCGCGGCGGCCGCCATCAACGCCGACTATCCCGACCTCGACGTGCACGCGATCGTCGGGGACTTCACGTCGCATCTCGACCGGATCCCGGGCGGCGACGGGCGGATGGTCGCATTCCTCGGCGGCACGATCGGCAACCTGGTGCCGGTCGAGCGGGCGGCCTTCCTGAGCGCGCTTCGGGGGGTGCTGCAGGCTGACGAGTGGCTGCTGCTCGGCACCGACCTGGTCAAGGACGAGGCGACGCTGGTGGCCGCCTACGACGACGCGGCCGGGGTCACCGCCGAGTTCAACCGCAACGTGCTGCGCGTGCTCAACCGGGACCTGGACGGCGACTTCGACCCCGAGGCGTTCGTGCACGTCGCGCGCTGGGATCCGGACGAGGAGTGGATCGAGATGCGGCTGCGGGCCGAGCGGGCTCAGGCAGTACACCTGAAACGGTTGGATCTGCGGGTGGAGTTTGCGGCCGGCGAGGAGCTGCGGACGGAGGTGTCGGCCAAGTTCCGGCGCGAGGGGGTGGCCGCCGAGCTGGCGGCGGCCGGCTTCGCGGCGCGGCGGTGGTGGACCGACCGGGCCGGGACGTTCGGGGTGAGCGTGGCCCAGGCCGTCTGACCGCCGTCGATATGGTGGTCGCATGGACGAGCCGGTGCTGAGCCTGCGGGCCTTCATTGCCACGGTCGAGTCGTTCGGCGAGCTGCGGGAGGTTCGCGGGGCGCACTGGGATCTCGAGATCGGGGCCATCGCCGAGCTCAGCTACCGCGCGCGGCGGCCGCGGGCGCTGCTGTTCAGCGACATCACCGGCTACCCCAGCGGGCGGGTGCTGACCGGGACCACCGGTTCGGCCCGCCGGCTGGGGCACACGCTCAACCTCGGCGACGAGCACACCGATGCGACGCTGGTCGAGGCACTGCGGGGCCAGCCGTCGCGGTGGTCGGCTGCGGCCCGCAACTATCCGCTCGCGGTCGTCGGCGACGCGCCGCTGCTGGCCAACGAGGTGCCCGGGGACGAGGTCGACCTGCTCAGCTTCCCGGTGCCGCGCTGGCACGGGGAGGACGGCGGCCGGTTCATCGGGACCGGCTGCCTGGTCGTGACCAGCGACCCCGACACCGGCGTGCACAACGGTGGCTGCTACCGGATGGAAGTGCAGGACAACGGCCGGAGCGCGACGATCGCGGCGGTGCCCGGCAAGCACGGCGCCCAGCACATCCAGGCGTGGTTCGCCAAGGAGGGGCAGGCGCCGGTGACGGTGTCGTTCGGCCACCATCCGCTACTGCTCGCGCTCGGCGGCACCGAGGTGCCACGCGGGGTCTCCGAGCTCGAATACGCCGGGGCGGTGCTCGGCCAGCGGGTGCCGGTCGTCATCGGGCCGGACACCGGGCTGCCCATCCCGGCCGGCAGCGAGCTGGCCATCGAGGGCTGGCTGCGACCCGACCACAAGCTCGAGGAGGGGCCGTTCGGCGAGTGGACCGGCTACTACTCCGGCAGCCGCCGCGCCGACCTCGCCATCGACATCACGCGGCTCTACCACCGCGACAACCCGATCATCCTCGGCGCGCCGCCGGGCCGGCCGCCGCACGACTACTCATACATGCGGACCGTCATGAAGTCCGCGATGATCCACGACGAGCTGGTCGCGACCGGCGTGGCCGGGGTCACGGGGGCGTGGGCGCACGAGGCCGGCGGCGGGCGGCTATTCGTGGCGGTCGCGCTCGAGCAGCGCTACGCCGGGCACGCGCGCCAGGTCGGCGTCCTGGCCTCGCAACTGCCGGCCGCGGCATACATGAACCGATACGTCGTCGTGGTCGACGACGACATCGACCCGAGCGACCTCGACCAGGTCATCTGGGCGATGTCGACGCGGACCGACCCGGCCACCGACATCGAGATCCTGCACCGGTCCTGGGGCAGCAAGCTCGACCCGATGCTGCCGGAGGGGGCGCCGCTGTTCAACAGCCGGGCGGTCATCGACGCCTGCCGGCCGTGGGAGCGGCTTGCCACGTTTCCCAAGGTGGCCGAGAGCGACCCCAGCTTCCTGCGCGAGATCCACGAACGCTGGAAACACGTCATCGACTGAGGTCGGCCAGCGCACGCGCCTCGGACATGACGTGGGCACCGCCCGGCACGTCGTCGTGGTGCGCGGCCCACAGCGCGGTCTCCACCCGGCGCGCGATCGCCCAGTCCACGATCCGCTGGGCGTCGAGGTCAAGTTCCCCGGCCAGCAGCCGGACCCGGTCCCGCAGGACCGGCCGCGGGTGCTGGAACGGGTCGTCGATCTGCTCCAGCAGCGGCCACGGGTCGTACGCCGGGTCGCCCACCATCGGCTTGGGGTCGATAGCCAGCCACCGGCCGCCGTCGGACAGGACGTTGCCGGGGTTGAAGTCGCCGTGCAGCAGCACGCGAGAACCGGCCGACGACGGCAGCTCGCGCAGGAGCCGCACGCCGTGGCCGACGAAGCCTGCGTCATAGCCCGGTCGCAGCCGCGCAAGGCGCTCCTCGGTCAAATCCGCCCATTCCGCCGTGACGGTTCCAAGATCCTCGAAGGCACCGAAGGAGGCGCCGAAGGAGGCGCCGAAGGACGTACCAACGGAGTCCGGGGCCGCCAGCCACAGGCGGCGCAGCACCGAGCAGCCGATCCGGAGCCGCTCCGGCGCCGGTAGCGATGACGACGCGAGTGGTTCGCCCGGGTCGCAGCGCTCCAGGACCAGCGCATGCCGGGCCGGATCCTCCCGCAGGAGCCGCACCGCCCCGCGCCCGTCCCACAGCCGCAACGCCGCCGGCTCGGCCAGCATCTCGCGGTGCGGCCAACCGATCTTGACGATCACCGGGGTGCCGTCCGGCAGCCGAGCCGGCGCGACCCAGCTGCAGCTGCCGCCATGCAGCGGCGGTTCCAAGGCAAGATCGAACTCGTCGCGAACCGAGGCGATGAGCGCGGGCAGCGTGTCCAGCCACGGCCGGGCCGCCGGGATCCGCCCGAGCTCGGTCACGACCGGAAGCGAGGCAGGGACCAGCACCGCGTCAGGGTAGCCAGATCGCGCCGTCCGGGTGCGCCTATTTCTCGCGGGTCAGGGCGTGCATCTCGTTTCTCGCGGGTCAGGGCATACATCTCGTTTCTCGCGGGTCAGGGCGTGCATCTCGGCCGAGAAGCTTTCCCGGCCGCCTTCGCCGCCAAGTCCCAGGCCGCGTTGATGAGCGCGGCCGCGGCCAGGTGCATCACGCCCTTCTCCGGGCCGATCCAGCGGACCTGGGAGTCGCGGGTGAGCCGGAACTCGTGCAGGTCGAGGCCGGCCGGCGTGTCGACCGGAAGGCCGGCGACGAGCGGGGCGAGCGAGCCGATCGCGGCCCGGCAGATCTCGTTGCCCCGGCCGATCGTGAAGGTGAAGCCGTGTCCTCCCAGGGGGCCGTCGGTGCGCAGGATCGCGTAGGCCGCCGAGTAGTCCGGGTCGGGGTTCATCGCGTCGGAGCCGTCGAGCTCGCGCGAGGTCGGAAACCGGATGTCGAACGCGTCGACGGCCGGGTTCTCACCGGGTGAGCTCCAAACCGTAGGTATCGATCGCGGTGCCGGCGAAGATGTCCGAAGGCTCGGCACCCAACGCTGAAACCAACCGGTCCTTGACGTCCACATAGGACGTCACCAGCTCGCACACCGGCCAGTCCGAGCCGAACATGAGACGTTCGGGTCCGAACAGGTCGACCGCCTCCAGCACGTACGGGCGGATGTCGTCGACCTCGGTCACCAGCCCGGACAGCTTGGCGACGACGTTGGGCAGCGCGGCCAGCTGGGCGGCGGACACCCGCCACGGCTCGAACGAGCGCGGCTTCCCGAGATGGTCGAGCACGAACGTCGACGGGATCGCGGACGCAGCGAACACGACCGACGGCAGCTGCGACTCGGTCACCACCAACTCGTTCACCAGGCCCAGATCGGCGATCGTCCGCAGGCCCGCGTGAACGGCCGGGGCCATCAGGTAGTCGTCCGCCTGACCCTGCACCTGGTCCCGGATCCCAACCAGGAGATGGCCGCCGGGCGCCGCCTGGTAGCCCTCGATCGTGTCGCGCAGCGCCGGATCGGTCAGCGACGCCCAGCCGACCACGCCGGCGATCTCGGGCGTGTCCAAGGCTGTCGCCAGAAACTCGTAGGTCTCGTCGGCGGAGCAGCGGCCCGCCTCCACGAGCACCGTCCGGTCCACGCCCGCGGCCGACAGGCGAAGCCGCAGATCGTCCACCGTGTAGTCGCGGCGGATCGGCGCCAATTCAGGAGCAGCAAGCCACGCGTAGTCGGCCGTCCACAGGTGCTGGTGCGCGTCGACGATCACCGGATCAGCCCCGCCGTCTCGAGGTCGTGCCACAGCTCGTCGGGCACCTCGTACGCGAGCATTTCCAGAGCGTCGAGAACCTCGGCCGGCGAGCGCAGGCCGACCAGCACGCTGGCGATCACCGGGTGCCGGAGCGGAAACTGGAGGGCCGCCGCGCGCAGCGGCACGCCGTGCCGATCACACACGGCCCGAACGGCGTCGGCCCGGGCCCGCACCTCGGCCGGGACCGGCCCGTAGTCGAATGTGGACCCGCCGGCGAGAAGGCCGGAGTTGAACACACCGGCCGCGATCACCGACACGCCTCGATCCGCGCACAGCGGCAGTAACTCGTCGAGACCGCGCTGGTCGATCAGCGTGTACCGGCCGGCCAGCAGCACGCAGTCGACCATTCCGGTCCGAACGAAGTCGGCGAGCATCGGCGCCTGGTTCATCCCGACCGAGACGGCCCCGATGCGCCCCTCGGTCCGCAACGAAACCAGGGCGGGCAGCGCACCGGCGACCGCCGCCGCGTAGTGGTCGTCCGGGTCGTGGATGTGCAGCAGGTCGACCCGGTCCAGGCCGAGCCGGTCGAGGCTCTCCTCGAGCGACCGCACGGCCCCGGTGCCGGAAAAATCCCAATAAACGGTGCTGTCGAGGTGCTCGCCCCAAATGTCGCCGACGAAGGACGACGACGAGCGAAGCCGCCGGCCGACCTTGGTGGACATCGTGAACGACGACCGCGGCTTCGAAGACAGCACGGCGCCGGCCCGCCGCTCCGACAACCCGTGACCGTAGAGCGGCGCGGTGTCGAAGAACCGCACCCCCGCGTCCCAGGCGGCCTCGATCGTCGCGTGCGCCATGTCGTCGCCGACGGCCGTGTACAGCCCCGCGATCGGGGCCAGCCCCAACCCGAGCCGCGTCACGGTCACGCCGGTCTCTCCCAGGGTGACGGTCTTCATGTGTGGATCATGCGGATCACCGCCTGGCTCATCGGCTCGTACTTGTCGACCAATTCTCCAGCCACCGCGAAAACGTTCAACACCGCGATCCGGTCGGCCGGCGTGACCATCTCGGGCAGGTCCGAGAAGATCAGCAGGATCGCCCGACCTTGTTCGGCCAATTCGGCGACGAGCGGGTGGAACACGAAGCCGTGCGCGCCCACGTGATCAGCGCCCACGAGAGGCACCTACCGGCGTTCGACTGAACTAGGGTGGCTCCTGTGAAGGTCGGGCTGTTCATCACATGCGTGAACGACATGCTCTACCCGGGCACGGGCATCGCGGTGACGCGCGTCCTCGAGCGGCTCGGGCACACCGTCGAGTTCCCGCTCGGCCAGACCTGCTGCGGGCAGATGCACGCCAACAGCGGCTACGCCGAGCTGGCCAAGCCGATCGCCGAGCAATACGTGCGGGTCTTCGACGGCTTCGACGCGATCGTCGCGCCGAGCGGCTCCTGCGTCGCCATGGTCCGGGACCAGTACCCGCATCTGGTCCCCGGCAGCGCCGACGTCGTCGCCCGGACCTACGAGCTGTCCGAGCTCCTCGTCGATGTGCTCGGGGTGACCGACACCGGGGCGCGCTTCCCGCACCGGGTCACCTACCACCCGACCTGCCACGGGCTGCGCCTGCTGCACTTGGGTGACAAGCCGCTGCAGCTGCTCCGCGCGGTTCGGGACATCGAGCTCGTCGAGCTGGAAGGGGCCCAGGAGTGCTGCGGCTTCGGCGGCACGTTCGCGCTCAAGAACAGCGGCGTGTCGACGGCGATGCTCGAGGACAAGTGCGCCAACATCCGCCGGACCGGGGCCGACCTCGTGGTGGCCGCCGACAACTCATGCCTGACGCACATCGGCGGTGGCCTGTCCCGCCTGCGGGCCGGAATCAGGGCACTGCACTATGCGGAGGTGCTAGCGGCATGACCGACTTCCCGGCCGCTGCCAAGGTCCAGCTGGCCAAGCCGCAGCTGCGGGCGAACCTGCGCCACGCCACCCACACCATCCGCGACAAGCGCCTGCGCGTCGTCGGCGAGCTCGACGACTGGGAGCAGCTGCGCGAGGCCGGCCGGGCCATCAAGGCCGATGTCCGGCGGCGCCTGCCCGAGCTGCTCATCCAGTTTGAGGAGAAGGCGACCGCGGCCGGGGCCGTCGTGCACTGGGCCCGCGACGCGGCCGAGGCCAACCGGATCGTCGCCGATCTGGCCCGGGCCAAGGGCGTCGACGAGCTGGTCAAGGTCAAGTCGATGGCGACCCAGGAGATCGGGCTCAACGAGGCGCTCGAGGCCGAGGGCATCACCGCCTACGAGACCGACCTCGCCGAGCTGATCGTCCAGCTCGCCCACGACACGCCTTCTCATATTCTGGTACCAGCGATCCACTACAACCGCACCGAGATCCGCGACATCTTCGTCAAGGAGATGCACGACGCCCCGGCCGGCCTGACCGACGAGCCGGCCACCCTCGCCGAGGCGGCCCGGCTGCACCTGCGCAAGCGGTTCCTGTCGGCCACGCTCGGCGTATCCGGGGCCAACTTCGCCATCGCCGACACCGGCACGCTCGTCGTGCTCGAGTCAGAGGGCAACGGCCGGATGTGCCTCACGCTCCCGGAGACGCTGATCAGCGTCGTCGGGGTGGAGAAGCTGCTCCCCTCGTACACCGATCTCGAGGTGTTCCTGCAGTTGTTGCCGCGCTCGTCGACCGGCGAGCGGATGAACCCCTACACGACGATGTGGACCGGGGTGACGCCCGGCGACGGCCCCTCCGAGGTGCACATCGTGCTGCTGGACAACGGGCGGGCCAACGTCCTCGCCGATCCGGTCGGGCGGCAGGCGCTGGCCTGCATCCGCTGCTCCGCCTGTCTCAACGTCTGTCCCGTGTACGAGCGGACCGGCGGTCACGCGTACGGCTCGGTGTACCCCGGCCCGATCGGGGCGATCCTGGCTCCCCAGCTCAGCCCGGGCGAGCACGAGTCGCTGCCGTACGCGTCGTCGCTGTGCGGCGCCTGCTACGAGGCCTGCCCGGTGAAGATCAACATCCCCGAGGTGCTGATCCATCTGCGCCAGCGAACGAAGCACCCGGCCGGCGAGAGGGCGGCGATGGGCCTCATGGCCTGGGTCATGCGCAATCCGCGCCGGTACGCGGCGGCGCTGCGCTCGGCGCGGCTCGGCACCGGACCGCTGGCCGCGTTCGTCCACAAGGGACCGGGCGGACGCCGGGTGCTGCGCCGGGCGCCGTGGCCGGCTTCGAAGTGGACGGTGTCCCGCGACGCCCCGCTCCCGGCGACCGAGACGTTTCGAGAGTGGTGGATCCGTGAACGCTCGTGACGCGATCCTCGCCCGGCTCCGGTCGGCGCTGGCCGATGAGCCGGCGGCCGAGCCGATCCCCCGCGACTACGGTCGCCACCTCGACGGCGACCTCGTCGAACTGCTGACCGACCGGCTGGTCGACTACAAGGCACGGGTACACCGGTCGATCGGCGACGCGCTCGCCGGCATTCAAACGCTGCTGGTCCCGCACGACGTGCCGGGCGACTGGCTCACCGGGTACACGGGAAAAACGGTGGTCGACGAGCGACGGTCGGTCGAGGAGCTGGACCAGGTGGACGCGGTGCTGACCGGCTGCGCCGTGGCGATCGCGCAGACCGGCACGATCGTGCTCGACGGCGGCCCGACGCAGGGCCGGCGGGCGATCACGCTGGTGCCCGACCGGCACGTGGTCGTGGTGCGCGCCGAGCAGATCGTCGGCCGCGTGCCGGAGGCGTTGCCGCGGCTGGCCCCGACGCGGCCGCAGACCTGGATCAGCGGCCCGTCGGCGACGAGCGACATCGA
>Ga0070683_100005835_pt1 | contig 10299 bp, 4 predicted proteins | sample KBSC713LmetaG_FD_64662 | JGI IMG/M metagenome (GOLD analysis project Ga0070683, IMG submission 64662) | Corn rhizosphere microbial communities from Kellogg Biological Station, Michigan, USA - KBS C7.1-3L metaG | ecosystem: Host-associated > Plants > Roots > Rhizosphere ... | reverse complement strand
CCACGTCTTGCCGCCGTCGATCGAATGACGAAGGCCGTCCTGCGTGACGTAGATGTCCTGGTCGTTCGCGGGATTGACGCGAATCTGGCTGAAGTAGTACGCGCCCTTCGGGCTCACGTCGTAGTCGTCGGCCGTCATCTTCGTCCAGGTCTTCCCGCCATTCGCGGTGCGATACACCTCCCCCCCGATCGTCGACCGTCCGGCACCCCCGCCGCCCCGTCCGGTCGGCGCCACGGGTGTCGTACGAGGATTCTCATTCTCGATCACTGCATAGAGGATTTCCGGATTCGCGAGGTAGATGTCGAGACCGATGCGACCGACCTTGCCGGTCGGAAGTCCATTCCCGAGCCGCGTCCACGTCTTGCCGGCGTCCGTCGTTTTGTAGATGCCGCTCTCGGGACCACCATTCACGATCTGCCACGGCAATCGCTGCTTCTCGTACGTCGCCGCGTAGAGCACGTTCGGATCGCGCGGATCCATGACGAGGTCGATGACGCCGACGCGATCGTTGATGAACAGCGACTTCTGCCACGTCTTGCCACCGTCCGTCGTCTTGAACACGCCACGCTCGGCATTGTCCGAGTACAGGTGCCCCATCGCGGCGACGTATAGAATGTCGGGATTCGTCGGATGGATGACGATGCGTGCGATGTGGTGCGAGTCCGTGAGGCCCATGCGTGTCCACGTCTTCGCGCCATCCGTCGACTTGTACACGCCATCGCCCGCGAACGAGCTGCGTGAGGTGAACGCGTCGCCCGTTCCGACCCATACGATGTCCGGGTTCGACGGCGCGAGGGTGACGTCGCCGATCGCGAACGAGCCCTGATTGTCGAAGACCGGCTCGAACGTCGTCCCATTGTTCGTCGTCTTCCACAATCCGCCGGTCCAGAACGACACGTAGAACGTGTAGAGATGATCGCGCGCCGGTTTGCTCGGCACCGCGATATCGGAGACACGCGCCTCCATGCGGAATGGTCCGAGGTTGCGATATGTGAATGGCGCGAGCAGATGTTCGTCGACCCGTGGTCGCGGCTGCGCGCGCACGTTCGGCGCGACCGTGGTCGCGAGAAGGCTGGTGAGCGCCACCAGGACGAAGCGATCAGAACGCGCGAATCGCGCGCACTCGGCGCGGGAAATCCTTGTCATCGTAGTGTTGTCTTCCGGAGTCCGCAAAATCGATGTGATTGGCCATGTCGGTCGTCTGCTGCGTCGACGTCCAGTAGCTGACGTTATCAGCCGATGCGATGATGCCGAAGTCGGTGACACGAGCCGCTTTCAAGTTCTTGTACATGAGCGCGAGCTCGTCACGCGACGGGAGGAACCAATCGGCGAAGCCGTTGATGCTCGCGTTTGCACAGAGCGAAGCCGCCGTTTCGTGTTCGTTGCACGCCGCAACCATGTCGGCGGTGTTCTGTTTTCCGGTGCCGATTGCCGTTCCCCGAGCGCCCTGGATCGCTCGCCGGAAGCATCCCCATTTCGCGCCCGCGCTCTGGTCAAACGGCGCGGCCTCGAGATAGCGCCATCCGTCAGTCGCGTAGTTGGGATTCACATAGAAGATGAATCCGTTTGCGGGCCCGATGTCGCCTGGTTTGAGCTCGCGTGTTGGAAGCCACACGGACATCTCGCCGGCGCCGCGATTCGCCCACAGATGGTAGGGAATGAGACGCACTCGCTTCGGCGGGGTGGTGGGATTGGATGCATTGCGCGCGGTCGTTTCGAGCACGGTCGCGCCACCGAGCTCGCGATCGATGCTTGGCTTGACCTCGGCTCGCTTATCGACGAGGAGATCGAGCACCTTGCCGCCGTCGCAGTCGGGCCATTCCGCGCAATAGACGATCGGCCCGCGCTCGATCGCCATGCGGCCGCGGTCGGCGTGAACGCCTTCGTCAGCGACGACGCGCTTCACATCGAATGGAAATTCGATCGCGATCGTGTCGCCGTCCTTCCAGATGCGATCGAGGGTGACGTAGCCGAGGGAGTCGGGTATGGCGGCGACTCGTTTGCCGGCGACCGTCAGCGTGGTCATCGCCGGCGACGGCTCGACGTATGAGTAGAGCGAGCCCGGCACCGGACGGTTGCGCGCCCAGCCGGGAATTCGAAGCTTGATCGCGGCGCGCACCGGTTCTTTCGACGAGACTGTGATCCTCGACGCTCCCCCCCATGGCATCTCGCTCGTTGTCGCGAGCGCCAGCGTCTTGTCGCCGATCGAGAAGCTCGCCTGGCTCGAGACGTAGAGATTGACGTACACGGCCTCGCGCTTGTCCTGCGCGTAGATGTACGCGGGCATCGAAGCGAGGAAACGCACGAGGTTTGGCGGACAGCATTCGAGCGACGCGCGCTGCCACCGCGTGTCGCGGCCGTCCCCGGCGCTCGCCAGTCGATTCACGTAGAAGAAATGATTCCCGTTCTCTGAAACACCGGAGAGCGCATTGTTGTACATCCCGCGTTCGAGCACGTCGATGTACTTCGCATCGCCCGTGGCGAGGAAGAGCCGGTGGTTCAGCGTCATCCACATCAGCACGGCGCACGTCTCGGAGTACGCCGATGGATTCGGAAGCACATATGGTTCGCCGAATCCTTCGTTGCCGGTCGAGCCGACGCCGCCGGTGATGTACATCTTCTTGGTGATCGTGTCTGACCACATGCGATGCGCGGCGTCGAAGTACTCGCGCAGGCCGGTCAGCGTGCCGGCGTCGGCGAGCGACACCATGAGCGTCACACAGTTCACCGCGTGACCAACGGCTTCGCTCTGCTCGAGGACCGGCTTGTACGATTGGTTGTGGCGGCTGCGGTTCAGTGACGACGGCAATCCGCGGATGTCGAGATAATGCTTGGCGAGGTCGAGATGCGATCTGTCGTGCGTCGCGCGATAGAGCTGCAGGCAGTTGATCGCGTCGCGCTCGCCGCCGGTGAACGGCGAGTGGTGGACTTTAAAGTCCTCATATAGCACGGCCGCCGTCGTGATCGATTGATCGAGTAGCGTGCGATCACCCGACGCGTTGAATCGCGCGACGGCGACCTCGAAGCCTTCGTTGCCCGGGCGCCGGCGTTCGCTCGTGCCGATGTCGCGCACGCGTGCGTCGACGAGCGATTGCAGCGCCGGATCGGGATGCGTCTGCAACGAGTAGATGGCCGCTTCGAGCACGTTGCCGCTCAGGCCCTCCGCAGGCATCCCGGATCGATGCGCCTCGAACGGAATTGTGACTTCGGCGTTGGTGCTGAGCTTGGGCTTCCAGAAGTCGTCGGTGATCGCGACTTCCGTGAACGGCGTTGCGTGAATCGGGTAGTCGGCGGGCGTGTACTTGGCACCGCCGATTTCCGGATAGTCAGGTTCCGGTGCGCGCTCCGGCGCCGGATCGTGAGCTGTTAGGGCGAGAAAGCTGGCGGCCGCGGGCGCGGCCTTCAGAAACGCGCGGCGTGGGATGTCGTGGTCCACGGTTGTTCCTCCCGAATACCCGCGGAGAAGGTACCGCGTGGGACGGCCGTGCAGGAGAGGCGCGTCACGGACGCGGCATCGCGGCGCGCCGGGGACGGACAATCCATCGTGTGGCGCGGGCAATCGTGGGTTGGATGCGTTGAGCGCGGCAAGAACGACGAACGCGAGCGGCTCCAGGCTTGGAGCCGCTCGCGTTCATTCCATCATCGCGTGGATGGCTAGGGACGGAATCGAACCGCCGACACGCGGATTTTCAGTCCGCTGCTCTACCAACTGAGCTACCTAGCCCGAGCCCTGAAAACTAGAAATTCACTCCGCCGATTGGAACCCCCAGTCGACCCTGCCTGTTCACACCAATCGCACTCGGCCCGGATGCACGAGGGGCGCGAAGCGATGCTTCGCGCCCCTCGTTTCGAACCAGACATCGTAAGCCGCAACGGCCGGACTCGCGCGACTGCGCCTGATGTTAGAAGCTGTACCGCAGCGAGAGCTGCAGACGGTAGTTCGACGACGCATTCTGTGAGCTGAAGGTCTGGTACGCCGGGTTGAACGTGTAGATACCCTGCGCCGTGGCCGCCGAGCTCCCCGAGCCTGCCGGCAACGCGTTGCCGGTCTGCGTCAGCACCACCGTTGCCGAGCAGATCTGGCCGCAGGTCGAACCCTGATCCGAGAACGCCTGCTTGCCCCAGTTCTTGTTCAGCAAGTTGCCGAAGTTGATGACGTCGAGACGCGCCTGGAGGTTCTGGAAGCGCGTGCCGCCGAACTGGCCGAGCGACTGCGCGACCGAGACGTCGACTTCGTTCACCCACGGATTGCGGCAGGAGTTGCGCTTCATGATCGTGCCGCGCTGCGAGTTGAGGCAGGGCGTGTTCGAGATGTACTTGTCGAACGCGTTCGCCTGGTCCGACGCCGTCTGCTGCGCCGTCGCATTGCCATTGTAACCGGAGAACAGGATCTCCTTCGGGTCGGTCGCATTCTTCGGAACGTACATCAGATCGTTCTGCGTCTGACCGTCGGCATTCGCGTCGCCGTTGCCGTACACGAAGTCGAACGGCGCGCCCGAGTTGCCGGTGTAGACGAACGACAGGTCCGTCGCCCACTTCGTGCGATACGTGCCCGTCGCCACGATCTTGTGCGGCATGTCGTACTTCGAGCGCGTGACCGACATGTCGTCGAGACGGCCCGAGACGTCGCGCTGATAGCGATAGTTCGAGCCCGCCGTGCTGCTTGTGACGGACACGACGTCGCGCGCCTGCTGGTAGGTGTATGCCAGCGAGCCTTCGAAGCTGTTCGAGAAGCTCTTCTGCAATTCGCCGGTGAGGCTCCACGTGTAGTCGCCCGACGAGTTGGTGAGGTCGAGCACCTGCGTACGGTTGCCGATGGTCGCTGGCGTGGTCGTCGTCGCGGAGAAGGTGCCGTAGAGCACGCGGCCGTGCGAGTCGACGACGCCCGTCGGTCCCTTGAGCGCGAGGTTCTGATAGAACGCGTTCTGCTGCGAGCGCGTGTACAGACCTTCGATCGTCGCGATCCACGTGTCGCCGAGGCGGCGATCGTAGCCGAGCGTCCCCTTCAGATACTTCGGATACTTGAAGTTCGGGTCGATTGTGTTCACCGCAGTGCCAGCCCCCGGCCCTGTGACCGTCGCGCCGGCGACGGTCGCCCCATTGCGGATGCCCGACGCGCAGGCGAGCGGCGGATTCTTCGCCGCATCCGCCGAGAAGGCCGGCACGAGGTTCGAGACCGTCGCCGTCGAGGAGATCGTCGTCGCGTTGCACGTCAGCGACGAGAAGCCGCTCAGGCCGGAGTTGCCGAAGGCGTTCGAGAGGTAGACGAACGGCACTCCGCCGGCGAACGAACCAATGCCGCCGCGGAGCTGGTTGCGCTGGTCTCCCGTCACGTCCCAGTTGAAGCCGAGGCGCGGCGACCATTGGGCCTCGGTCGGGACGCTGCTCGTGTGACGGCCATACTGCGTGAAAACGATGTCGTTCTCGGGCGGCTTCGTCACGAAGCTCGGCTTGTCGACCCGGATGCCGTACGTCACCGTCACGCGCGGCGTCACCGACCACTGATCCTGGCCGTAGAAGCCGTACATGTTCGCACGCACCGTCGCGATGCCGCCGTTCGGATCGGTCGGCGCCGGGGCGCTGATCACGTAGCTCGAGGGCAGGCCTTTGCTCAGTGAGTCGAGGCTGTTGAACGTCCAGTTACCCAGCTTGTTCTGCGCGAAGAGGTTGATCGAGCGATAGAAGATGTTCTTCGTGCCGAGCGTGATCGAGTGCGAGCGCCACGGAATCGTGAAGTTGTCCGTCAGCTCGGTGGTGTACTGGTCGAGCGAGTTGCCCTGCGACGACGCCTCCGTCCCGATCACGAAATTCGCTTTGTTCGAATTGTCCGTGCGCGGGATGCCGCGGACGGTGATCTGCGGGAAGTTGACGGGGACGGTGCGGAAGTCCTTCGTCATCGAGCGATTGACGAGGAGCTCGTTGTACGCGCCGTTCGTCAGGTTGGTGATCAGCTCCGCCACCGTGCTGTTGGTCGTCGAGCTGAAGTCGTACGAGTTCGACGTCAGCGTGAAGTTCGGGCTCGCGGTGCCGCCGAGGCCGCGGCTGAAACTCGTGTTGTCGGCGCCGATGTAGTTGTTGCGGAGCACGATGCGCGAGTTCCACGGCAGGTTCGCATCGAGTCGGACGAACAGATTGCGGTTCGGGTTCTGCTTGGTCACCTGCTCGCCCGAGCCAACGTCAGCGAGGCCGTACTTCGACATGATGCTCGAGAGCTGGTCGATCGAGCTCTGGGCGACGTAGTTGTCCGGCGAGCCAATCCACGGACCCGTGGTCGGCTGCTTCTGGCGCTGAAGCTCGCCGCTGACGAAGAAGAACGCCTTGTCCTTGATGATCGGACCGCCGAACGTGCCGCCGTACTGCTGCTGCGTGAAGCCACCGAGGTAGGGCTGTATACGCGTCAGCGCGGAGTCGCGGGTGTACCCGTAGATCGAGCCGTGCCAATCGTTCGTGCCGCTGCGCGTCACTGCGTTGATGAGCAGGCCGCCGAAGTTGCCCTGACGCACGTCGAACGGCGACAGCAGCACCTGGTATTCCTTGACCGCGTCGAGCGGAATCGACTTGGCGTTCGCCTGCGAGCCAGGCTGGCCGGTGGTGCCGAGGCCGAACATGTCGCCCGACTGTGCGCCGTCGATCTGGATGGCGTTCTGTCGAAGATTGACGCCGCCGCCCGAGAGGTAGCCCGTGGTCGTCGAGACCTGCGGAACGAGGCTCACGAAATCTTGGAAGTTGCGGTTCAGCGTTGGGAGCCGGTGCAGCGCGGAGTCCGAGATCGTCGTGCTCGTCCCGGCCTTGCTCGCGTTCATCACGGGGTCGATCGTGCCGCTGATCGTTACCGCCTCGAGCGTCGCCGCGCGGGTCGAGAGCTTGAAGTCCTCGCGCCGCGTCTGGCCGAGCGTGATGACCACGCCGTCACGACGCTGCGGCTCGTGGCCGATCATCCGCACGGTGATGCTGTAGCCGGCGTCCGGCTCGAGCCCCTGGATCAGATACAGTCCACCCGCGCGCGTCGTGGTGCCGACGGAGCGCCCGTTGGACGGGTTGCGAAGCTGAATCTGGGCGCCCTGAATCGCCTGACCGTTTTCGTCGGTGACCGTTCCAGTGAGCGCACCCGTCGTCACGGCCTGCGCAAACAAACGCGTGGGTGTAGCCCCGGCTAACGCCAACAGCGTCGCGGCGCCGAGTAGCAAGCGCGTTTTGAACATGAATTCTCTGGGAGGAAGAAAGGTGAGGAACAGCACCGAAAGTTAGGCTCGCGCGCACAAAATCGGCAAGAGAATGTATGCTGGCGCGAGACGGTGACCGGTCTGTTACGCTGTCGTCGTTCGTCGGCTCCGTGCGACCAGAGGGCGTCGCAACATCGTCAATCCGGCAAGCATGCGATTGCGTCACATGCTGCGAGGGCGCGACACATGTGGCAACACGCTCGCTGCGCACGCGACGCACATGCTGAGCGCACGATTGTGATGCCGGTTGAATCGGCGGACGCCGCATGTCCGACCTCGCGCCGCGGTGTCGCGGCACAGCTCCGCTGGCAGATCGACGAAGCGAGAAAGGCCCCTGGATCTCGAGGGGCCTTCTGGTTTCCTCCGTGTCCCTGCCTCCGCCGGAGTCCCTTCCGTGTTATCGCTCCAGCTTGAACCCCGGAATGACATCGGGCCGCTGCGGCGCATTCGCGACGATCCAACCCGTCGCGTACAACCATTGCGCCATGCGGGTGAGCTTCGCGATGTCGATGCGATCCGGATTGTCGCGCGGCGTGTGGTAGTCCGGATGCAGCAGCGTGGTGAACATGAGCGCGGGCACATTCATTCGCGCGTACGGCAGATGGTCGCTGCGGAAATACCAGCCCTCGGGATGTGATGCCTTGTCCCACATCGTGTCGAGCTTGAAGTGCGTGATCTCGTTGTTCGCGCGAAGCGCCGCCTCCACGAGCGCATTCGAGTTGCGATGCGGCGGCTGCACGCCGAGCAGCGCGGCGCTGTCGGGATTGTTTCGGCCGATCATGTCGCCGTTGAGCACCGCGACGATCTGCGACAGCGGCACCACCGGGTGATTCACGAACCATCGCGAGCCAAGCAGGCCGCGCTCTTCCGCGCCGTGCCAGACGAACAGCACTGGACGCGCCGCCGGATGCTTCGAAAATGCGCGCGCCGCGGCGAGCATCGCCACGTCCACTGACGCATTGTCATCCGCGCCGTTCCAGATCGAATCGCCGTTCACGGCGTAGCGCGTGCCGTCGTGGTCCTGATGCCCGCTGTACAACACATATTCGTTGGCAAGCTTCGGATCGGTGCCACGCACGACGCCGATCACGTTTCCAGAGGGATAGTAGAACGTCTCGCTGAAGATGAGCGCCTTGAGTTGCGCTTCGCCGCCGCGGACGGCATCGAGCATGTCGTGACGAACCCAGATCGTGGGAATGGTGATGGCGTTCCCGCGTCCGCGGCCCGCGTTGCCGGCGTTGCCGCGACCGTTTCCACGGCCGCCGTTGGCGTTGTTGGCATTCGCGCCTGCATTCGGACGTGCGTACGAGCCCGCAGGCGCACCCGCCGAATCGATCGCGTACGTTCCACGCGACGAGACGATGGCCGTCGCGTCGAACCCCCGGTCCATCTCAGGATTCTCATTGGAGACGAGAATCGCCGCGGCTGCGCCAGCCTGTGCGATGCGAGCAGCCTCTTGTCGAGCGAGCGCACTCGTGAGCGTCTGCACGTTCGCGCGCAGCGTGAACTGTGCGGGAATTGGCGTCCGCGGAGGCGGAAGCACCATCGCGACGGCTTTGCCTCGAACATCCGTCGTCGCCAGCGCCGCGGAATCGGCGACGTAGACGATCGGCAGATCCACGTTGACGAGCTGGTTGCCGAGAACGACGGCGTCCTTCCAGAGCGTGAGCTGGTGGCCGGAGATGGCGATCTGGCTGTTCTGACTCAGGCGCGTTCGGCGGATGGGCCACCACTGGAAGAAGGTGTGGTCCTCGCCCATCGGCTGCAGGCCGGCCTCGCGCGCGCGCTCGGCCACCCAGCCGGTGGCGCGCATCTCGTCGAGCGTGCCGGCTTCGCGGCCACGCATGGCGTCGCTCGCCATCTCGAACATGTCGCGGCGGATGTCGGCTTGCGTGATCGCGCTGAGCGCCGGCGCGATGCTTGGGCCGCTCACGGGCCCCGCCGACGCCGACGACGTCGCGCCGGATCCCCCGCTCGACGTCGCGGAGCTGCACGCGGCCGTGGCCGCAGCCATGAGAATTGTCAGATGTCGGCGCATGCGCTCACCCCGCGCTCCGCGCGCCCACGCGCGCTCGAATGATCGATTTGATCCCGCCACGAATATTGAAGTCACCGACCACCTCCATCCAGCGCGGTTGAGTAATCTTTGAAACATCGTCGAGGATGCGATTGACGGCGCGCTCGTAGAAGATGCCGTCGTCGCGGAAGCTCCAGAGGTAGAGCTTGAGACTCTTGAGCTCGATGCACACGTCACCGGGAACGTACGTGATGTAGATCGTTCCGAAGTCCGGTGCGCCGCCCTTGAGTGCGCGAAGCTCGTCGGCATCGCTCTCGATGCCGCCAAGCGGGCACAGCGCGGTGAATTCCGGGCACTCCATCGCGACCTCGTAGTCGCGACCGGGGTATGGATTGGGGAACGTCTCGAGAAGTTCTGGCTTTGGCATCGTCCAAGAATGCACGTCTTGGAAGCCCCGATCAATCTCGCGCGGCGCATGCAGCGGTAGCGTTCGGCCCGATCGAATGCCTCTCGCTCAACGCGCGTCGATGTCTTTGGTACCCTGGCGGCGACGTGCGCCGCGTTCCATATTCGAAATTGAGGCCGGCGCAAATGCGCCGGTCATCGCCGCCGCGAGAACGGCGTGGCGGCATTCGCCCCCCGGGCATAGACCCGGGGGGCTCTTTTTTGCGGGCTGACAACGTGGCCGAACATCGTGTCCAAACGGCGTGGCCCGACGACGGAAGCTAGAAACTTCGGCAACGAGCTTAACCGTTTCTCAGTCGCCGAGACATTTCCTCGAGCACTTTGCGCTCGTCGCTGGTCAGGCTCTCGATGCCGTGCTCCGAGATCTTGTCGAGCACGCGGTTCAGCTCGTCCGATTTCCCCTCGCGATGACGATGGGTCGGCGTCAGCGTCGTCGCACGCTTGGTGACGATCGCTTTGCTCTTCGCCACGATGTCGTCGACTTCATCCACGCGCTCACGCCGCGGCAGATTGCGTGGAATGGCTCGCGGCGGCTCGTCCGCGTCGGGCAGGTTCGCGACCCGCTGCCGCACCTGGTCGATTCCAGCAGACGCC
>Ga0070683_100005834_pt1 | contig 10300 bp, 7 predicted proteins | sample KBSC713LmetaG_FD_64662 | JGI IMG/M metagenome (GOLD analysis project Ga0070683, IMG submission 64662) | Corn rhizosphere microbial communities from Kellogg Biological Station, Michigan, USA - KBS C7.1-3L metaG | ecosystem: Host-associated > Plants > Roots > Rhizosphere ... | reverse complement strand
GATGCTGACGCTCGCCGTGCGGCTGCCGGCCGCCGTCGGCGCGAAGGTGACCGAGATCGTGCAGCTGGCGCCGACGGCAAGCGTGCTCGGGCTGATCGGGCACGTGTTCGTCTGCGCGTAATCACCGGCGTTCGTCCCCGCCACGCCGACCGAGTTGATCGTGAGCGGCGCGGTGCCCGAGTTGGTCAGCGTCACGTTCTGTGGGGCGCTCGATGTCCCGACCGGCTGCTGGCCGAAGCCGAGGCTCGTCGGCGACAACGTGACCGCTGGCGCCGTCGCCACGCCCGTTCCGCTGAGCGTCACGGTGTGGGGGCTTCCCGGAGCGTTGTCGGAGACGCTGAGGCTGGCCGCGCGAGACCCGGGCGCGGTCGGCGTGAAGGTGACCGAGATCGTGCAGCTCGCCCCGGCGGCGAGCGTGCTCGGGCACGCATTTGTCTGCGCGAAGTCGCCGGCGTTCGTCCCCGTGATCCCGATCGAGTTGATCGTCATCGCCGCCGACCCCGTGTTCGTCAGGGTCGCGGTCTGCGGCGGGCTCGTGGTGCCGACGTTCCGCGAGCCGAAGCCGAGGCTCCCCGGGCTCAAAGACGCGCTCGGCGATTGCGACGGCGCGCTCAGCCGGTCGAGGATGTTCGAGGTGATCTTGCGGCCGATCGTGCTCGCGACGTTGTGGTCGCAGCTGCAGAAGCCGGTGGCGTGGCCGTTGTCGACCGCGAACGACCACTGGATGGTCCCAGCCGAGAAGACCGTCGCGCCGCTCGGCGCCGTGTACAGCACTGCGTCGGACCACGCGTTGACGCCGTTGTCCGAAGACGGCACGAACGAGTGCCCGACCTGATGGACCCCAGGTGGGTCGTACTGGACGTACGTCGACAGCGACGAGGCGTTGACCGCCCGCTCGTCGAACTCGTAGCCGATCAGGCCTGCGAGCGCGTTCTGGCCGGCCCCGCTCGTGACGACGTTCGTCTGACCATTCCCCACGTAGTTCACGAGGCCCGTCCCGGCGAACATCCAGTGGCTGGCGTCGTACACGAGGAACGGGCGTGAAGTAGCGACGCCGTTCTGCAGCACTCCGAGAATGGCGTTCTCCGGCTGAGGCGGCGTGAGGTACCTGTACTCCACCGTCCCGTCGTTCAACGCTCCCTTGCTCGTATGGATCCGGCGGAGCGGCGCGCCCGAGCCGTTCGAGCCCCACGTCACGCGCGAGTAGATGTTGTTCGCGCTGAAGAACGCGAGGTTGACGCCACCCGCGATCCCGTTCGTGAGCGCCGTCTTCATGCCGTCGGAGTAGTACTCGTCGTGGCCGGTGTTGACGATCACCCGGTGACCGAGAAGCAGGTTCGGGTTGGCCTGCATCTCCGTGTTCGTCACATAGGTCATGTCGTAGCCCTGCGACTCCATCCACTTGATCATGGGGAAGTCCCAGACGAAGAGGTTGCCGGCGCCGTCGATCTCCCCCTGGACCATGTAGGGACGGTCGAACGAGACCGTGTACGCGCGGCTACCGCTGACGTTGTTCAGCGTGACGTCGTTGAACCGGCCGTAGAGATTGATGCCGAGGTTGTTGTTCCCGGAGCCGCCCCAGAAGTTGTAGGCCTGCCACGTGTTCGTGTCGAGCGAATAGAGGACCGGGGCTGTGCTCGCGTCGTCGCGGACGACGAACGTCATGTAGTTCTCGAGCTGGGTTCCGTCGAGTCGCTTGAGCTTCACGAGGTAGACGCCCTGCGTCCACGTCGTCGGCACCGAGAGCGCGTAGCTCGGCGTCCAGTTGCACTCGATCATCCCGTAGTCCGGATTTGTCGAAGAGGTCACGGTCGGGCAGGCCGCCTGTTTGAACCCGCTCAGGGGCCCGACGTGCCTCATCAGGCGGCCTCCGCAGGACGGCGCACAGGAGCTGCCGTCGGGATTCGTCCCGGTCGGGTACCAACCCATCCTGTAGATGTCCAGGTTGTACTGGGCATTTACCGAGGTCGAAACCATCAAGTTGATCGTCGCGCCCTTGTTCACGCTCGTCAGCGACGCGTAGCCCTCGATTTCGTGAGCCTCGGCCTTGTTGTAGTCCGTGAACTGCCAGCTCGTCGTGCCGGCCTGCTGGTTCTCGACGACGATCGGATTCGGATCCGCGGCCGACGGGGCGGACGTCGTCGCGACGAAGAGCACGGCGGCGAGAACCGGGACCAGCCTCACGGAACGCCGAAGCGCCGAGCGCACCTTTCTGGACCGCAACCTTCTCGCCACACTTCCCTCCCGGCCCCTGACACAGGCCCGTACGCCGGCAGGATTGCTCCTTCGACGAGTCTGCCCGCGCGAGATTGCGGCGTCTACTGCCCGTCCGGTTAGGTCGGTGCGCTCTGTCCTAAACCATTAGCTGTCGGCAGAAATCCGATTCAGGGCGCCTCTCGTAGGTTCGTGTCGAAAGCAACGGGGGAGGTAGATCCATGCAGATCCTTCGTTTCGCCCGAGCCTGGGGGCTGATCGCCGTTGTCGCCGCCGGCGTCCTCTTAGCCGCAAGCCCTACCGCCGGAAAGGTCGTGGCCGAACCGGCGTCCGCCGAGTGGGTCATCTCCCAGACCCCGAATCCCGGCTACTACGGGAACATCCTGCACGGTCTCTCGGCGCGAACCGCGACCGACGTATGGGCAGTCGGCGTGCAAGCGACCGAGACGAGCAACGACACGCTCGCGCTGCACTGGAACGGCACGAGCTGGGCGGTCGTCCCGACTCCGAACCCGTGGCCCGAGTGCCAGGACGGAGACATCCTCTGGAACGGGAACTCGCTGAACGCCGTCTCGGCCGTGTCCGCGAACGACGTCTGGGCGGTGGGGAGCGAGTGCTACTCGGCGAACGCGATCGTCGAGCACTGGAACGGAAGCTCCTGGAGCCTCGTCTCCAGCCCGCGGCGGCCCGACGGGTTCGACTCGATGGCTGCTCTGTACGGCGTCGAGGCGATTTCGGCGTCGAACGTCTGGGCGGTCGGCTATCGCGGCTCGAGCGGCCTCGAGACGCTCGTCGAGCACTACAACGGCTCGAGCTGGAGCGAGGTCGCCTCCGGTGGCGGCGTCTCCGGCTACCTGAGCTCGGTCAGCGCCACCGGCCCGAACGACGTCTGGGCCGTCGGCTCGACCGACGACGGAAACGTGGTCGAGCACTACGACGGAAACGGATGGAGTGTGGTCGCGAGCCCGCAGCCAGGTGCCGGCAGCACGCTCGAGTCCGTGGACGCGCGATCGCCGACCGATGCGTGGGCCGTCGGCACGAAGCGCGGCTTCGGCGCGCAGGCGTCGACGTTCACCCTGCACTGGGACGGCACCGCGTGGACGGAGGTGGCGAGCCCGAATCCACGCAACACGGGTGACGCGAGGAACGTGCTCAGCAGCGTCGTCGCGATCTCGAAGAACGACGCCTGGGCCGTCGGCACCTACGAGAACGACGAGACGAGCTTCCACCAGGACCGCACGCTGACCATGCACTGGAACGGCTCCGAGTGGAGCATCGTCGCCAGCCCGACGCCCGGGGAGACGGGTCAGCTCACAGCCGTCGCGTCCGCGTCGTCGCTCGCGCCGAGCACGACGTCACGGCAGGTCTTCTCTGCCGGCTTCTTCTCGGACTACGAGAAGAACATCTACGACGGTCACTACACGCTGCCGCAGACACTCGTTCTGCGCTGAACCCAACTCGGCGACCCATGGAGAAGGCTCCTTCGGGAGCCTTCTCCACCTGCGTGCGCCCGGCCTATGACACGCATGAGTCATTTGACCGGAGGAAAGGCCCAATTTTCGCTCGTGTCCAGGTGTTTTTGACTCATCTGTGTCAGTGTCAACACCACCTCGCGGCCCTACCTTTCTCTTCACCGCTCGGATAGTCCAAGCGGTTGGAAAGAAGGGCAATCATGAGTTTCAAGAGATGGATTCCGCTGGTCGCCGCATTCGGCCTGATGGTCATGGTCGTGAGCGTCGCGTCAGGGGCCTCGAACGTCAAGAGCAAGACCCGCACGGTCACGCGAGCGTGTTTCTGGGTCGAGACCAAGGGTGACCGAGTCACCTACCACGACGTCAAGATCAGCAAGCTCAATCGCACCGACGTCCGCTTCTGCATCGCCGGCAAACCCGGCGCGAAGGGCAAGGCGACTCGCGGCGTCGCGGGCCTCGCCGGCCCTGTCGGCGCTCAGGGCGCCAAGGGTGAGAACGGCGCGCAGGGTGCCAACGGTGAGACTGGCGCCGCCGGCCCGAAGGGTGACCAGGGCGAGATGGGACTGCAGGGCCTGGTCGGCCTGGCGGGCTTGACGGGAGACCGCGGAGCCGACGGCCCCATGGGTCCTCAGGGCCCCCGGGGCGAAGTCGGTCCGCAGGGTCCCCAGGGCGAAGTTGGTCCTCAGGGTGCCATCGGTCCCATGGGTCCGGAAGGCCAGCAGGGAGCGACTGGGGCTCGAGGTGAGGCTGGTGCTACTGGCCCGCGGGGTGAGACCGGCGCTCAGGGTGCCAAAGGTGAGACTGGTGTCGCCGGCCCGAAGGGCGACCAGGGTCCCGCTGGTCCAGCAGGCCCCGCAGGTCCGCAGGGTGATCGCGGCGACGTGGGTGCGCAGGGTCCGGCAGGTCCGGCAGGTCCGCAGGGTGACCGCGGGCCCGAAGGGCCGCAGGGCCCGAAGGGCGAGAACGGGGTCAACGGCTCGACCATCATCACGGTCGACCAGAGCGACATCTCAGGGCAGAAGACGAAAGTTGCCCTTTGCCCGGCGACGCCGAATCCGAACGACGACCCCGCCAACCGGCTGTTCGCTCTCTCGGGCGGCTTCTCGGCCCAGGGCGCGGTCACGGAGTCGTTCCGCAATTCGGACGGTCATGGCTGGACCGTCACGCAGTCGAGCGGAAGTACGGATTCATTGCACGTGTTCGCGTATTGCGCCTAGACGCCTAAGCGTCTGCCTCCAGTTCAGGCAAGTGGTGATCGGAAAGGCCGGGGAGTTCCCCGGCCTTTCCCGTTCAATGAACAGCTCCCGGACAGCGCTGACATCTCGCCGAACCGTGTGTACCATCCGCCCCGACAAGGGAGACCGGTCCGGGTCTCCCGTTCCGAGGGGGGATATAGCCAGCGATGAAGAAGCTCACCAGCTTTGCTGTCTTCTGCGCGTTCAGTGCGGCTTTGGCGGTTGCTGTCTTGCAACCGGCCGGCGCGGCACCTGTCGCGGACGACGGCGCTACGACGGGCTCGGCGAACGCCGCGGCCCACCGGCCAGACAACCGTCCCGGCCCGCTGACAAAGGAGTGGGTCGCGAAGCGCAAAGCCGCGCTCGAGAAGGTCGCACGCGGCGAGGCACGAATCGACGCGAACGGCAACGTCACGGTCGACGCCGAGACGAACAATGTCGTCGAGGTCGCGTTCGACAGGACCGACAAGATCTTCACGGTTCTCGCCGAGTTCGGCACGCAGAGCGCGGGCCGCTACGGGACGGATCCTGGTCCTCTGCACAACCAAATCGCCCAGCCCAACCGCGCGGTGGACAACTCCACCATCTGGACGACCGACTTCAGCCCCGCCCACTACGAAGACCTGTTCAACGGCTCGGGTGAGTCGATGAAGGGCTTCTACGAGCAGCTGTCCTCCGGCCGGTATTCCGTGACGAACACGGTGTCCGACTGGGTTCAGGTTCCGTACAACGCGTCCTACTACGGCGACAACGCGATCGAGGACAACGGCGGCTCGTGGGCGTTCATCCAGGACACCGGCAACGCCTGGTACCAGCACGCGCTCCAGTCGATGACGCCGGACGAGATCAACGCATACCTGGCCCAGTACGACGTCTGGGACCGAAACGACTTCGACAACGACGGCGACTACAACGAGTCCGACGGTTACATCGACCACTTCCAGGCCGTTCATGCCGGTGAAGGCGAGGAGGCCGGAGGAGGCGCCCAGGGCGAGGACGCGATTTGGTCGCACCGCTGGTACGTCAACCCGACCGACTACGGCCTGACCGGCCCGATCGTCGGCGATCAGGAGAATAAGGCCGGCGGCGCCCGGATCGGCAACTCGAACTACTGGCTCGGCGACTACACCACCGAGCCGGAAAACGGCGGGCTCGGCGTCTTCTCCCACGAGTTCGGCCACGACCTCGGTCTGCCGGACTACTACGACACCGCGGGAGGCGAAAACGGCACCGCCTTTTGGACACTGATGAGCTCGGGCTCGTGGCTAGGCCATGGCGCCGAGGCGAACCAGGGCATCGGAACCACCCCCGGCCTGATGGGCCCTGAGGAGAAGCTGTTCCTCGGGTGGCTGGACTACGCGGATGTCGGTCTCGGCGAGAACGGCACGGTCCTGCTGGACCCGGCCCAGGACGCCAACGCCGCAAACGCCCAGGCGATCAAGGTCAACCTCACGCCCACGACGACATCGAAGACGTACACGACGCCCACTTCGGGCCAGTACGCATGGTGGACGGGAAGCGCCGACGATCTGAACGAGTCGCTCTCCCGCACCATGCCCGCCGCGTCACGGGTCACCGTGACGGCGAAGGCGTGGTACGACATCGAGTCCGGATACGACTACCTGTACGGCGAGTACTCGACCGACGGCCATACGTGGTCGCGCGCCGGCCAGGCGGTCTCCGGGTCGTCCAACGACCGCTGGACCACGCTGCGCTTCTCCTATGCCGCTGGCGGTGTGCCGACACAGTTCCGGTTCCGCTACCAGACGGACGGCGGCGTCCATCTTCCCGGCGCGTTCCTCGACGACATCGTTGCCAAGTCCGGCGGCACGACGTTGTTCACCGACGACGTCGAGCAGCCCGGTCCGTGGATTGCCACGGGGCTATGGCAGCGGAGCACGGGGACGGTGTCGGTGACAGCCGACCGCTACTACCTGCTCGAGAACCGGCAGTACGTCGGCTACGACGACACCCTTCGCACGGGCCCGTACCAGTTCAGCTTCGGCTACACCGCGCCGAACAAGGTGGAGTTCTTCTCCTTCCGTCCGGGCATGCTCGTCTGGTACGTCAACCACACGGCCGAGGACAACAACACCTCGGTGCATCCAGGCATCGGTCTCTCACTGCCGGTGGATGCGCGTCCTGCGCCGTTCAGCTATCCGGACGGCACCAGGCCGAGCAACCGTCGTCAGCCGTTCGACGCGACCTTCGGGACGCAGTCAGTGCCTGAGATGTGCTTGCACAAGGAGGTGCTGGTGGGCAACGGGAAGTCGCAGACGGTCGAGACGGTGGCGGCATGCGCTGCGGCCAACGCCGGCATTGCGACGTTCAACGACAGCAATGCGGATGCGTACTACAGCACTGCCAAGCCGCAGAACAGCGTGAAGGTGGCCGGCCACGGTGTGACGGCCACGGTCACGGGACAGTCGGGCAACGTCCTGAGTGTCAACGTGACCAATCCGCCGGCCGGGTAGTGAGCCGACGGGTGCCCTGAAGCACCTGCAGACAAGCGTGGGGCCGGGGGTCGAGGACTCCCGGCCCCACGCGCCTCGAGAACGCACCGGGACCGTTAGCGGCACCGAAAACGAAAACCCCGCGTCAGCGGGGTTTTCTCGTGTGGAGCGTACCGGGATCGAACCGGTGACCTCCGGCTTGCAAAGCCGGCGCTCTCCCAGCTGAGCTAACGCCCCGTTCCAGGAAAGTGTAGAGGCCAAAGGAAGCGGCCCCGGTTTCCCGGGGCCGCGGAGAGCGTGTCCGCCTAGGGGAAGGGGAGAGTGTTAGGCGGCGCGCTCGAGTCGCTCTTCGAGACGGGCGCGCTTGATGATCACGTCGCGATCGCCGAAGCGGGTCTGAACCTTCGCCGCGCGGTATTCGTCCCAGAGGCGCGCGATCTGCTCCTCCACCTCCGCATGCTCCGCGGCGACGACGACGTCATGGCCCTCGGCGAGGACGTGCAGCAACTCCGCACGCCGCTCCGTGGTGCGCTCGATCTCGATTCTGATCTCATCGAGTGTTCTCATCACCTCTGATAACGACGAGCTAGTGGCTACTAATCCCGGCTTCCGAAGAAGAAGAGCAGGATCACGATTCCGCCCACGACCGCAGCGACGATCGCGATCACGTTCAGCAGAAGATCCACTAGGCGTAACCGAGCTCGTCGAGCCGGTCTTCGTCGAATCCGAAGTAGTGCGCGAGCTCGTGGAGAACGGTGATCCGGATCTGGCGGCGCAACTCGGTGGGGTCGGGGAACGAGGACTCGAGCGGACGGCGGTAGATCACGATCTTCGCCGGAAGCGCGCCCGAGGGCACCGTTTCGCCCCGCGGATAGCCGGAGAAGCTGCCGAGGATCTTCGGGCTCTCCGGGTCCTCGTCCTCGACCACGACGGCGACGTTCTCGAGCCCGCGCGCGATCTCCTCCGGCAGCGAGTCGAGCGCGGCCCGGACGATCTCCTCGAACTCCTCGTCGGTCATCAGTAGCGCGGCCGTAAGGGCGGCCTGACCATGAACAGGCGGACGGTCAGCACCCCGAAGACGAAGCCGCCGATGTGAGCGAAGAAGGCGACGCCTCCGCCCGCCTGGGGCTGCACGAGCGAGAAGCCGCCCTCCCAGAGCTGGAAGCCGAACCAGAAGCCGAGGAAGAGGAAAGCCGGGACCTCGACGAGGAAGTACAGGAGCAGCGTCAGCACGCTCGCGGTCGGCAAGAGGACGAGGTATGCCCCGAGGACGCCGGAGACCGCGCCGCTCGCCCCGAGGTTCGGCACCGCCGCATCGGCGTTCGTGCCCGCCCAGAGCGTGACGACGGTCTGAGCCGCGGTCGCGGCGATCCCGGCCAGCAGGTAGAAGCCGAGAAAGCGGAGCCGCCCCATCGCGTCCTCGACGTTGTTGCCGAAGATCCAGAGGAAGAGCATGTTCCCGATGATGTGCAGCCAGCTTCCGTGCATGAACATCGAGGTCAGCCACGTGATGTCCCAATCGTGGCCGACGGCGGTCCCGGGCGGGCAGGAGCTGACGACCTCGCACGGCTGGTAGGCGTACTCGACGACCGAGCGGTCGAGGTTGGGCACCTGGTAGAGGATCCAGACCGCGAAGTTGATCGCGATCAGCGCGACCGTCACGACGGGGAACGACCTCGTCGGGACGTTGTCCTTGATCGGGAACACTTACTCGACGATCAGCGCGAGCAGCGCCTTCTGGGCATGCAAGCGGTTCTCCGCTTGGTCCCAGACCGCAGACTGAGGTCCGTAGAGCACGTCCTCGGTGATCTCCTCGCCGTAATGGGCGGGGAGGCAGTGCAGGACGATCGCGTCCGGGCTCGCGTGTGAGAGGAGCTTCTCATCGATCTGGTAGCCGGCCAGGTCTTTGCGGCGGCGCTTGGAGTCCTCCTCCTGGCCCATGCTCGACCAGACGTCCGTGTAGACCACCTGGGCTTCGCGGGCCGCGTCAGCCGGGTCGCGGACGAGCTCGACCGTCCCGCCCATCTGGACGGCGGCCCGGCGGGCGGCGGTGACGGCTGCCGCGTCGGGCTCGTAGCCCTTGGGCGTCGCGGCGACGAAGCGCATCCCGAAGCGCGCGGCGCCGACCATCAGCGAGACGCAGACGTTGTTGCCGTCTCCGAGATAGGCGAGGCGGACTCCCGACAGCCGGCTGAGCCGCTCGCGAATGGTCATCAGGTCGGCCAGCGCCTGGCACGGGTGGGAGTAGTCGGTCAGCCCGTTGATCACGGGGACGTTCGCGTGCTCGGCGAGCTGCTCGACGTCGTCCTGCGCGAAGGTGCGGATCATGATCGCGTCGAGGTAGCGCGAGAGCACGGTCCCCGTGTCCTTGATCGTCTCGCCGCGCCCGAGCTGAAGATCGCCGGCGGAGAGGTACAGCCCGCGGCCGCCGAGCTCGGCGATACCGACCTCGAACGAGACCCGTGTCCGCGTCGAGGGCTTCTGGAAGATCATCCCCAGCGTGCGGCCGGGGAGAAGCTCGTGCGGCTCGCGCCGCTCACGCAGCGACTTGAGCTCGTCGGCGAGGTCGAGCGCGGTCTTCAGCTCCTCGGAGTTCCACGTTCCGATGCGCGTGAAGTCCCGTCCTTTGAGGTGCTGGGCGACCTCGACCATGCGAGGAGGGGATGCTACGCGGTAATCGCGAGGGCGATGACGAGGCTCAGCCGACGGGCGTTCGCTCGCCGATCAATCCCTTTTCGGCGAGAACGTCTTCCAGCGTGCGGTCACCGAGCTCGTTGAGCCGGTACGTGACGCGCAGCGCGGGGCGCTCGAAGTCGATCAGGCGCCTCAGGTCGATCGGCGTTCCGATCAGGACGAGATCCGGGTCGCAGCGGCGGATCGTCTCGCGGAGATCCTCGCGCTGCTTCTTGCCGTAGCCCATCGCCGG
>Ga0070683_100005829_pt1 | contig 10305 bp, 7 predicted proteins | sample KBSC713LmetaG_FD_64662 | JGI IMG/M metagenome (GOLD analysis project Ga0070683, IMG submission 64662) | Corn rhizosphere microbial communities from Kellogg Biological Station, Michigan, USA - KBS C7.1-3L metaG | ecosystem: Host-associated > Plants > Roots > Rhizosphere ... | reverse complement strand
CGCGACGAGCGCGAGCAGCGCGATCGCACCGACGCCCCAGGGCAGGACGGACGCCGCGTTGCGTTGGGGAGCGGCGATGAACGGTCGGGTTCCAACCGCCGTGCCGCAGCGGTGACAGAATCGCGCACCTGGAGTGAGCAACGATCGGCATCCGGTACAGATCGCATCCGCGACGGCGGCGCCGCATTCGGAGCAATAGCGCCCCGTCGCAGGCGCGGAGCAGTTGGGGCAGGGCCTGACGGTCGTAGGCGAAGACATGCGGCAAAACTAACGACCGGGGCCGCACTTCGTAGCGCGATTCTCGCCCTGTCTGCTCCGGCTGCCTGGTGTGGGCGGGTTGCTACTGGGCGTGCTTGCCAGTCGGCTTCGAGATCTGTGCGACGGTCTTTTCCGCGCGCTTGTCGTCCTTTGCCTCGAGGACGATGTCGGCCTGAGAGATGATGCCGACCAGCGCGCCGCGCTCGTCGACGACGGGAACACGTCGCACCTGTTCGCGACCCATGAGCTCCATGACGTCGTTCACTGAGTCGCTCGCGGTGCTGGTGCGGACGTTGGAGGTCATGATGTGCCCAACGGATGTGGTTGCACCGTCACGCCCTTCGGCGACAGCGCGCACCGCAATGTCGCGGTCGGTGAGGACCCCGACGAGCCGCCTGGAGATCTCGGATTCAACGACGGGCACAACGCCGATGTTCTCGTTTTTCATGAGTCGCGCGGCGTCTGCGAGTGTGGTGTCCGGTGTCACGCACGTCGGGTTCTTGGACATGATGTCTTGCGCCTTCATTGCTCCTCCCGGTTTCGGTTCGCGATGGCCTGAGGTTGGCAAGCCGCGCGCCAATTGTCGGGAATCGGGAATCGGGAATAAACGCAGCTGCTCGCTGTTGGCCGACAGCTGCGTGCTACTGCTGCTAGCTGCGAGCCGCTGCTATTATCGCAACGAGCCGATAGAAGCGGCCATCAGCCATCAGCTCAAGCGGCGAAGGTCGATTCCCGATCCCCAGTCCAGACTCCCGGCCTTGTCACATCCCCATCGCTCCGCCGTCCGCGATCTCACGGGCGCAACGAAGAAGGACATACTCGCGCTGGCGCGTGAGAGCAACGTTCGGTTTCTCCGGCTGCAGTTCACCGACATTCTGGGGGTGAACAAGAACGTCGAGCTGCCGGCGTCGCAGTTCGAGAAGGCGCTCGATGGGGACATCATGTTCGACGGCTCGTCGATCGAAGGGTTCGTACGGATCGAGGAGTCGGACATGCTGCTGTCGCCCGACCTGTCCACGTTCCAGCTCTTTCCGTGGGGTGACACCGAGAATCGGGTCGCGCGGCTCATCTGCGACATCAACACGCCCGATGGGCAACCGTTCGACGGCGACCCGCGCGCGGCGCTCAAGCGGCAGATCGCGCGTGCGGCGGCGTTAGGCTACACGATGAACGCCGGCATGGAAGCCGAGTTCTTCATGTTCAAGCCGGGCGCTGAGGGGGAGGCGGCGACGGTCACGAACGACGTGGGCGGCTACTTCGACCTGGCGCCGGCCGACCTCGGCGAGGACGCTCGACGCGCGATGGTCGATATGCTCGAGCGCATGGGGTTCGAGGTCGAGGCGGCGCATCATGAGGTCGCGCATGGACAGCACGAGATCGATTTTCGGTATGCGGACGCGCTCAAGACGGCTGACAACATCGCGACGTTCCGGTTCGTGGTGAAGCACGTTGCGCGACAGTTCGGGCTCGTCGCGTCGTTCATGCCGAAGCCGATCTTCGGGCAGAACGGGAGCGGTATGCACACGCATCAGTCGCTGTTCCGGGGCGACGAGAATGCGTTCTACGCTCCGAACGCAGAGTGGCAGCTTTCGCCGGTGGCGCTCTCCTATATCGGTGGATTGCTGCGGCATGCGCGCGGGATGTGCGCGGTCACGAACCCGCTCGTGAACTCGTACAAGCGCCTCGTGCCGGGCTATGAAGCGCCAGTGAATGTCGCGTGGTCGATGCGGAACCGGTCGCCGCTCATCCGGGTGCCGGATCGCCGGGGGATGGGGACGCGCGTCGAGCTTCGGATGCCGGATCCGGCGGCGAATCCGTACCTGGCGCTCGCGGTGATGCTGGCGTCAGGGCTGGACGGGATCGAGACGAGCGCGGACCACCGCGAGCCGGTGAACACGAACATCTGGGAGATGAGCTACCGCGAGAAGCGTCGGCTCCGGATCGACGATCTGCCGCACGACCTGAACGAGGCGCTCGACGAGCTCGAGAAGGACGATGTGATTACAGGCGCGTTAGGTGCCCACATCGCGACGAATTTTCTCGAGGCGAAGCGGCAGGAGTGGCGCGATTACATCACCCAAGTCACGCAATGGGAGCGTGACAACTATCTGCTGAAATACTGAAAGTCGGTAGTTGATAGTCGGTAGTCGGTAGCCAATGACCGCTAACGACTCCCGACTCACGACTTCTTCAGCACCACGAGCGCCATCGGCACTTTGCGCAGGCCGCGCCACGTGTGCGTACCGTCCGCATCACGCACGAGCATTTGACCGGAGATCCCGCCATCCAGCGCCACGGCCTGCCGTGCGCCAAGTGCACCCATCAAAGCGGCGAACTCGGGGATCGTGGGGCCGAAGGGGATCGAGCCTAACGTTTCACCGAAGGCATCGAAGCGCGTGAGGACGATGAGCAAACGCCCGTTGGGCAGCGCGCCGATCCCGAGGCGCGCGTCCCGGTGCTCGACGTCGATGCCTCGGCCGGGCTCGCGCAGTGGGGGCGGGATCTCGCCATCCGCGGTCAACAGCGTGGGGTACGACTGAAACGCGGCGACGACGCCGCGCCGAAGGTTCGCGTCCTTGAGGCTGTCGGGGCCGATCCAGCGTACGGTGCCTGACGAGTCGACCGCGACGGCCGTCGCCAATGGGCCCGAGCCCGGGGCGAGGAACTGGTGGCCGTCGAGGACCACCCAGCCCCACGGAAGTGTGCGGACGAACTGTCCCACGTTGACCGCCATGATCGCGTCGGGGCGTGCGTCGTCGACGGTCCACGCGGCGCGCTCGCCGCCGGCGGTGAACGCGGTGTCGAGTCGCAGCCGCACGACTCGCGGGTCGATGCGTACGACCACCGCCCGCAGTCGTCTGGCTTCTCCAGTTCCGGCGAGGCGCAGCTCGCCCCACTCGACCCCGTTGGCCGCCGTCCGCCAGCGCACCGCGTCCGCGACTGCGTCGTGCGGGCCGCGCCACCGATCGGGCGCATCGTCCGAACGCCACCATTCCCGCCACGCCTTTCCCGTCCACACCGCCAGCGACGATGGCGGCAGGGCCGCGCGTGGGGGAACGCGGTCAGGGGCGGGGCGCAGCGGCGTGGCGGCGATCGCCACGAACGCGATCGCCGCAATGCGTATGGCTCCAGGCAACGCCCCGAGGGGCATCACATCACCTTCTCGAGATCTGCGCGCCGCGCGCCTAACGCCTGCCGCTCGCCCGCACTGAACCCGCCCGGCTCCGAGTTGTACTTCATGGCCGACAAGTACGCTTCGATCCGTTCACGAGCCATCTGATACTGGCGCTCCGTGAGCTTGCTCTCCTTTACTTCGGTCTCGGCGGCCTGCTGCTCGAGCTGACGGATTGCATCGCTCAACTTGTTCGCCTGGGCGTCAAGCTTCTGGGACTGCACCATGGCGGCCGGCTGGGGCGGGAGGCTGCCGCATGCCTTGTCGGCGGCGAGCGAGTCGACATTGTCGCTCTCGGGCGCGCCGTTCAATTCGATCATCAGGCGACGCACCTCGGCCGTGTCACCCTTCTGCTGGGCGACCGCCATCTTCTGGGCCATCGCGACTGCCTTCTCGCGGAAAGCCGGGTCGGACATCGCCTTGGCCTGGAGCTCCTTTGCACGTTGGTCGTTCGCCTGCTGCCGCTTTTCGCGGGAGGCATGGATGGCGTCGTTCCGACAGCGCTGGCTCGCATCGCGCTTTTCGTTGTACGCCTCGAACGCCTTAGCGTTTTTCTGTGAGAGGTCCGCACTCTGACGCGCAGCGTCATCGCGTTGCGCGATGAGCGTTGCCCGGCTCGGCGATCCGTTCGTTCCGTCGAGCACCGCCCGGCCGGCGGAGAGGCCGTGGATGATCTGCGCAATGCGGTCGTTCGTCAGCTCCAGCGTGACGTCGTCGAATTTCGGCGGCGCGCCCGGATTTGACGCGACAGGATTGACGCGCTTTTCGACCTGGTTTGCGACCTGCTGTTCGACGACCCTGTCTTTTGCTTTCTTGACCAATCCGCCCAACTGGGCGTACGCACCGCAAAATGGAACTGCCAGAGAGGCGACGACCGCGACGGCGATACCGCGGCGCGAGAGTGTGCGCGCGCTGGTGGAATACGCGTAGCTCATGACTTACTCCGTTGGCGTACGACGACTGCGAGTGGGTGACTCGGAACGTGCGAAACCGAACGTTGGCAGGTGCGGATTGCTGTTCGTACGGCGGGATGGCGCGCGGAGTGTCGAGAGGCGCCAGCGTTATTCCCCAAGGTCGCGTCACGGCGACCCGGCCGCGTGGGTCGAACGACCTATTCGCGGTGCTCGGCGTGAGTCATTTGCGAGCCCGGCGAGCCTCTTTATGAAGAGGTCTGCGATTCCTCGCCTGTCGGCTCGGAATGACTCATGGCTTCGGTCGGATGCGGAGGATGCGGTCGTCGTCGGCGGAGGGGTTGCCCCGTCCGTCGCGGTTGCTCGTGGCCAGGTATACGCTCCCGTCGGGAGCGACCAGCACATCGCGGAGCCGGCCGTATTGCCCTTGCAACAGGGTCTCCTTGGCCGTCACACGCTGCCCGTCGGACGAGAGCGTGAGCCGATACAGCGCCGCCGCCTTGAGTGACGTGAAGAGCAGACTTCCCTTCCACTGCGGGATGAGATCCGCGAGATAGAAGTCCGCTCCGCTCGGCGCGATGGTGGGCGTCCACGTCGCGAGCGGCTCGATCACGTCGTTCGCCTGACAGAACGGGCGCTCGCTCCCGATGTCGTCATCGCATGTTCCGTGGACGGTCGGCCACCCATAATTCCCGCCGGCGACAATTCTGTTCACTTCGTCGTTGTCGCTCGGACCATGCTCGGTGGAGTAGAGCGCGCCGGTGGTTGGATGGAACACGAGCCCCTGCGGGTTGCGGTGGCCGAACGAATAGACGGCCGACCCGAACGGGTTTCCTGGTGCCGGGGCGCCGTCGAGCGTCAGGCGCAGTATCTTGCCCGCCAACGCGTTCTTGTCCTGGGCCAGGTTGCCGTTCGACGCGTCACCGGTCGTCATGTACAGGAACCGGTCGGGGCCGATGACCAGCCGCGAGCCGTCGTGAATGCCGCTCGCCGGGATGTTCGACAGCAGCACCTCAGGCGCGCCTAACGCCTGGCCATCCCACCGCAGGCGAACGAGCCGGTTCCGCAGCGCTCCGCTCTCGAGGTACGAATGCGCCGCGTAGATGTACGGCTGCGTGGCGAAGTCCGGGTGAAACGCAATGCCCAGGAGTCCGCTCTCCCCCGACTGCTCGACCTCGGGTACCTGGCCCACCGAGGCTCGCTGGCCGGTCGAGGGATCCACGCGCGAAATCCGTCCGCCTCGCTCGCTCACCCACAGTTGGCCGTCGGGACCCCACGCGAGATCCCACGGCGTAACGAGGCCCGCGACGACGGTTTCGACCTTGATCCCTTCGACCTGTGTCGGGACGATCTCCTTTTTCGAGCAGGCAAGCGCCGCCGACAGGATGCTCCCAGGGAGGGCGCTAAACAGACCAACCCGAAAGAACGGGTACATGGTTCGCATGAAGCCTGACGGGTGAAAAGACGACCGCTGGTTCGCCAGAGTCGATGGGATGCCGACGAACGGCGAAGCGTTTGCGGGAGTCGATCGTCATTTCCTATGCCTGTGCCTGGCGTGTGCGTTGTATCACACTCCGGCTGGTCATTAGTTTCGCAAACTGAGGGGCTGTCAGCATACAGCGCTCAAACGGGTTGTAATGACTGTTCGTGCGCAGGAGCGGTTTGTGTCTTACGCGCTCGAGGCCCGCGACCGGAAATGATGCTAGCCACACCACACCGCCCGTTGCGGGCGATGGCTGCCTTCGAGTGGATTCCCGCCCTTGCCGGCGGAGTCTCCGCGCTGATCGGCGTGCTGGTGCTGGTTGGATGGTCGCGCGGGATCGACGGGCTCAAGACAATCGTTCCGGGGCTCATTCCGACCATACCGAACACCGCGGTCGCGTTCATCCTCGGCGGCCTCGCCGTCATATCGGCTAGCCGAGAGCGGGACGACGAGCGATTCGTGCCGATCACGCGCGTGCTGGCCGTCGCGCTGACCGCGTTAGGCCTCCTCTTCTTCATCGAGTGGGTTGCGAGCACCGGTTTTGGCGTCGACCTCCTACTGTTCGGCGATGCGGTACGAACGGTGGACTTGAAACCGGCGGGCCGACCGGCCATCAATTCCGCGCTCGTCATGGCCCTCGATGGGGCCGCGCTGCTGATGCTCGACGCAAGGACCGATCGGGGAAGGCGGCCCGCGGAGCTGCTCGGCGGCCTCGCGGTGCTGGTCACGTTCGCCGCCATCATCGGGTACATGTATAACGTTCGCGGTCTGTACAGCTTCGGACCGCAGAGCGGCATGGCGCTCCTCACGGCGATCGTCTTGTCCGTACTCAGCCTCGGTGTTCTGTTCACCCGCCCGGAGGAGGGCGTGGTCTCGCTGGTGGCGGCCGCGGACCCGGGTGCGGCGATGGTGCGGCGTCTCATTCCGCCCGCGTTCATCGTGCCGATCGGGCTGGGGGCGCTGTGGCTGCTCGCTGGAGACGCGAAATGGGTGTCGCGCGAGGGCGCCGTGAGCGCGTTCGTCGGCGCGGTCGTGATCACGTTCCTCTCGCTCGTTATGCGCGCCGCGGTGGTCGTCCGAAACGCCGATCTGCAGCGAGACGAGATGATCCTTCGCGCCGAGTCGGCACGGTCGGCTGCCGAGAGAGCGGCGGACCGCACCAATCGGCTTCGGCGCACAGCCGAGGCGCTCTCGAGCGCCCTAACGCCGATCGCGGTGGCGCGCGTCATCGTGTCCGAGGGTTTGCCGGCTCTCAGTGCGACGGCGAGTGAGGTCGCCGTGCTCGCGCCGGATGGGGGCGCTCTGGATCTCATGGCGGTGAGCGGACTGCCGTCCGACGTCGCCGATGCGTGGCGGCGCTTTCCGTTGACCAGTCACGTGCCGTTGGCTGACGCCGTACGGACCACAGAGCCGGTCCTGCTCGACTCGCCGGAGGAAATCGCACGCCGCTACCAGGACCTCGCGCCGGTGCTGGAACGCGTGAACGTTCGCGCGATGATCGTGACCCCAATGGTCGTCGACGGGAGGCCCCTCGGCTCACTGAGCTTCAGCTTCAGCGGTCCACGGGCGTTCGACGAAAGCGACATCACGTTCACCCGGGCGCTCGGGCAGCAGTGCGCCCAGGCGCTCGAGCGGGCGCGACTTTTCGCGGCCGAGCAATCCGCCAGGGCGGACGCGGAGGCGGCGAACCGTGCCAAGACGGAATTCCTGGCGATGATGTCGCACGAGCTGAGAACGCCGCTCAACGCCATCGCCGGCTACGCCGAGCTGATGGAAATGGGCATCAGCGGCCCGGTGAGCGACACGCAGCGCGACCAACTCGGCCGGATCCGACGAAGCCAACGCCACCTCCTGGGAATCATCGAGGACCTGCTGGACCTTTCACGGCTCGAACACGGGAAACCGGCGGACATCGAGCTGGGTCCGGTGCCGATCCACGAGACGTTAGGCAACCTGGAGCCGCTCATCGCGCCGCAGCTCAAGGCGCGGAACCTGTCGTACATCTACAACCCGGCCGAGGGCGGGCTCATCGCGTACGCGAACCGGGCGCGCATCGAGCAGATCGTGCTGAATCTGCTCTCGAACGCCATCAAGTACACGGCACCAGGTGGGCGCGTCGGGCTGTCGTGTGGGCTCCACGGTGGGCAGGTGGAGGTTCGCGTGAGCGACACCGGCCACGGGATCCCGCGTGAGAAGCTGGACACGATCTTCGAACCGTTCACGCGGCTGGAGATGGACCTCACGCGGACGACGGAGGGGACGGGGCTTGGTCTCGCGATCAGCCGGCAACTCGCCCGGGCGATGATGGGGGACCTCACCGCCCGGAGCGAGATCGGGCGGGGGTCGATCTTCACCCTCACGCTGCCCATAAACGCCCCCGTGATGGCCGACCAGCCGCCGGTGATCACACCGGCAGCATCGATGATCGCTGTGCCTCGCGATGCGATTCCGCTGCACCGCGTCCGGATGTAGCCGGGAATCGGGAATCGGGAATCGGAGGCGTTGAACGGCGCTACTATGCCCGGTTTCCAGTCTGCGGCTCCCTTCGGCTCCACAGTTTTCTGACAGAGCGGCCCTCGGAGTCGATGAGGCCCCGACGCCCGTCGCGTTATACATTGACAGGTATCCCGCCGTGCCGCGCGGCGGGCGACGACTTCAACCATTTCGGTCCGTGCTGGCAGGGATGCGCCGGTTGCGCGCGACCATCGTGGTGGTGGTGTGTACGTTCACCGCTGCGTCGGTTGCCGCTTATCAGGTCTACAACGCCGTGTGCGCGCAGGAATCGGCCGCACAGCGTGCGTTGCTGTCCCACGCGCGGTTTGCGGCGTGGACGTTCGCGCGCGAAGCCAACGCGGAGCTCGAGCGCGCCGCACGGCGAGTGTTGGCCCCCACCGTGGCGATCGCGGCGGATCGCACCACAGAATCGGCCCCATCGCTGCTCGTGGCGGAGGGTATCCAGGCCGCGCGACGCTGTGCGTGCGTGGCCGTGCCGGACGTTCGCTTCACGTTTGCGGTCGATCTCGCGCGAGGCGAAGTGGTCGTCGGCGCGGTTGGCGATGAAATGCCCGAGCCCCCCAGCGCTGATATCACGCGCAGTGTGATTCGGACGGTTCGTGACGGCCTCGCCGCCGGTGCCGTGACAGGAGACCCGGTGATTGCTCGCCTGCCGAGCGACGGCACGATCGCCATCGCCTATATGCTTGCGGGGCGCACGGGCGTGCATCCGGGCAGCAAGCCACATGCGGCGTATGGCTACGCCTTCGACGTGGGATCGGCCGGGCGGTCGGTATTCCCCGCGGTGCTGGCATCCCGTGCCCTCCTTCCACCCATCGGTGGGGCGGCGTTGCCGGTAGACTCGGCGCTCACGCTCTCGGTGGCCGGTCCGGACCAGCGGGTCATCTTCCGGTCGGCGGCCCCACGCGGGCTCCGCCCGGCTGCAACGTTAGGCATGGCCGGCGCGTTCGACGGGTTCGCGGTGCGGGTGGCGATGCGTCCCGCGTTCGCGTCCCGCGTTGCCGGCGGCACCTGGACGTGGAACCGGTCGCAGTTCGTACTCGGCCTCATTACGCTGAGTGCCGGGCTCGTGATCGTGTCGCTGTTGCAGCTGCATCGTGAGCGCCAGCTCGCGCGCGTGAAGAGCGAGCTCGTGTCGGGCGTGTCGCATGAGCTGCGGACGCCGCTCGCGCAGATCCGGATGTTTGCCGAGATGCTGCGCCTTGGCTGGGTGCGCAGCGACGACGAGCGACAGCGGTCGGTTGCGATCATCGACCAGGAGGCGCGCCGGCTGGCGCATCTCGTCGAGAACATCCTGCAGTTTTCCAGAGCCGAGCGGTCGGCGCCGCGCTTATCGCTCGGACGGTTGGAGCTGGCGGCGCTGGTGGACGAGGTCGTGGACAGCTTCGCGCCGCTCGCGGGCGCGCGCGGCGTCACCGTCCGCACGACGCACTCGGGTCATGCCGTGGCGCTCGCTGACCGGGATGCGCTACGGCAGGTCCTGCTCAACCTTCTGGACAACGCCGTGAAGTACGGCCCGGCGGGCCAGACGATCACGGCGGGAACGCGCGTGGATGGTGGGGGACGCGTGCAGCTCTGGGTGGACGATCAGGGCTCCGGGATCGCGGCGCGCGACAAGGCGCGCGTCTGGGAGCCATTCCGCCGGCTCGACCGCGCTGTAGAGGCGGGGATTTCGGGCAACGGCATCGGACTCGCGGTAGTGCGCGAGCTGGTGACCGCGCAGGGCGGGACGGTGGCGGTGCATGACGCGGTGGGTGGCGGCGCGAGCTTCGTTGTGACGCTCCAGGCCTCGACCGGGGCGTCTCGAGTCACCGCGGACGTCGCGCCTAACGAGTCAGACGGCTATGCCGAGGCGACACCGCGCGAGCATTCGCTGTCATGAAGCGGATTCTGATCGTCGAGGACAACGCTGACCTGGCGTTCGGCCTGCGGAACAGTCTCGAGATCGCGTCGTACGAGGTGGTCGT
>Ga0070683_100005828_pt1 | contig 10306 bp, 4 predicted proteins | sample KBSC713LmetaG_FD_64662 | JGI IMG/M metagenome (GOLD analysis project Ga0070683, IMG submission 64662) | Corn rhizosphere microbial communities from Kellogg Biological Station, Michigan, USA - KBS C7.1-3L metaG | ecosystem: Host-associated > Plants > Roots > Rhizosphere ... | reverse complement strand
TGGCGCGGCCTGCCAATTCGCTCGGCAAAAAGGGGCCAGCCCTGCTGTCGTGCACGTGCTCGATCTCGGCTTGCGGCGCCTCGCAAAAATCACCCGACGCGACCTCGGTGTGGACCTCGCGCGAAAGCTTGGAGCAGGTGCCGCCGGTGGCTGCGGCTTTGGTTTGATGGCTTTTCTTGGAGCGAATCTCGAACCGGGTTTCGATATTTTTTGCCGCCGCTCGCGGCTCGAGGCGCTTCTTAAACATCACGACATCGTGGTCACAGGCGAAGGTTGTTTCGATGCAACTTCCATCGCGGGCAAAGGGCCGTGGCGTCTCGCGTGTCTTGCACAAGCTCATGGCAAAAAAGTGCTGGGGGTTTTTGGGAAACTGGCGACTCCTCCGCCCAAACCGTTTGCGGAATCGGTCGGAATTGTGAAAGACGTTAAAGCGGCCTTACCGTCGGCCAGCACGCGCGAACATCAGAATCTGCTTGCCGCTGCGTCCTACAGTTTAGCTCTCAAATACAACGGTTCGCAGCCAATTTAAAAAAGCCAGCAAACCAATTTCGACGGCAATAGTAATACGCATTACTTGAAAACCTCGCCCGTATCCCTTTTATGGATTCGGATGAGCCGAGAGCTTGGTTCTGGATTGTCCCGCGTCCTCAGTCGCGCTCGGGTCGATTTTCATGCCGTTTCGGACCGGTAAGTTCGGCTCCAATATGGAGGCCTCTATCCCCTGGCGGGCTTTTCCCAAGAAGCGAACGATTAAGGTGTCCACCGGGCCTGCGGCTGCACAATTGCTCAATCCTCTCTAGAATTCCGGGCATGCTAGCGCCAAGCGTCTTCCGTTCGCCGGCAAACGATCGCTCCGCCCCTGTATCCGGCCGTCCGATGCACAAAGAATTCGAACATTCGCTCTGAGTTGTAATTCCTCGGGACTGGCCCTGGCGAACCAAGCCGCAGGGACAGCTTACTGTTGCCAACATGGGAAGGAATGATCGACGAAATGCGAAAACGCCGGAGTCAACCATCTATTGTCGACGAACTGCTAGCGACCAAAAATCGCCGTCACGCTCTGAACGTAGAATGAATTAAGGATGTTCGCCCACGAAGTGATCTCGCCGCCTGTAAAGAGGGCGGTCGTCTGGAGGAATGCATTGCCCGGGACGCTTGCAAACCAAAGCGTTTTGTTCGCGGCCCTTTCGGCGCTGCCAAAGCTCTTACCACGGACGAAGTGGTTGTACAGGAGTGATGTCGCATAATTAAATCCCGTTACCACGGGAATGGCGATTAGGAGCCGCCAGTATCGCGATACCCTGCTCCCGGCGCTGATAAACTCCCACGCGTCGAAAGCTCCCCCAATGGCCCTGCCGATAAATTGTGCACCCCAAAGACGGAATGCCCCATTTATAGCCGCTGCGGCTAGCGCTGTAGTCAGCTCAGGGGACGTAAACAACAAGCTGGCTCCTCCGCCCAGCACTGCCGCAACGGCGTACTTATATTTGTTTGATAGGACAGTCTTGACTACGGTTCTGACGGCTTTGCTGATCGGATTGCTCGCCAGTCGGTGCCCAACCGTACGGATTGTGTGCGCGGTGTGATTCACCGCGTGATGTATCGTGCCAGGCCCACGGCGACCGCCTCCGCTTGGATGTTTGCCCTGCTCGTGATGCGGCGCGTGTTCCTGCCCAGAAGGCCGATGACTTGGGGCCGGCCCCGGACTGCTCGCCTGTCGATGAGGCGGGGGACTCACCCAATAGCGGAACCAAACCTTAATTCGGTGGAGTACCGGCACAAAGAAATGAAGGACCATTCTGTAGGCTTGTATAATCGGCCTCACGACCCAGCTTATAATCGGCCGTAGCACCCATCGATAGAGGAATCCGATGGGAGTCCAACTGAGCCAACTGAAGATGGTGCCAATGACAGTTCTCACCCACACCCAATGGACGACGCGTTCGACAACATCGATGATTCGGAACCAGAACATTACGACCGTGACCACCACGATCGTGATATAAGTCAGGGAGTGGGCGACCGTAACCCAGTAGTGACCTGTGGGGTCAGCTGCATTGATCGGGTTGTTGTTGCAGTAGCTGTAAGTATTGAGATCCTGCGGATCATCGACCGCAGATGGATCCATGGTGTCCGAAGCAATGAAGCGTCCCAGAACGGTGTCGTAATAACGTGCCCCACAATAAAGCAAGCCGGTCTCGGCGTCCGAAATATGCCCCGTGAAGGTGCGATCGTTGGCGAGGGTTCCGGACTCGGCGTCCACTGTGCCAAACGGGAGATAATCGTACGTCTTTACGATCGAGCCGCTGCCATTGGTCATGAGGCGAGTGGAGCCCAGGCGGTCGGAATGAAACCACGTCTTATTACCAGCCGCATCTTTCTGGGCAACGAGCATTCCGGAGGCATAGTAGTATTGCACCGAGCTGCCATTAGTCTGCTCAAGACCGGAGCCGAAGTAGAGCGTCGTTGTGGTGCCACTCGTTTTCGAGATCCGGTTCTCTCCGGAGTCATACGTATACGCGGAATTTACCCCGCCCTGACTGACGGACGCTAGTCGATCGCCGAAGTCCCAGGTGTACGATCTGCCCGCACCCGTGAGCATATTGCCATTGGCGTCGTAGGTATAAGTGTTGGATCCTGCAGCGGTGACGGCATGCGGATGAGCTGCGTTCCCGTAGGTATAGGTACCAAGAGCACTGTTTCTTGTCATGTTACCAGTGCTGTCGTACGCGAACGTCTCATTTTGAGCACCGCTGACTGAGAGCAGGCGATTGAGATTGTCGTAAGTGTAGTTGGTAGTCTCCGGAGTCGGAACTCCCTGGGTCATACTTGTGACACGCTGCGCCACGTCGTAATTGTACGAGGCTGAATAGAGTGTTGTGGAGCCAAGCTTAACTGAGGCTGTGTTTAGCCACAGACGGTTTGGATCGTAGGTATAATTACAGATTGTGCCGTTCCCGTAGGCAATCTGCAGCAGCTCCCCGTTCGCTCCATAGGTCATGGAATTCACATATCCACTTACGCTCGCCAGGCTCCCATCGGCATTGTAACCGTAGGATACGATCTCTCCATCGGGATAAGTCATCGTCGAGGGCCGTCCGAGCAGGTCGTAGGTACTCGCCATGGTTTTTGACGTCGCGCCGATGGTTTGTGTGCTCGAAAGCAGCTCGCCGCCGCTGCCGTAGATATAGCTTTCACTGCCACCACCGCTTGGATACACAATCCGGGTCAGCCTACCGATACTCGCCCCGTGACCTGGTTCGTCAAAAAACCACTGGGTAACATTGCTGCCAGAGGTCTCTGAGATAAGTCGGCCGTACGCGTCGTAGGCATATGTGAGAAGGTTGCCTTTGGCGTCGGTGCGGGTTAGCGGCAGACCTCCAGCATCGTAGGTGTACGTCGTTGTGCCCCGATCCATATTGTTTGAGGCCAACATATCGCCAAGCGAGTTATATGTATAGCTATTCGAATGCCCCGCACTGTCGGTCGTCTGAAGGAGATCGCCCAAGCAATCGTAGACATAGAAAGTATCGTACGTAGTGGAATTGTCCGACTCCTGCACTTGGATCAGTTCGTTGTTCGTGTCCACCCAGGTCTTTCGGACGTTTCCCAGTTCGTCGGTGAGGATCGAGCACGGCTTATTATTCGCGTCGAGCGTGTAGGTAATTGTGGCAAACGAACCATCCGCATGAGTGTATTGAGTCAGACGGCCGACTCCATCGTAGGAGTAATTTTCGTATACGGGAGAGGCGGTTGACACGTACCAAAGCGAGACTTGGCTCGCGTCGGGCCCCGCATCCGCATAGACTGACTGCCGGTTGTACGTCACCCCGCTCGTGGGACTCTTATTCGAGATCAGATAGGTCCGACCCAGCCCGTCAGTATATTCTCTGCTCCACAGTCCGTCCGCACTTCCATCGGGCAGGGTCGTTTGGACGTACTGGCTCGTAGGGTTGCCAGTATTCACATACTGCGTAGTCGTCGTTGCGCCGTTGGGGTCCCGAACACTGACAAGCCGCCCAAGCGGATCGCAGACGTAAGTCGTCGTCGCGTTATTAGCGTCGGAGACGCTCGTCACCATCCCCTGTACATAGTTCCATGTCTGCGATGCAGTCTCTCCAAGAGGCGCGGAGGTCTGAAGTACAAACTGGTGATAGGTCGGATCAAACGTGGTCGTTTCCGTGGCGCCGCGCGCGTCGGTAAACGAAATCATATTTCCATAGCTGTCGTATGCTGCCGCAGTGGAGGAAAAATTACCCGTAATATTATTCCAATCGTCGGTCCGCGTCAGTTCACCCCTTAGCGGCGGTGTGGTAGTACTCGTGGCGCCATCATAATAGTAAAGCTCCTCCTTGACCATGTTCGCTGGCACCACAGTCGTGCCGCTGTAGTCCTGTTTAGATGCCTCCTTATCCACGATGTATGCGCTGACGTTGTAGTCGTAGGTGATGACGGTAACCATTTGAGTGTTGTTCGGACTGAGGTTAACGTCGCCGTAGGAGACAACCTGTGTCTCGTTTCCGTAGGTGTCGTAAGAATACGTCACCTTCGTGTGCCGGGCGTTCGTGTTCAGGTTGTACTCGTAGCCGTCACTTTGGGTCATGAGACTTGTGTATGGAGTAGTCACCCCGTTGCCGCCCTCCGTATACACATATTTCATCGCCGCGTAGACCTGACCCGCTGCGTTGGTCGTCACGAGACTGTCGATTTGGCCTACCGACTGCACGGATTGATGGTTCGTAGTCGTATAAGCAGTGCCCTGGCTATCCACAACCGCCTCTTCGGTGCGAAAGCCAAGAAATGCCTGGGCTGAGGGCGAATACAACGCATCCGCGTAGCTGTATACGGTGAGCCCGGAATTGCCTCTTCCGTCCTCGACCTCCAAGGTGTTGACCGTCGGAAACGCTCCCCCACCCCTACTTAAATTAACACTTGGCCAATTGGTCGAGGGCAAGTACCCGATCGACGTTGTTCCGCCGAAACCATTCTTGCTGGTGGTCAGCAGATCCGGTGGCGTGGCGCCACCTCCAACGGCGAGGTTAACTTGGGCTCTAGCCACGCTGCTGCCATAGTTATGGATGCGCACCAAGTCCGCTTTCCCGTCTCCGTTGACGTCGGCAAAGGAATCTTCGGTGCTGGTACTCCAAGTTCCGATCGAGTCATCCCATATCAATCTGAAATTACCATTTGCATCTCCTAAGTACACTTGCGCCTTGGCCACGCTTGCTCCATATTGATAAATGCGCACCAAGTCGGCCGTGCCGTCTCCGTTGACGTCCGCAAAATAGTTCTTGATGCTGGTGTCCCAGGCACCGACGTCCCCATCCGAAGTGAGCGTCCAGTAGCCCTTCCCAGTTGACAAATATACGGCAGCACGGGCAACGCTGCTGCCATAGTTGTGGATGCGCACTAGGTCGGCCTTGCCGTCCCCATTGACATCGACAAAGAAGTCCTGGGTATTTGTGTTCCAACCTCCGACGGAGTCATCCCATATCAACCTGAAAGTGCCGGTCACGCTCCCAAGATACACCTGAGCCTTGGCCACGCTCGCACCGTATTGATAGATGCGTACCAAATCGGCCCGGCCGTCTCCGTTAACGTCCGCGAAATAGTTTTTGATGCTGGTGTCCCAAGTGCCGACGTCGCCATCCGAAGTGGAAGGAAACCCAGTTCCGTTGGAGAGGTTGACTTGGGCTCGTGCGACACTGCTGCCATAATTGTGGATGCGAACCAAGTCGGCCTTCCCATCACCGTTGACATCGACAAAAGTGTCTTGAGTATTCGTGTTCCAAGTACCAATCGAGGCATCCCAAGCCAAAGTGAAACCGCCCTTCCCATTGCCCAAGTAGACTTGGGCCTTGGCCGTCGTAGTCGTCCCGGACTGATAAATCCGGACCAAATCAACGGCGCCGTCTCCGTTGATGTCCGCCGCGTAGGTTCTAATAGAGGTGTTCCAGCTGCCGACGTCGACATCCGAAGTGTAAGTGTACCCCGTCCCGTTGGCCAAGTAAACCTGCGCTCTCGCCACGCTGCTGCCGTAGTTATGTATACGGATCAGATCGTCTTTGCCGTCGCCATTAACGTCACCGGAGATATCTTGGAACAGAGTATTCCAGCTGCCAATGTCCCCGTCGGAGTCATGTGTCCAATAGCCACTCCCGGTTGGATTAAAGTAGCTCAGAGTACGTGCTGGGAGACTGGTGCCGCCGGTGACTATTCCCGAGCTGCTTAAGGTCACATCGCTGCCATACTCTTGGATACTTGATAAAAGCGATCGATTGGTATTGCCAGAGGTGGCATAAGCAAGCGTATAGGCGCAGCGGTCGCTTCCGCCCACCTTTACCTCAATCGTCTGGAGCCGGTACCGTGTGCAGCCCATGCTCAATCCAGCCGCGAAGGCAATAATGTCGGGCCGCGATTGCCGCCACAGTTTTATCGTGTAGCCGTTGTAAGTGATATTATCCAGGTACCAATTGCCGTCTCCATTCGCGTCACTTTGTGCGTCGTGCCAATAATTGTAGGTGACGATGTGCCCTTCTGGGTCCTGCACAGTCGAAAGTCCCCATCGGCACACGTCATTGAATCCGGGATTACTCAGGTTGCGCGCTATGTAGATGGGAGCATAGGTCTTCTTCGTCCCGTCCTTCTCCCATATGTACCACCGGTTGTTCGTCGTGTCTTCCTGAATACGCTGGTAGCTCATGTGCTGCGTCACATGGGTTCCCCCAAGCGAGGTGTTCCCAATGAGCTTGGCTCCGTCCAAAAAGAAGACGTCGGTCGAGTCGTAGAGAGGCGCTCCTCCGCTCGGCGCTCCCGCCCGATCAATGATCGAGTTACCATTCAGGTTCCATCCTACCCCTTCTGTGCCGTCCACCTCGCCAGAATTGTAGACCAGCTTGAGATCCGGCTCGAGACCGTAGTACGTTGGCACGTGAATATCCACTTCCTCTGCATAAGTACCCGACACCGAGTTAACGATGCCGTCCGCTCCCGCGCCGGGGGTAGACGCCTTGGCTGGTCTCCATTGGGTCATTGCCATCGATAGGCCGAGCGCAATGCCCGAGCCGCAAACCATGCCAAATACGCGCAATGAGGCGCGAAGAGATGCTTTCACGACATTAATGTGGGTTATGTCCTTTTATCCGTTTCCTGGATTTCTAGATCCGAGCCGTTGTTAACAACGGACTGCAGGCTGCGAAGAGCTTATATATTCAACGCAGTGGATCCGGAATCGACGGCACCGGACGAGACGGCGGGATTAATCGGGGGGATTCTATTGGGTGAAGGGAGGGACTTGCGGGCAAAGCCCACAGCCGGTGACAATCAATACAGGAACCATGTTTTTATAATTCGCAACAAAAACGTTTTTGTAATTTCCAACCGACAAAATATTAGCCATTTCCAATCTTCTTTCATTTGATTACGGGCTTACTGGTTCTAAAAAAAGCCTGCGTTTGGGGCGATAGTCGACATTCCGACCACGGTGCCTCGCGGCAGCGTACTCAAATCGAACGGTGGACCTCCCCCAAGGGATGAGGGATGTATCAATCCGAAATCTGCCGGCGGCCAATAGACTAGCCAAGCCGTCCCAATCAAATCATCCAGGCTGAAAGGACCAAGTTGCCGTGAATCGACTGAAACGGTCCAGTTATCTCCCAGGACGAAACATTCGTTCGCTCCGAGGATCCGCTTGGCCTGGCCTCCGAGGACGGCAGACGAATCATTTGGCGCACGCACTACACCACGTCCGTTTATGTACGCAACTCCGCGTCGTACTTCGAGCACATCTTTGGGAAGGCCAACGAGGCGCTTGATATACTCGATGCGGTCACTCCCCTCGCGTCCAAGCACGACGACGTCGCCCCTCGACGGACCGCCAAATAAACGCGTCACTCGGTTGATGAGCACAAAATCGCCCGGACGGAGCGTAGGCTCCATGCTCGTCCCCTGCACTCTGACACGGGCGGTGCCGGTCATCAGACCGAAAAAAACGCCCAGGCTCACTAAAACCGTAGCGGCGCATAGTTTCAATCCGCGGCCCGGTCGAGAGCGTTGTGTCCAAGCCTGCATGCGTATTAGCGTGAAGCCGATCCTCCGCCCTGACCAGTGCCCCGCACGCCGACGCCCGGGTTTCTCGGGATAGCGATGGGCTGGCGCGTTAGCGGCGACGTTTCGCCGCCGAAAATCTGAGGAGGTTGGCTCGACCCTGTCTCGAGGAGCCGAGCATGTGAGTAGCCGTTACCAGAGCGTGTCGCCAACTCTCCCCGATAAGCCTTTGTTTCTTTCTGTCGTCCATCTAACTGTGCCTCACGCAAGCGGGCTTGGTTTTCTTGCTGCGGGCTCGAGGCCTCCGGGGACCCATTAGCTATATCGGCGCTCGTCGTCTTGGACTTGGCATGCCCCTGCCTTTGCTGAGAGGGCTTCGCGCCGCTAGCGCTCGGAGGAAGCCCCAACCGACTAAGTGCGAGCGCGTCATCATTTCTAAAAGCTCGGAAATCGATTGGCACCCGATTCATCCAGATCGGAAACTCTTGCACGCGCTTCTCCTGTTGAGCCAGCCAGTCGTTGTAGGCGTCCTCGCCGCGTTGCTTTCTCCATGGCTCCGACGTGTGCCGAACTTCGCGGCCCACTGACTGCAACAAATACCAGCCACCTGCCGCCGCCACGACGCGCACGGTAGACTCGCCAACGCGAAGCGCAAACGCCTCGGCGCTGAATACGGGATCGAAATCGCCGGCGAGTTCCCTGGCAGAACTCCAATCACGTACCGTTCCCGTCGCATTCTGTACCTTTCCCGAAACAACTTGATCGTAGAACGTCGAAAATGAGCCTTCCCTCGATAATTTGCCGAAAGACTGCTCTGCGTCTCGACGATCTTCAAAGCGAACCAGCTTAAGCTTCACCGACTGCTCCTGGGACGGCACCTCTCGATAAAACGCCTCACGGAGCCGATTCTCGAAAATCTCGGCGCGGACAATTTCCCGGTAATTGGACGGGAGATCCTCTCTCGCAACCCCGAAAATTGACGTTTCGGCGGACAAACCTCCTCGCACCTCGGCGCTCGAGTGGACCGCCGAGACTGCGGCCATGGTGGCCATCGCAGCTTTGCCTTTTGCATTTGTTACCTGTGGGGCAGGATGCTGCGCCTTTTTGATATACGCATCGACCTCCGAGTCGGATATTGACCAGCCTCGCCGATCGGCAGCCTCCCGGATCAAGGTTTCGCGAGTCACGCGCGCGAGAACGCCACCGGCAAATTCGAGCGAACTTAGATAACGGTAATCGACGACGCGGTCATCAAACCACAGCGCGCCCTGTTTTAAGACCTCCGCCTTCCGACGCGCCTCTTCGCGTTTTCGCTCGAAGAACAGCCGCTCTTGGAATCCTTTGGTTGTAACCGATTGCACACCTCCGTCGAGAAGCTTCACCTCGGCGACCGGCTTTTGAGGCTCGACTATACACATGAGGACTACTGCCGCAGCCGTACCAACGAATCCGGTCAGAAGCAAACCGCGGTTGACCGACTTTAGAATGCGGTGCAGCCGGATTCCGCGGTTGTGCTCCGCAGTTTGCGAGTTAGCGGCCAACGACAACGCTTTCATTTGAACAGGATTGAAATCGGCAATCCGTTAAACGTCATGGCAGCAGCAATTAAAGCAACGACTACGAGGATCAGAATCCGACTCGCCATGGGGAGCCTTTCGGCAGGCGTTTTTGGGAGACGCCGGCGCCGTATACCATCCCGCTCTTCGGCGCTCCCGGCCTTCATATAAGCAGCTGAGGCCAGTCGGCGCGAGACCTCAACGAATAGGAACATCACTCCGACGCCAAGGACCAGAGAAACGACGACCGCGAAGCGTTTTCCTCCCGGGACGTCCGTAAGAACGCTAAGTGCGAAATGGTCCGCCGCAGCCGCTGCCGCGATGCCCATCGGCCAACCACCCCACTCGATCGTTTTCGAGATGGCCACGTTTTTTGCCGGGGGAGCCGACGACGCTTTTCGAGTCGAGCCGACTAGACTGTCGGGATTGAGACGGTACCACAAGGGTGTCATCTATAAACTCCTCCTTTAAAGCGAGCGGATGGTACTCAATACAATTCTGGAAGCCACCAAAGAGAACCCAATGGCGTATGTTGTCAACAAAAACGTTTCTGGTATTCCGAATCCGGCTTCGGCGGTGATCAGTTTCCGAGAACTTGGCAGCGATTCGATCGATCGAAACTCACTGCAACTCGGTCCTTTCAGTCTTAATGATTTGGATCGGGACGGCTTGGCTTCTCCTGGACAGATAAAAGGATCTGGAAA
>Ga0070683_100005826_pt1 | contig 10309 bp, 9 predicted proteins | sample KBSC713LmetaG_FD_64662 | JGI IMG/M metagenome (GOLD analysis project Ga0070683, IMG submission 64662) | Corn rhizosphere microbial communities from Kellogg Biological Station, Michigan, USA - KBS C7.1-3L metaG | ecosystem: Host-associated > Plants > Roots > Rhizosphere ... | reverse complement strand
CCGTTGTAGTTCGAAAACGCGTTGTGAAAGATGGGATCGAAATTGGGAAAATCGACGCTAGTGCCCGTGCGGATTGCTAGCACGTGAGGCGTGAAAGTTTTATCCTTCTGAATCATCCTCGCAGTTACGCCCGGTAGCGCCGGGGGGAGCGATCCACTAACCGGTTCCAGCCATACCACTACGCCGGAGAAATCCATATGCTTGCGTACGGCCGCATCCTGCGAATCGCGCAGCTCCACGCGGCCCGATACCGATCCGGCAACCAAATTCGTCACCGCCGCCAGGCTTAAAAACAGCCCGCACAGGGCCGGCGCACCTAATCTCTTCAGGAACACCAGCCGCGACTCTCGGCGCGCTGAGCTCCGTTGTGCGGGCGAATATCGTAGCAGACTAAAAAAGGTATGCGAAGGCCAGATCATAATGCGGATTGATTACCGTTTTCGATCCCACATAAGTGGTGCGCATCTGCGAAGACTCGAAGCTGGCCAGAATATTTGAGCCTAGCCGATAAATGATGTTCGCGCCGTAGCCCTGGTTTTTGCCGACCGCGCCCAGATTCAAATCCCGATTGCGATCGTCCTCCTGCCCGCCATAAAGATTGAACGTAGCCCGCCGGGTGGCTCGGAACGTGAACTGCGCCCAGCCTCCCGTCGCGCCTACCGCGCGTGCCTGGCCGTTGATCAGGCTAACGCCCTGCCGAAGACCGCCGATCACGCCGGTATTTTCTCCATAGAAAAACGCGCCGGTGAAATCGACCCGGGCCGCGGGACGAATCAGCCAGTCAATGGAAAAGATCCGCGAGGGGACCGATTTCCCGAGCACGCGCGTAGAGCTGACGTGGAAACTGGGCGCGATTTCAATCCGGCGGCTCGCCGATTTCGCCCAGAACTCGAAACGGCCTTGATATCCTGGACGGGCTCGCGCCAGATCGGGCGACGTCAATCCTGTGCCGCCTTCCGCCGTCTGGTAGAGCCCAAACTGAGCGCGCAATCCGGCCTGCTCCGTTAGCGAGATCCGCTGCTCCACGCGAACCTGGGGCTGCCACAGCCACAGATTCCCTGCACCAGTCAGAGGCGAAACCCCGACCTGGGCGAGCGAGTCCGGTTCGCGCGGCGCGATGATCGGTTTGTCGAAAGCCAGCCCCAGTGTGGTGTTTTTCCAGGTCGCGTCCAGGGTGGCGACGCGCAGGCGCACGGTTTGATTGAGTCCGGTGCCGCCTCCGAAAAAGTCCATGTAGATCGCGCCAGTCACCTTGCCGCCGCCGACCAGCCCCGGGCCGTCCACCTTCAGACCAATTACACTCTGTCGGAAGGTCGCGCCTCCGGAGGCTTGACCACCGTTAGGCGGCACTACCACTGGGTTATCCGCACCGCCAGAGCCCTTTCCATTCAGGAAGGTGTTGAACAACAACATTCCAGTGAGGGTGACGGGCAGGCGATGATCGCTGGAGATTTTGGACTGATCCAGGTCGGCGATGCGTCGCTCGGCGACTTCCACTCGTTCGGCCGTCGGCGGCGACGGAGCTTCGGTTTCGCCATTCTGCAGAGCAACTTCGGCTGAGGGTTGCGCCGCGGCAAGTTGTTGCCGCAGTGCGCGGATTTCCGCCATCAGCTCTCCGTTCTGCGCTTCCAGCCGGTCCAGCCGGTCGATTACTGCTTTCAACTCGGGCGATTGCTGGGCGTTCAGCGATCCCGCGGCAAAGGCCGCCGTGATCAGGCATGAGACCACGCACGAGAGCTTACGCATGTATGAGCTCCTCCAGTTTTTTGCGCATGGCGCTGGGCGAGAAGGGCTTTGCGAAATACGCGTTGGCCCCCAAGCCGAGCGCGCGCGCCGGCGTCGAGGGATCGGCATCGGCGCTCACCACCAGTATCGGCAGCGAGCGAAAACGCGGATCTTCCCGAATTCGTGCCACCAGTTCCAGGCCGGTCATTTCGGGAAGATGTATATCAGTAATCACAGCGGAAACTGTATCACTCTCTAACGCCGCCAGTGCGCCTTCCGCGGACAAGGACTTGCGGATTACAACCCCAGGGAGTGTTTGCAGCGCGAAATCCAGCGTGGCGATGCAGTCCTCGGAGTCGTCCACCAGCAGGATAGTCATGGAAGGAAGCGATATCCCACGCCGTGCATGGTAAGGAAATGGCGCGGGATTTCGGGATTAGGCTCGAGTTTCTGCCGCAGCCGGACCACGTGCGCGTCCACGGTTCGAGTGTTGGGGAATGATTCGTAGCCCCACACCGAGTTGAGAATCACATCGCGCGACAAGGCTCGTCCCGGATTCTGCAGAAAGAACGCCAGGAGATTGAATTCGGCCCGCGTCATGCGAGTTTCCGCGCCGCTGCGCCGGACCATACGCTGGTCCAGATCCACGTCGACGTCGGAAAAGGACAACACCAGGTCTGACCCTTGCGTCGTCCGCCGCAGAAGCGCCCGAATGCGCGCTAGAAGCTCGCGCGTTCCGAAAGGCTTGACGACGTAGTCGTCGGCACCGATTTCAAGCAGCAGGACCTTGTCGATTTCGTCACCCATCGCGCTCAGCACGATGACCGGCGTCTTCATCCCTGCCGCCCGGAGGCGCTTGCACACCTCTACGCCGCTCAGTCCGGGCATACGGAGATCCACCAGAATGAGGTTCGGCCGGAGCGCGATTGCTTGTTCCAGCCCGGTGGTGCCGTCGGCTACCAATACCGGCTTAAACCCCTCATTTTCAAGCATTAAGCCAATCGTGTCGCGAAGGCTATCGTCGTCGTCGATGACCAGGATCGTCTGCATTCTTGGGGCTTCTTTAATTGTAGACACAGGAGCGCCCCGCAACGGAACGGAACGGAGAAAAAAGGCCACGCCGCTAACTGCTATATATGCACCCTGTAATGGGTCCTGCGAGGTTCCACCCTACTGCTCTGGTCGAATCCGGCGAAGTCGGCGAAGGCACGCTGGTATGGGCGTACGCCCACATCCTTCCGGGCGCCCGCATCGGGCGGGATTGCAATATCTGCGATCACACCTTCATCGAAAACGACGTGATCGTCGGCGACAGGGTCACGATCAAGTGCGGGGTCCAGCTGTGGGACGGCCTGCGGGTGGAGGACGACGTATTCATCGGCCCCAACGCAACATTTACTAACGATCGTTTCCCGCGCAGCAAGCAGCGCCCGGCTGATTATCCGCGGACCGTGATCAAACGTGGAGCTTCGATCGGCGCTAACGCGACGCTCGCTCCGGGAATCGTCATCGGCGAAATGGCGATGGTCGGCGCGGGCGCGGTGGTGACCCACAACGCCCCGCCGCATTCGAAGCTCGCCGGTAATCCGGCGCGCATTATCGGATATATCGATGCCACGCCCGAAACGCCCGAAGCACATCTCATTGCGGAGGTGCGCGACTCGTCGCCGCTGGGTGAGGCCATGGTATTCCGCATTCCAGGCGCTAAGGATCTGCGCGGCAGCCTGAGCTTCGGCGAAGTCCATCGCCAGGTACCGTTCGAGGTGAAACGTTATTTTCTGGTGTTCGACGTCCCTAGCGAGCACGTGCGCGGGGAACACGCCCATCGCGCGCTGCAGCAGTTCCTGGTGTGCGTCGCAGGACGCTGCAACGTGGTCATCGACGACGGCGTCAGCCGGCATGAGGTGGTCCTCGATTCCCCAAGTAAAGGCGTCTATATTCCCCCCATGGTGTGGGCGACGCAGTATAAGTTTACTCGCGACGCCGTTCTTTTGGTTCTGGCATCGGAATATTATGATGCTTCTGAATACATCCGCGACTACGATGATTTCCTGGCACTTCGCCAAAAGGCGCGTTGACAACCCCGATACACATTGACATACTCACCCGAAGAGGCGTATCGCATGAAATCTGTCCGCAATAATAAAGTTCTTTGTATCCTGTCATTTGCATTCATCCTTACCGTTACAATGTCGGCGGCCATTCCCGATCCTGTCCATTTGGACAGTGGATCGATTTCTGGCATCCCGGCCAACGAGGCAGGGGTCCGGATATTCAAGGGTATCCCCTACGCGGCTGCGCCAGTCGGCGATTTGCGTTGGCGCGCTCCGCAGCCCGCGGCGCATTGGGATGGGGTCCGTAAGGCTGACCAGTTCGGTCCGAACTGCACGGCGGGCGGCGGCGGACGCGGCGGCGGCAAGGGTAAAGGACCGGGCGCTGGTGGCGACAAAGGTCCCGGCCCGGCCAAGGCCCCGGCGGGACCAGCTCCAAGTGAGGATTGCCTCTATGTAAACGTCTGGACCCCGGCCAAAGCCGCGGGAGACCGCCTGCCGGTAATGGTGTGGACCTACGGTGGAGGTTTCACCGGTGGCTCGGGCGCGGAAGGCCGATACGACGGGGAAGCGATGGCCAGGAAGGGCATCGTGGTGGTTACCTATAACTACCGCCTGGGCATGTTCGGCTTCCTCGCGCATCCGGAGCTGACCAAGGAATCCGGCCATAACGCGTCCGGCAACTACGGCATGATGGACATGGCAGCCGTGCTGCGATGGGTGCAAAAAAACATCGCAGCGTTCGGCGGCGATCCCAGAAAGGTCACCATCGACGGTGAGTCGGCCGGAGCGATCCTGGTTTCGGCCATGGTCGGATCGCCCGAGGGCAAGGGGCTTTTCCAGCGCGCCATCGCGCAGAGCGGTGCTTGGATGGGCTTGAGCATCGCTAAGATGAGGACGCTCGAACAAGCGGAAGAGGCGGGGAAGCGTTCGGCTGGCACACATTCGATCGCCGAGCTGCGGGCGATGTCGACGCAGGATCTCGGGCAGAACTTGACCGGGATTCAAGCCGGCCCGATCGTCGACGGCTGGCTGATTCCCGAGGATCAGTCGCTCACCTTCCTCAAGGGCAAGCAGAACGATGTCGACGTGATGGTGGGCTCGAATCAGGATGAGGGGACGTTCTTCGGCGGTCCCCCGGCGACGGCGGAGGCAACCAAGACGCGCGCCCGGCAGACTTATGCCGATCTGGCCGACGATTTCCTGAAGCTGTATCCCGCCGGCACGGATCCCGAAGCCGTCGCCTCAGGCTTGATGCGCAGCCGCGATGAAACCGGCTGGCACCAGCGGACGTGGGCGCAGTTAACCGTCAAACGCGGGAAGAAGGCATACCTGTATTACTTTACGCACGTGCCTCCTGGAAATGGCGCTCGCGGCGCGACCCACACGGCCGAGCTATCTTACATGTTCAACAATCCGCCGGCGAATGACTCATGGATGGTCGCCGATCACAAGCTCGCTGACATGATGTCGTCCTATTGGGTAAACTTCATCGCCACCGGCGATCCCAACGGCAAGGGCCTGCCTGTGTGGCAGGCCTACAGCGCCAAGAACGACGGCCAGGCGATGGTGTTCGGCGACACGGTTCAGTTCGGACCGCAGATTGAAGTACCCCGGCTGGCGTTCTTCGACAAATACTACGCAGTGGTGCTTAAGAAGTAGGGCGAGGCGTGCCTCGCCCTACAATTGCTGAACCGGAGTGGTGGCGCTGATCCGGTCGAGATCGAGCACCAGGTGCCCGGCGGGCGAAACTTCGAACGCGGTTGCGAATCGCGCCGACCATTTGACCTCCTCCCAGCGATAGGAATAACGGGTGTTCACCACTTGGGTGAAGGAGTCGTCGTAACCTCGGACCAAGATTAGTACTTCCGCTTGAAGACGTTCCAGATCGGCGGCGGTCATTCCTGTCAGGGGACTGGTTTCATCGATGGGGTGGACCACGGTCCAGGTGAGCGCTAAGAAGAATATCTTCTTTCGCTCCAGTTTCAACTCGGCGAAATTCCGGCGAAGCTGCCCTGAGGCATCCTGTTGCACCGTCATCAGCATCATATCTGCCTGCACGTCGGTGAGCACGTTGCTGCGACGGTTGGCGATGCGGAATTGCAGGCTATTTCCGTCACCGTAGGGCGCCACGACCATTTGATCGCTGAAAACAAATTGGGCATTGGGACGCGAGAAACGAGCGAATAACAGGCCGGTGGCGAGGGCAAATCCCATCAGCCCGACGGCCGCTTCGGTCGAAGCCACGACGTTGGCCGCCAAGCCCAGGGGATAGAGATCTCCGTAGCCCACCGTGGTGAGCGTGTGGACACTGAAAAAAAAGGCTTTGCCGAAAGCACCCAAGCCCATGTCGATTTCGGCGGCCCGCAGGGCTCGGGGGCCAAGCAATGTGTAGAGCGAGGCGAAGATGATATTCGCCACCAGGTATGCCAGCGCCACCAGGCCCCAAAACCGCGGCCACGACAGATTGACCAGGTGCATGTAGACGCTGCCAATACCGCGTAATCCACGGCGGCGAACGTTGAAGGAGCCGTCTTTGTTGATGGCGCGCAGCAGTGGCCCGGTGTATTGCTGCGTCAATCCAGGATCGAAGGAAGGAGTTGCGGGAGGCATCCTAGCACTATGCCATCCTTTTAGGGAAAAAGAGCTAACGCAGAATGCGGATACGGTTTGCCTCGCTGTCCCCCACATACAAAATGCCGTTGGAGAACAGCACGGAGTGCGGACGGTTCAGCTTGCACTTCAGCGGATCGGACTCCGGCCCGTCGCCGATCTGGCCGGTACCGAGCACCGTGGAGATGATCCCGGTCTTGAGATCGATCTTACGAATCGCATGACTCTCAGTGTCAGCCACGTACAGGCTGTTATCCGGCCCGAGCGCGAGTCCCTTGGGGCCGGCCAGGCGCGCCGCACTGCCGCTAGCAGACCCACCGAACTTTGCTTGAAGGGCCGGACCGCCATCACCTGTGAAGCCCCGTTCGCCGGTACCCGCAAGGCGATGATACGTTTGCGTCTTGGCGTCAATGCGATAAATAGCGTTTCCCTCGCGCAGCGCCAGGTATAGATCACCGTTCGCCGCCCGCACGATGGTGCGCGGCCCGGTCACCGGCGTTCCTTTCACCGGCGTACCTTCCGGAGTCTCTTTCGTTTCGCCCGTTCCCGCGTACGTCTCGATGCTTCCGGTATCCAGGTGCAGCCGGCGAATCCGATGATTTCCGATGTCACAAATCAAAATGGACCCGTCGCGATCGAGGACGATGCTGTGCGGCTGATTGAGCTGGGCCTGAGTTGCCGGTCCTCCGTCTCCTGCGAATCCGCGCATTCCGGTACCCGCCGCGGTGGAAATCAGGCCAGTTTTCATGTCGACCTTCCGGATGACGTGATTGTCGCGTTCGGCAATATACAGGTCGCCCTTGGCATCGAACAACAGCTCATGGGGCATATTGAGTGATGCCTCGACCGCAGGGCCCCCGTCGCCTTTGTAATCCTTCTGCCCGTTCCCCGCGATAGTGGTCACCCGCTTGGTAGCCAGATCGATGCGCCGGATGCGGGAGTTTTCGAGATCGCAGAAGTACAACGCGCCATCCGAGCCAATGGCCAGACCGTAGGGGTTATTGACCTCGGTGTCAGAGAAGCCGGCTTTGCCGGTTCCAATGAGCGTCGTCACGGTGGCAGCGAGTGCGTGGGTCGCGGCGCACGCCAGCAAGGAGAGACACAGCAGGATCTTCATCAGTAATACTCTAGCGCTGCGAAAGATGGGGTGGGAGTTTGTGAGGGCGGGACCGGCACCGGGTGGCTCGGGCGTCCATACCGGGCCTTTGGTGGCTACGTTCTCGCCCTCAAGTTGCAATCATCGGCAAAAACTTGTTGCATCCCTATAGGAGAAGAGTAAGCAGGGTACTAGACCGGCATAGAGCAAATACTAGTTGTTAGCTTATGCCCCTATAAATTCCCCCTGTAATACTTACTTTCTACGTGTGAACCGGTAATCGCCGGACACGTGTTTTACGAAAAGCAGCGCCGCTTCGGCGGGGCCGCCGTTGAATTCGACTCCCAGGCCATACAAACCCGAAAACGATGTTTGGGATTGCGCCACCAGCGGCGTTTTGCCCCTTCCGTCCATGTCGGCGAACAGCGTGTCGCCCGAAAGTGTGATCTCGATGACCCGAGGAACCAGCCTCCAGAGGGGCGGCTGTTCCTCGTAGATGCCCGCATACTTCGTCAATACTTCTGGCGCGACCTTTACGGCGGATCTCTTTTCATCCGACGCCTTGCCGACCCAATGTTGAAGCTCGCTGCCTTTCTCGTTGCAGACCCACTCAATCAGTTCGGTATCGGCTGCCAATTCCGCGCGTACTTTGACGGTCCAGGCTTTGGCATACACGGCTGGGTCTGAAAGCGTCACATCCAGTTCCAGGTTGCCAAAGTCGCGGCGCCGGTACCGTTCCGTCATCCGCAAGGCTTCGGTGTGTGGATGGCCGTCGTGGTCCAGCCACGTGCGGTCGTTGAATCCGAAACTCTCGACAACGAGCGTATCCCCATCCCAGTGGCCGACCGAGTAACCCATCCAGGCCGGATTAGGAGCCGGCTCCAACGCTCTGCCGTCCAGGAAGATCTGGCGATAGGTCAGATCGGGATTGAGGATAAGAATAAGACCCGGAGTCTGGACAATCTTCATCATCTCGGCGCCGGTGCTGTCGGCGTCGGTGCTGTACATAGGGCCCAGCGGCACACATAGGACGTTCATATAGTCCTTGCCGAGAACTTCCTTGCGCTGCTGAACCAGTGCCTCGGCCCATGGCTGAATCTCGCCCGGCTTCAGGTCCGCTGCGATGTTGCGGGAGTACTTGGGTGAGATTTTGTTCCACAGGCCCGATAGATCGGGGTGCCCATCGGACGCGCGCGGCGCGGGTGCCGCGAGATTCGGCTTGCCGTCCGCTGTACGCGGGATGCCCGGCGTCGGGTGATGCAGCCACTGGGCAGGAAGAGATGTGGCGAGCGGCACACTCCACGCGATTGCAAAGATCGTCAGCCTCGTTGCCGTCATGATCGCGACCTCCTTCGGACTGTGACACGCCCTCGTCCTGCTGAATTTTATCGAAAGTTCTGCAGTATCTTAAAGGGGGTGGCGATTCGCTGTAACGCGTTGCCCTTAGGTAAGGAGAACATGGCGATGAAAGTCCTCTCATTACTTGTGACACTCGCTGGCACAATGCTGGTACTCACCGGTATTTCTCGCGCGGCGGATCCGATCCGGGTGATGCTCCTGGATGGCGAGAGTGGCGGTCCTTATCACAAATGGAAGCTGATCACGCCGGTGCTACAGAAGCAGCTCGAGGAGACTGGCCTGTTTCACGTGGACGTCGTTACAGCGCCTCCCGCAGGAGGCGACTACTCGACGTTTAAACCCGATTTCAGCAAATACGCGGTGGTCGTCTGGAACTACGACGCGCCCGATGAGCGCTGGCCGGCCGAGCTGAAGGCGTCCTTCGAGAAATACGTTCGCGGGGGAGGAGGCTTCGTCAGTGTGCATGCCGCCGATAACGCGTTCCCCAATTGGCTCGCGTTCAATGAAATGATCGGTGTGGGCGGCTGGCGTGGTCGAACAGAAAAGAGCGGGCCGTTCTGGTACTACAAAGACAACAAGCTGGTTTCCGATCCAGCTCCGGGAGCCGCCGGGAGCCACGGCCAGCGTACGCCATTCCAAGTCGCGGTTCGCGGAGATCACGCAATCACCAATGGTCTGCCTAAGCTCTGGATGCATCAGGGCGATGAACTCTACGCCAGGCTTCGTGGTCCGGGAAAGAACATGACGGTTCTGGCGACAGCGTATTCCGATCCCGCAAACGCCGGCTCGGGCCACGACGAGCCAATTCTGATGACCGTCAGCTACGGCCAAGGACGCGTGTTTCATACGACGCTCGGTCACGATATCAATGCGCTGAGTTCGCTTGATTTCGTGGTGACGTTTCAGCGCGGTACCGAATGGGCCGCGACCGGCAAGGTGACCCAGAAGGTCCCGGCGAGCTTCCCTACCGCCAACTCTGTGAGCTATCGCACCGATTTCGCGGCGATGGATCCAGGCTACGAGAGAGGTTTGAATCCTCTCGATGCCGCACCGCCGCGGCGATAAAGGGCTAGTCCAGGCTGAAAACGACCAGCGTTCCTCCCAAGTTCGTATAGTCGGCAAGGGATGTGGTTAAACCGACCGCCCCTAATCCTTCGGTCCCCTTGGTAAGTCCTTCCGCCAACCCGATCGCCGCCCATCCGCCCACGCCCGTGAGAACCGCGATGTACTGTTTCCCCTTGTGCATGTATGTCATCGGATTTCCGATGATGCCCGAGGGAGCCTTGAACTGGTACAGGATCTTTCCCGTGGCTTGATCGGCGGCCTTGAACCAGCCGTCCAGCGTTCCATAAAACAAGACGCCGGCATCGGTGGTCAGCGGACCGCTGTAGACTTGGAACATTTCGGGGACGGCCCACTTGGTCTGCCCCGTGACCGAATCAAACGCGATCAGCCGGCCGCGAAT
>Ga0070683_100005824_pt1 | contig 10311 bp, 6 predicted proteins | sample KBSC713LmetaG_FD_64662 | JGI IMG/M metagenome (GOLD analysis project Ga0070683, IMG submission 64662) | Corn rhizosphere microbial communities from Kellogg Biological Station, Michigan, USA - KBS C7.1-3L metaG | ecosystem: Host-associated > Plants > Roots > Rhizosphere ... | reverse complement strand
CGGTCGGTCAGCGCCTTCCAGCCGTCCCAGTCGTTCTCGTCCATCCCGTCCTCGATCGAGACGATCGGGTAGCGGCCGGCGAGATCGGCCCAGTAGTCGGCCAGCTCGGCGGAGCTCAACGACCGCCCCTCGTGCTCGAGCTCGTACGAACCGGACGAAAAGATCTCGCTCGTGGCGGGATCGAGTGCGATGGCCACGTCCTCGCCCGGCTTGTAGCCGGCAGCCGAAATGCCCTCCACCAGGAACTCGAGCGCCTGCTCGTTGGATTCGAGGTCGGGGGCGAAGCCGCCCTCGTCGCCGACGGTGGTGCCGAGGCCGCGGTCGTGGAGGGTCTTCTTGAGCGCGTGGAACACCTCGCAGCCTGCCTGCAGCGCGCGCGAGTAGGTGTCGAAGCCGCACGGCACGACCATGAACTCCTGGAAGTCGACCTTGTTGTCGGCGTGCGCGCCGCCGTTGAGGACGTTCATCATCGGCACGGGGAGCACGCCGGCGGAGTCGCCGCCGAGATGGCGCCACAGCGGCACGCCGTGCTCCTCGGCCGTGGCCTTGGCGGCCGCGAGCGACACGCCGAGGATGGCGTTGGCGCCGAGTCGGCCCTTGTTGTCGGTGCCGTCGAGCTCGATCATCGCCCGGTCGAGGCCAGCTTGGTCGTCGGCGTCGAGTCCGGTCACAGCGGACGTGATCTCGCCTCTCACGTTCTCGACCGCCTTCAGAACGCCCTTGCCGCCGAACGCGTCACCGCCGTCACGGAGCTCCACCGCCTCGAACTCGCCTGTGGACGCCCCCGAAGGGACGATCGCGCGGCCCGAGCCCCGCGACGCCAGCTGCACCTCCACCTCGACGGTGGGGTTGCCGCGGCTGTCGATCACCTGCCGCGCGTGTACCTGCGTGATCTCACTCATCTATCGCCTTCCTGAATCTGTCGGCCGCGGCGCGCAGCGCGAGCTCGGGGTCAACCCCGGCGTCGCGCGCCAGCGCCACGCAGTCAAAGAGAAGATCGCCGATCGCCTCGAAGCTCTCGGCGTCGAGAAGGTCGCGGAGCGTATCTGGCTCGGGATGCTCGTAACCTCGCGATCCCGCTCGGCGCAGCACCTTGCGCGCGTACAGGAGCGACGGCAGGTTCTCCGGGATGTCGTGGAACACCTCGTCGCCGTCGCGACCCGGCTCCGTGCGCTTGATCTCGTCCCAGTTGCGCAGCACGGTGGCGGCGTCCTCGGCCTCGACGTCGCCGAACACGTGCGGGTGGCGCCGGATCAGCTTCTGGCGGCAGTGTTCGGCCACCGCGCCGAGGTCGCCGGCGCCGCGCTCCTCGAGCAGGAGCGACAGGAAGTAGACCTGGAAGAGCACGTCGCCGAGCTCGTCGAGCATCTTCGCGTCGTCGCCGGAATGGGCGGCGTCGGCGAGCTCGTACGCCTCCTCGACCGTGTGCGGCACGATCGAGCGCTCGTCCTGCTCGCGGTCCCAGGGGCAGTCCCGCCGCAGGCGGCGCGTGATCTCGTCAAGAGCGAGCAGGGAGCGGGCGGGCTCCCCGTCCACTACTTACCGGTGGTGCCTGATGGAGCAGGCGTCGGCGTCTGCTGCGGCGTGCCCTGCGGCGCTTGGCCCGACACCGGTGCGGTGGTCGTCTTCTTGGCCTTCGGGGCGTTCTTGCAGCTGTCGATCACAAAGTCCTTGGCGCAGTTCGTCTTGGACTTGTACCTCTTCTGGTAGTCCTTGACGAAGTTGTTGATCGCGTTCTGCTGCTGCTGCGAGCGCAGCAGGTTGACGATCGTGTCGTGCGCCTGCTGCTCGGTCTGCTGCGACGCGCTCGTGACCTTCGTGACCTTGAAGACGTAGTAGCCGAACTGGGTCTTGACGGGCCCCTCGAGCTGGTTCTTCTTGGCCGAGAAGATCGCGCTGTCGAACGACTTCTCCTGCTGGCCCTTGGCCACGCCGGGCAGCTTGCCGCCCTGCGCCTTCGAGGCCTGGTCGATCGAGTACTTCTTGGCCACGTCCTTCCAGGCGGTGCCGCTCTGGATGGCAGCCTTGGCCTCGTTGGCCTTGGCCTGGGTCTTGGTCAGCACGACGAGCAGGTCACGCCGCTCGGGCTGGGCGAAGCGGGCCTTGTTCTTGTTGTAGTAGCTGGTCACCGCCGCGTCCGAGACCTTGTCCTTGCCCTGGACGATCTTCTGGCGGACCTGCTGCGTGAGCACGTCGACCTTCACGCGGAAGAGCAGGTCGTTCATCGTCATGCCCGAGGTCTTGAGGAACTTGTTGAAGTCCGCGCGCTTGGGGAACGACTGCTTGATCTGGTCGTTCAGCTGCTGCTGGACCTGAGCGGGCTTGGCGGTGAGCTTGCGCGCATCGGCCTCCTTGAGAAGCCACTGCGACTGGATCAGGAACTGCATCACCTGCGTCTTCAGCCCGTTGTACTGCTGCGCGCACTGCGCCTTGAGCGCGGCGGCCGTGGGCGCCTTCTGGCCCTTCGGCACCGGCTGCTTCTGGAGCGTCGCGACGCAGTTGGTGTAGTTGGGCGGATCGGGGACCGCCGGCGCGGCGGTGCTGCCCGGCGCCGCCGACTGTTTGGCGGCCACGCTGAGCCAGTGGTTGAAGTCGGTCTTCTTGATCGGCGTGCCGTCGACCGTGGCGACCGAGTCGGAGGGCACGCCGCTTCCGCAGCCCGTCACGAGAACGGCGACGGCAAGGGTCAGCAGGGCAAAGACGGTGAGCAGCTTCTTTGTCATTGAAAAGAGGGGTGTCGGTGAACGAACGGATTGCGCGCGGGGATGCGAAAGCCTCCCAGGCCTGGCGCGCAGGGAATCGATACTAGCGGGTGTTCTCCTCGGTGGCGACGCTGAGGATCGCTTCCGCGGCGGCCACGACCGCCGGGAAGCGCGCCGCGGGATCGTCGGGCACGCGTACCTTGACCGTGCTGCGGCCGGACTCGTAGATGGCCCCGGGAAGCGCGGCGCGGAGCGCTTTGTTGCCGTTCGCGTTGAGCTCGATCGGGGACACCGTGAGCTGCCCGCCGCGGAAACCAACGTCCTTCGCGCCCGCCCGGCCGAGCTTGATGCGCGCGTCCTGCAGGCGTATGAGGTTGTCGAGCGGCGCGGGCACCGGCCCGAAGCGATCCTCGAGCTCGTCGCGCAAGACGATCAGGTCGGCGATCTCCTTGGCGCCCGCCACGCGGCGGTGGATCTCGATCTTGGCCGCCTCGTACGGCACGTAGTCGCCGGGCACGTAGGCGTCAACCGGGATGTCCATCCGCACGGGTTCGGGCGCCTCGTCGGCGCTCGAGCCGGCCAGCGCCGCCACGGCCTCGTCGAGCATCGCCACATACAGCTCGAAGCCCACGGCCGCCACGTGACCCGACTGCTCCTCGCCGAGCAGGTTGCCCGCGCCGCGGATCTCGAGGTCGCGCATCGCGATCTTAAAGCCGGAGCCGAGCTCCGTGTAGTCGGACAGGGTCGAGAGCCGCTTCTGCGCCTCCTCCGTCAGAGCCGCGTGCGAGGGGTAGAAGAGGTACGCGTACGCGCGCTCGCGAGAGCGGCCCACACGCCCGCGGATCTGGTAGAGCTGGGCGAGCCCGAGCGTGTCCGAACGCTCGACGATCAGCGTGTTGGCGGTGGGGATGTCGAGCCCCGCCTCGACGATCGTCGTGCACACCAGCACGTCCGCGCCGCCGCGCAGGAACTCGAGCATCACCTGCTCGAGCTGCTTCTCGTCCATCTGGCCGTGCGCGACAGCCACGCGTGCCTTCGGGCAGATCGCGCGGATGCGCTCGGCGGTCTCATCGATCGTGTCAACTCGGTTGTGCAGGAAGAACGCCTGGCCACCTCGCGCGAGCTCCCTTTCGATCGCCTGCTTGACCAGCTCCTCGTCGTACTCACCCACGTAGGTGCGGACGGGGCGACGGCCTTCCGGCGGCGTCTCTATCACCGAGATGTCGCGCAGTCCCGCGAGCGACATCTGGAGCGTCCGCGGGATCGGCGTGGCCGACAGCGACAGCACGTCGACGCGCAGCTTCAGTTGTCTCAGTAGCTCCTTCTGCTTGACGCCGAAGCGCTGCTCCTCGTCCACGATCAGCAGGCCGAGCTCCTTGGGCCGGACGTCGCGCGAGAGCACGCGGTGGGTGCCGATCAGGACGTCCACCTTGCCCTCGCCGAAGCGCTGGAGCGCCTCCTTCACCTCCTTGGCGGAGCGGAAGCGCGAGGCCATCTCGATCGTGAACGGGTAGTCCCGCAGGCGCTCGGTGAAGGTGCCGAAGTGCTGCTGGGCGAGCACGGTGGTGGGCACGAGGAAGAGCACCTGCTTGCCGTCGGCCGCGGCCTTGAACGCCGCGCGGAGCGCGACCTCCGTCTTGCCGTAGCCGACGTCGCCGCAGATCAGGCGGTCCATCGGGCGCGCCTCCTCCATGTCGGCCTTGACGGCCTCGATGGCGTCGAGCTGGTCGGGTGTCTCCTGGAAGGGGAACTTGCCCTCGAACTCGATCTGCCACTCGCCGTCCTGCGGGAACGCGAGGCCGGCGCGGCGCTTGCGCTCGGCGTAGAGGTTGATGAGCTCGCCCGCGAGCGCCTGCGCGGCCCGGCGGGCGCGCAGCTTCATCTTCTCCCACTGGCTGCCGCCGAGCTTGGAGAGCGGCGGGTTGCCCGCGTCCGCGCCCACGTAGCGGCTGAGCTTGTCTAGCTGGTCGCTCGGCACGAACACGCGGTCGCCGTCCTTGTACTCGAGCTCGAGGTAGTCGCGGGTCACGCCGCCGACGGTCTTCGTCTCGAAGCCGGTGAAGCGGGCGATGCCGTGGTCCTCGTGCACGACGGCGTCGCCGGAGCGGAGGCTTGTGAACGAGGCGATAGTGCCCGGGCGCGGCCCCTCGGGCCGCTGCCGGCGCCTGAGCAGGCGGTGCTCGGGCAGGATCGCCAGCTTGAGCTGCGGCGCCAGGAAGCCCTCGCGCAGGCTCGCGGCGGCGAACACCACGCCCGGGTCGTGCGGCACCTGCCCGTCGAGGAACTGCGCGCGGACGCGCGCGAGGTTGTACTGGGCGCGCTCGCCCTCACCGCGCCTGGCCCAGGCCACGACGGTGCGGTAGCCGGAGCGCACGAGCTTCTCGAGCTCGGGCTCCGCCTCGCGCAGCGACTTGGCCGCCGTGTCGGCGCCCTGCGCCCTGAACTCGTGCGGCTGGTCGCCGCTGATGCTCGAGAGCTTGATCTCGGTGCGGGACTCGAGCTCCTGCCCCAGCTGATCCGGCCCGACGTAGAGGTGGTGAGCGTCGCGGTCGTGGAAGCTGTTGGTCACGTCGTGCCAGAGGTCGGCGAGCGCGGGCTCGATCTCCTCCTCCGACGCGGACACCACCAGCGCGGTGTCGGGGATCAGCGAGAGGAACGTGCAGAAGCGGTCCACCGGCAGGAGCTCCGCCACGTCCGGGCGATCCTCCTCGGTGGCGGCCATCTCGGCCAGCTCGCGGTGCTCGGGGGCGAGCTCGGCGGCGGGCGCGATCTCCACGCTGTCGGCCTCCTCGAGCGAGCGCTGCGTGAAGGTCGAGAAATAGGTGAGCCGCTCGACCTCGACGTCGAACAGCTCGCAGCGCACCGCTCGCTCCTCGGTGGCGGGGTAGACGTCGAGGATGTCGCCCCGGATGGCGAACTGGCCGCGGTCATCGACCTGATCGACGCGCTCGTAGCCGCAGGCCACGAGCTGGTCGGCGGACTCCTCGAGATCGATCAGGCCGCCCCTCTCGATCGTGAAGCCGTGGGGCCGGAGCTCCGGGTCCGGGACCTTCTCGGCGAGCGCCGCCGCGCTGGCCACGACCACGGCGCCGTCGCCCTCGATGAGAGCGTCGAGCGCCGCGATGCGCAGGCCCACGAGGTGCGGCGGCGGCGCCAGATGCGACTCGTACTGCACGCCGCGAGCGGGGTAGAAGCGCACGGGCCGCGGGCTGAGGAACGTCTTGAGGTCGGCGGCCAGGTCGCGCGCCGAGCGATCGTCCCCTGCCACCACGAGGGCGGGGCGGGACGGCTCGGAGTCCACGAGCGCCGACAGCAGGTACGGGCGCAGGCTCGCGGACACGAACGCCCGCTGCGGATCGGTGCGCGCCGACTCGACGAGCCGGTTGACGGCGTCGTCTTCGTGGGCGTATGTGAGCAGCTGGCGTAGCGACATCGGGCAGCGGAAACGGCCGCCCGGAACGCCGCGCGGCTGTTACAGATCGATTCTAGAAACCGCCTCCGCCAGGGCTTCCTGGTCGACGTCGGCGGCGCTCACATTCTCCTCGAGATGCTCGACCGAGGACGTGCCCGGAATCGGCAGCATCGCCTCGGAGCGGTGCAGCAGCCAGGCGAGCGCGATCTCGTTCGGCACCTCGGACTTGCCCGCGTCGAGCGGCGCCCAGGGGATGAAACCGATGCCGTCCTGCTCGCACTGCTCCAGCACGTCGTCGGAGCGGCGGTCGGCGAGGTTGTAGCGATTCTGCACCGACACCACCTGGATGATGTCCTTGGCGGTCGCCAGCTGCTCGACGTTGACGTTCGACACGCCCGCGAGGCGGATCTTGCCCTCGTTCTGAAGCTCCTTGATCGCGCCGATCGACTCCTCGTACGGCACCTTCGAGTCCACGGTGTGGAGCTGGTAGACGTCGATCCGCTCCACCTTCAGGCGGCGCAGGCTTGACTCGCAGGCCTCCTTCAGGTGCTCGGGGCGGCAGTCGGGCCTCCACTTGCTTGGACCGTCGCGGAGCAAGCCGCCCTTGGTCGCGATCACCAGGTCGTCGGGGTACGGGTGGAGCGTCTCGGCGATCAGGTTCTCGCTCACCTCGGGACCGTAGGAGTCCGCGGTGTCGATCAGGTTGATGCCGAGCTCCAGCGCGCGGTGAAGGACGCGCTTGCATTCCTCGCGGTCGGCGGGCTCACCCCAGATGCCGTCCCCGGTGATGCGCATGGCGCCGAAGCCGAGCCGGTTGACCTCTAGTTCTCCGCCGAGCTTGAACGTGCCCGCGTGTGTGGCTGAAGTGGTCATCTCGTGATTGTGAACGAGTCGATCACCTGCCCCGCGCGGCACTTCATCTCGTCGTGCGAGCTGGATGGCCCGCACACGTCCTGTACCTGCAGCTGGCGTGCGGTCACCGTCACTCGAAGGTGCTCCAGGTGCATCGCACGGAAGACCGTGCGAGGGTCGGGCCCGGACGACCAGGGCTCGAGGTCGGCTCCCCCTCCGCCCACGGTCACGTGGACCACGTGGTGGATCGGCTGGAAGCGCTCGTAGTCGTGCGAGTGGCCGTTCACGTTCAGCACATACTTCGAGTAGCGGTCTCCCAGCGAGTTCAGGATGGAGGCCAGTGTGGAATCGCCCGGGTGGTAACCCGTCGAGTACGCCGGGCGGTGGCCGAACGTGACGATGAAGTTGATGCGTGGGTCGGCCTGTGCCGCCGCCATGATGCGGTTAGCTCCGGTGCGCCAGTCCTGCCACGTCCGGTCCGAGTAGGGCTCGGGATACGAGACGAAGCGGACGCCGCCGGCATCGAACCAGCCCCAATCCTCGCCGCAGCAGTTCTTCCCCGGAGCACCGGGTGAGCCGTGCGGGTGCGGAATCGCGAAGCGGCCCTTGTAGTTACGGAGGTCGTCCGAGGACTCGTCCCATTCGTGGTTGCCCCAGGCGGGCATGTAGGCCGCCGTCTGACTCCAGGTCATCACGTCGTTGAAGTGGCGGTCCACGGCAGACTGCCCGTCGTCGTTCCCGTACGTCAGGTCGCCTGGCGCGAGTACGAACGCGGGGTGGTCCGCGGCGATCTGACGTTGCGTGGGCAGGACCGCGTCGAAGCTCCCGGAGTCGCCGATGTCGGCCTCGGCGTCGAACGTGAACGGCGCGGCGGGCGCAGTCCTGAAGGTGTGGTCGCGGCCGCCGCCGATCGAGTAGTGGTAGGTGGCCGCGGGCCGCAGCCGGCCCAGCCTGGCCTCCCTGAACGGACCGCGGGAGGAGAACGGCAACGGCCGCGGGGCATGCGCGCGCGCCGTGGCGCCGTACGCGCGGCTGCGCCCGTAGCGGATCGTGCTGCCGCCGCCCACCCAGTCGAACGCGACGGAGCGCGGACCGGTGAACGTGTAGTGCACCTCGCGCGCGCGCCCTGCGGCCGGGACGGCGCCGCTCGGCGCGGACGGCCGCACCGGCCGCGCACGGTTGAAGCGGGTGAGCGCCGCAAGTAGAGCCGGGCGATCACTCAGGTTGCTCCCCGCCCACTTCCACGCGAAGGTCATGTATCCCGCCGCCTTGGAGGACGCCCACTGCGAGAGCATGTGCGACTCCTCGCCCGCTGTCGGCCAGCGCCACGGAGGATCCGCGAACGCCTGGACCACTCCCCAGTAGCGCAGCCCCGCCCGGTTCGCGGCCCTGATGACGGTGCTTATCCAGGAGTACTTGCACGGCCGGCCCTGGTAGCACGGATAGGGATCGAGGCCGACGTAGTCGGTCACTCCGGCCCACTGCGGGATCTGGTCGAGGCTGGCCTGGCCCGAGTTGGCGTCCATCACCATGACCGTGAGCTTGCCGGGGTCGAGCGAGTGGATCATGTGCGAGCGGGCCCGGTGCTGAGCGGGCGCATCCGGGCACGCCTTCGGGTCCGGCTCGTCTGAGATCACGTAGCCGGCCACCTTGGGATCGCCGCGCCCCACCTCGCTCCTCACCTGCGAGTCCGACAGCTCCCAGTTGCAGGTGGAGTTGTCGTAGTCCCCGACCCAGATCAGACCTCGCGCGCCCCTGGGCAGGTGGTCGGCCGCCCAGCGGGAGCCGACGTCGAGCAGGTTCCAGCCGTGCCGCGCCACCACTTTCGGGGCGGAGCTCGAGTCGTACATGTAGCGGTAGCGGAACGTTCTCTGGTCCGTCCGAGGATGGGCTCGCCCGGAGCCGGAGGAGCCCACGAGCATGGCGATGAGAACCCCTACCGCGAGCGCCGGCACGAGGCAGATGACGGCTACTCGACTGGAGCGAGGCATCAGCGCCGCTCGAGGGTTACCCGCGCTTCCTCGCCACGAGCAGGAGTCGCGGCGCAAGCGACTTGGCGTGAAGCAGGCTGCACGCACCCTCGTATGCGGAGACGAGCACGAACAGCGGGAAGAAGAACTCGAAGTACTGGGCGCCGAAATAGCTCGGGCGCAGCTCCAGCACCTCGTGGCCACTGCGCTCGAACGCCCGCTTCATCTCGCGGTAGGTGCAGCGGTTGTACATCGCGGGAAACCCTCCGATCCCAACGCATGCGGGCCGCAGCGAGAAGAGGATCGACTTCGCCACCCGGTTCGGCAGGATCCGGTTGAGCACCGCGAAGGCTCCGCGCCGTCCCGGGAAGAGGTGGATCGAGTAGCCGCCGGGCTTCAAGACCCGCGCGGAGTCCGCGGCCAGCGCCTCGACATCCGAGAGATGCTCGAGCACCGAGCGCGAGCTCACCACGTCCACCTCGCGGTCACCGAACGGGAGCCCATCGCGCACGACGTCGGCCACACGCGTCTCGTCGGCGTCGGCATTGCCGAGCATGGCCTCGGCGGAGACGTCGACCGCAACGATCTTGACGTCCGTCGCCGGCGGCCGCTGGCGCGCGTAGGAGCAGCGCTTGCCTCCGCCGACGTCCACGAACACGCCGCCTTCTTTCATCCGCTCGGCCACGGTTGCGTTGTACAGGTCGCCGATGCTCCAGCGCGCTTGCGGGAGCACCCTCGCGAAGCGCTGTGAGGCCGAGCGGTTCAGCTCGAGGAAGGTACGGACCCTGCGCAGCCGCGCGGGTGCGGCGGCCGGGCGTTCCGTCTCAACCATCGTGGCCATAGCGGAATTCCCCCTGTCTGAGGTGTTTGAAATCGAGCCCTGTGAGACCGGTGAATACGTAGAGCGCGGTGAGCCAGAGAATGCGAATGTCCTCGGTGAGAGTCGGCCTCTCGATGTACGACAGATCCACCGCCACGCGCTCGTGCAGCAGGTGGCTCCTGTAATAGCTGTCGGGATCCGGCTGCCCGGCCAGGATCGCCGGCTCGTCCCTCGAGTACGCCAGCGTGGACGGCCCGGCCATACCGGGCCGCACCGAGAAGATCCGGCGCTCCGCTGGGCTGAGCAGGCTCGCGTACTCCGGCGTCTCGGGCCTGGGACCCACGAGGCTCATGTCGCCCTTGAGCACGTTGATGAGCTGGGGCGCCTCGTCGACGAACGAGCGGCGCAGCAGCGCTCCCACTCTGGTCACACGCGGGTCGCTGTGCGCGCTCACGTTGGGGCCGGGTCGGTGGCGGCCCGCGACCATCGTGCGGAACTTGATCATGCGGAAAAGCCCGCCCCCGCGGCCGACGCGCTCCTGCTTGAAGAACACGG
>Ga0070683_100005823_pt1 | contig 10314 bp, 6 predicted proteins | sample KBSC713LmetaG_FD_64662 | JGI IMG/M metagenome (GOLD analysis project Ga0070683, IMG submission 64662) | Corn rhizosphere microbial communities from Kellogg Biological Station, Michigan, USA - KBS C7.1-3L metaG | ecosystem: Host-associated > Plants > Roots > Rhizosphere ... | reverse complement strand
CAGCTTTCCTGACGTCGCGACGGGGAACCTTCCGGCGCCATTAAAAGGCTCTTTGATTCGATGTGAGCCCAAAGCCCATTCGGCCTTCTGAACGTATCGTCGGCAATCCGGAAGCAACGTCCGAACGAGCTTACAAAAGCAACTGCAGATCTCTCCACTTCGCTGCGCTCCGGTCGAGATGACACCTGTTGGGGTGATTTCCTTTCGGAGACCGGCGGTACGTTGATTCGGGCACAGCGGGCAGGGGACTACTACTACTCGATCCGCAGGGCCCTTGCCGGATCGATCGAGGCCGCGCGGCGGGCTGGGATCATTCCGGCGACGCTTGCCGCGGCTATCAGCACCACGATGGCGGCGGCGAGGATCGAGCTGTCCATGCGCGTGATGTCGTAAAGCTGCGACTTGACGAAGCGCACGCATACGATGGCGACGGGAATGCCGATGGCCAGGCCGATCGCGGTCTGGATCATGGCTCCGCGCATGACCATGCCGATCACGGATTTGCGAGCCGCGCCCAGCGCCATGCGAATGCCGATCTCCGAGGTGCGCCGCGCTACCGTGTATGCCGTCACGCCGTAGAGCCCGATCGCCGCCAGCAACAGCGCCAGCGCGCCGAACAGCATGGTCAACCGCGAGATCATGCGGTCGTTGTTGAACCTGTCGGCAATCTGCTGGGCGAAGGGCTGGAACTTCACCACGGTCAGATTGGGATTGATGGAGGACAGGGTTTGCGCGGTCAGCTTCTCCAGATCGTTCATGGGCCGGTCTGTTTCGAGCACAATGGCGCCGGCGTAGAGGCTCATATCGGTGTCAATCGGATCCTCCTGGGCCTGGCTGGGGGGGCGCTGGCCAATGGGCTCAAAGTACATGCTGTGGTCTTTCCATTGCACGGCGGTATAGGTGGTATCTTCGACCACGCCTACGATCTCCAGGTCGCCGGACGATTTCGGGCCGGGCGACCCGAAGCGCTGCCCGATGGGATTGGTGCCCGGCTTGAAGAACTGCTTCACGAAGGTCTGATTGACGAGCGCCACGGCAGGAGCTTTCGATGTGTCCTGCGGGGTGATGCCGCGGCCCATTACCACGCGAGTGCCCACCGCATCGAAATATTCCGCATTGGCCTTGATATACGACGCGCCCTTTTTGGACTCGGGGTGGCCCTGGATCTCCAGGCCGCGTCCCCAGTTGTTGTCTTCCATGGGCGTGTAGTTGGAGATGCCCACCTTGACCACGCCGGGGAGGGCGTGGAAGCGATCTTCGAAGGTGCGATAGAGCGCCTCAAGCTGGCTGCCCTTGTAACCGGCAGCGGCCGGATTGATGTGCACGATGTAGCGGTTGCGCGCGTCGAGGTGCAGGTCAGCGGATTGCAGCTTGCTCAGGCTGCGGGCAAACAATCCGGCGCATACCAGCAGCACCAGCGACAGGGCGGCCTGCAGCACCACCAGCGAGCGCTGCAGCATGGAGGCTCCGGATGCGGTGGTGCGCACGCCGGTGCGAAGAGCGTCGGCCGGCTGCGCATGCGAGGCGACCCATGCGGGAGCTACTCCAAATACGGCGCCGGTAAGCAGCGACAGGGCGCAGGCAAAGCCGATGATGGGCAGGGAAGGGGTGGCATCGATGGGGAGGTTGTGCGCGTCAGGAAAGGCGAGCGCGAGCAGCATCTGCGCGCCCGCATAGGCCACGATCAGCCCCGCGATGCCGCCGAGCCCGGCGAGCACAATGCTTTCCGTGAGCAGTTGCCGGATGATACGCGACCTGCGGGCGCCGAGGGCGCTGCGGATGGACATCTCCGCGCGGCGGCTCATGCTGCGGACGAGCAGCAGGTTGGCGATGTTGGCACAGGCGACGAGGAGCACCATTGCGGCAATCCACGTTAGCAATTGCAATGAGGATTTTGCGTTGTCCTGCAGGTTCTGGATTCCGCCGCCGGCCGGTGTGAGCTTCACGTGCACCTTGGGTAGGAGCAACTTGACCTTGTCGTCCTGATAGGTTTTGGTGGACGCCAATTCGTTGCGCAACAAGCCGCTGACCTTCTGCTGTAACGGGGCCAGCTCCGTACCGGGCTTCACGCGCCCCAGAATGTAGAGAAAGTCGACATCGGGGTCGTGCAGGTAGGGCACGTTGCCAATGGGCGCCATGGATTCAAGCGGCAGGTAGTATTCGGGCGGCGTGGGGGCGAGGCGGTCGCCAAAGAACCCCTCGGGCGCGATGCCGACGAGTGTGACGGGCTGCGTGTTCACAAAAAACGTGCTGCCGACAATCTTCGGATCGCCGGAGTAGTCATGCTGCCATGCTGCATAGCTCATGACAACGGTGCCGGGGGCGCCCTTCCGGTCATCGCTGTCAGTGAACAGACGACCGGCGGCGGGCTGTAGCCCGAAGGTCTTGAAGTAGTTTCCTGAGACGAATTCGGCGGTCACCGAACGCGCCACGACGCCGCGGCCCTCGGGCCGGACGGTGAGGGGAGTGTATGCGAAGCCCGACTGCATGGCTGCCAGTTCTTCGAATTCAGGCAGTTGCTGCTTGAGGTGCAGGTAGGTGTCCATAGCGAACAGCGAGTATTCGCCGTTATCGGGTGCTCCGCCGTTGACGCAGCAGTCATCCGAATTGCCCAGCCGGACCAGCGACTTTGGATCGACAACCGGCAGCTTGCCCAGCATGATCGAGTGGACGAGGGTGAAGATGGCAGCGTTGGCGCCGATGCCGAGAGCCAGCGTGAGCAGCACCGTGATGGTGAAGCCCGGAGTCTTGATCAGTTGGCGGATGGCATACCGGATGTCTTGCAGGACTGCCTTCATTTCTTCCTCCGGGCACAGCTTCTCGACGGGGATGGAAGCACTTCTGGCCCCAATGGTCCGGAATGATGGAAGAGGCTTTGTTTCAATGAAATAGAGGGGTATTCGCGGAGTGCGAGCGGAGCAGTTCGCGTCCGAATCTGCGAATCGGTGTCCGAAAGCGGACGCACGCGGCGCCTGGAACTACTTCTCAACCCTGGCGGCCGGATTGACCTCATCCTTCATCTTCTTTGCTACGCTCATTGCCGCATTTGCATTGGCGCGATCCCCAATCTTCAGATAGAGACGTCCCAGCCGATAGTGATAGCTGCCGTCTATATCCAGCGAGAGAGCCTGCTTGAGCTCGGCGATGGCCTTTGCGGTCTGTCCGCTGTCGTCGTAGATCAAGCTCAGGTCGTCATGCACGTACGGCAGAACATCGGGCGGAGCTTGCTGGGCTCTCAGCAGAAACGGAAGCGCCTGGGCATTCTGCGACCGATTCAGCAGCACCTCGCCAAGGATGAAATTTGCCTCGGGTTGATCGGGGCTGGCCTTCAGAACCCACTGAGCCTGCTGCTCGGCTTCATCGAGCTTGTGCTGTGAGTTGAGGATGCGCGCCAGGTGGAGGCGTGCGCCAAGGAAATCGGGCTGCAGTTCAATGGCCCGGCGGTACTCCTCTACAGCTTCGTCGAGGTCGCCTCTCTCGTGAAGCATGTCTCCCATCAAGGTGTGCAGCGAAGGAGAGTTGGGATTGATGGCGCTGGCCTTTTCGATGGCGGCGTTTGCCAGGCGATCTTCCGTCTGAATCTGCCAGTAGAGCGCCTCCGGATTTGCGGGGGAAAGCCGCAGCATGCGCGTGGTGGCGGTCATCACGCGGTCGTCGTGCCCCGAGTAGTAGGAGCACATGGCCAGAGTGTGCAGCTGGGGGAAGGGAAGCGAGGCGACATGCGCCGCGAGCGACGAACTGCAGGCGCTGTACCGTCCGCGCCTCATTTCGGCTGCGGCGTCGCTCCTGTGCTCCGATTCGTTTTGCGGGTGCTCCTCATTGAGAACGGCGCGTGCCTGTTCTTCCAGGCCGGCTGCCGCGAGGCTGCTCCAGAACAGCTCCCGGTTCGCTCTCACAGCGACGGCGTCAGTCGCCGCGGCTTCGCGCAAGCGCGTCATCGCCTGATCCGCATTCGAGCGCCTGGCCGCTACGGCCGCTTTGCCGAGTTGCGCCGTAAGACAGCCCTCGCTCTTCGCGTCGTCCCACTCCTGTTGGAACTGCTTTTCCGCTTCATCCAGTTTGCCTTGCTGCAAATCAGCAAACCCGAGCATCGAGTGGACGCAGGGAACGTTTGGCGCTGTATCCGCCACCCTGTCGAGGATCTGGGCGGCCCTTTCGCCCTTACCCTGCCGGATGTCGGACTCGGCAATGAGCACCAGCCTGAACGGTGAGGAGGACTTGCGCAACTCGGCCTCGGCATCGCGTTCCAGGCTCAGCCAGGCGGCCCCGAGTCCGTACCATGCTTCCGGATCCTGGGCGTTGAGAGCCGTCGCGCGCTCGAACTGTTCCCGGGCGTCGCTGTACCGCCGCTCCTGGAGCTCGGCATTGGCGAGCGCGAGCCTCACGTCGGAATTTTCGGGCTGCTCCTCGGCCGCGCGTTTGAGATAGGGGATGGCATGATCGGGGTGATTGAGCTTGAGGGAGTCAGTGCCGGCCAGAAAGTTCGGACCGAACTGGTTGGGAAGCTTCACGGTGGCATGATCGAAGCACTTGACGGCTTCCTGAAGATTGCCTGCCAGGTGCAGGCTCAGGCAGAGGTTCATCTCGGCTTCAGTGAGGCCGGGATCGAGCGCCAGGATTTTTCGATACAACGCGGCGGCGCCGGTGAAGTCTTTCGCCCGCTGCGCCTCGGATGCCTGCTGCCATAGCTGCTGGATCTGGGGCGTGGGCGCCTGCGCGGGGCAGGTCAGGGCGGAAAACAGCTCGCACACAAGCGCCAGGACGGCGAGCAGCAGACGCGCCGGAATAGGAGCCCGGGCCGGCATTGTTCCCATCTTGCCCTCGGAATTGATTCGCATACATATCGCCGGCCGACAGCGCGGCTGGCAGCGGCATTACAACTCTAGCCGAGATCGCAGGAGAAGGACCTGTCAGCTTGAGTTCCCCTCAATCTAACAGACGTTCAGCGACGAAGACTACCCGGCATCGCCCTGCAGCGACTGCCAGACGGCGTGCTTGAAAATGCCGGTCACTCGACGCGATAGAGTGCGCTGCCGTGCGGCGGAAGTTCGACATGCAGCACCTTTGCCACGGGGTTACGCTTCGCGTTCCAGACATCGAAGGATGCGTGGGGTTTGTCCTCGAGATGAAAGTTTAACCATGGCACGTCGAGTGTCGTGGGTTCATCGCCGAGGTTGAAGATGGCGGCATAGGTCTTGCTGCCGACGCGAGCATACCAGGCGCGCCATGAGAGAGGTTCGCCATCATTCTTCGGCATCAGTGCCGGGCCGGTGACGATCGCGTGACGATCGATGTCTGTCACTTCCTTGTTGGTCATCAACGATCGGGTGAAGTCATCGAGCTTGGTCAGGTTTCCGCCGAAGATCAGGGGGCTGCGGCTGATGGCCCACAGGGTGAATTCAAACCGCTGCTCGTCTTGCGTGTAGTGCGACTGGCGCGGATCGCCCCAGCCGGGATGCGGCGTCAGCGAGCCCTCGGGCAGCATGTCGGGGTCGGGATAGAAACCGGCCTTGTTGTACTTGTTCCACTCCGCGATGCGATCCGGCTCGTCCTTGAGGCCGAAGGGAAACTCGCTGGCCCCGGGCTTGTGATCCTCGTGCCAGACGTCCCAGTGATCGTCGGTGATGCGGCTCATCTGCGCGTACTTCGCAACTTCGTCTGCGTGCGAAAGGCCGGTGGGGCCTGGCGACAGGCTGAGCACCATGGGGCGGCCCGACTTGCGGATCGCCTCGGCGACCTGGCGGATCTCGGTGGGGCGATAGGGATGATCGCTGATGCAGTCCACCTTGATGTAGTCCACGCCCCAGGCGGCATAGCGCTTCAGCATGGAGTCGTAGTAGGCCTGTCCCGCGGCGTTGTCGGCGACGCCGTAGTTGGCGTCGTTCCAGGGGCATGTCGCTTCGCGGTCGGCGGCATCGGCGGCGTGGAATGCCGATCCTGCGATGGGGAGATTCTGGTCAACGACTTCTTTCGGAATGCCACGCACGATGTGGATTCCGAACTTGAGGCCGAGGGAGTGCACCCATTCGGCCAGCGGCTTGAAGCCGGCGTTGCTCGCGGCCGAAGGGAAGCGGTCGACGACGGGCAGAAGCAAACCATTCGGGTCGTAGAGATACTTCTGTGCGGCGGTCGTTGGGGCGAAGGGGTCGCGCATGTACCAGCCCTCGTCGATGACGGCGTATTGCCAGCCGTATTGCTTCATGCCGGCGAGGACCTTCACGTTATCGCGGAATTGCGCCTCGTCGATGGTGAGGCCGTAGGCGTCCCACGAGTTCCAACCCATGGGCGGCGCCTGCGGTGCAGCCATTTGGGGCTTCGCCGCCGAGGAAAGGAGGGGGAACCAGGAGATCAGCAGGAAAGAGAAGATTCGGATCGAACGTGCGCGGGACATGGGAAAACGTATACCACATCGCGTGGGAGAAGTATGTGGAGATGGCTGGAAACGGTCTGCCGTCCCGGTCGGAATCAATCTCAGGAAAGAGAATGGCTGTGCGAACGCCTGGATGGCTGTATGCGGCCTCGAGTCCCCACGGGACACGGGCGAGGAAGGAACGGAAAAGATGTTGGCGAAGAACTCCGGCGTAGCTAAGCTTTGGGAGTGGATCTCTGCCGTAAGCCGCGGTCGCTGAACAAACTGACCGCTCGGCAGATCATGCATTCCCATGGGTAGTAGCCGAACCGCGAGGCAATGAGCCGCTGCCAGACACCTTTGCGATGGACCCGACGCAGACTGATTGCGTGGCACCGGGGGCAGGCCAGCTTGGACGAGGTTTTATGCGAAGACGATGTGTATTTCTTCGCCTGCGTACCGGGGCCCGTCGTCAAGACCGTAGACCTGACGGATGCTTCTGACGGAAGGGTCATGCCAGCAACCTCTAGATAGGGAAATGCCCCTGGGGAGAAATTAGATTGTATACCCCGAAGGAAATGTTTCAAACAAATAATTACATCTCATCCAGGGTATTTTCTTCATTTGGAACGGCGAGGTGCTCGCTTGACTGTAACCCTTTGAATCAAAATTTGTTCATGTCTGCGAGACCAAGCAAGCCAACCCTTTCCGGGCCAGGTCTGCCAGTGCCCGGGCCAGGGTAGGCGAGGCATTCAGAGATTGGGGTCGCTCGAGGCGGATGCCCTTTTGACGCGCATAGTCGCGGAAAGCGATGTCGATGTCATAGAGGATTTCCACGTGATCGCAGACAAAGCCGATGGGCTGGAGAACGAGGGCTTTTGCGCCTTCGGCTGCGAGGCGGTCGATGGTCTCCTCGACGGTGGGACCGATCCAGGGGCCTCCGCTGGCGCCCTGACTCTGGAAGGCGAAATGCCAGGCCGGTATTTCCGGCACTTGAGCGGCGACGAGCTCGGCTGTGTGCCGCGCTTCGTCGGCGTAGGGATCTGCGCCCTCACCTGGCCATAGCCTTGGCCCGCCTTCGCCGGGGGCGGGCGCCTGCACCGTGCGTTCGGGCACGCTGTGCGCGGTGAAGAGGACCGGGACGGGTTGGCCGGTTTCTGAGGAAAGGGCGGCGAGTGCGGGGCGGAGCCGCTCGGCGAACGCCTCAATCAGCAGCGGATGGCGCGGCCAGGAGTCGGTGAAGTCGATGCGAAGCGATCCCGCCTCGGCCTGGACTGCGCGGCGGTAGAGTCCCACGCTGGTGCGCGAATTTTGCGGCGCGAGGCAGATGACCGCAGCCTCTTCGATGCCGTCGGCGCGCATTTGCTTCACCACGTCGGGGATGTACGGCCGCCAGTTGCGCATTCCCACATAGACCGGAACCGGCGTGCCCGATGCCGCGAGTTCGGCCGCGGTGAGGCGGGCCTGCTCCGTGGTGAGCTCGGTGAGCGGGCTGCGGCCAATCAGGGAATACCGGTGCTGTATCTCTTCGATCACGTGCTGCGGCAGGGGACGCCCGCTGACGACGTTGCGCAGGTATTCGGGAACCTGGTCAACCGTGTCGGGAGTGCCGTGGGCGAGGAGGAGGACGGCTTGCTTGGGCATGTCGAGGTCCTTGGCGGGCGAGTGGTCGAGAAGTTCAAGCTAATAGCTTTTAGCTCTTAGCTTTTAGCTATTAGCTATGTGCTTCTAGCTGCTGGCTACAAGTCGCCTTCTTGCAGGCGGAATTCGCGCACCATCTTGACGACCGCCTGCACGTTTTCCACCGGCGTGTTGGGCACGATGCCGTGGCCGAGATTGAAGATATGGCCGGGGCGGCCGTTCGCGGCGCGGAGAACTTCCTTGACGCGTTGTTCCAGAATCTCCACGGGCGCGAAGAGGGTGATGGGGTCGAGATTGCCTTGCACGGCGTGGCTGTGGCCCACGGCGCGCCAGCCTTCGTCGAGCGGCTGGCGCCAGTCGAGACCGATGACATCGGCGCCGGTGCCGGCCATGTCGGAAAGGAGACCGGCGGTTTCGACGCCGAAGTAAATGACGGGCACTCCCATGGCCTGCACGGCGCGGACAAGGCGTTTGGAGGCTTCGAAGGCGTAGTCGCGGTAGTCGGACAGGGAGAGCGAGCCGACCCAGCTATCGAAAATCTGGATCACGTCGGCGCCGGCCTGCACCTGTTGGCGGCAATACTCGGTCAGCACCAGAACGATCTTGTCGAGCAGGCTGCGCCACGCCGCGGTATTGCCGTACATCATTCGCTTGGTCTCGATGTAATTGCGCGAGCCGCCGCCCTCGATCATGTAGCTGGCGAGCGTGTATGGCGCGCCGCAGAAGCCGATGATTCCGAGGCGGTCTTTGAAGTGGGCGGCGACTTTGCCGATAGCTTTGGCCACGTATTCGAGGTCGCCGGCGCGGTCGGTGCGCAGCGCTTTCACGTCTTCCGCGGTGCGGACGGGATGATGCACCACCGGCCCTTCGCCGGCCTGGAACTCGAAATCGAGGCCCATGGGCTCGAGAGGGAGCAGCAGATCGGCAAAGATGATGGCGGCGTCGACGCCCAGCTTTTCAGCCGCTGTGATGGTGACTTCGGCGGCAAGGTCCGGCTGCTTGCAAATCTCTACGAGGGTGTGGTGCTTGCGGACTTCGCGGTATTCCTGCATGTAGCGGCCGGCCTGACGCAGGAACCAGACAGGGGTGCGGTCGACAGGCTTGCGCAGGCAGGCGCGCACAAACCGGGTGCCGGCGAGCACCGATTCCTCGGCGGCAATGTTTTCGGGATTCGTCTCCATATACGGCGATTCTAAAAGGTGGCGCGCCGAATCCGACGGCTTGGGCAAAAGCCGAGTGCGCTGCGTCACTTGGTGGCTGTGGGCGAGACGGACCCTGGCAGCCTGTCCGGGCCGCGGTGCGGGGTCAGCCGGCGGCAAGACGCGGCTGCCGGCGATGATCCTTGTGGATTATCCGGGAGGTGCGGTTGTCCGGGCGCGGCGGTCGGCCTCGGCTTTCACCAGGTCGATGAGAACGGGCGGGGGGACCGGCTTGGGATACACGTTGAACCGCCGGCCGCTCTCCCTGAGGCGCTCCGCCAGCTCTGAGGTTTCGGCATGTCCTGAGGACAGCACGACCGTGCATTGGGGGACAATCTTCGCTGCCATCAGGGCGAGCTCGACCCCATCGATGCCGCCCAGGATGACGTCAGCGATCAGCACGTGCGGTTCAAACACGGGGAGCAATTCCAGCGCGTCTTCGCCGCTGTTGGCGCAACGCACGTCATGTCCCTGGGTGCAGAGAATTTGCGCCAGGCTATCGGCGATGCTGGTCTCGTCGTCGACGACGAGGACGCGCAGCGGGCTGGAATTCGCGTGGGGCATGGGTGCGATTAGTGGACTTGTTTTACCTAGTTTCGTGCCTGCGCCACAGAATGAGCAATTGGGAATATGACGGGGGATTCCCAGGAATTTTTGACTGAGTGTGTACCGGAGGTACGGCGTGCCTGTTTTATTGGATGCCGAACAAAGGTCAATTCCGCGAAAAGAACTCGTCCGTCATGGGGGCGCTCGCCGCCAGAATCGGGTGGAATTACAAAAAAATCGGCCCCCGTTCTTCACGGGGGCCAAGTTGCCTTGGTTCTCTCTGTTACGAGAGCTTATTTGGCGGCCAATCGGCGGGGGAGCCGAAGGCGCGGTAATAGCCTCGGGGGAGTGGCTGCGGTTTTAGGGCCGCTCCGCACCTGACGAGGGCACAGCACCCTGGGGTGATGCGTTGCCCTGGGCCGCCAAGCTGTTTTCCATCAACCGCACGTGAACGCTCGAAGTACGGACCGGCTTCACCGGCTCATCGGCGTTGCTTGTGTCATTGCTCGCGACCTGGGCGTTGCCCATGGCCACGGCATGCAGGCGGTAGACGGGAATGTCGTGTTCTACAAGGTAGCG
>Ga0070683_100005822_pt1 | contig 10314 bp, 9 predicted proteins | sample KBSC713LmetaG_FD_64662 | JGI IMG/M metagenome (GOLD analysis project Ga0070683, IMG submission 64662) | Corn rhizosphere microbial communities from Kellogg Biological Station, Michigan, USA - KBS C7.1-3L metaG | ecosystem: Host-associated > Plants > Roots > Rhizosphere ... | reverse complement strand
GCGCAGGCGCTGATCGCGGGCATCCGGACCGTCGACGAGGGGCTCGAGGTGCACTCCCTGCACGCGTACTTCCTGCGCCCCGGCGACACGACGATCCCGATCATCTACGACGCCGAGCGGATCCGCGACGGTCGCTCGTTCGAGACCCGTCGTGTGGTCGCGCGGCAGCACGGGCGACCGATCTTCTACCTGACCGCGAACTTCCAGCGGCCCGAGGGAGGCTTCGAGCACCAGGACGCGATGCCCGACGTCCCCGGCCCGGACGAGGGGCTCACCTTCGCCCAGCTCGCCGAGCTCACCTCGGGCGACGCCCGGGCCGCGATGGAGTTCGCCAAGGAGTGGGCCGCGCTCGACACCCGCTACCTCGGAAACTCGGTCCACCCGGGTCACACGGACCTGGCCGAGGACAAGGGCCGCCCAGCCCGGGCCCAGGTATGGGTGCGGATCAACGGGGAGCTCGCGGACGACCCGGTGCTGCACACGGCGGCGTTCACCTACGCCAGCGACCTGACATTGCTGGGTGCGACCGTCGTGCCGCACGGCGTCACGATCGGGTCGCCGCGGCTGATGCCGGCGTCACTCGACCACACGATCTGGTTCCACCGGCCGTTCCGGGCCGACCGCTGGTGGCTCTACGACCAGTGGTCCCCGTCCGCCAGCGGCGGCCGCGGCCTCTCCCTCGCTCGAGTGTTCACCGAGGACGGCACCCTGGTCGCGACGGTCGCCCAGGAGGGTCTGATCCGTCCGCGCACCCGCTGATCCTGCGCGTCCCCGAGTCGTCACAGGTCGAGGCGGAAGAACGTCAGCCAGCCCCGCATCTCCTCGGGTACGTCGTAGTAGGGCGCGACCTCGGTGAAGCCCAGGTCGCGGTAGAGGGTGATCGCCTCCGTCTGCCGGACGCTGGTGTCGAGGTACATCGTGCGGTACCCCGCCGCGCCGGCCCGCGTCAGCAGCTCCTCGGCGAGCGCGCGACCGACACCGCGCCCGCGGGCCGTGGTCGGCACGAACATCCGCTTCATCTCGCACGACTCCGCATCGAGTCGCTGGTAGGCGACGCAGCCGAGCGCCAGTCCCGACTCCCAGCCGGCGAGGAGGCAGCCGTCGGGTGGCGCGTAGGCACCCGGGAGGCCGTCGACCTCGCGGTCGTAGGCGGCACGGTCGAAGTACGCGTCGATCAGCTCGAGGTCGCTGACGTGGCGCTCCCGGTGCCAGGAGAGGAACGCGCGGAAGAGCCTGCCCACCTCGGCGAGATCGGCGTCGGACTCGGCGAGCCGCACGTCCATGGCCTCATGGTCCACGAGCGCGGAGCGGTCGGCCAGCACCGCTCGGCCTAGGAGACGCTCCGCGTGCGGCCGACGACGTGGGGGGCACCGTTCCGGGGCGAGGTCAGGGCGAACGAGATGCCGCTCTCCACCGGATCCTGTCCGAAGGCGACCGTGCCCGGCAGGAGGATCGGCTTCTTGAACGCGGCGTCGACGGTCACCGCGTCCGGCAGCCGGTTCTCCAGGGCGGCGACGCAGCGGGCCAGGCTCCACATCCCGTGCGCGATCTGGCGCGGGAAGCCGAGCGCCCTGGCGGTCAGGCGGTACAGGTGGATCGGGTTGTGGTCGCCGGAGACCGCGGCATACCGACGGCCGACGTCGCTCCCGAGCCGCCACGTGACTCGGCCGGGCACGACGTGGTCGGGGCCGCCTGGAGCATCGGCATCAGGGTTGTCCCGACCGCGGCGCAGGTACGTCGACGTGCTCTCCCACACGGTCTCGCCGTCGGCCGTCGCCCGTGCCAGGAAGTCGATCGCGCGGCCCTTCGGATGGGGTTGCACGGCCGACGTGTGCACCTCGAGCTGGAGGGTCTCACCGATCTCGACGGGCCGGTGCCGGGTGATGCTGTTGGCGAGGTGGACCGTGCCGATCGCCGGGAACGGGAAGTCCGGCGAGGACATCACGGCCATGTGCAGCGGGAACGCCAGCACGTGGGGAAAGGTCAGCGGTACGACGTCCTTGACCGGGAACCCGCACACCGCGGCGTACGACGTCACGTGGGCGCGGGTGACCGTCGCGAACCGCACCTCGTGCAGCGACGACGGGTCGGCGCCGGTCTTGCGCACACCCGGGAGCTGGTTGACCACGGGGATCGAGGGGAGGGCTGCCCTGAGCAGGGTGGTGGCCGCCACGTCAGGCCCCGAGCATCATCTGGCCGCAGACCCGCACGACGTTGCCGTTCACCGCGGTCGACGCCGGGTTGGCCAACCACGCGATCGTCTCGGCCACGTCGACGGGCAGGCCACCCTGGCTCATCGCGTTGAGACGACGCCCGACCTCGCGGGTCGCGAGGGGGACCGCCGCGGTCATCCTGGTCTCGATGAAGCCGGGCGCGACGGCGTTGACCGTGATGCCCTTCCGCAGGCCGTCCTTCAGCGAGTCGACGAGTCCGATCACCCCGGCCTTGGAGGCGGCGTAGTTGGTCTGGCCGACGTTGCCGGCGATGCCCGCGATCGAGGCGACGCCGATGATCCGGCCGTTGTCGTGGATCACCTGCTGGGCCAGCAGCTCGTCGGTGATCCGCTCCGGGGCGACCAGGTTGACCGCCAGGACCGAGCTCCAGCGGTCCGCGTCCATGTTCGCGAGCCGCCGGTCGCGGGTGATGCCGGCATTGTGGACGACGACGTCGACGCCGCCGTGGGCCCGGGTGAGGTGCTGGGCGATCCGCTGAGGGGCGTCCTTGGCGGTGATGTCGAGGGTCAGGTAGTCGCCGTCGAGCTCCTGGGTGAGCCGGATCAGGTCGTCGGCCGCCTGCGGGACGTCGACCCCGACGACCGTGGCACCGTCGCGCGCGAGCACCCGGGCGATCTGCTCCCCGATGCCCCGGGCGGCACCGGTGACGAGCGCGACCTTGCCGGCCAGGGGTCGCTGCCAGTCGGGACTCTCGGCCGGCTCCTTCGCAGAGGTGCCGATGCGGACGACCTGCCCGGAGACGTACGCCGACTTCGGGGACAGCAGGAAGCCCAGGGTCGAGCCCACCCCACCCTCGGCGCCGTCGGCGACGTACACCAGCTGCGACGTGCCGCCGCGACCGACCTCCTTGCCGAGGCTCCGGGTGAAGCCCTCGAGGGCGCGCTGGGCGATCCGCTCGGCGCCCTTCACGCTCTCCGGAGGGGTGCCGATGACCACGAGCCGGGCACACGTCTCGAGGCTGCGCATCAGCGGCGTGAAGAAGTCGCGCAGGCCCGCGAGCTGGGTCGGATCGGTGAGGCCGGTCGCGTCGAAGACCAGCCCTCGGTACCGGGAGCCGGCGTCGGGAACGGCGGTGGTCTCGATGCCGAGGCCGTCCAGGATGCCGGGCAGGTGCTCGACCAGCCGACCCGCGCCGCCGACCACGACGGTCCCGTCGACCAGCGGGGACCCCCCGACGTACCGGTCGAGCCTGACCGGGTTGGGCAGCCCGAGGGTCTTCACCAGCAGCTGGCCCAGGGACGAGGACACGAAGTCCTGGTAGCGGTCCGTCATGGCGTCCTTTCGCTGGGTCGAGCTCGATCTCGCCGGGCGGGAGCACCGATGTAACCGGCTGTGCAACTCGGAGTCCACATTTCGTGACGTGGCGCTCACTCCGTTGGGCCCGGCGCCCTCTCGGGTCAGGATAGGAGCATGAACCCCGAGACCCGTCGGGTCGCCGTCCTCGGCGGCAACCGCATCCCCTTCGCCCGGTCCAACTCGGCGTACGCCGACGCCTCCAACCAGGAGATGTTCACCGCGGCGCTGGACGGGCTGGTCACCCGCTTCGGCCTGGAGGGGGAGCGCCTGGGTGAGGTCGTCGCCGGGGCGGTGCTCAAGCATTCCCGGGACTTCAACCTGGTCCGCGAGTCGGTGCTGGGCTCGAGGCTCGCGGCCGAGACCCCGGCGACCGACATCCAGCAGGCCTGCGGCACCGGCCTCCAGGCGGCCGCGATCGTCGCCGACAAGATCGCCCTCGGCATCATCGAGGCGGGCATCGCGGGCGGTACCGACACGACCTCGGACGCACCGGTGGCGATCAGCGAGAAGCTCCGCAAGAAGCTGCTGAAGGTGAACGCCGCCCGTGGCACCCGGTCCCGGCTGACGGCCCTGGCGCAGATCCGGCCGACCGACATCGGCCTGTCGATCCCACAGAACGGCGAGCCGCGCACGAGGCTCTCGATGGGGGAGCACGCCGCGCTGACCGCACTGGAGTGGCGGATCGGGCGCGAGGAGCAGGACGAGCTCGCCGCGGCCTCGCACCAGCACCTCGCCGCGGCGTACGACGCGGGCTTCCTGGCCGACCAGGTCACGCCCTTCCGCGGTCTCGAGCGCGACTCCAACCTGCGCGCCGACTCGACGGTCGAGAAGCTCGCCCAGCTCAAGCCGGTCTTCGGCAAGGGCGAGAGCGCGACGATGACCGCCGGCAACTCCACGCCGTTGACCGATGGCGCCTCCGTGGTGCTGCTCGGCTCCGAGGCGTGGGCCGCCGAGCGCGGCCTCGAGCCGCTGGCGTTCCTGGTCGACCACGAGACGGCCGCGGTCGACTTCGTGCACGGGAACGAGGGCCTGCTGATGGCTCCTGCGTACGCCGTGCCGCGGCTGCTCGCCCGCAACGGGCTGACCCTGCAGGACTTCGACTTCTACGAGATCCACGAGGCGTTCGCCTCGCAGGTGCTGGCGACCCTGAAGGCGTGGGACGACCCGGTGTTCTGCAAGGAGCGCCTCGGTCTCGACTCCGTCCTCGGCGAGATCGACCGGGCCAAGCTCAACGTGAACGGCTCCTCGCTCGCCGCCGGCCACCCGTTCGCCGCGACCGGGGGCCGCATCCTGAACGTCGCCGCGAAGCTGCTGGCGCAGCAGGGCTCCGGCCGTGCGCTGATCTCCATCTGCGCGGCCGGCGGTCAGGGCGTGACCGCGATCCTCGAGCGCTGAGCGGTCAGCCCTGCGCCATCGCCAGGGCGGAGGTCAGCAGCAGGGCCTTCACCTGCTCGGCTCCGATCCGCGCCACGTGCGGCACGCCCGGGGCCGCCTCGTCGATGACGAGGCCGACCCGCGCGAGCTGGAGCCCGCCGAGACCGGTGGCGTAGAGGGTGTTCGCCAGCAGGGGCGGGTCGGCGACGGTGAAGTCTCCGCTCGCGACGCCGGCGTCGAGGGTGTGGCGCAGCACCGCCAGGCACGAGGCGATCGCGCGGCCGAGCCGCAGCATCGCGCTCTCGGAGATCTCGTCGAACAGCTCGGTCCCCGTCCGCCGCATCAGGCTGTGGGCACAGTCGACGAACGCCGGGTGCGCGACGCCGTAGTCCACGAAGGCGGAGACCAGCGCGGCCAGCTGGTCGCCCGGCTCCTGCTCCGACTCCGCCGCCTCGACGAGCGCTGCGCCGAGCTCGTCGAGATAGCCCACCAGCGCGAGCGCGAAGAGCTCCTCCTTGCCGGTGAAGTGCCGGTAGACGATCGCCCGGTTGATCCCGACGGCGCGCGCGATGTCCTCGATCTGGGCCTCCGCGACGCCGCGCTCGTCGAAGAGCGTCCGAGTGGCGGTCAGGATCGCCGACTCGCGGGCGCGGCGACGTACGGCGGTCGAGCTGCGTCGAGCCGGCCTGGTCTCGTGCGACGGGCTGGGCATGCCCGCATCGTACGACTGCTGCAACTCCGAGTTGCACACCTGTGACAACCGCACCGGGCCCCGGCCCTCGACGACGTACCACGGGCGGTGCCGTGAGGAACGACACCGACCGGATGGCGGGGGAGGTCCGCTGCGCCGGGGGTGGGAACCGGTTGACTGGCGGCATGAGGATCCTGCAGTACGTCGTGGGCGCCCTCCTCGTGGTGGCGCTGGCCGTGACGAGCATCGGCTGGTACCTCAGCGCCCACCCGGGCGGCGTGCGGTTCGAGTCGTGCCACTGGGAGGGGTCACACCTGGTGCTGGGCTACACCTACGGCTCCGGCGACACCGTGAGCACGATGGTCCACCCCGACGGGGACCACGTCGTGGCTCAGCTGCGCGTCGACGAGAGCGGTGGCGACCACACGACCCAGGTGCTCGACGGGGAGGCGACCTACCCGATCTCCGGGGGCCCGCTCCCGGTGCGGTATCCCAACGGCGCCGAGCTGAACTGCCCCGCTGCCTGACGTGGGCGGACGCTGAGTCAGAGGAACCGGGCCAGGACGTCGAGAGACTCGGTCGGCACCGTGACCGCGACACCCCGGCCGATCGCCTTGAGCCGCCACTGGTCACCGTCGCGGAACATCTTGGCCATCATGAAGCCGGTGCGGGGCACGCCCTCGGTCAGCGTGAACCGGGCGATCTCCTTGCCGTCCTCGGCGACGAGACGGCAGTAGGCGTTGCGCACGAACTCCAGGCTGTGGCCCTGGTAGCTGCTGACCAGGAAGAGCATCGTGTCGACGCGCGGGAAGACCTTCGCGAGGTCGATCGTGATCTGCTCGTCATCACCGTCGCCGCGGCCGCTGATGTTGTCGCCGAGGTGGGTGACGGACCCGTCGCGGGTCTCGAGGTGGTTGAAGAACGCCAGGTCGAACAGCTGCTCTCCGGCGTACTGGACCGCCGAGGCGTCCAGGTCGACGTCGGGCGCGCCGGTGCCGATGAACCCGGCGCCCGGCTTCTTGTCCCAGCCCAGCCCCATCGTGAGCCGGCCCAGCGACGTGCCGTCGTCGCGCGCCAACACCATCTCCTGGTCACGTGTCAGCTCGATCACGCCTGCGAACCTACCCGCCCGCCAGTGACCGGACCGTCTCGATGGTGTCGGCCTCGTCGGCGGACTTGTCGTCGCGGTAGCGGACGACGCGCGCGAACCGCAGGGCCAGGCCGCCGGGGTAGCGACTGGAGCGCTGGAGGCCGTCGAAGGCGATCTCGACGACCTGCTCCGGCCGCAGGGGTACGACGTAGGAGTCGCGGATCGTCTCCGGCTCGACGGCCAGCTCGGCGAACCGCTCGGTCTGCCAGGCGAGCATCTCGTCGGTCATCCCCTTGAACGTCTTGCCGAGCATGACGAAGTCGCCGGCCCCGTCGTTGCCGGCGGGATCGCGCGCGCCGAGGTGGATGTTGGACAGCCATCCCTGGCGGCGGCCGCTGCCCCACTCGACCGCGAGCACGACGAGGTCGAGGGTGTGGACCGGCTTCACCTTCACCCACCCCGAGCCGCGACGACCGGCGGCGTACCCGATCGAGAGGCTCTTGACGACCACGCCCTCGTGACCCTGCGCGAGCGCGTCCTGCGCGAACGCCTCCGCCGCCACGGGGTCGTCGGTGACGAGCCGCGGCACGCGGTGCTCCTCGGGGACGATCGCGTCGAGGACCTCGAGCCGTTCGGTGGCGGGCGCATCGAGGAGGTCGCGGCCGCCGGCGTGGAGCACGTCGAAGAAGTACGGCGTCACGGCGACTCCGGCGGACATCGCCGTGCGCGATGCGGTCTCCTGGAACGGGCGGGGGCGGCCGTCGTCGCCCATCGCGATCGCCTCGCCGTCGAGGACCAGTTCGCCGCCGGGCAGCGACCGCACCACCTCGACCACCTCGGGCAGCCGCTCGGTGATGTCGTCGAGGCTGCGGGTGGCGACCACGATCCGGTCGCCTCGGCGATGCACCTGGACCCGGATGCCGTCGAGCTTGGTGTCCACCGCCACCGGGGTGCCCGGGCCTCCGCCGGCCTTCTCGAACGCGGCGGCGACGTCCGGCGCCGTCGAGGCCAGCATCGGCAGCACCGGCCGCCCCACCTCCAGTCCGATCTCGGCCAGCGCCTCCTCGCCGCCGGTCATCGCCGCGACCACGATCGGCACGGTGCCACCGGCGAGCATCGCGGCCCTGCGCACGACGGTGAGCCTGACGCCGGAGGCCGCGGCGATCGCCTCCTGGACCAGCGCGTCCAGCGCGCCCTGGCGGACGTTGCCGGTCATCGCGCCGCGCAGCCAGCGCTGCTCGTCGGCCGTCGCCCGCGCGAACAGGTCACGCACCCCGGAAGCGCGGAGCTCCTGCGAACCGGCCCCGGACATCGCGGCGAGCCGGTCGAGGGTCTCGTGGACCTCGCGGGCGGTGACCGAGGGCTCGTCCGCAGGGTCGGGAAGGGAGCTGAGACCACGCCAGCCGACGCCGGTGCGGCGCTGGAGGATCGTGCCCCCGAGGTACGCCGTGACCACCGGCAGCTCGTCGAGGTCGGCCTGGCTCAGCCTCTCCGATATCGCGGCGACCTTGGCCTTCCGCGAACGGGTGGCGGCCACCGCGGCCGAGGTCTCGACCAGGTCGCGCAGCAGCATGTCGTCATCCTGCCGGAGCGCACCGACACCTCGGCACCGTCATTCGCCGATGAGGGTGCGCACCTCGTAGAGCTCGGGGAAGAAGGTCAGGTCCAGGGCCCGGCGCAGGAAGTCGACGCCCGAGGAGCCACCGGTGCCGGTCTTGTGGCCGATCGTGCGTTGCACCACCTGCAGGTGGCGGAAGCGCCACTGCTGGAAGTTGTCCTCGACGTCGACGAGCTCCTCACAGGTCTCGTAGACGCCCCAATGCTCCTCGGGTGCGGCGTAGACGCCGGCGAACATCCGCACGAGCCCGGGGTGCGACCGGTAGGGCTGTGACCAGTCACGGTCGAGGCAGTCCGCGGGTACGGCGTACCCCTGGCGCGAGAGGTGAGCGAGGAACTGGTCGTACAGCGACGGCTCGTGGAGCAGCGTGGTGAGCTCACCGTGTGCGGCCGGGTCGTGGGCGAAGACCTTCACCATCTCGGGATTCTTGTTGCCGAGCAGGAACTCGACCTCGCGGTACTGCGCCGACTGGAAGCCGGACGAGGTCGCCAGGAACGGCCGGATCAGTGCGTACTCCGAGGGCGTGAGGGTCGCCAGCACCGACCACTGGTCGGTGATCGTGTGCTGCACGTGCTTGACCCGGGCCAGTCGCTTCAGCGCGGGCGCGAGCTCGTCGGCGGCCAGCAGCGCGCGGGCGGAGCGGAGCTCGTGGACGAGGAGCTTCAGCCAGAGCTCGGTCGTCTGGTGCTGGACGATGAACAGCAGCTCGTCGTGCTGCGGCGGGTCGCTCAACGGACGCTGGGCCGAGAGCAGCGTGTCGAGCCGGAGGTAGTCGCCGTAGGACATCTGGCGGCTGAAGTCGCGCTCGATCCCCTCCTCGAGGGGGCGCTCAGGGGTGGCGTCGCTCACGGCTCCGACCCTAGTGCGCCGGCGCTGGCTAGGGTCCGGTCATGGACGCCGATGTGATCGTCGTGGGCCACGGGCTCGCGGGCCTCGCCGCCGCCGCGGAAGCGGCCGACGCGGGACGCCGGGTGCTGCTGGTGGACCAGGAGCCCGAGCAGTCGCTCGGTGGCCAGGCCTTCTGGAGCCTGGGCGGACTCTTCCTGGTCGACACCCCCGAGCAGCGGCGGATGGGCGTGCACGACAGCCACGAGCTGGCGCTCTCCGACTGGATGGGCAGCGCCCAGTTCGACCGCGCCGAGGACCACTGGCCGCGGCGCTGGGCCGAGGCGTACGTCGACTTCGCGGCCGGTGAGAAGCGGTCGTGGCTGCGGTCGATGGGACACCGGATCTTCCCCGTGGTCGGGTGGGCCGAGCGCGGCGACGGTCGCGCGGACGGACATGGGAACTCGGTGCCTCGGTTCCACATCACGTGGGGGACCGGGCCGGGACTGGTCGAGCCCTTCGAGCGCCGGGTGCGCGAGCACCTGGCCGCCGGTCGGGTGCACGTCGCGTTCCGGCACCGCGTCGACGCGCTGGTGGTCGACGGTGGCGCGGTGACCGGCGTCCGCGGCACGGTGCTGGCCCCGGACACGATGGCGCGGGGCCAGGCGTCCAACCGCACGGGAGTGGCCGACTTCGAGCTGACGGCACAGGCGGTGATCGTCTCCAGCGGCGGCATCGGCGGCGATCACGACCTGGTCCGCGCGGCCTGGCCCGAACGACTCGGCACGCCGCCGGCGTTCATGGTCAGCGGCGTGCCCGCGCACGTCGACGGCCGGATGATCGGGATCAGCAGGGCGGCCGGCGCCGAGGTCGTCAACGAGGACCGGATGTGGCACTACGTCGAGGGCCTGCGGAACTGGGACCCGATCTGGCGCAACCACGGCATCCGGATCCTCCCCGGACCGTCGTCGATGTGGTTCGACGCCGCCGGGCGCCGGCTTCCGGCGCCGTACTTCCCGGGCTTCGACACGCTCGGCACCCTGCGTCACCTGCGGGAGACCGGCTACGACTACTCGTGGTTCGTGCTCACGCAGAAGATCATCGAGAAGGAGTTCGCGCTGTCGGGGTCGGAGCAGAACCCCGACCTGACCGGCAAGGACATCAGGCTGCTGCTCGGCCGCGTCGT
>Ga0070683_100005821_pt1 | contig 10315 bp, 7 predicted proteins | sample KBSC713LmetaG_FD_64662 | JGI IMG/M metagenome (GOLD analysis project Ga0070683, IMG submission 64662) | Corn rhizosphere microbial communities from Kellogg Biological Station, Michigan, USA - KBS C7.1-3L metaG | ecosystem: Host-associated > Plants > Roots > Rhizosphere ... | reverse complement strand
GCACCAGCGTTTCCGCTTCGTCGAGGAGGGCACGCAACTGGGCATGGTCCGTCTCGCTCAGCCGCCCGATGGCCAGTGCTGTCGCTTCCGGCTCGAGGATCCGGCGGACGTGCAGGAAGTCCAGCTCGCCGTTCTCCCGGTGCAGGTCGGCGACGAAGCCCATGCCGTCAAGCAGCAAGTCCGGTTGGAGACTCGTGACATAGGTGCCGTCGCCTTGCCGGGTCTGCAGCACTTTGAGCGAGGAGAGTGCCCGCACCGCTTCCCGCAGGGTATTGCGGGACACGCCGAGGCTGGCGGCGAGATCCTTCTCGACCGGTAGCTTGTCGCCCGGGCGCAGCTCCTGGTCGACGAGCATCTGCTTGATCTTGTCGATCGTCGTCTCGATGACACCCACGGCCGGTCCTCACCGCCGCTCGAGCGCGCCGCGCCAGTAGGCACCGTCCGGAAAGCGGTAGGTAGCGATGGCTTCGGGATGCATGCGCGCACTGTAGCCGGGCTCCTCCGGCAGGCGATAGCGCGCCTGGTCGATCACGACCGGTGCGGTGAAGTGCTCGTGCAGGTGGTCGACGTACTCCAGCAGCCGGCCGTCCAGCCGGCCGCTGACGCAGACGTAGTCCACGATCGACATGTGTTGGACGAGCTCGCACAGCCCGACGCCGCCCGCGTGGGGGCAGACCGGCACGCCGAACTTGGCCGCCATCAAGAGCACCGGCACGATCTCGTTCACGCTGGCCAGCCGGCAGGAGTCGATCTGGCAATAGTCGATGGCTCGGGCGCTGAGCAGCTGTTTGAACATGACCCGGTTGTGGGTGTGCTCGCCGGTGGCGACGCCGACTGGGGCCACCGCGGCCCGGATCGTCGCGTGACCGGCGATGTCGTCCGGGCTCGTCGGTTCCTCGATCCATAGTGGAGCGAACTGGGCAAGCTCGTTGACCCAGGCGATCGCCTCGGGCACGTCCCAGACCTGGTTCGCGTCGATCAGCAGCGTGCCGCCGGGCCCGAGCTCCTCGCGCGCGATGGCCAACCGGCGTTTGTCGTCGCCGATGTTCGCCCCCACCTTGATCTTGATCGCCTGCCATCCCTCGGCCGTTGCCTCGCGGCAGAGCCGGCGCAGCCGCTCGTCGGAGTAGCCCAGCCACCCCGGCCCGCTGGTGTACGCGGGATATCCCACCCGACTGAGTTCCTCGATCCGCTCGGCTCGGCTCGGCGCTTGCTGCTCCAGCATCGTCAGCGCCTCTTCGCGCGTCAGCACGTCGGAGAGGTACCGGAAGTCGCACGCTGCCACCAGGTCGCGCGGCTCCATGTCGGCCACCAGCCGCCACACCGGTTTTCCAGCTCGGCGGGCGACCAGGTCCCAGACCGCGTTGAGCACGGCCGCCGCGGCGAGATGGACGACCCCTTTCTCGGGGCCGAGCCAGCGCAGTTGGCTGTCGCCGACGAATTGGCGGTGGATATCGCCCAGTGCTGCCGGCAGTTCGTCCACGTCGCGGCCGATCAACTGGTCGGCCAGGTGACGAGAAGCCAGCACGCACAGGTCGGTGCCCCGGCCAATGGTGAACGTGAGGCCGTAGCCGGCGAGGTCGGAGTCGGTTCGCAGAACCACGTAGGCCGCGGAGTAGTCGCCGTCGGGATGCATCGCGTCAGAGCCGGCCAGCGTAGCGGAGGTGGGGAAGCGGACGTCGACGACCTCGATCGCGTTGATCCTTGGCATAGCGCTCCCGGCCTAATTGACCCAATGAATTGCCTCGGACTGTACGAGCGGGTGAACCGCGCCGTCAAGGTCTCGTTTGCCCAAAGGCGAGCTCCTGTCCGGGGCTTCCGGCGCGAGCGGTGTTACAGAGGCGTTACGTATCCTTGAAGAACGTCTCTAGACATCGGGTGAATCCGGGGATAGATTCCGTCCACCCAGCGCAGCCACCGAATCACCGGGCAGCCCGGCCACGGCGGAGGAACCTATGGCATTTGACGCCGCCAAGCGCGACGCTCGGCGCGGTCCCTCCGATCCGGCGGAGGGGGTGCGACCCGCGTCCGGCCGGCCGCGCCGCGACCTGTCGAGTCTGGGTCTGGCCGCCTTGCGGGTCGGCCCGGCGTTGATGCTGCTGGTCGTGGTGGCCGCGGCGGCGGCGCTCTCGCCGGTGTTCTTTACGACGCTCAACCTCGGCAATGTGTTGAGCCAGACCGCGGTGATCGCGATCCTCGCCCTGGCCCAACTGCTGGTGATCGTGACCCGCGGTATTGACCTGTCGGTTGGCTCGAACCTCGCGCTGTCGGCGGTCGTCGGCGCGTTGGTCTTCGGCGCCGTCGGGTCCGGTCCATTGGTCATCCTGGTGATGCTGGCGACCGGCATGGCGGTCGGAGCGGTGAATGGAGCTGTGCTCGTGTGGGGCCGGCTACCCCATCCCTTCATCATGACGCTCGCCATGCTCAGCGCCGCCCGTGGTCTTGCGCTGTGGCTGTCCGGCGGCCAGCCGATCAGCGGCATGCCGGAGTCGGTGCAGCAGCTCGGCGGCGGATCGATCGGCTGGCTGCCGTACTCCGCTTTCCTGGTCGCCGGGCTCGCACTGCTGACCCTGCTGCTGACCAAGGCGATGGTCTGGGGGCGCTGGATCTTCGCGGTGGGCGGCAACCCGGACGCCGCCCGCCGCACCGCCATCCCGGTCAACCGGGTGGTGGTGTCCGTGTATGTCCTGAGTGGACTGTCGGCCGGTATCGGTGCGGTCATCAACGCCGGCCGGCTCAACGGGGGCTCACCGACGTTCGGTGAGTTGGCCGAGCTGGACGCGATCGCCGCCGTGGTCATCGGCGGCGCGAGTTTCCACGGCGGCCGAGGTCATGTCGGCAACGCCCTGGTTGGAGCGCTTATGATCGGTGTGATTCGCAACGCGATGAACCTGCTCAATGTCAACGCGTTCCTGCAACCCATCGTCATTGGTGCCGTCATCGTGCTCGCGGTCGAGCTCGACGTGTTGCGCGGACGGTTCGAGGAGCGGCTGCGCGTCATCCAGGCGGCCCACACATGAGCGCGCCCCACGCACCGGCGCTCAGCGTGCGGGGCGCCACCAAGCGATTCGGCGCCGTTGTGGCCCTGGACGACGTGAGCATCGAGGCACGCCGGGGCGAGGTGCTGGCCTTGCTGGGCGACAACGGTGCCGGTAAGTCGACGCTCATCAAATGCGTCAGCGGGGTGTACCGGCTTGACGCCGGTTCGGTCGAGATCGACGGCAGCCCGATCGACCCGGGGTCCCCCGCGGCCGCGCGGGCGTTGGGCATCGAGACCGTCTACCAGGACCTCGCGTTGTTCGACAATCTCGATCCCGCGGCGAACTTCTACGCCGGCCGCGAGATGACCGTGCCCCGGTGGTTGCCTCGCGGACTGCGCCTGGTCCGGCGGCGCGCGATGGTCGACACGACGGCCGGTGTGTTGCGCCGGCTCGAGGTCGGCCTGCCCGACGTCGGAACCGCCGTCGGCCTGATGTCGGGCGGGCAACGCCAAGCGATCGCGGTCGCCCGCGCGGCAGCGTTCGCAACCAACGTCGTCATCCTCGACGAACCGACGGCGGCCCTCGGCGTCCGGGAATCCCGGCACGTCCTGGACCTGATCTTGCGTCTGCGGAACGAGGGACACGCCGTCATCGTCGTGTCCCATGCCATGGATCACGTGATGGAAATTGCCGATCGGGCCGTGGTGATGCGCCGCGGCCGAGTCGTCGGGGAAGTCGTGCCCCGGTCAGAGACCAGACAACAGATCGTCTCGCTGATTGTGGGAGGTGACGGCTGACATCGCGCAAGCGCTACGAACGACGAGGCTGTCGAAGGAGACAATAACGATGCGACGCACGACCCGATTAGTTGCGCTGATCACCGCAGTAACTCTGCCGCTTTCCGCTGCCGGCTGCTCGTCGAGCGCGGAGCCGGCCGGCAATTCCGGGAACGGCAACCAAGTGCTCAAGGTCGGTTTCATCACGAAGTTCCCGGTGGACTTCTACGACATCATGGTCGACGCGGTCAAGAAGTACGACAAGGACCACGCCGACGTCGAAGTCGTCTTCGGGCAAGGCAAGAGCGGCACCGACGACGAAGGCGTCATCAACACCATCGAGAACATGATCGCCCAGAACGTGAAGGCGATCGCCGTCACCCCGACCAGCCCGGCCGTCAAGGGCGCCCTGGACAAGGCGGTCAAGGCCGGCATCAAGGTGGTCCTGGTCGACAACGACATCCCGGGCTGGACCGGAAAGAGCTCGGTCGTGGCGACCGACAACCTGGCCGGCGGCAAGCTCGCCGGCACCTGGCTGGCCCAACGGCTCCCGGCCGGCGCGACCATCGGCATCCTGCAAGGCCGGGTCGGCAACCCTTCGCTCGACGACCGGGTCAAGGGCATGAAGGAGACCCTCGGCGGCAAGGCCACCGTCGTCGCCGAACCGGCCACCGACTGCGACCAGACCAAGGGCCTCAACGCCGCCCAGGACCTGCTCGCCGCCCACCCCAACGTCAGCGCCATCTACGGCGCCTGCGGGCCGCCCATCATCGGTGCGCTGCAGGCCATCAAGAGCGCCGGCAAGAAACAAGGCGACATCATCGTGGTGGGCTTCGACGCCTCACCCGACGAACTGACCGCGATCAAGGCAGGGGATGAAGCCGGCTCGGTGGCCCAGTTCCCGGCCAAGATGGGTTCGCTCGGCATCGAGACGGCGGTCGCCGCCGCTCGCGGCCAGACCGTGCAGCCCAACGTTGACACCGGAACCGAGATGGTCACCAAGGACAACGTCGCATCCTTCAGCTGATCCACCACCTGTACCCCCGGAGCGGGCGCCACGGCAGAGGGAGTGTCGAGCGCCCGCTCCAGGTTCAAGTGCAAGGACGGTCATTGTGCACACGCCTGCGGTCCCTCCGGACCTCCGGTTCGCGGCCATCGACCTCGGGGCAACCTCAATCGACGTGGAAATCACCGATGGGCACTTGGAGCCTATCGCCGCCTACGGCGAACCGGCCGACATCCACTCGGGGCCCAGGACCATCCTGAACCGGCTGCGGGAGATCCTGGGGAAGTTCCGGGTCGATGGAGCCTACGGCCGGCTACACGCCATCGGTATCGGCGTGCCCGGCCCGGTGAGCTTCCGTGACGGCTTTCCGGTCGGTTCACCGACCATGCCGGGCTGGGAGCGTTATCCGCTGCGCGAGGTGCTCAGCCGAGAGCACGCTTGTCCGGTATTGCTCGACAACGACGCGAACATCATGGCGATCGGTGAGCGACACCGGGGCGTGGCGCACTCAGTCGACAACCTCCTGTTCGTGAAGCTCGGCACCGGTATCGGCTGCGGCATTGTCGTAAACGGCGAGTTGTACCGAGGGGCCGACGGCTGCGCCGGCGACATCGGCCACATCCCGGTTGACCCTCGTGGTCTGGTCTGCGCATGCGGCAACGTCGGCTGTCTCGAGGCGCTCTTTGGCGGCGGCGCCCTCAGGCGCAGCGGGATCGCGGCCGCCCGGGCCGGCACCTCTCCCGCCCTGGCGGCCCGGCTCGCTAACGCCCGGGTCGTGACCGCGCGCGACGTGGCGGAGGCCATGGCCGGGGGCGATCCCTTCTGCACGCGGCTCGTCCGAACCGGCGCCCGCCGACTCGGCACGGTGCTTGCCGGGCTGGTGAACATCGTGAACCCGGCGATGATCGTCATCGGCGGTGGCCTAGCCGGACTGGGGCACCCGTTGCTGACTGAGATCCGCAGCGAGGTCTACCGACGCTCGACATCCATCGCCGGCGGAAACCTGCCGATCGTGCGATCCGAGCTCGGCTCGCGGGCTGGCGTCGTGGGAGCAGCGGTGCTCGCCGGCGACCTTGCATACGGCTCTCGGCGGTAACGTTCGCGCGGCCGCCGCGAGCGTGTGGAAGTTTCTCGTACGGTAACGCGTCGCACGAATCGGTTCACCTCACGCGGTCGGCAGGTCTGTTGACATCCGTCACTGTCTGTCCTAGCGTTCGAGCGAATCGATTCGACTGTATGCATGACATCGCGGACCCCCAGCTCCGCCGACTGACCAGGAGATGTCAATGCACCTCCTACGTATGCATCGACAGCGTCGCCGCCGTGTCCTCGCCGCAACGCTCGCCTTGGCCCTCGCTACTGCACTGGCCGTGCTGGGCGCCCGCCCGGCCGCCGCCGCCGACGAGTCCATCAGCGTCAACTTCGCCACGACGAGCGGCACGCCGACCTACCGAGCCTCCGGCTGGATCTACGGCATGACCGAGGACGGCTCGAATCCGCCGGATCGCTTCTACCGGGACGTGAAGTTCCAGGCCATGCGGGCCGGCGGTGCGCAGCTGCCGGGTGGCGGCTGGGTCGGCGGTGGTTACGACCGCCGGTGGAACGCCACCCTGGCCCAGGCACGGCGCACGATCGCGCTCGGCGGCAAGTTCGTCCTGCTCGACCACGACCTGTGGGGGGCGGACGGCGCGGCAATCAGCCGGTACCCGGGTGACAACGGCAACTGGACCGACTACGACAACTTCCTGAGCCGCCTGTTCAATGACGTGCGGACGGCCGGCATCACGGTCGAGTGGGACATCTGGAACGAGCCCAACATCAGCATCTTCTGGAACCGGCCGCAATCGCAGTACTTCGAGCTGTGGCGACGCACCTACCAGCGTATCCGCGCCACCTTCCCCAACCAGCTCATCGTCGGACCGAGCTGTGCCTGCGTCCCGTCGACCAGCGGCTGGTGGACGCAGTACCTGGACTATGTCCGCGCCAACAACGTCGTGCCCGACATCGTCAGCTGGCATGCGCTGCCCGGCGATCCGGTCGCCAACGTCGCCACCGCCAGCACGACCCTCGACGCACGGGGCATCCCACACTCGCGGCCCTACCAGATCAACGAGTACGCGGCGGCGAACGAGCAGAACCCCGGTGACGGATCGTGGTATATCGCGCGGCTGGAGCGAGCCGGCGCGGACGGTCTGCGCGCCAACTGGGCGGGCGGCTCGAACCTGCACAACGATCTGGCCGGACTCCTGACGCGCAACGCCAGCGGCCAGTACCAGCCCAAGGGCGAGTGGTGGGTCTACAACTTCTACGGCTCGCAGACCGGCCAGATCGTGTCGGTGACGCCGAGCGGGTCATACGACGCGTTCGCCACCAAGGCGTCAGGCTCCGCGATGATTCTCGTGGGCGGTGGCCGCACCACCGGCAACGTCGCCGTCAACCTCCAGCGCCTCGACGCCACCAGCGGCGTCGTCCAGAACAACCAGGTCCGCGTCGTCGTGGCGAGCATCCCGTACAACGGCGGTGGCGCGGTGTCCGGCCCGATCACGCTTCGCAACGACGTCGTGACCCTCTCCAGTAACGCCACGACCATCAACCTCGCGCACACGAACATCGACGACACGTTCACGATCACGCTGCTGCCTCCGTCGGACAGCGGTGGTGGTCAGGGTCAGCGGATTGTGGGTGGTCAGTCGGGTCGGTGTGTTGATGTGCCCAACGCCAGCACGGTGAATGGGACGCAGGTGCAGTTGTGGGACTGCAGCGGGCAGGCCAACCAGTTGTGGACGGTGACGGCGGGTCGGCAGCTGTCCGTGTATGGCGGGACGAAGTGTCTGGACGCCAGTGGGCAGGGTACGACCAACGGTACCCAGGTGATCATCTGGGACTGTCACGGGCAGGCCAACCAGCAGTGGAATGTCAACTCCAACGGCACCATCACCGGGGTGCAGTCGGGGCTGTGCCTGGATGCCAACGCCGCGGCCACCGCCAACGGCACCAAACTCATCCTCTGGTCCTGCAACGGCCAGACCAACCAACAATGGACCCTCCGCACCTGAAAGGACCCGACCGTTTTACGGCGCCGATGTGCCGCGGCCGATGTGCGCCGCGGCGAGGATCAGGTAGGCGCTGGCTGTCCACGTGTAGGCGCGGTCCCGAAGCCCGGCACCGGTGTGCGCGTCGAAGTTCTCGGCGAATCCCGACCGTTCGCACAGCATCCGGAAGCGGGCACTGATGTCGTCGGCCAGTTCGGTGTGACCGGCGCGGCGTAGGCCATCCTCGATGAGGATGGTCGCCGGCGCCCAGATCGGACCACGCCAATATCCGTCCGCCTCGTACTGCGGCGATGTCGGCAACTCGGTAGCCGGCCCGAACGCTGTGAGATGGGACCGGATCCGCTCCGCCAACGTGTCTCGCAACGTGGCGGGCAGCTCGTCCCCCAGAACGATCGCCATGACATCGAGCAGACTGTTGCTGGTCCAGGTGCGTCCGGTCGTGGCACTGCGGGCGGCGAACCGTTCGCCGGTCCACAGGTGCTCGAGCATGGCGGAGCAGAGCCGCTCGGCCGCCGCTGTCCACTGCGCACGATCGCCGTCGCGGCCGAGCATCTTCGCCAGTTCGGCCAACTCGCGCAGCTGCAGGACGAGAAAGGCGGCGAGATCGGCGCTTTGTACCACCCGCTGCGGATCGAAGGTGCTCGCATTGTCCCAGCCGCTGTCGTTGCCGTGCTGGTAGTGCGGCAGGTCTTCATCGGGCCGGCGCCGGGTGGTGAGCCAGAACGTGGTCCAGCGAGAAATCGCCTCGTAGGTGGCGACAAGCTCGACGTCGTCGACCGGTGGAAGCTGCCGGCGCAGCCGCCGCAGGGCCCACCCGTGGATCGGCGGCTTGACGAAGTTGTAGAGCACCTCGGAGTGCGTGATCGAGTCGGGCAGGGCACCGGCCGCGTCCTGGTGATCGAAGACGACGCGAAACTGATGCCAGGCGAGCTCCGGCAGGCCGTCGGCCAGAGCGAGGGCGTTGAAACAATGGTCCCAACTCCAGACCTTGTTCATCCAGTGCTTGGACATCAGCACGGCGGGACGCGTGACGAACCCGGCCGGCCGCACGGTGGCCGACCACAGCACGTAGGCCGCGAGTTCGGCGGCCGGCGTCTGCGGGCCGCGCCAGGGCGCTACCGCGTCGACGAACGTGGTGAACTCGGCCTCGGCTGCCTTGACGATTTCGTCGAAGGTGAGGCTGCTGCGGTACGGCGGGCGCGCGCTGTCGAACTCCTCGATGGCGATCTCCCACGGTTCGTCACCGCGAACCGTGACGCCGCGTTCACGGGTGCCCAGCGCCTCCTCGCCGGTGGCCGTGGCCGCACCGGCAAGAAGGGTGACTCGATACCGGCGGCCGGTGCCGTAGTCGGCGAAGACGTACGCGCCGTCGACCGGGTCGCGGTAGAAGTAGGTGCCGCTGAACGGCGTCAGGGTGGTCAGTGACGCGCGGATGGCAAGACCGAGGCCGTGGCCCCGCAATCGGACGGTATCCGCGGTCTCGTAGGCGAGTTCCACCCGCCCGGGCTCGCCGACCCAGGCCAGACGGGCCGGCGAGGCCGACACCGGGGGATCCAGCGCTCTTCCGCGGTGCATCGGCACAAACTGCAGGACGGCGTGCAGCCCGGACTGGTGGGAAACCAAGTGCAGCCGCCTGGCGTAGGTCTTCTCACCCACGACCGGCGAGATACAGAACCAGGACCCGGCGTAGCTGAACGGAATGTCCCGCACGGAGAAGACGGGACTCATCGGGCCGCTCGAGCTGGGTGCGGTCATCGTAGGGCTCACTTCCTGCGGTGGCGTGAAGCTTCAGTCCTTCACCGCACCGGCGGTGATGCCGGCGGCGACGTAGCGCTGCGCGATGACGATCAGCGCAGTAGCCGGGATCGACGCGACCACGGCAGTGGCCATGATGGCGTTCCATTGCTGGTTGTTGTTGCCGATGTACTGGTAAATGCCGAGCGTGATCGGGCGCAGGCGTCCGCCGCCGTCCAGCGTGCTGGCGAAGATGAAGTCGGACCACGCCCACAGGAATGCGAACAGCGAGACGGTCACGATGGCGTTGCGGCTGACCGGCAGGACGACGGACCAGAAGGTCCGCAGTGACCCGGCACCATCGGTGCGCGCGGCCTGGAGCAGTTCACCGGGGATGCCGGACATGAACGCGGTGAAGACCAGGACGGCGAACGGCACGGCGAGGGTGGAGTCGGCCAGAATCAGTCCGGGCCAGCTGTTGAGCACGCCGGCGCTGAGATAGATGGCGTAGAAGCCCATCGCCATGATGATGCCGGGCACCATTTGCGCACCGAGGAGGATGAACTCGAACCCGCCGCGGCCGCGGGGCCGCAGCTTCGCGAGGGCATAGCCGGCCGGTGCCGCTATCGTGACCGTGAGCATGACCGTGCCGATGCCGATGAGGAGGCTCGTGCCCAGGTACGGCAGCTGCTGGTGCAGCACGGCGCGGTACCCGTCAAACGTCGGATTGGCCGGGAACAGGTGCGGCGGTTGCTTGCGCATATC
>Ga0070683_100005820_pt1 | contig 10315 bp, 10 predicted proteins | sample KBSC713LmetaG_FD_64662 | JGI IMG/M metagenome (GOLD analysis project Ga0070683, IMG submission 64662) | Corn rhizosphere microbial communities from Kellogg Biological Station, Michigan, USA - KBS C7.1-3L metaG | ecosystem: Host-associated > Plants > Roots > Rhizosphere ... | reverse complement strand
CGAATCGGGTGCGCAGCGTCTCTACGACTCGACCCTTCAGAATTGGGCTAGCCCGCGCCAACACAATCTGAACAACGATTACTAAAATCACTGCCAGTAGAGCTGGAATCCCCCAGCGCCAAGCTCTTGATGTGCGCCCACGCGCCCCTTCAGTGGATTTGTGGTTTTGGATCAGGGTCACCCCCGACAACTGCGTCTACTGGATACGATGCACTCACGGCAAGGTCCTGTTGTCACTCATCTGAAAACGGTGGATTTGGACGTCTGAACTTCTCACCGAATACAGGATGCCCTAACCTTGCCCGAGGCCGAGGTGGAACGATTCGAGTGTTCCACATCATCGTCCAACTCCAACGAGTCAGTCATGTGCATGCCTGGATGATCGGCCTCCAGGGCTTCCAACATGCCGCTGTTGCGGGCAGCATGGGTCCTTGGGGTGCGCTCTGTGCGGCTTTCTGTCATCCTGACTGTGATTCCGTGTTGCGAACATAGGACTAATCACAGCTAGTCTAGTCGAAGCGTGGGTGGATTGACCCCTCCGGCTGGAACGGCTGGGAGTGAAGGTTTCGAACAGCAGTCACATAGTCCCTGGCAATGTCCCGACGGCGAAGGTGGGATTGATTGCGAGCCGTGCCAAGAATCATCACACAGAGATTCCCGGCCTGCGCTGCGCAAATAGGGCAAGCAAAATCGAGCGAGTGGTCAGCCTTCTTCATTCAAAGAGCCTTTTCTATTGAGAGATATGTAGATTTTGACGTTCTTCCTCAGCGGAACAAGTGACGTAGGTCGCATAGTTTGGGATGGACAGGGCAAGTTCTTAGCGTTTCTCGCCGTGTATCGCTAAGAATTGGCTGCTTATCCGGAGCGCGTCCTGGCGAAGACGGCGAGGACTCGGCAGCCAGTCTCGGGGGCGCTCCACGTGACCGCAGAATCGGTGTCGAGCACAAGGACGTCACCGCAGTGGAGCAGATCTTCTGTTCCGGTGCTGGTCAGGTGAAGTGTGCCTTCGAGCACGTAGGCGGTGAGCTCTGTCCTGACGTTTGGGTTACCAATATTGCAGGAAGCACCGGGAGCGGTTGGCTACGCGTCTATTTTCTGGCCGGCGTTCACCTTGCTTGAGGGCTATATCTTGCCGCAAGGAGTTTCCGAAGGTTCTCTCCGTAGCTGGGAACAGGTTGGGAGGAGCCGACAATTGATCGAGTGGGTTATGAACCACGTTCACATCGCTGACATTCACTATGGCCGCGAGGAGTCTCCATCGACAAACTGCTCGTCATTGGTAACGTACTCAAGGAAATATACGAGGCGAAGCTTCACTGGCAATTCCCGGACCGTCCGTGTTCGGTCGAACTCTTCATTCCGGACGATCCCGGTGATCTGACAGGCTATCAGCTCTCCTTTTGGCAAAAGTCCCACGAAACTCCCGAGTGACCGTTTAACCGGAATGTATGGTCCGCCGCCGTTTTGCAAGCGAAAAGTGAGGATGACAGAATTGGTCTGCGCGAATTATCAAGACTCCTCGTAGTGAACCATATGGGTAATTGCACCGCGTGGGATCAGCGCAGAGTGGATTGCGATGACCTCTCTCGTCGATCCTGCAGCCCCGCCGCCTGCCGGGCCGTTCGTGTACAGTGCTTCAACTTCCCTGGGAACGCGAGTAGCAAACTTCTGCGAAGCCACCCGACCAGTGACGCGCAGGCGTACCTCATACGGCGCGGGAGCATTTGCCGAGAGAGTCGGACCGTGAATGGAATTCAGGCCGACAAGATCGAAGCGCAACTCGGAGATACCGGCATCGCGGAGGCGCTCCGCGAGCACATCGCGGGCGAGTTCGGCACGAAGCATCGCATTGGGGCCAGCGTAGGAGATTTGCCCCTCGCCGATGAACCCGTCGTGGTAGCCGAGAGATACCTTCAGCGTGCTGGCCTGGAACGAACGCCGCAGCGCGAGGCCGACAGCCGCAATGTACGAGTCCTCGACTTCGAACGCGCGTCGTCGCAGCTCGACCCCACACACAAGCAAATCCTCATCCTCACGTATCGCGCCGGAATCCGACACGCCGAAGCCGCCCACATGCTGGTCATGAGCACCCCGCAACATCTACTATCTGCTCCCCGCAGCCCGCCGTCGACTAACCGACATCCTCGACCGCCTCGATCTGCTGTGATTTCTCGCACATCTTGCGATTCACCAAACTGCCACCATTGTTCTGTGTCCGCACCGCATTCAGGCCTCGACCCGCTTGCTGTCTACTCGATAGGCCTGAAACTGCGCACGCTCCGCGCGGAGAAGAATCTTACCCTTGGTCGCCTCGCAGCGCAGACGGGCCTCTCCACTGCGCTGCTGTCGAAGCTCGAAACAGACCACATGATCCCCACTCTTCACACGCTGGAGAAGATCTGCCGCGCCTACGGAATCGGCCTTGGCTACTTCTTCCGCGACCCGCAGCACCACTCCGTAGCCATCACGCGCAAGGCACACACACACGGCCACAGAGGAGAGAAACTCCAACGGCATACACGCTTGCACGTCGCGACAGCGGAGGGGCACCAGGTCTCGCAAATCATCGATCTCCAGGCAGGCGGCTTCTCGGCTGTGGGTGAGTGCGGAAACATCACCGAACTGACCGCCTACGTCATTGAAGGCACGCTCCACGTCACCGTCGCCGGATCACATGAGACCCTGGAGCAAGGTGACAGCATCGTCGTGACCACCGACCAGCCCATCATGTGGAGCGCCGCCGCAGAATCCCCATGCCAATTCCTCAGCGTCGTCGCGACGCATTTCCCCGCACACCGAGGCGCGGCGGGCGGCGGACAGCACGCCGATTCCGAACCTTAGAAGCGAAATGAGTCGCCAATTAAGGAAGATGTGTGTTCGATGATGCCGCGAGGCTGACGTCCGTGGCGGTTTTCCTGAATGAAACCGGGCTGCTCCCCCACGGCTCAGCCCGTCCCTGCTCGTTAGAATTTTGGTAGCAAATTGGTAGCATTTACCGTCGATTGGGCCGTTTTGGCCGACTGTACCGACTCATAAGTCCTTTACCGTCAGCAAACCGCCTATATCGTCGTTCCATGGCATGGAAGAGGTCATCGGTTCGATCCCGATCAGGTCCACCAACTTAGCTCATCTCCTTGGCGCCAATTGGCGCCATTTTGATTTTTGTGTGTGCTTTTAGAGTGCGGCTCCGAACCTATGGCTTGGAACATCTCCATTTTTGACTGATATCCTTGGCCTCGCATTCGATATTTATCTTCTGATCGGTCTGTCCACTCTTAGGAGCCTCTTCATGTCACTTCTTCGCAGCTTCTTGGTCTTTCTCTGCGTGAGCGCTTCGCTGTGTGTTGCTCAACCGACACCCGAGATTGGCATCAATCAAGATATTGCGACGAGGATTCCAGAGCGAATGCGGCACTTCGTCGATCAAAAGGCAGTTGCCGGCGTGGTGACGCTCGTCGCCCGAGGCAATGAGATCGTCGAGTTCGACGCGCAAGGTATGGCCGACACCGAATCCAATCGGCCGATGCGCAAGGACACCATTTTCCAAATCATGTCGATGACCAAGCCTGTGACGGCAATCGGAATCTTGATGCTGGCCGAAGACGGAAAGCTTTCGCTGCGCGATCCTGTCGATCAGTACCTGCCTGAGTTCAAAAATCTCAAGGTCGCTGCCAACACCGGGCCCAACGCAGCGCGTCTGAGTGAACCCGGACACGCCATTACGATTCGCGACTTGCTTACCCACACTGCTGGAATGACTGACGCCGCCCCGGCTTCAATCAGCGATTATCAGCACGCAATGAATGTTCCGCTCGATGAGGTGGTGCGCCAGCTCGCGAAGGAGCGCCTGCTGTTCCAGCCTGGGACTGCGTGGAGCTATTCCAGCGCTGGAATCGAAATTCTCGGCCGTATCATCGAGGTCTGTTCCGGCCAGAAATACGAGGACTTCATTACCGAGCGGATCCTGCGCCCACTGGCAATGAAGGACTCCTTCTTCTTCCCGCCGCCTGACAAGATCGATCGGATTGCCATGGTCTACGTCGGCAAAGAAAGAAAGCTGGTGCGCGCGCCTGCAACCATACTGGGAGGAGATCCAGCCAAACACCGCGCCGGAGCAGTTTTTCCCGCCCCAGGATGGGGACTCTATTCAACTGCCGAGGACCTTCTGCACCTCTATCGGATGATGCTCAATGGGGGCGTCTACGAAAACCATCGCTATCTTTCGCCATTCTCGATTCACTTGATGACTGAAGCACACACCTCTGATATCCGCCCGGTGGGCTGGATGCGCGGTTCGGATTACGGGCTCGCCTGGGAGGTTGTCACTGATCCGATGGGAGAACTTGCGGGTCACCATATCGGCAGCTATGGACACGGTGGAGCGTTCGGCACCCAGGGCTGGATCGATCCCACGAATCAGCTCATTTCGATCATGTTGATCCAGCGAGCAGATGATGGCGCTGAGACGATGACGCGCGTCTTCCTCAATATGGCGGAGTCGAGCCTGGGCAAATAGACAACCCTCCTCGAACGGCTATGTTTGTGATGCGACGTTCTGGAACAGTTCGGCCCAGTGATGCTTTTTCAGAAATGAATCGCGTAGCGCTGGATCACGAAAAGCTTCTGTCCCACCGGACGCCTGCGTAGAGAGAGCCCCGGTAATGTTGCCAGATCGTGCGCAGGTGACGATGTCTCGTGTCGAGAGATAAGCTCGAAGAAACCCCGCGTCGAAGCTGTCGCCTGCTCCAATCGTGTCTTTAGGCACGACCGTGAGCGGGGCGACATCAGTTGCCTGCCCCCGCTGGTAGACTCGCGCACCCTTGCTTCCACGTTTAACAACGATTGCAGGCGGCTTCACAGGCAGCATGCGCGCAGCATCATCGAGATTGGATGAGTGCGTCATACGGCAAATTTCGTCTTCGTTTGGTAGAAAGACGTCGACGTAGGGCAACACCTCGAGGAGAGGCGCGCCCCAACGATCATCGGGGTCGTCGTTCGTGTCGAGTGAGATCGTGAGGCCTGCTTCCTTGAGCCGCCGCAAGAGATCAGGCAGACCGGCATGCAGGCCGCGTTGCAGGTACAGAGAGGAAAGATGGAAGTGACGGGACTGAAGGAGGAAATCAAAATCAAGATCGCCGACGGTCAGTTCGGGGATGGTTCCAGGGAAGGTCAGGATATGACGTTGATCCCCGTGAGGTAGGAGAAGAGTGATGCCTGTGGCAATTGACTTGTGTTTGCCGGTGTGGGAGACATCAACCCCGGCTGCACGCAACTGATCGAGGGCCAAAAGCCCAAATTCGTCGGGTCCAATGAGCGTTGTAAAGGCCACGCGGGCGCCCAGGGTTGCCGCATTGTGAGCGACGATAGCGGACGAGCTGCCCAGGGTCGCCTTGAAACCAGTAGCAAGCAACTCCCTCTCTGTCGGCATTTCGATCGGCAAACCGTACAAAATCAGATCGAGATTGAGTTCCCCGGCAATGGATATATCGAAATTTTTGGTCATCGAGGCCCCGTGTGATTACTTTAGCCTTCGTTTTATGCTCTCGTCTATGTCGAAACAGCACATCCACATAAAGCACTTAAATAGTATCGTTTAATGAATCGGATGCCGCACGCTTCCGGGCCTTGCATCCCTTCTTAGCCAGCTAACACAGGGCTTTGCAACTCTTTTAGCTTGCCAAATCGTCTTCCGATAGTTTACTTTAGCTTCTTATTCTTTCGTTTTGCAACACCATACGAGGAGCTATCCGGTGAATCCCCTCTCGCAACTGTTGTCTCTTTCGAAACACCAGAAGACCGAACTTGGACTCCTCTATACTCCTGCGGAGATTGCACAGCAGCCCGCAACATGGCAGGTGACACATCGTCTCTTCATTGAAAAGAAAGCAGAGTTGATTGGGTACTTGCAGCAGGCGAAAACCGAAAGATGGACCATTTACCTCGTTGGCGCAGGTTCTTCGGATTACATCGGACACTCGATCGCGCATCTGTTGCGCAAGCGATGGAACTGCGAGGTATGCGTTGTCGCCAGCACAGACCTGCTGACGAATCGCGAAGATCTGGTCATTCCGGACCAGAAGTATCTCTGGATTTCGTTTTCGCGCTCTGGTGACAGCCCTGAAGGGGTTTCTGTGCTGGAGCAGGCGCTCGCGACGAGCCCGAACGTAAAGCATCTGGTGGTCAGCTGCAACCGGAATGGCCGCATGGTGGAACTGGCGCTTCAAAATAAGAGATGTTTTGCAATGGTGCTCGATGATGCTGTGAATGATCGCAGCCTGGCGATGACGAGCTCATTTACGAACATGGTTTTGTTTGGCATGGAACTCGCCCACCTCTGGGACCAGCGTAGCTTTGATGAGACGCTGCAAACCATGACCCAGGCGGCCAACTACATGCTGGAAGATGGAGCTTCTCTCGCGCAGAAGCTTGCAAAGCAGGGCTATCGAAGAGCCTGTTTTGTCGGCTCCGGCGCTCTGGCCGGAACAACGCGCGAATCCGCCCTGAAGATCTTGGAACTCACTGCCGGCAACATCCAGACCATGAACGAAACCACGCTTGGATTACGCCACGGTCCCATGTCATCGCTGAACACCGAAAGCCTTTTCGTGAGTTTCATCTCGAGGGATGACAGAAGGCGCCGATACGACCTCGATCTATTGAATGAGATTCGCGCGAAAGGTGCGGTTCGCACGATTCTGGCTATCGGGCATGCCGATCCAGCGAGCGACTCAAGCCTCTACTGCGAAGCGTTCGGAAGGCTGGATGACGCATACCGTCCCGCGGTGGATGTGATCTTCAGCCAGATGTTCGGGCTCTTCTCTTCAGTCGAACTCGGGCTGCATCCAGACTCGCCCAGTCCGAACGGGCTTATCAGCCGGGTGGTCGAGAAATTTGCGATCTACGCCTGAGGACTAAAACGGCTCAACGATAAGAGGAATTGCTTTGTCCCAGTACCTGAAGGATTTTCTGCGTACATCGAGAGGCCAGCGAGGAATTACCTCTGTGTGTTCCGCGCATCCCTGGGTGATTGAAGCCGCAATAATGCAGGCGCAAGAAGATGGAACGCATGTCTTGCTGGAGGCGACCTGCAATCAGGTAAACCAGGCAGGTGGATATACAGGTTTAACTCCCGAGATGTTTCGCGACTTTGTCTATCGCATTGCCGGAGAACTGGGCTTCGACACAAGGCGCCTGGTTCTGGGTGGAGATCATCTTGGACCGAATCCGTGGAGACATCTGGATGCAAAGACTGCGATGCGGCAGGCCGTGGAAATGGTGCGGTTGTACGTCGAAGCAGGATTTACAAAGATTCATCTGGATGCAAGCATGCGCTGTGCGGACGACCCTGCGATCATTCCGGATGAAGTGATGGCGCTTCGAGCGGTAGCGTTGTGCAAGGCCGCAGAGGAGGCGCAGCGAGAACCTGATTCAGCGCCGATTCTCTATATAGTCGGAACGGAAGTTCCCACGCCGGGGGGAGCTAGTCACTCCCTGGGTGAGCTTGAAGTAACCTCGTGCGACGCAGTGGAGCAGACGGTTGGCGTGCATCGGGCAGCCTTTCATCGTGCGGGACTGGATGCGGCATGGGAGCGCGTGGTCGGAGTAGTGGTGCAGCCGGGTGTGGAGTTCGATCACGATTCCGTTGTGAATTATGATCCCGCAAAGGCTAATCATCTTCAGGGCTTCCTCCGCGCTCATCCGGAACTAGTTCTCGAAGCTCATTCCAGTGACTATCAGGTGCCTCGTGCTTATCAGGAGCTGATCCGGGATGGCTTCAGCATCCTGAAGGTTGGGCCCGCACTGACATTTGCTCTTCGAGAGGCGCTTTACTCGCTTGCGGCTCTTGAACGTGAGTTGGTGCCGGAAGCTGAGCGGTCCAACTTGATGGAGACCATGGAAGCGGTGATGCTGGCTCATCCGGCCGATTGGCAGAAGTACTATCAGGGGAATGCTGAACAGCAGAGGCTGCTTCGCATCTACAGTTACAGCGATCGCATTCGCTATTATTGGAGGCTCCCCGAACCTGAAGCCGCGGTTTCCCGTCTCGTGCAGAACTTGCGGCAGGCAAGCATTCCTGAAACGCTCCTGAGCCAGTATTGTCCTCGTCAATACGAGGAGATTCGCGCCGGAAAATTGCAGAGCGATCCGAAGGCAATCGTGATTGCGAATGTTCGAACCGTGCTAGCTGCCTATAGCCGAGCGTGTCTCGGCGTGCAGCCGGTTGCGAACTGAGGCAAAGCGCACCGGGAAATTGGAAGGACAATTCACTCATGAATTCCACCTCTCGTCCATTGATTTTGCTTGATCCGCACCCTCGTCCCATCGACCTCATCTTTGACCCTCCGACGAAGGTGCGACTTGAAGAGCTGGGTGAGGTTGTCTGGCATGACGGCTCGCCGGCAAGCGACTCGCACATCGATCGCTATCTGCCAGAGACTGTCGCCTTGATTGGGCAGACGGCTTTGCCCAGAGAGCGACTGGACCGTGCTCCAAAGCTGAAGGCAGTTTTCAACGTTGAGAGCAATTTCCTCCCCAATGTCGACTACCTCGAATGCCATCATCGTGGAATTGCTGTGCTCTCGACCGGACCTGTCTTTGCCAAACCAGTTGCGGAGATGGCGCTTGGAATGGCACTATCCTCGGCTCGCCGGATTCATGAAGCAGATGCTGCCATCCGTGCGGGAAAAGAGTCGCTGTATGGGGAAGCGGACAATCATGACTCATTTCTGCTTTCAGGCAAGACGGTCAGTCTGGTCGGCTTTGGCAATCTTGGCCGCGCCTTGCTGCCCCTGGTGAAGCCCTTCGGCGGAGATGTGCTCGTCCACGATCCATGGATCCATCCGGCCGTTCTGCGCGAGGCGGGAGTCACGCCTGCCGCGCTCGACGAATGCTTCCGGCGGTCCTCGGTGGTCTTTCTGCTGGCGTCCACCACTACCGAGAATGCCGGAAAGATCGACCGCTCCTTCTTCAACCAGATGCCAGAGGGCGGCATCGTGGTGTTGGTGAGCCGGGCGGGCATCGTCAATTTTGACGACTTGCTTGACGCGGCCGCATCAGGACGGATTCGTGTTGCGATCGATGTATGGCCCGAGGAACCGATTGCTGCCGGTCATCGTGCGCGCTCAACTCCCAATACACTGTTGCAGGCCCACCGCGCGGGGAACATCCCGGAGGTATGGCCATGGATGGGGCAGATGGTTGTGGATGATTTGGAGCAAGTGCTGAAAGGTTTGCCTCCGCAGCGCTGTCAGCGAGCGCAGTGGGAGACCGTCGCAAAACTCCGAAGCAAACCTATCACGTAAGGTGACGTGCGCGCCGCCGCGGTCACGATTGCAAAGCCGAACTCCTGCTCTTTCGCATGTACCAGGCAAGGATCAGGCCGACGCAGATCCAGAGGACGCCGAGGATCTGAGCGTTGTGGCTCAAGTGGATCCAGATAAATGCGCAGACCAGTATTCCCAACGCCGGAATGAGCAGGGGAAACGCGACCTTTTCCTGCGAACGGAACTTGTAGTGCACCAAAGCGGCGGCGTTGACCCCGATGAACGCGATGAATGCCCCAAAATTCAGCAATTCAGCTCCCTGCTCGTAGGTAAGTAGGAAAGCGCCCGTCAAGGCGATCGCACCAACGATCAGGACGTTGTTCAGCGGTACATGGTGACGAGGATGGATCACGCCGAATGGTTTACGCGGAAGCGAATTGTCTCGCCCCATGCTGTACATGAGCCTGGAGGCACCAAACTGCGCGGCTATGGCCGATCCCATATTTGCAACAAGCAGCGTTGCATTCAGGAACTGAAAGAGGAAGGGCCCGCCGACCCGCGCGGCTACGTGAACGAATGCTGTATCCACGATGGGTGGAGCAAACGGTTGATCGGCCGGCCAGGCCAGCTGCGCCACGTACACCTGCACCATGGAAAGAATACCGATGATCAGGCAGGTAAGGACGGTGGCAAGCAGGATGTTGCGACGTGGATTTTCGACCTCTTCAGCCATCGTTGAGATCCCGTCGAACCCGATGTATGTGAGTACAGCTACAGATGTGCCTTTGAAAACGGCCGTCATCGAGAAGGTCGCGGGATCGTAAAAGGGCCGCAGAAGATCATGCGCAGTGGGATGTACCGCGGAAAGAATGTAGCGGACTCCTTCGCCTAGAAAGAGAATCACCACCAGGCTCATAGCGATGGACAGGACAGCATTCACTCGGCCAGAGGTTTGAATACCACGCGTATTGAGGTATGTAGAGAGCAGAGCAAATGCCACGGCCCAGAATGCAAACGGAACGCCCGGTACGATGTTGCGCGCTGCCTGACTG
>Ga0070683_100005819_pt1 | contig 10315 bp, 9 predicted proteins | sample KBSC713LmetaG_FD_64662 | JGI IMG/M metagenome (GOLD analysis project Ga0070683, IMG submission 64662) | Corn rhizosphere microbial communities from Kellogg Biological Station, Michigan, USA - KBS C7.1-3L metaG | ecosystem: Host-associated > Plants > Roots > Rhizosphere ... | reverse complement strand
CGCTCGAGGTCGGAAAGGATGCCGATCTCGCCGCCTTCAGGGTCGACATTCCGCGCACCGTTCCCGTCGGGGATCCTTATTCCGCCGCCATCTTCGCCCTCCCCGGCCGCTCGGCGCAACTCGTGACGGTGAGAGGCAAAGTCCTCGTCGACAAAGGTCAGGCCCTTGCGCGCGATTCCGCGCTTGCGACGCGCGTGAGCTCCATTGGCGCCGCCCTCACGGGCTGGGCCACGGCGCACTCGTAGTGTAAATTGAAATTCCCCTTCGAAGGAATCCTGCTTCATGCCGGCAGTCGAAAATCACCACCGCATCTGGCGCGACGGGAAGTTCGTGGACTGGGAGGACGCCACCATCCACGTGATGAGCCACGTCGTCCACTACGGCTCTAGCGTCTTCGAGGGCATCCGCTGCTACGAGACCCCGAACGGCCCCGCTGTCTTCCGACTCGGCTCGCACATGCGGCGGTTCGCGGATTCCTGCCGGATCTACCGCATGCCGCTCAAGTACTCGATCGAAGATCTGTCGAAGGCCGCAGTCGAAACAGTCGCCGAGAATGAGCTCCCGCATTGTTACCTGCGGCCGGTTGCTATCCGGACGGGCGAACAGATGGGAGTCCTTCCCCACGACACTCCCCTCGAGGTTTTCATCATTCCGTGGGTGTGGGGCACCTACCTCGGCGCCGAGGCGCTGAAGAATGGCGCCGACGTTTGCGTGTCGAGCTGGAGACGACCCGCGCCCGACACCTTTCCATCCCTCGCCAAGGCCGGCGGCAACTACCTGAATGGCCAGTTGTCGAAGATGCAGGCCCGCGCCGACAACTATGTCGAGGGGATCATGCTGGATTCGTTCGGGCTCGTGTCGGAAGGCAGCGGCGAGAACCTTTTCCTCGTCCGCGACGGCAAGCTGTATACATCGACGATCAGCTCCGGAATTCTGAATGGCATTACTCGCGATTCGGTGATCACCATCGCGCGTGACATGGGCGTCGAGGTCGTGGAGACCTCGCTGCCCCGCGAGATGCTCTACATCGCCGACGAGCTGTTCTTCACCGGAACAGCCGCCGAGATCACGCCGATTCGATCTGTCGATCGCATTCCCGTCGGCACCGGCAAACCGGGAGCTCTGACTCTCTCGATTCAGCGCGAGTACATGGGGATCGCGACCGGCGCAATCGAGGATCGCTACGGCTGGCTGACATCGGTGCCGCCGAAAGGCGCGTCCGCGACGACGTCGCGTGGGAAGGTGCGGGAGAGGGCGGACATGTCCGCGTCCGCGATCTAGGTTAAATGCAACTGAAGACTACCGGCGGGCGGCCGTGGGCCGCACTGCTGGAGGCAGCGGGCTAAAGCACGTTGTTGTTTGAGCGCCCGGCCTCGAGCCGGCCCGCCCACGGCTTCCCGCCGGTAGTCTTCAGTTGCAGTTAAAAAACCCGGCGGGTAGTCTTCCGTTGCAGTTCAAAGGGAAACACGCCCGCCAGCCAATCGTCACTTAAGTAGTGCCTTGGCAGCAACTTGCGGGTAAGATGCTGTACAGGTTGTATATTTGGGTGGGTTTGCCCAGGAGGAGTGCTTGATCGTTGGTTGTCTGGCACTGAATGCTTCGTTCGAGCCTTTGACGATGGTGCCGCTGCGCCGTGCGCTGCGGTTGGTGATCGATGGGAAAGCGGAGATCGTCGAGGCCGATTCCGACCGCGTAGTCAGATCCGAGAGACTGACGCTTCCGCGTCCAGCCGTTATCAGACTCACGCGCTTCATCCACGTGCCGCGCCGCTTCCGCCGGCAGGTGACGAACACCTTTCTGTTCGCCCGCGATCGCTACCGGTGCCAGTACTGCGGTCGGTTGCAGATCGAGCTCAAGCCGCGCGAGTCACTGACCAGGGATCATCTCATCCCGCTTTCGCGTGGCGGTGCCAACGACTGGACCAACGTCGTCACCGCCTGCAGTCCCTGCAACACCCGCAAGGCCAACAACCTGCCCAGCGAAATCGGGATGCACCCGCTCCACGCTCCCGTCGAGCCCCACTTCGTCCACCTGAGCTGGGCCGTCCGCCGTCTCACCGCCACCCAGGCCAAGTACATCAAGCTGTTCTACGGCGAAGAGACCCTCCACCATCTCGAAGATCTCGAGCAGCGGCAACCGCTTCACGGGGTTCACAAGGTCAGCTGAACGCTCGGCCTCTGGCCACACGAGTCCAAAAGGTGGGAGGTGGGAGAGACGCACAGAGATGCAGAGGTGTCAGTTGTTATACTCGCCTTCTCGCTGCGCCACGCCACCGTAGAGCGCGCCGGATAAACTGCTACCTGTGCCTCTGACCACGTCTCCAACCTGCGACCTTTTGGACTAGGGTGCAAATCGTAGCGCCCCGATTCCGGAATCCAGAGAACTAAGGCCTGAACGTTCCGGTTCTACCCTCATAGTGTCTCTTCTCCCCCCCCAACAACCTCACAACTAACGTCCTCAATCCTCGCCCCACCGCAGTCCCCGGGTTTTTCTTTCCCGCCACCGCCGGCTTGAGCTCCCCCCGCAGCCAGCGCTGCACCTCATCGAGATCCGTCAGCGACAGAACCTCGACATCCAGCAGCAGGTTGTAGTAGCCGCGCTGTCCCTTCTTCGGCAGCGAGATCGCAACCTTGTAGGGCGCCTCGACGGCGTTCTCGGCATCCGCGATCGCCGTGTATTCGCCTAGCGATTCCGAGTTGCGATTGACCACGCGCACCACCTGGTACTTCTTGCCGAGCACGTCGTACTTGAGAATCACATCCCACTCTGAAGCGGCCTTGAGATCGTCGAACCACCGGCCCGAGACCCACCGCTCCAGCCTGTAGTGCAGACGCGCCGGAAATCCGTTCGAGAGCAGATCGCGCATCGATGCATCAGCAAGCAATCCCGCCGACGACACCGAGGGCTGATCCTCCGCCCACGCGTTGAGCGGCGGTGGCAGAACGTCGACGTGCGCACTCTGGGCGCGCGCCGCGGGCGCAGACGCAACCGCGATAGCCAGAATGATCGCCAGCCTGCGGATCATTCCGGCCCTCGCTCTCGATCGCTGGCCAGGATGCGCCCCATCTAAAACCGCCTGCGCACCCGCAGAAAGACGTTGGCCGGATCTTTCGGGCTCGACACCGACTTCGCCACGTAGGCGCCGATGATTCCCAGATCGAGACCGAGTCCCACATCGGTGCGGAATGTCCCGAATCTCGGAAAGCTGTTGCTCGAGTACTGCAAGGTTCCCGACGGCTGTCCGACCAGCCACCCGCGTCCGGCGTCGACGAATGCAACCGCCGTCGGACGCACTGTGAACCCGATCCCGCGCAGCCGGATCGCGCGCGCGTTAAGGAAGTCGAACATCGATGAGTGCAGCTCGTTGCGATACTCGAGCTGTGCGAGAGCCACCCGCTCGCACTGCGCCGGATTGCCGGCCGGTGGCGCGCCGCCGTCGCTGCACTGCGACACATCGACCACACGTGGGTCGTACTTCCGGAAATCCACGCCCGGCACCGTCCCCAACCCGCCGACCGAGAAGCGGCGCTCCAGCGGTAGATCGTCACCGTGCAGCCAGCCACCCAGCACCAGTCGCGCGTTGAACCACGTCGTCGGCGAAAGCCTGTTGTACCGCCGCAGATCGACCAGCCCGCGGCCATAGGTCACTCTGCCCGCGGTCGTGACCCGCGCCGACGGCGAGGTCGGCCCGAGGTCGGTGATGTCGCCACTCCCGCGCTCGTACTCGGCTACGATCAGCCATCCAGTCGATGGATTGTCCTCGTCGTTTCTGGTGTCCACATTGGCGCGCAGCACTCCCAGATGGAATCGGCCCGCGTCCACTACTGGATTGGCGCGCCAGGCTTCGCCGTTTCCGAACACCGAGAACACCCGTCGCTCGTCGACCGCGCCCCACCGCTCGTCGCTCCAGTCGGCCGACAGACTGCTGCGCGCGCTCATGTTGAACGTCGCCGTCAATCTGGCGCCGTGACGGTTGAAATAATCACGGAAGTCGCGGTGCCCGAACAACGCCGCCAGACCGGCGTCGGGATCCGGAAGCTGCCATGTCTCTACCGGCGTCACCACGTCGTACGACGACACCCCGAAGCCATAGCCGCGACCGTGTCCAACCCGCACATCCGTAGTGATGCGGTGCCCGAGATTCTGACTGTCCCAGCGGAAGGTGTTGGCGCTGCGGATGATCCCCATCACCGACGCATTGATGTCGGCCGCGCCGACGCTGTCGCGGAACGTCGGCCCCAGCAAAACCGGCAGTCCTTCGACGCGATTGTAGGTTTTCCCCGTGCTCAGACTGAGCCCGCTCTGCCTGTTCGCGCGCGCCCACAACCCCAGCCGCTCGGCGGTCGAATCGGCGCGCAAGGTGTCGACGTCCTGAGCGGCTGCGCGCGTCGCTGCGAGCAGCAGGAACGCGCAAATGAGTGGAATGACTCGCTGCGTTGTCGTCATCTCGAGTTATACCCTCGGCGCGCTGATTCCGAGCCGCTTCATCCGCCGATAGAGGTTCGGACGATCGGTGTGCAGACGGCGAGCCGCGTCGGCGACGTTGCCACCGGCTTCGGCGAGCGCGCGGGCAATCACCATGCGCTCGAAGGTATCGAGCCGCTCCGCCAGCGAGCTCGGACCCGCACTCGTCTCTTCGCTCACACGCTCGAGGCTTCGCGTCGGTGTCGTCACCGGTGTGCCGTCCTCGTCGCGATCCACGATCAGCACCTCTTCGACCTGCTGCCCGGTGATCTCAGCGCCTGGATGGAGGATTGCGAGCCGCTCGACGATGTTCGCCAGCTCACGGACGTTGCCCGGCCACGGATAATCGCGCAGCAGCTGCAGCGCGTCGCTCCTCCAGCGCGGCTTTGCCTGACCACTCCGCTGCAGGAACTGCTCGGAGAAATGCTCGACCAGCTGCACGATGTCGTCGCCTCTCTCTCTCAGCGGCGGAATCGCCAGCGGGATCACCTGCAGCCTGAAGTAAAGATCCTCGCGGAAGGTGCCGGCCCGCACCGCCCGCTGCAGGTCGTGGTTCGTAGCGGAGATTATGCGCACGTCGGCTTTTATGATCCTGTTCCCGCCCACGCGCTGGATTTCCTTCGCTTCAATCGCGCGCAGCAGCTTTGCCTGCGCGTCGGGACCGAGATCGCCGACCTCGTCGAGGAACAGTGTGCCGCGGTGCGCTAGCTCGAATCGCCCAATTCGGGTCTGGGTGGCGCCCGTGAATGCCCCACGCTCGTGGCCGAACATCTCGCTCTCGACCAGGTCCCGCGGAATCGCCGCGCAGTTGACCCGCACGAATGGCTTGTCGCGGCGCGGACTGGCGTCGTGGATCGCGCTTGCGACCAGCTCCTTGCCCGTCCCCGATTCCCCCGTGATCAGAATGCGCGCATCCGATGGCGCGACTCGCTCGATCATCTGTCGAACGCTCGCCATCGCCGCGCTGGTGCCGACCATCTGGCCGCCGAATCCGAGCTCCGCGCGAAGCTGGCGCGCGACGCGCCTGGACTGTCGGAGCTCGAGCGCCGACGACACCGCCAGCAGAACACCCTCCGGCGTCAGCGGCTTCTCGAGAAAGTTGAATGCGCCGAGCTTGGTCGCTTTCACGGCGTCGGCAAGGCCGGCGCGCCCACTCATCATGATCACCGGCAGGTCCGGGGCAACGTCGCGCAAGCGCGCCAGGGTCGCCATGCCATCCAGCTCGCCCGGCATCATGAGGTCTACGAGCGCGGCGTCGGGCTCTCCCTCCCGCACCCGCGCGATTGCTTCGACCCCGTTAGGCGTCTCGACGACTTCGTGGCCTTCGCCCGTCAGTAGCGCGCCGACCATCCGACGAATGTTCGCCTCGTCGTCGGCGATCAGGACGATCGGCACTTAGGTGGGGCGGCCCTGCGAAGAGCTCGAGGACGGAACCTGCCGTAGCTCACCCGGCCGTCCTTCGGAGAGCAGCTTGGTCGTGAACCGCTGTCCTTCCGAGATGCGCTCGACCTCGATTGCGATCGCTTCGAGCGCCTGATCCATCTTCTCCAGCCGATCGGTGACCTCCAGGGGAAGGCGCGGGTTTCTGCCCTCGGCGTCCATCTTCCGCGCGAAGGCGCGCGCCAGTGGAATGCCGATCGCGCAAACGATCGCGGTCGCAAAAGCTCCGAGCGGAACGACGATCTCTGGTCCCATTTCAGTCTGTCCTCACGGCGCCGGCGCCGTTTGCGGGTATCGTAAACTGTATCTCCGTTCCCTTTCCCAACGCGCTCGTCGCGGTCACGGTTCCATCGTGTGCCCACACCGCCTGCCTCGCGATCGCCAGGCCGAGCCCCGTTCCACCCGGCTTGTTCGTGACGTACGGCTCCCAGATCGTCTCGAGGTTTTCGGGCGCGATGCCTTTGCCATTGTCCGCGACCGATACCTTCACTGCATCGCGCCCGGCCATTTTCACCAGTCGCGCCGTGACCGTGATGCGACCGTTCTCGGGCGACGCATCCACGGCGTTGAGCAGCACGTTGCTCAGCGCGCCAGCCAGCGCGCCGTTGTGGCCGAAGATGCGCGGCAGATTGTCGTCGATGTGCAGATCGAGATCGATCCCGGGTGGCACACTGCTGCGCGCAGTGTAGCGAACCAGCTCGCCGATGTCGACCTCTGAGAGCGGGCCCTCCGGCAGCCTGCCGAATTCCGCGAAGCTTTTCGCCATTCGGTCCAGTCGCTCGGACTCCATCGCGATTACGTCGACATCTTCCTGCAGCGCCGCCGGCGCTTGCCCGCGAAGTCTCGCCAGCGCGAATCGGATCGGCGTCAGCGGATTCTTGATCTCGTGGGCGACCCGGCGCGCGCTTTCCCTGAACGCGTGCAGGCGCTCCGCTTCCACGGCCTGCTGGCGGCCATGCTCGAGCTCCGAGACCATCTCGCGCATGCTGCGTCGCAGTGTCTCGAACTCCGGTGCGCCACGTACGCGACTGGTGGTGACCTCGATCGTCGCGCCGTCATCGCCGTTTCGCTGCGAGCGTGAAACGAGCCTGGGCTCGGGCGGTGGCGGCAACGGCTCGCCGTGCCCAATCAGCTCGGTCCAACGCACCAGCTCGTCGAGCGGTCGGCTCAATTGCCGGCTCAAATGTCCCGCGACTCGCGACGCAGCGCCGGTGAGAATGAGCAGCGCCAGCACACCCGCGATTGCGATGACTCGCGCCGTCCGCCCCGCCAGAAAGGTGTACCGTCGCGCCTGTTCGACTGACACCCGCAGCTCCCGCTCGTGGGCATCGATGGCGCGTCGCTGCGCGGCGGTAAGCGGCGCCTGGCGAGCCGCGGCGATGGCCTTCTCCCCACTCGCGGCGACGCTGTCCCACGCCGGACGCCCCGTCACGAAAGGCAGCGCTGTGCTCACCGTTCCACTCCACAACAGAGTGAGCACGAGAGCAGGCACGATCGCGAACAGCGACAGGATCAATACCAATCGCGTGCGGAAACGCAGTTGATTCATGGGGGTTTGGGTATAAATTATACCCGTACGGCGCGACTTCGAGGATCCGGCAAGCGGTCAACCCGAGGGTTGACTCACTCGCATGGACCTGAAGACGCACCGCCTGCGGCGTCCGTCGCAGGAAGGACATGAGACGCATTCACGCGGCCTCGCACAGCAATTTCCCAAAAAAAATGAATTCTCGACCGCACCGGTCCGCGCACAATAGCGCGCACAGGCAACATGCCCCGGTACATCGCGGGTCACACTCAATCGCCCCGATTCATCGCGGCCCGCAAGCAATGGCTCCGGCCAACCTCGGCACCCAGCACCACGCACCAAACGCAGCACTGCTCATCGATTTCGACAACGTCACGATGGGCATCCGCTCCGAGCTCCAGACGGAGCTCAAGAACCTCCTCTCCTCCGACATCGTCAAAGGCAAAGTCTCGGTCCAGCGCGCCTACGCCGACTGGCGACGATATCCCCAGTACATAGTGCCTCTCGCCGAATCATCGATCGACATGATCATGGCGACGGCGTACGGGTCCGCGAAGAAGAACGCCACCGACATCCGGCTCGCCGTCGATGCAATGGAGCTGGTCTTCACGAGACCGGAGATCGGCACCTTCATTCTCCTCTCCGGCGATTCGGATTTCGCCAGCCTCGTCACCAAGCTCAAGGAATACGGCAAATACGTCATCGGTGTTGGAATTCGGGAGTCGTCCAGCGATCTGCTGGTCATGAATTGCGACGAGTACTACAGCTACAACGCTCTCGCCGGACTCGTGAAGACTGGCGAGGAAGAAATCGTCAAGAAGGATCCGTGGGAGCTCGTTACCGAGGCAGTGGACCGCATGAAGCGCAACGGCGACGTGATGCGCGCCGATCGCCTCAAGCAGGTGATGCAGCAAATCGACAGCTCCTTCGATGAGAAAAACCTGGGCATGTCCAAGTTCTCGCGCTTCGTCACCGAAGCCGCGCAGCGTGGGTTGCTCAGTCTCACCAAGCTCGAGAACGGTCAGCTCGAGGTCGGACCTCCGGGCACGCGCGGAGCGTCGCTCCCGGCCGGACAGGAAACGGAGCAACAGGTACCAAGAGCTGGGGCGTCTGGCGAAGCGGAAACTGCCGACCGCGGTCGTCGCGGTCGAAGAGGTGGAAGGGGCAGAGACCGTGATCGCGAGGCGCGTCCCCCGCGCGCTGCGCAGCCGGCGGCTGAAGCCGGCTCCATCGCCGAGATCGCATCCGAAACGGCGGCCGCTCCCATCGCGGGCGACGAGATCGGTTCCAGCGGGATCAGGCTTCGCCGTGAAGAGGCGTTCGATCTGGTGCGCCGCGCCGCCGCTTCGAATGGTGGCGCGCCGATCCGCGCGAGTCAGGCTCGCATCATCGCGCGTGATCTGCTGGGCCGCGATAGCGAGAGCCTGAGCGAGCGCAACTTCAATCGCATTCTTCAGGACGCCCACGACGCCGACATTATCGACTTACGTCGGCGCGGTGATGACTACGAGGTCGCGCCTGCCGCCGCTTCGACCTCGGTGAGCGAGCAGCTCGCCGTCGCCGAGCCGCCGAAGCCTGCGCCGACGACTCCGTCCGCTCCGACGGGGATGGGCGCGCGCGGCGCTGGTCCGGGACGAGGTCGTGGTCGCGGACCCATCGGCGCGAGAGTCGGCATCGTGCCCGCGAATCTGCTGTCGGTCGGAGTCGTCGAGATCGCCCAGCCGACACCGACGCCGGTAGACGTGGAGACTGCACCGGACTTGCCGATGATCGGCGAGGATGCGCTCTCCGAATCGGACGCCAAGCCGCGCGGCCGCAAGCGCGCAGCATCGGCTGAGGCAAAACCGCGTCGCACCCGCAAATCAGCCGGCGCCGAAGACGGTGGCGAGAAGCCCGCGCCACGCCGCGCGGCGCGCAAGACCCGCAGCAAGACCGCTAGCGAGTAGTGTGAGCAGGCGAGCAATCCCGAGCCGGGCAGAGTCCGCGACGACTCTCCTCGGCTCGAGGCCACGCGCGCGCTTCGACCGCGGGCGGATTCTCCCCGCCAGTTTCTACGAGCGCGACACCGAGATCGTCTCACGCGAGCTGCTCGGTGCTGTCCTGGAGTGCAAGACCGGGGAGGGAATCGCCAGCGGGATCATCGTCGAGACCGAGGCCTACCTCGGCGAGCACGATCTCGCGTGTCACGCCGCAGCCGGACGCACGCGCCGAACGGAAGACCTGTACGGGCCCGCCGGCATCTCGTACGTGTATTTCATCTACGGCATGTACTGGTGCTTCAATGCCGTCACGCGAGCCGAAGGGTCACCGAGCGCGGTGCTCGTGCGCGCACTGGAGCCGCTCGACGGAATCTCGTTGATGCACCGCCGCCGCCCTCGCATCCAGAACGACGCCGACCTAACCAACGGTCCCGGTAAACTCTGCACCGCGCTGGGCATCACCGGCGCCCACACCGGTCGTCCGCTCCAACGCTACCCGGTGGTGATCCGGGCCGGCGAGACCGTGGGCGATCGGCAGGTGGAGGTGACGTCGCGGATCGGCATTACCAAGTCGGCGGACTGGCCCCTCCGATGGATCGTTCGCGGCAACCGCTTCGTATCCCGCGGAAAAGTCTCGGGGTGATCCAACTGCTGCAGAATCACGGACCGACTGCTGCGGAATTACGGACTAACGGCTGCGGAATCACGGACCAACTGCCACTCCGAACTGCTAACTAACTGCGAATTGGGACACTAACTGCGGGATGCGGACACGCTCGGCCTGCCCTCAATTCGCACTTAGTTTCCCAATTCGCATTCAGTCAGCATTTCGAACTGGCAGTTGGTCCGTGATTCCGCAGCCGTTGGTCCGCAGTCCGCAGCAGTCGGGAAAAAAAACGGCCCC
>Ga0070683_100005817_pt1 | contig 10315 bp, 9 predicted proteins | sample KBSC713LmetaG_FD_64662 | JGI IMG/M metagenome (GOLD analysis project Ga0070683, IMG submission 64662) | Corn rhizosphere microbial communities from Kellogg Biological Station, Michigan, USA - KBS C7.1-3L metaG | ecosystem: Host-associated > Plants > Roots > Rhizosphere ... | reverse complement strand
AAGCTGATTAAATTTCACTTGTAATATGTGAAATTTCCTGCCCTGACTGCATAAATATAAAATCATGCAAGCAGGAAACTTGCAGATGCCATTTGTATAACAGATGAAGTGATTGCGACGCAACAAAGACGCCATAAAAAACTATAGCTGGTATAAAAAATAAAACTTTAAACGGTCTCATAAACGACAAACCCAGCCTGCTTTGTTATTTTAAGAATTTAGATTTTTTAATTTTTTGGAATTTAACAGTCATGCCTTTACCTTTGCCGTCCTAAAAAATTACTGGTATAGAATGCCTACAATTCAACAGTTAGTAAGAAAAGGTCGTGAGATCATCAGGGCAAAAAGCAAATCAAGAGCGTTGGATGCATGCCCGCAACGTCGTGGCGTATGTACAAGGGTATATACAACAACTCCGAAAAAACCGAACTCAGCGCTTCGTAAAGTGGCAAAGGTTCGTTTAACAAATAAGGTAGAAGTTATCGCTTACATCCCCGGTGAAGGTCACAATTTGCAGGAACACTCCATCGTCCTCATCCGTGGTGGTCGTGTAAAAGATTTGCCTGGTGTGCGTTATCATATTGTTCGCGGCAGCCTTGACACAGCAGGCGTAAAAGACCGCAAGAAGAGCCGTTCTAAATACGGAACCAAAAAAGAAAAAGCAAAGAAAAAATAATTTATAAAAGCAAATTGAGATATGCGTAAAGCGCAAGCCAAAAAATTACCTTTAGCACCCGATGCACGTTTCAACGATAAACTCGTTACACGTTTCATCAACAATCTTATGTGGCAAGGTAAAAAAAGTACCGCCATCAATATTTTTTACGATGCCGTGGATAAGGTAAATAAGATCACCGGTGATAATGGTTATGAAGTATGGAAAAAAGCATTGCAAAATGTAACTCCCGGCGTGGAAGTTAGAAGCCGCAGAATCGGTGGTGCTACTTTTCAGATTCCAACTGAAGTTCGCCCCGACAGAAAAATTTCTTTAAGCATGAAATGGCTTATTCGTTACAGCCGTGATCGTAATGGCAAAACTATGGCTGATAAATTAGCGAATGAAATTGTTGCTGCAAGCAAAGGTGAAGGTGCTGCTTTCAAAAAGAAGGAAGACACACACCGCATGGCTGAAGCCAACAAAGCCTTCTCACATTTTAGAGTTTAGAATATTAATTTTTTAGATAAACCATCCGTCATTTTTGATGGATGGTTTTTATTTTATTGATATTGTGATTTAATTTTTTGAAGTCAACAGAAAATTTTTATGCATCTTTTCTTGCGTCGCACTCTTGTACTGAAGGGAATTTTATTGAGCAGGAATGAACCTCATAGACAAACATAGGAATAAAAAGAAAACGTCTATATGAAACTATGTGTCTATGTTTCTATGAGGTAAAAGATGAATAAAAATTCAAAAAGATGAAGTGAGTGACACAACCGGCGATGCCATAATATACAACAGCCGGCTACATAAAAAATAAAATTCTCATCTGCTACAACTTTTGCAGCATATCAACAACGCCTTCTTTTTTTAAAATGAGATAGCCAAGTCTGTCGTTGCTGATGCCTTCTTTTAAATGATAGTTGAAAATAAGTTGATCGTCTTTTACTTCTGTTTCAAAATAGCGGAACTGTATGTTGGAATATTGTTTCAGCGACTCACCTATTTCATATAAATGTGTGGAAAGGATGAACAATGTGCCCTGAATTTTTCGAAGACCCTCAATAACAACCGTGCTGCACTTCATAGCATCCTGCACATTAGTGCCCTTGAATAATTCATCAATGAGGATGAGCCATTTTTTTCCATCGGTAATTTTTTCAATTGTTTTGCGCACACGCTGCACTTCGTTGAAAAAATAACTTTCACCTTTTATGATGTTGTCGGCAACTTGTATGTTGCTGAGTAAACCATCAAACATGCTCAGCTCCATGCTTTGTGCGGGAACACCCATGCCCACATGCGCAAGATAAACCGCAACACCAATCGCTTTGATGAATGTGCTTTTGCCCGACATATTTGCACCGGTAAGAAAAAGAAAATTTTGCTCTTGTGTAAGCGAGATATCATACGATACAGGCGTTGGTACGAGCGGATGATACAATTGTGTTGCTGAGAACTGCGGTTGTTTTGAATCAAGCAAATGCGGAAAGTTGAAATGATAATTTATTCCCGCAATCACCATGCTGTAAAAGGCGTCGAGCTGACTGTATATTTCGATCAGTTCATTGCATCCGCTTTTAAAATTTTCGCGAAGAAAAGAACCTTCAATCAAAACAGTTGTCGCGGGCAATTCCTGTTGAGCATTTTTTTTGAGTAACCGTTGTACTTCTTCACGGCTTAGTAGTCGATGAATCCGTTCAAGCATTACTTGTAACGGCGGCGGGCAAGGATGTTGCGATAGCATTTTGAGTATCGCGTTCAAACCTTTTATAAATTCGGCAAAGTGACCTACCGAATATTTTATAAGAGAATAATCTGCACGGTTAATAAACTTATAACTAAACGCACTTAAAAAACCCGGGTGGTGAGGAATAGCTTCGACAGCAGTTTCATAAAACTTTTGCAGCACCATAATGGTGCCGTTAGTTATATTTTGTGGCCATTCGTTTACAACTGCAAGAATACATTTGAGCAATTGCTGGCGTTCCTTAATTTCTTTTAAAGTTGATAGAGGATGACCTAAAAAATATTTTAACCATTCACGACCGCCATATGTTCGGGTAAAATCAAGATGATGAAAAACTGATTGTTCCTCTTCATAAGAAAAAATCGAAAGATCGTTAAGCGTGGTTTTATCTGCATTCATTGTTCCATATTGCAAGTTGCAAGATACAAGATTCAAGTATCAAGATTTAAGACTCATCATTTAAGTATCAAGTTTCGAACCAACAGAAATCTTGCTTTCGTTTCTTATTCTTGTGTCTTAATTCTTGTGTTTGGTTTCTTGATTCTTGATTCTTATTCTCGTTCAAATTTTATTCGCATGCCTTTATTAGATTCATCAAATGCATTATTTCCATAAACCAAATTACCATTTACAAATGTGTGAGTAATACTTGAGGGAAACGTAAAGTTTTCAAACGGACTCCATTCGCATTTGTATAAAATATTTTTTTTGGTTACTGTAAAAGGTTGCAGAAGATCAATAAGAACAAAATCAGCATAATAACCTTCGCGAATAAATCCTCTCTCTTTTATTTGAAAACATTTTGCCACGGCATGACTCATCTTCTCCACAACTTTTTCAATGGTTATTTTCCCTTCATTCACATAATAAAGCATTAATAACAATGAATGTTGCACAAGCGGTAAACCGGCGTGTGCTTTTTCATAAGGTTCATTTTTTTCCTCCCATGTATGCGGCGCATGATCTGTTGCGATCACATCAAGCCTGTCATCAAGCAAAGCATCCCATAACGCAGCTTTATTGTTTGGCGCTTTTATAGCAGGATTGCATTTTATCAAATTACCCAATCTTGCATAATCATCACTTGTAAAATGTAAATGATGCACACAAACTTCAGCAGTGATTTTCTTCTCTTCAAGCGGCAAAAGATTTGTAAATAATTGCAGTTCTTTTTCAGTACTGATGTGCAGGATATGCAAGCGGCTTCCGTGTTTTTTTGCAAGCTGAACAGCTTTAAATGAAGATTCAAAACAAGCTTCTCCATTTCTTATCAATGGATGATCAGATGGTTCAAGTGTTCCTTTCTCTTCTTTTATTTTTTGAAAGTTTGTGCGAATGATATGTTCATCTTCACAATGTGTCGCGATGAGTAACTCTGACTCAGAAAATATTTTATCCAGTGAAAGAGGATTATCAACCAATAAATTTCCGGTGGAAGACCCCATGAAAATCTTCACGCCGCAAACATCATTTTTCTTCTTGTTTGTTTTAAGCACTTCATCAAAATTTTCATTTGAAGTGCCCATGTAAAAAGAATAATTCGCTAAAGAAGTTTTTTCTGCGATTGAATATTTTTCCTCCAGCAAATCCTGTGTAAATGCCGGAGGCAAAGTGTTGGGCATTTCCATGAAACTTGTTACACCGCCCGCTACTGCTGCTTTTGATTCTGTATAAATATTTGCTTTGTAAGTAAGACCGGGTTCACGAAAATGCACCTGGTCATCAATTGCACCGGGCAATAAATGTTTTCCATCGCCGTCAATTTCTTCTGCGGCATATTTCACAGAAATATTTTTACCGATCTTTTCTATTCTTCCATTTTTAATGCATACATCGGCAGAAGTCGTTTTTCCTTCATTTACTACCGATGCATTTTTGATGATATAATTCATATATTGCGTTATATAAAATTTCTGCAAATTATATATTCTGTTGTTCTGCTGTTGTTAGAAAAAATTGTTTTTGAAATTTGATAAACCCGGTCATCACAAAAATTATTCTTCCAACGATAATATACTATGAAAAAGTTTTTTACTCTTTTATTTGGATTTCCTGTAATTGTAACTGCACAACCAAAATTTGGTGTACTTGTGAATGGAAAAATGAGTTTGAATACAAAGGTGAACGTAGCGAAAGAACTCGGCGTTTCTTATATAAGAGATGCGGTTGTATTGCAAAAATGGAATGGTAACGATGAAGGTACAGACAGGTTTATTAATGCAGGTTTCAAAATTATTTTAAATGTAAACTGGGGAATAGTGACTAAAGGACAGGGAAAAAGGGAACCTATTCCTTTTCCTACGGATACAGTGCAATACAAAAAAATGCTTGATAGAGTTTTGGATAAATACAAGCCTGAAGTTGTTGTAGTAGAAAATGAAGAAACAACAAAAAATTATCATACAGGACCAATCGAAGATTATATCAATGAAGTAAGCGCTGCTATTACAGTTGCACACGACAAGGGTTTAAAAATTACAAATGGGGGCATCACCAACAGAGATCTTGTTTTGTTGGTTTATTATGATTACCTCGAAAGAAAAATGAACAAAGAAGCTGAAGACTTTGCAAGACGTTGTGTAAAACCTTCCTTGCTTAAAAATTCTGAAATAACAAACATTCTTGATAAAGCAAAAAAACTTATTGAAGCGTATAAAGATTTACCGCTTGATTATGTAAATATTCATCTTTACGAACCGGTAAAAAACACAGCACAAGGCACTGACGAAAGTATAAAAACAATTACGCCTGGTGCTCAAAAAGAAATGATCAATTATATTGAAAGAATTACCGGCAAAAAAGTAATGTCGAACGAAACCGGAGCAAGAACAAGTTCGCCCGAAGTAGTTACCGGTTTTTTGCAGCAATTATCTCAAACAGATATTGCTTATGTTATCTGGTTCAGCGGTGATGGTGAAGGTGGTTCAGTTGGGCTTCAAAACGATGATGGTTCTCTGCGTGCAAATGGTGTTGCGTTCAAAAATTTTATTGCAGAACATAATAGGTAATTTATGGCTTTAGTTTTATTCTCTTACGCCGAACAAAATACCACTGATATACAAATTTTTAAGTTCAAAGTTTAAAAATGATTAAGAGAAATTGAAATATGCGCCTAAACCATTTCTTTTTATATCTTTGGTTGCAGGAAGTTTTTTATTAAATTATAGAAGCATTTTTTTCTGCCGATATTTATAATTCGCTTCAATAAAATCCAAATATCTATGCAAAAAATGATTTTGCTTATTGATGATGATCATGAAGATATTGATTCCTTTTGCGAGGCTCTGCAGGAAAGCAACCTTCCTTTTTATTGCATTTCGATGAACAGTGTATTGGATGCGCTGACATTTTTGGAAAACGCTTTAACAGAACCAGAATTTATTTTCATAGATATTCACATGCCGGGAATAAATGGTAAAGACTTTTTAAAAATGCTGAAGACACATCATAAATATAAAAGTATTCCTGCTATTATTTATAGTTCAACCCAACATAAAACAGAAATAGAAGAAGTCTATAATTTAGGTGCTGATTATTTTGTAACCAAACCTCCTACCCGGCAATTAATGGTACACGTAATTACCCGCATTCTGACGGATAACTGGGAAAAGATTGTAGCGTAAAGGAAATTTTGATAATGACGACGCACTCTTTCAAAACCTTTTATTGTTGTTAAAAAATATGGAAGTAACTGCATTGCAGCGGAGCGACAGATTCTCGCTAAATATTTCTCTCTTTTATTAAAGATTCTTCCACCTACATTTGTAAAAATTTCAATTATGGCCGAACAACAACAACCGAATCAATTGAACATAGAGATAAGTGAAGAAGTAGCCGAAGGAAGTTATGCTAACCTTGCAATTATTACGCACAGCCATGCAGAGTTTGTGATAGATTTTGTGAATGTGATGCCTGGAACACCCAAGAGCAAAGTAAAATCAAGAATAATATTTACGCCTATGCATGCAAAACGTTTTATGCGTGCATTAATGGAAAATGTAGAACGTTATGAAATTGCCAACGGAAAAATTCAGGATCTTGAACAAATAGAAATTCCTATGAATTTTGGAGGACCTACAGCACAAGCGTAATATTTGATCTATACTTTTATTTATTGAAGAATTATTTCAATTTGTGTTTGCACACAAATTTTTTTTGCGACCATTTTTATGTTCTTATTATACCGAAAATTTTTACTGCAATATCTTTCGTTAGTTCAAAAACGTTTTTGCGGGAACGGATGAAAACAAGTCGGGTGAATTAATACAATACGAGATAAATTCTCACCGTTTCAGATAAAAATGGAATTTCATTTTCAATGCAGGTAATACTTTTCCAAAAATTTTTTTCAACGACTTTGTTAATTTGCTCAACGGATGTTTCACTTCTTTGATCGATGCTTTTAATTGTACAGAATCATATATTGTAGCTTCAGCTATTATTTTTATTTTAAACCTTGTTTTTTATAGAAGCTTTGATATTTTTTTCCGGTGTTATCGCAGGCGTTTTTGCTATGTGCCTTTTTATAATTGCTAAAAGAATAGAAACACAAGATTGAAACAATTAATGCAAATCTGAACTAACCGTATGAACTAAATCTTTAGCAGCACAATAGAGAGAATGCTGCTTTTTTATTTTTATTGTGAAAAGGAAATCCAAAGCCACAGAATGATGCTTCTCCAACACTAATAGTGCAAATACGTCTCGTGTATTAAAATCATTTGCTTTCTTTTAACTGCAATTTTTAACTTTCTTTCCTCTGCTTCTAAATTTTCTGAAAAGAAAAAATAATTCATTAACCGATAATTTATTCCCATTCGTCGTTAATAAAAACGGGGACAAAGATTTGTGTTGCAAATAACTTCTTACTGTTTGTAATATTAATGTACCTAAAAGCTATAGAAATGAAAAAAAATATTATTGTAGCCGCAATGGCAACGGCTCTTTTCTTCTCTTGTCAAAAAGGCGTTCATATTCCCAATGAGGATGAAAGTAAGCCGGAGACTTCAAAAAACGATAGCAGTAGTTATGTATTGCCGGTTCAGTTATCAAAGGGAATAAATCTTTCCAATTGGTTTGAAGATGCTTCAAGCCCGGATGAGTATAACAATCTTTTTACTCCGGAACATTTTCGTACCATAAAAAAATCAGGATTTACTTATGTACGCATCCCTATCGGACGAACCATTTTATTTCAACCTGCCAATCCTTCGGTGCTCAATCCTACTAATCTCCTATATGTGGATAAAGCTGTGAAAATGGCTACAGATGCAGGTTTGGCAGTGCTAATGGATTATCATCCCAGCCCCGATTATAACATGAATGAAAGACAATTATTTAATAATCCGTCTGCAATAAATGCTTTTGTACTCTATTGGAAAGCTGTTGCCACTTACTTTAAAAAATATTCACCTTCACAAATATTTTTTGAAGTGTATAATGAACAACATGCAGCTAAATTAAACTCGCAATTGGATCAATGGCAATGGTGGTGGCCGCAACAACAAAAAATTGTTAAGGCAATAAGAGAGATAACAACACAGCATTACATTATCGTTGGAGCGGAAGGTTATAGTAATATTTCTTATCTCGTTGCTAATAAACCTTACAGTGTGCCCAGAATAATTTATAATTTTCACTTTTATCAACCATATGTGTTTACACACCAGGGTGCTTCATGGATAGACAATTCTATATACCCTCTGCTCCATTCAGTTCCATATCCCTCAACTCCTCAAAACGTTGCACCTCTTATTGCTGAAACATCCGACACGGCTGCAAAAAATATTCTCGCAACTTATGGCAGCATTGGTTACAATGTCAATTTTCTTGATAATGTTATTAAAGAGGCAAGCGATTGGGCGCACGCTTATCACGTGCCGCTAATTTGTGATGAATTTGGAGTGTATAAAAAATATGCTCCTACGCCTGATCGTTTGCGATATCTGCACGATGTAAAAAGCATTTTTGATAAGTACAATATCGGATGGGCTATGTGGGATTTTGATGGAAAGTTTGGCTTTGTTACATATCCTTCAGGTAACAGGCAGAATATTGTAGCAGATGAAAGTGTACTGAATGCTTTGGGATTATAAAACAATGACCGAAGGTTTTATTGTTGAAGCAGAAATAAAACCAAGCAGTTCAAATGCATTGGAAAAACTTACGCAATTGCAGGAGCCATCTTCGTAGCAGATGGTCTCACTTAATAAAATTTATGTCGTCGTTATCCTCATCTTAATATTCTGCTCCTTATAATCTTCTACTAAAAAACAACTTGTCCCTATCCATATAACTGTGTCTACAAATAAACCTAAACATGACAGCTTCTCACCGCCTCTCACAAATAAAAGATCACTTGCTGCTATTCAGTAAACATTTGTTGGAGATTCATTAGTTAGTTTGATAAATTTGCTTTTGCTTTGAAACGCAAAGTGCTTTTAATATAACAACCATAAGTCAATTTATTTACTATGCAGCATGTTCTCTCTTTATCCAACGTCACAAAATTTTATAGCCGGATACGGGCATTAAACGATGTTTCCTTCAACGTTCCTGAAGGAAGTGTTTTTGGTATTCTCGGACCCAATGGAAGTGGCAAGACAACTTTGCTAAGTATCATTCTCGATGTACTAAAAGCAAATAATGGAAATTTTTTATGGTTTGGTTATCCCGGCTCGCCTGAGCAGAGAAGAAAGATCGGGTCATTGCTCGAAACGCCAAACTTCTATCATTACTTATCCGCTTTTGATAATTTAAAAGTCACGCAAAGTATTAGCGGAAGGGGTAATGAAACAGATATCGAACAGGTATTGAAAAAAGTAAAATTATATGAACGCCGTAATAGCCGCTTTAAAACCTATAGCCTCGGAATGAAACAGCGACTTGCCATTGCTGCTACCTTATTAGGCGATCCCAAAGTTTTAGTATTGGATGAACCAACAAATGGATTAGATCCTGAAGGTATAGCGGAAATAAGAGAACTTATTGTTGAATTGAGAAACACAGGTCATACCATCATTATAGCGAGCCATTTACTGGATGAAGTTGAAAAGGTTTGTACCCATGTTGCCATTCTAAAAACCGGTGATCTGATAACTACAGGCGAAGTGAATGAAGTATTACAGGATGAAGATGTAGTGGAATTAAGCGCTCCGGATTTAAATGCGTTAGCAAATGCGCTTCAGCGATTCGGTAACAATATCAGTATTAATAATGTTTCTAATACAGTGCAGCTAATCCTTCCGAAGGGAAGTGCGAAGCCTGGTGAGATCAATCGCTTTTGTTTCGATAAAGGGATTGAGTTGAATCATCTTTTATTAAAGAAAAAACGTCTCGAAACCCGTTTCTTTGAATTAACTAATAACTGAAACTTGAATTGAAATGAAGACAAGTTTAGGCAATCGTTAAAGTGGAACATAAATTTATGATATAAGATGTCATTCTATAAAAATTTTCACTGTTGCAAATTAATGTTTGATAATTAAAAGCTTGTCAACTCTATTGCAATTGTTCATTAATGCTGAATAAAGAACCGAATGTAGAAGTGAGTGACACAACCAAAGCTTAACAGAAATTCTACAGCTCGTAACATAATAATCATCTCTTTCTCTCTTGCCATGAAGCTTATTCGTCGTACATTTGCGGCTTCTTTTAAGTTGAATAGTTGATTGGTTGAAATTTTGAAGTGAATAAAACCCGATCAACCACTCAACCTATCAACAAATCAACTATATGGAGATAAGGAATATTGCAATTATTGCGCATGTTGATCACGGTAAAACTACTCTCGTTGATAAAATTTTACACGCTACAAAAGTTTTTCGCGAAAACCAGGCAACCGGTGAACTGATAATGGATAGTAACGATCTTGAACGTGAACGTGGCATCACAATTTTTAGTAA
>Ga0070683_100005816_pt1 | contig 10317 bp, 10 predicted proteins | sample KBSC713LmetaG_FD_64662 | JGI IMG/M metagenome (GOLD analysis project Ga0070683, IMG submission 64662) | Corn rhizosphere microbial communities from Kellogg Biological Station, Michigan, USA - KBS C7.1-3L metaG | ecosystem: Host-associated > Plants > Roots > Rhizosphere ... | reverse complement strand
ATTCGCCACCGAGCCCAACCTCGAAGACGCCCAAGTCGCAGCGCTTTCGTTTGAATCGCAGGAAAGCCATCGCCGTCATGAACTCGAAAAAACTCGGCCGGTCCTCGGCGCCGACTTCCGCCGAAATCCGATTGGCGATCGGCGTGAGCTCATCCACGAAGGCGATGATCTCCTCACGGGTGAGATTCTGCCGGTCGACCTGGACGCGTTCGCCGAGTTCGACCAGATGGGGCGAGGTATAAAGGCCGACCCGCCAGCCGGCCATCCGCAGAATGGCTTCGATCATCGCCGAGACGGAACCTTTGCCATTGGTGCCGGCGACGTGAATCACCGGCAATCCACGCTCTGGATACGCGAGCGCGGCCGCGAACAGGCGCATCCGATCAATGCCGAATCTCTTCCCGCGCGGTTTGAGGCCGAAAAGATGTTCGGCTACCGCCGCGTAATCGCCTCGTTCACCGTCACGCATGCGGACGTGCCCGGCGCGTCAGCGTTTCCCCATCGCGTGGCGGCCGGATTTTCTCTTCACGTGCAACGCCAGCAGTAATTCATACAAACGGTCCCGCATCTCAGTCCGGCTCACGATCTGGTCAACCAGTCCGTGCTTGAGCAAAAACTCCGAGGTCTGAAATCCCGGTGGCAGCGTTTGCTTGGTCGTGTCCTTGATTACCCGCGGTCCCGCAAAGCCGATCAACGCGCCCGGCTCCGCGAGAATCACATCACCCAAGGTCGCATAGCTCGCCGACACTCCGCCCGTGGTCGGATGCGTCAGCACCGAGATATATGGCAGCTTCGCCGCCGCGAGCCGGCCGAGCGCCGCGCTGGTTTTTGCCATCTGCATCAGCGACAAAATTCCCTCCTGCATGCGCGCTCCGCCCGACGTGCTGAAAATTATACAGGGCATCTGCTTCGCGATCGCGGTCTCGATCGCGCGCGTGATCTTTTCACCCGCGGCCGAGCCGAGCGTTCCGCCACAAAAACGAAAATCCATCACCGCCAGCGAAACATCGATGCCGCGAATTTTACCGGTTCCGGTAATCACGGCTTCCGGCAGTCCGCTTTCCTTCTCGTAACGTTTTATGCGCGCCGGATAAGGCGTCGAGTCCACGAACTGCAGCGGATCGGCCGAACGCACCGACGCATCGGTTTCGGTGAAGCTGCCCGCGTCCACGAGCTTTGCGATGCGCTCGCGCGCGCCGATCGGGAAATGATGGCCGCTGCGCGGCACGACCATTTGGTTGTCTTCGATTTCTTTCGTGAAAACCGCTTCGCCCGTAATTGGGTCCTTCGTGTAAATCCCCTGCGGAATTTCCTTCTTCCGCGTTTTGCGGACGGTGTAGGTCGGCTTGTTGAAATGCGTCATGATCCGTCAACCGTGGCCAAAAGTGATAACGTCCAGATTCAGACAACCCGCGCGGCGTAATGCCAGCGCGCAGCTGTTGAGGGTCGAACCGGTGGTGAATACGTCATCGACCAGGAGGTAATGTTGAGCAGCATTTATGACCGCGCCCGGAACCAGTGCAAAGGCATTTTTCAGATTCGACTGGCGCATTCGGCGATCGTGATGCGTTTGCGAAACGGTGTCCACGACCCGCCGCAACAAAGGGCTGACGATCGTTTTCCGGCCGGCGGCGCGCGCCAGACATTCGGCGATCATCTCGCTCTGATTGTAGCCACGCTCGCGCTGCTTCCGCGGATGCAACGGCACCGGCACCAGCGTCGCGTCTCGCGCCAGTTCCAGGACGTGCGGAACCCGCCGGAAAATCTCCTCGATGTCCGCGAGCACGTGAAGACCGCGATGATATTTGAGTTCGTGAACCAAGCCTCGTCCCGGGCCTTTTAACAACACTGCCGTGCGACCTTCGCGGAATGCGGCCGAGAGACCTTCGCAATGCGGACACATGCGTTCGCCTTCAACGATGCCGTAAAACGGATGCCCGCACGTCGAACAGTGCGGCGGTCGAACATAATCGAATTGCGCCGCACACTTCGCACAAACATGCCGAAACTCACCGTCGCTCGAGACCATTCCGCGGCACTGCACGCAGATCGGCGGAAAAACAACATCGCCCAAACCGCGACCGAAATTTGCGAGGATTGGGTGCATGCGGCCGAAGGTGACAACGTGGGCGTGACCTTCGTCGAGACTCAAGGTCGAAAAAGCACGCCAGAAACGCGAGGTCGGAACGCTTCCACGCCGCTATTCGTTCGATGCTCGTTGGCCAAGAGTAGGGGTCGCGGCATGAGGCCGCTCCGCAATCGCCCGAAATTTCCTTTTATTGTAGAAGACCTTCACCAAAAACAAACCTTGCGGCGGCGCCGTTTGCACCAGGGCCGTCCGCCGACACGACGACAAAATCTCGCGAACCTGAGCGACCGGCAGTTTTTCTTCACCAACCGTGACGAGCACGCCAACGAGGCTCCGCATCATTTTATAGAGAAACCCATCCGCTTCTGCGATCACGCGCACCAGTCGGCCGCGCTTCAACAGTTCCAACCGACGCAAGTCGCGCACCGTATCTTCGCGCTCCGGTCCATTAAGCGCGGTGAACGCCCGAAAATCGTGTCGACCTTGCAGAACCGCCGCGGCCGCTCGCATCGCTTCCAGATTGAGCGGCTTGTATACTGGCCAGCAATACGGCCTCGTAAACGGATCGGCGTCTCCAAGGTGAATGCGATATTCGTAACGTTTCCCGCTCGTCTGAAATCGGGCGTGAAAATCTGCGCCGACCGCCCGCACGGACTTCACCTGGATCGCGGCCGGCAATCCATTGCGAAACGCGGCGAGGAGTTTCTCCGGGCCGTGGCGCCACTCGGCGTCGAAATGAAAAACTTGTCCCAGCGCATGCACGCCCGCGTCCGTGCGCCCGCTGCCGTGAATCCGAACCAGCCGGCCGAAGATTTGCCGGAGCCGACCTTCGATTACATCCTGCAGTGTATTCGAATTAGCCTGACTCTGCCAACCCGCGAATTTTCCACCATCGTAAGCACAGACACATTTCCAACGCGTGCTTTTTGTCCTCATGCTTTTCGCGTTTCGTCGGAATCTGTTTCGGGTGCCGGCAGCGTTTGATCCAGAAAATCCTGCAGGATCAGCGTCGCGGCGCGTGAATCGATCAAGCCACTCGCGCGCAATTTGCGGCGTTCGGATTTCGCGATCGTCGATTCCGCTTCGTGACTGGTCAACCGTTCGTCAATGAGGTGGACCGGAACTCCGAGTTCCCCGCCCAATTTTTCCGCGAGCGCTTCCGCCTCTTTCGCCTTCGGGCCGGCGGTGTCGTCCATGTTGAGCGGATGGCCGAGCACGATGTCGGTGACGCGACGCAGCCGTGCGATCGCCAGCAGATCAGCCCAGCGCTTGGCCGCGTCCGACGCCACCAACGCCGGCAGCGGCGTGGCCACGCCAAGCTCGTCGCCGAAAGCCAGTCCGATGCGGCGAGTCCCATAATCGATGCCCAAACAGCGCATCAAATGATTCCGGCGCGTGCGATGGCACGGCGCAATTTCATTTGCATCGGCCCGGACCGCCAAGGTTTCTCCCTTCGCTGGCGGAAACCGCGAGTCGGCGCGCACCACTCAGCCTCGGATGCGGACGGCTCGATCGTTTTGGCGCTGGCGTGGAATGTTTGCCGCGGATCTTAACTTGCGACCCGGGCAAGTCGCGGCGAAATTTCATGCGATGCCCGATTCGCTTCCCGTCCTTTCGCCGGCCGAGCTCTCGCGTTACTCGCGCCATATTCTGCTCGATGAAATTGGGGTTGAAGGTCAACGCCGCCTCGCGGCCGCGCGCGTGTTGGTCATCGGAGCCGGCGGCCTTGGCAGTCCCGCAGCACTCTATCTCGCCGCGGCCGGAATCGGAACTCTTGGAATCGCGGATCTGGATGAAGTCGAGGAACACAATCTTCAACGCCAACTCCTGCACGACTCCGCGTCGATCGGCGAATCAAAGGTAACCTCCGCCGCCCGCCGTCTGCGCGCGTCGAATCCGCATCTCCGCGTCATCGAACATCGCGAAGGAATCACGGCGGAGAATGCCGCGCAAATCTTCGACGGCTATGATGTGATTGTCGACGGGACGGATAATTTCGCGGCCCGTTATCTCAACAACGATGCCGCTTTTTTCGCGCGGAAGCCGCTTGTATTCGGAAGTGTTTACAAGTTCGAAGGCCAGGTTGCCGTTTTTCATTCTGTCGCCGGCGGACCATGTTACCGCTGCCTTTTCCCGGAACCGCCCGCCTCCGGCAGCATCCCGGGCTGCAGTGAAGTCGGAGTCCTCGGAGCGTTGTGCGGCGTGGTTGGCAGTCTGCAATCGCTCGAGACCATCAAACTCATCACTGCCATCGGTGAGCCGCTGATCGGTCGCTTGCTGACCTACGATGCATTGGCCCAGCGCTTTCAAACTTTCGCTTTTACCCGCAACGCTTCGTGTCCCTTGTGCGGCACCACGCCGTCGATATATACATTGAACGCTGCGACATTTTCGGCCGGGGAAACTCCGGCAAAATTTCACGATGCCACCAAATTCGGCGCGATTCCGCTCGAGATTTCCGTCGCAGAAGCCAAACGCCGCCTCGACGCGGGCGCGACGCGAACCGTGCTCGTCGACGTTCGCGAGCCGTGGGAAACCGCCATTTGCCGCGTGACTCCATCCGAACTTATTCCCATGCGCCAGATTCCCGAGCGAATGGAGATGCTCCCGAAGGACCGGCATCTTTTGATCCTGTGTCATCACGGAGCCCGAAGCCTCAACGTGACTCATTTTCTGCGGGCGCGCGGATTTCCCGCGGTCAGCAATGTCAGCGGCGGAATCACGGCCTGGGCCGAGCAAATCGAACCATCGATGACTCGATATTAGTCGACATCGAACGGCGCTGGCGACCGGGCTTGGGCCGATCAATCGCGAAAAAAAACTGCGCCGCGTTTCGCCCCTCAAACCACACGCAGCTCCGGATGATTGCCTGCGTAATCACGCGCATAATCCGCAAACGCTTTTTTCAATCGTGCGCCCGCGGTATCGTCCCCGACCTTGAACCGATGAGCATCGATCGTCGCGACCGGCGTTATATCTTTGGTGGTCGACAGCAAAAAACATTCGCTCATTCGGCCAAGTTCCTCCGGCCACACGCTCGCCTCCCGCACCGCAATATTGGCCGCCGCAGCGATCGAAGATAATATCAAGCCACGTGTGATCCCGCCAAGGATTCCCGCGCCGAGGTGCGGCATGATTATTTCGCCGTCGCGCACAAACGCGATATTCGAAACCGCCGCTTCCGTCACCTCGCCCGCGAGATTGACCATCACGACTTCGTCCGCGCCGCGGGAGCGCGCCTCGCGCAAACCCAAAATGTTATTCAGATAATTCCCGGTCTTCCACGCTGGATCGAGACTCGCCGGCGGATTCCGCCGCAAGGTCGTCGCGAGCGAAAGATTCAACCCTGCGCGAAATTTTTCGGCGGAATAAAGTCGGTTCGGCTGCACCAGCAGCACGTAATCCGACTGGTCGGCCAGCGCCGTATCGAGACCGATCGGCCCGCCTCCCCGCGTAATTTGAAGCCGGATATAAAGCTCGTCCGCGCTGTCCACGACAGCGCGGTAGGCCGCGACCGTTCGTTTGATTTCCTTCAAAGCCGTAGCCGGATTCAAAGGCAGCGACAGATGCAGCGCGGCGGCCGAGCGTTCCAGCCGGCGCCAATGTTCGTGCCACGCGAAAACGACGCCATGATACGTGCGCCAAACTTCGTAGATCGCATCGCCGTAAAGAAAACCACGATTGAGCGGCGAGATCGACGCTTCCCGCGCGTCGTGCAAGCGCCCGCTGGAGCATGCCTGAATATAATGCGGATGATTGGACATCGAAGCGACGACCCTGAACCAATCGGGCGGATAAAATAAACAAAAAAGCCCCCGCTCGCGCGAGGGCTGGAAAAATAAAAACGATGGGAATCTTATTTGCGGGGCTTCACCAGGCCAAGGTCCTTTTTGATGTTCTGCACGCTGGGCAGCGAAATCCCGACCGCCTTCGCGATCTCCGCACCGGTCTTTCCGCTTTCGACGAGCGACTTAACTTTTGCCTTGGTCTCACTCGTGATAACGGCGCGCTTGCGGCGTTTGCCAGCCGGCGCCTTTGCCTTGGCGGCGGGTCCCCGCGTCTTGCCGCGCGACGCAGCACTCACGGCCGCGAAAAAATCCGGCAGATTGGCGTATCCATACTTGGCGGGTAACGCGGCGAGCTCTTTATTGAGCTCCGTGGCAATACTCTTTTCGAGTTCGGCGACCTTGGCTCTTGTTATCGCCAGAGTCTTTATTTTGTCGGTGACCATAAGATAAAGCCGACACTAGCAATCCTTTTCTCTATAGCAAGCATCTATAATCTTTTTTGCGACTGTGGATAAGCCATCGCCCGAGTACAGGATCGGGTGCCGTTCACCGGGCCAAATACTACGGGCTCGGTCGGAAAGCGAAACAGGCTTGCGCGCGCCGCAGGGCGAACGCTCTACTTGACGTCCATGGCCCGGATTCCCCTCGAGGACAATTTCAACGACATCATCGGCAAGGCGCAACGCGGGCTGAAAATCCCGGATGCCGATCTTGCGCTGCGGGCCGGCATCTCCGCCGCTGATCTGGCGGCGGTCAAGTCAGGCTCTGCGCTGATTCCGGTCATCCGCCGCATCGCCCGTCATCTCCGGCTCAGTCCCGATGCGCTCGAGGCGTCTGCCACCAACGCATGGTATCCGGCCCAGCCGAACTTCCCGGCCGGGTTTGCCGCGTTCAACACCGCATTTGAAGACATTACGGTGAACAGTTATCTGGTGTGGGATGCGCGGTCTAAAGTCGCGGCCGCGTTTGATACTGGCGCCAACTGTGATGCCGTGCTCGATACGATCCATGCCGAAGGATTGAGCGTGCATTATATTTTTCTGACGCATACGCACGACGATCATATTGCCGATCTCACAAAGCTTGCGACCACGACCAAAGCCGAAGTCTGGGCGAGCGAGCGGGAACCGGCGCCCTTCGCCAACGGCAAGATATTTGCGGAGAATGCGCATTTTCACATTGGGCCGCTGGCGATCAAAACATTGCTTACATCCGGCCACTCGCCGGGCATGACGACTTATTATATTACCGGCTTGAGCTGGCCGCTCGCCATTGTCGGAGACGCGATTTTTGCCGGATCAATGGGCGGGAGCGCGACTCGCTACGACGAACAATATCAAAACAATAAGGAAAAAATCCTGACGCTTCCGCGTGATACGGTTTTGGCGTGCGGACACGGTCCGCTGACGACGCTCGGCCAGGAAAAACAGCACAATCCATTCTTCGCACGGTAGGCGGCCTACCCTCCGCGCGCGCGGCGGCGAACACGTTTTTTGACGAATTCATTGCGGATTTTGGTTAGACACCGCGCCGTGCTTTCCCATAGTCCCGCCGTGCTTTCCCACAGTTCCGGCGTGTTTCCATGCTTCGAAAAACAATCCTGATTCTTTCGCTTTCACTCAGCCTGGCTGCGGCGCTGATTGCGATCGCGATGCAGGAAGATCTGCGTGAACGACTGGGCAATGCCTATTGGGTGATCGGCCTCGCGATCATCGGCTGCATTCTGATGGTTCTCAGTGGATACGTCTGGGATCGCAACGTTCTCCAGCGGGTCAGAATCCTTCGGGAAAAAACGGTTCTGCAGGGCGGCGACGATTCGTCGGCCGCCAGCGATCCGGATGAGATCATCGGCCTGGCGCGCAAAATCGAGCGCATGGCAAAGTCTCTCCAGGATGTGGAGGCAAGTTACCGGGGAATCGTCGAGGATCAGGTGGACTTGATTTGCCGTTACCGCAGCGATGGCCGTCTCACGTTTGTGAATGGCGCCTACTCGCGCGCGTTCGGCCGAAAACGGACGGAACTCATCGGCACGCGATTCCCTTTGCTCGAAGGCGTCGAAGTTGCGAACGACACGCCAGTTTCCTTCGAACGTGAACTCACCCTTGCCGAGGGAGGTCGCGTCTGGCTGCAGTGGACCCAGCGCACCATCCGGGATAATTCCGGCGAGCTTCTCGAGTATCAGGCAGTTGGACACGACATCACGACTCAGCGCGAAGCGGCCGAGGCGCTCGTGCGCGCGAAGGAAGCCGCGGAAGACGCGGATCGCGCGAAGAGCGAATTTCTGGCGATGGTCAGCCACGAGATCAGGACGCCGATCAATGGTGTGATTGGATTCGCGCGCCTGCTCAGCGACACGCCGTTGTCCGCGGCGCAACGAGAAAACGTGGCGATGATTCATTCCAGCGGCCTCGCGTTGGAAAAACTCATCAACGACATTCTCGATCTCTCGAAAATCGAAGCGGGCAAGGTCGAGATCGAGCACGCCACATTTTCGCCGCAGAAATGCATCGAGGAAGTATGCGCTTTTTTTGCGGACCAGGCGCGCGCGGCATCGCTGAAGCTCGATTTTCGCCTTGATCCAGGTGTGCCGGTTTTCGTCAACGGCGACGAAAGCCGCGTGCGCCAGATTCTGGTCAACCTCATCGGAAACGCGCTGAAGTTTACCGAGCGTGGCGGCGTGACGGTGCAACTTTCGTGTTCGCGCGGCGAATCGGCGGATGGCGGCACGCGGCGCATCGCGCGACTGTTCTTCGCGGTGACGGACACGGGCGTCGGCATCGCGCCCGAAAAACTGGCGATGCTGTTTCAGCCATTCACCCAGGTCGACGAATCGAAGCGTCGCCGGCGCGACGGCACGGGCTTGGGCCTGCTCATTTCCAAACGGCTTTGCGAACTCATGGGCGGCACCGTTTCAGTTGAAAGCCGGCCGGGCGAAGGCTCCACGTTCCGGTTTTCCGTGGTGACGGATTATCTGGTGGGCGACACTGCGCTGCCGTTTCCGGTGAGGCTCCCCAATCCGATCCCCGGCTAGATTCCGGGCCCGAGTTTGATTGGTAGGCGCGGAAAACATCGCGCCTGATTCGAGCGGGAGAAAATTGCGAACGCTGGTTTTTCCGGAAGCGCACCGTTTTGATTTCAGTTCTTGCGGACCGGTTTTTTTTCCTGCAACGTGCGCCCCTTTTATTAGTGGCGCGGTAGCCAAGTGGTAAGGCCGAGCTCTGCAAAAGCTCTATGCGCCGGTTCAATTCCGGCCCGCGCCTCCAATTGTTGAATCAATTCTGCCATAGGTAAATGCAGAAATCGAGATTGGAAGATTACCGGGGAAGTGTAGCAAAGTGTAACAAGCGACGCTACCGACTGCCAGCGTTTCTGGACGAGGCAATCTCGACGACGGGCGGCTCGCTGGCAGGCGCATGATTACCCGGCACCTGCCGTCGTCGATCAGCGCTCCTGCTTCGGCGACTGGGAGATCGATACCGCCCATGGCCGCGGCAAGTCCGCCGCCGTCACTATCGTCGAACGCAAGCGCGGCCCGGTCCGCGTCGGTAAAATCGCTCGCGTCGGGTCACCGGCTGGCCGGGAGACGAAGCGGTTGCTGACCGCGTTGGTAAAGGCCGGGCTACTTGACCATGCCTTGGCCATTGACGCGAAGTCTTTTTTTTCGTCAATCAGACAATGGATCTCCGCCGTCAAGGGAGTGACGCGCCGGTCTCGACGGGCAGGCAGGCCGACGGGTTTGCTTCGACGGCGTGGAGCGTTGTGCTCGCAGCAGCGGAGGACGCGGAGGGAGGCGTGGCGCTCGATCGTTTGTGCCGGCGATACTGGCGTCCGATTTACACGTTTGCGCGCCGTAGCGGCCTCGAACGCCACGACGCCGAGGACGCGACCCAAGATTTCTTCGCTTATCTGCTCGGTCGCGAATGGCTGAAACAAGCCGACCCGACCCGCGGAAGTTTTCGCGCCTTTCTGCTGACGTTGCTACGCAATTTCCTCGCGAATCGTCGGCGGCATCAGCACGCGCAAAAACGAGGTGGCGCGTCAGTGCCCTTGGAGACAGCCGCGTGCGAACGCGAACTCGCTGTGGCGGCGGCGAGCGAGATCGACCCGGCGCGAGCGTATGATCGTGCTTGGGCGGATTGCGTGATCATCGCCGCCATGGAACGGCTCGCCGCGGAGCAAGCGCGTTCGGGTGACGGATCGCGCTTCGAAAAACTTCGGCCGTTCCTCGCGCGACCGCCAGCGCCGGGCGACTACGAACGTCTGAGCGCGTCACTTGGCCTCCCGCGAAACCATCTGGCGGTGATGATCCACCGGCACTCGCGACGTTTTGCGGAGCTGATTCGCAGCGAGGTGGCCGACACGCTCGTGGACCGCGCGACGCTCGAGGTGGAGCTGCGCGGATTATTCGAAGCGACCGCGCGCTGATCCCGATGCGCTGTG
>Ga0070683_100005814_pt1 | contig 10318 bp, 7 predicted proteins | sample KBSC713LmetaG_FD_64662 | JGI IMG/M metagenome (GOLD analysis project Ga0070683, IMG submission 64662) | Corn rhizosphere microbial communities from Kellogg Biological Station, Michigan, USA - KBS C7.1-3L metaG | ecosystem: Host-associated > Plants > Roots > Rhizosphere ... | reverse complement strand
GGTTTGCGCGCCCATAGCTCAGTTGGATAGAGCGTCTGGCTACGAACCAGGAGGTCGCACGTTCGAGTCGTGCTGGGCGCATTTGCACCCTCATCGTCAGTTCTGACGCCCGAACAGTTCGAGCGACTTCTGGACGCTCGAATTAAGTCGCCTTTGGCGCAGCTTGCAGCAGTTCGCGTTTCATCAGCATCCAGCACACGACGATTCCGGCAACGGCGGCGGCGAGGTGCTTCAGCGCATGCCCGCCTGCGAGATGCCCGAGCGCTAGAATCTGCGGATCGAAGAATTCGAGGACTTTCGCGATCACGTACCACGCAAACACCCACAGGATGTCGTTGCCCCGCGTATAGCGTGAGGGCTCCAGCACGGCGAGGATCAGAAGCATGACGACGGACCAGGCCTGCAGAATGCCGTACGGCATGACATTGCCTGCCCCGGCCCGCTCCGTCGCCAGCCAGTAGATGACGGAAGACGCGCCAAGCGCGAGCATCGGAAACAGCAGCACCATGCCGGCTTTCACGCTGATTCGATCGACGACCTGCGCCGCGATGAGCGACATGAACGCGATCGTCATGGGCAGCCGATCCCAGAACAGTCGTTCGTTGTCGGGCGAGACGTGGTAGTACGAAGAGCCTGCCGCGGTGAGCAGCACACCGAGAAAGAAAATCGCGTAGGGCAAGCGCTCAACGCCGAACTCGAACGTGCCGATGGACATCGTCACGACCAGACCGGCGACACCAGCAATCAGGAATCCTACGTTCGACGCAACATCGAGAAAGTTCGCGACCCCGAACATGGCGCGTTGATCGGCGAAGTGGTGATAGGACTGAGGCTGAGGCATCGCCGGCCACACGAGCGCTGCAGCGAGACACAGCACCGCAAATCCAGCGATCCAGTAGTAGCGCTTCGACATGCCGAACATATCAGGGGCTGACAATCAGACTCGGTGCCGCCTAACTGATAATCGCCGCCCGGCACCTGCCGGGCCAACTCTGCGAGGTTCGCAGCATAACGCCAGACGGGCTGCGCCGCGAAGAAACTCGTAGTCGCTCCGGTCAGTCGCCCCTGACCTGGCACCCGGACTCCACGCAAGGCGTACCGGACGGTCACCGGGCACTGGCCGTCGCTGGCCGCGATGATGGAGCCGCCCGCGACGCAGTCCTGAGCGAGATGGGCGGCTGCAGCGCCGCCCGCGGCACGGCAAGGCGTCCCCGACGGTCAGCGGCCGCGACTCGAATTCAGCCTCTCGAGCAATCAACGTCCAAGCAGCGACGGTGACGGCGGGTTCAGGCCATCGAGCATCCAGATGTCGGAGTAACTCACGATAGTCGAGGTCAGAAAACGTGTTCCGTCGGGGTGGAGACTGAAGCCGAGGACATTGTCGATCGACGCCGGCCAATCGAGGGGCGCGAGCAGCGACTCCGCGCCGGTGTTCACGTCGATAGACCACAACTGCCACGGCGTACCTTGGTCCGACGGATTGTGGAAGACACCGACGACGCGGCGGCCGTCCTTGGAGAAACCCACCGCAGCAGACTGGCGGCTCGTCAGCATGTGGGCGCCGGTCCCGTCAGGCGCAATCAGCCAGAGACCGTCCCCACCTGGATAAAGGATCCAGTCGTTCTTCGGAGACCAGGCCAGCGACTGGCTGAAGGCATTGGTCAGGCCCGCAGTCAGGATCACCGCCGGCTCTCGTGAGCCCGGGCGGATCTTGGCGAGTTCCATCTTGCCCGCAACCTGGCGAACGTATACCAGCCACTGGCTGTCAGGTGACCAGGCGACCAGTTGATATGCAATCGACTCGGGATCGACTGGTTCAGCCTGGCCGCCCGATGCATTCGAGACCCATAGCTTCCCTCCGCCGGCTGAGTACTTCTCGTACGCGAACCGCGTCCCGTCCGGCGTCCAACGGGGCGTGGAAAGGTGCAGGACACCTGCTTCTTCGCGGAGCCGCCGCTTCGGACCGTCTGTTCGCGACCACTCCTGGATGGCAAACTGCCCTTCGCCGGCCGACGCGAAAATGAAGTGGCTGCCAGAGGGATTCCAGTCCGGCTGCCAGGCCGACGACGTCGTGGACACGAGGGTGCTCAGACGTCCTGACGCGACCTCGACCTCCTCGACTTTCCAGTTCGGCTCGCCGGCAGAGTAAGCGATGCGCCGGCCATCAGGCGAGGGGCTGGCGTGAAGTGTATGGATCGCGCTGGCATACACAACGCGGCTCGAACCCGTCGCGCTGTCGCACACTGAGATCTGAAAGTTGTGCGCGTCGAGCCGGTTCGTGACGAGGGCGTAACGGCTGTCTGAATACCAGCTCCACCAGGAATAGAGCGAATAGCCCGTTCCCAATTTCCTCGCCTCGCCTTTCGGATAGGACAGCAGCCACAGATCCGGGCCTTCAATGACGGCCACGCGCGATCCATCCGGCGAGACCCTCACGAACGTCACGTTTGGCGAAGCGGGAAACGGCGGCTCGCCGAACGCGTGCGGCTTGCCACCGGACTGACCGATCCACAGCCGGCCACTTCGCACGAAGACCACCGTCGACTCGTCCGGAAGGATCGACGCGGCCGAAAGGTCATCCATCACGCGTCTGGACGCGCCGCCAGAAACGGCGACCGCCCACAGGGAACTGGCCGATCGGAAGTAGATCGTCGAGCCGTCTCGGGACCAGAACGGCTCTGCGACGTCTTCTGTAGCGCGCGTTATCTGCACGGAGTCCGTAGACCCGACGGCTTTGACGAAGGCCTGTGAGATTCCACGCACCCGCGCGACATAGACGATGCTCTTGCCGTCGGGCGAAAACTCGGGGGCCTGTTCGGACCCTTGCTCGGTGGTGAGCGGCGAAAAGCGGAACGTCGACGTCTCGTCCGTCGGCGCCCGCCCTAGCCAAGATGCGGCGAGCATGCCGGCGGCAATCGTTGTGACCGCGACGGCGGGCCACAGAAGCCGCCTGATTCGGTTGACGGGCTTCGCGTCGACCACCGATCGCGCCCGCGTCGCCTCAGACAACCGATCCCGCAGCTGGCGCAACTCCCGGTAGAGATCGCGCGACGACTCGTAGCGTTCGGCGGGATCCTTTGACAGCAGGCGCTCGACGATCCAGCGGAGCGGCGCGGGGAACGACTCCGGCATCGGCGGCGCGTCGTCATGAATGATTGCCGACATCGTCCCGGCCGCACTGTCGCGGTGGAACGCGCGTCTGCCCGTGGCGAGTTCGAACAGCACCAGGCCGAAGGAAAACTGATCGGATTGCGGCGTCAGCTTCGGACTCCCGCGGGCCTGCTCGGGACTCATGTACGCGACGGTGCCCACGATTGTCCCGGGACGCGTCAGCTCGTCGTGTCCATGTGCCGAGCGCGTGGGGTCGGCCTCGCCGACCCATTCGTGCGCGGCCTTCGCCAACCCGAAGTCGAGAATCTTTGCCCTGCCGTCGTGGGTGACGAGGATGTTGTCCGGTTTCAGGTCGCGATGGACGATGCCCGCGGCATGGGCGGCCGCCATGCCGTCGGCAATCTGCACGGCGACGTCCATCAGGCTGCGCACGTTGTCGACGGGCGCGACCCGCGTTCCCTCGACGAACTCCATGACGAGATAGTCGGGCCCGACGTCGTACAACTGGCAGATGTTCGGGTGATTGAGGAGCGCGACAGCCCGCGCTTCCCGGTCAAAACGCTCCGAAAACCGTTTGCCGGCGACTTTCACGGCGACGACGCGATCAAGACGCGTGTCCAGGGCTTTGTAGACCTCACCCATGCCGCCGGCGCCGAGCAGCCCCACGATTCTGTAGGGGCCGAGCTGACGATCGATCATCGAGGTCACACTCGTTGTCACGGTGGCCACACCAGCGGCCGGTAGCTCGAGGAACGGCGACGACGCCGACTCGAATGCGAGTAGCGATTCCACTTCGCGGCGGAGCGCGTCGTCTCCGCTGCACGCCTCAGTCAGGAACGCGGCGCGCTGCTCCGGCGCCAGGGCCAGCGCGTCGTGGTACACCTCCGAAATCAGATCGCGGCGTTCTCGTGACATCGAGGGCTTTCGGGATTGTAGGCGCAAAACTCGCCGCGCCACTGTCTGTTCCTTTGGTGGCGGCCGTCGCGCCGAGGAGTCTGGCGGTATTCTCGTCCTGGCTTTCTTGCCGGCTGCCGCTGTCGCCGCGCAAGATGTCGTCCTCGCGCCGGGCGAAGGATCGCCGCCGATCGTGCGCGTTCTGCATCGAGAAACTTCACAGGTGGCGTCTTTGTGGGATCCCTTGCAGGGCGCAGCGACGCGCTTCGCTTCACGAGCGCACTCTCCCAGTTGTTCACGGTCGGGGCTAGGCGCGTTCCACGTCACGGCGGTCGGTGGCAGCGGAACGGTAACACTGACGGAAACAGGGGCGCTTCCAGTCGGCCTTACGTTTACGGGCAATGGCAACCGCACCGCGACGCTGACCGGAACGCCGACGGCGGGATCCGATGGCTTCTACGACCTGACGTTGACGGCCACTGATGGCGAATGGCGCGGAAGTGGCGACTCAGCATTTCGTTCTGTCGATCGCCAACAACGTCACACCGACGCCACGCTTCACCAGCGCACCATCGGCCGCGTTCACCATCGGCGCGGCAGGCAGCTTCAACATTACGACAGCGGCGACGCCGGCGGTCGGCTCGATTACGCAAGTCGGCCCCCTGCCGGTCGGCGTGAACTTCGTCGATAACCACGACGGCACCCCACGCTGTCGGGACCACCGGCGGCAAACGCAGCGGGTCTTTACCCGATCACGCTGACCGCGAGCGACCCTGGCGGAACGACGACGCAGAGCTTCACCTTGAAGGTGCTAGAGGCGCCGTAATCACCGCTGCGACCTCTTCGCGTCGTCACACGACTCCTGGCACTAACGCCCACGATCGCTGGCGATAGGAACTCCACTCGACGCCGAACGTCTCCGCAAGCCGCGCTTCTTCGAGCCGCAGCTTGCGCCAGTACACGAACGCGAACACGGCGAATCCCAGCGCGCCGTGCAGTTGGGCTGAGGCGATCGCCGTGCCGCCCGCGAGCGCGAGGATCGCGGTGTAGATGGGATGACGGATCAGTCGATACGGTCCCGACGTCACGAGCTGATGATCCGCTTTGATCATTACCGAGCTGCTCCAGTTCCGGCCCAGATGACGCCGCGCTGAGATGTGCAGCAGCACTGCGAACGCTTCGAGACCGAGGCCGATCGCGATGGTCCATGATCGCGCCGGAAACAGCGGCCAGCGGAGCCCGGGGATGGGCACGAAGAGCAGCACGAGGCCGAGGTTGGTCAGGAATTGACGTCTGGCGTGCTGCTGCCGCGTTTCAGCGAGTGTCCCCGTGCCTTCGCGGCCGGCCGTCGCACCCCAGAAGATGAGGAATCCCATCCACACGATGCCGCTGACGATCATCGGTGGTGACGGGCGAGCGCGTGCGATCAGCCAGCCAATCGCGGCGCCGACGGCCAGCTGAATGATCAGTGCCGCAACGCCCGTGATCTTCAGCGTGCCGATCTGAACGGTCGGAATCGCCACGAGGTCAATCTCCGGTGCACTACTGCTTCTTCAGCGTTCCCTGCATCATCGTGACCCACACACGCGGATCGAGGTCGACCGCCGTCGGCTCCGCCGTGACGGCAATCGTCGCGGTCGTGTGTGCCTGATCGATCCAGATGCGAGTCGATGCTGATCCGGCGCCGCCCTGACGGCCCGATGCAGCCGGTGCAGCAGTCACCGAAATTTCAATCGGCATGCGATAAGGACCTGTCGTCTGGGTCTGGTCGAGCAAGACGACGACCTGTTTTGCCGTCGCGTCGTAGCGCCAGGTTCCCTCGAGCTTGAGGATGCCGCCGCGGTTGAGCCACTGGCGAAAGAACCACGAGAGATCGCGCACCTCGGTGGGGCAGTCGGCGGTTGATCGACAGGCGTCCTCCATCGCGTGGCGGAAGTCGTCGCTCGACGCGTTGCTGTTGCGATAGCGCGAGTAGTACAGCCTGATGCCCGCCCAGAAGCGGTCGTCCCCGAGCACGCCGCGCAGCATGTGCAGGACCTGCGCACCACCCTGATATATCTGCGCGTTGTTGGCGATGACCGTGCTGGTATCGGCGAGGTTGTCGTGGATGATTGCCGACTCCGGATGCGAGAGCGCGTACTTGCGCGCACTGTCGGCGCTGCGCTGGATGCCGGCGATGAACGCGTCGCGTCCGTCGGCGTGCTCCTGGTAGAGCAGCGCGAAGTAGGTGGCAAATCCCTCGCTCAGCCACACGTCGTCCCAGTCGTGCTCGGTCGCTGAATCGCCGAACCATTGATGCGCCATCTCGTGCGCGACGAGCTGACGGGCCGGCACACCCCGATAACCATAAAAGATGCTCGATGCCAGTTCCATCCCGCCTGACACCGTCGTCGCTTCGACCTGCGCGAGCTTTTCGTACGAGTACGGGCCGACATGGTCGCTGAAAAACTCGAGGACCGGCTGTGTCGCGTCGCCGAAGCCCTTGAAGCTGTCGTCGCGATCCTGTGGATACACCCACATCGAAAGCGGGACCCCGCGTACGGTGCCGAACTGCACGACCGAGAACGGAGCGGCGCCGAGCGCGATCTGCCACGTCGGAATGGGCAGGTCCGTGCGCCAGCTCGTCTTGCGTCGGCCGTCGGCAAGGTCCGTTTCCTCGACGAGTCGGCCATTCGATATGACCTGATACTTCGACGGCGCGGTCACCGTCATCGAAACCGGCGCCTTCATTGAGGGGTGATCGATCGTCGCCAGCCAGTTGCGCGCGAGGTGCGGCCAGTCGTTGCTGAAGAAGCCGCGATCGCCGTAGCGGTTGTTGCCGATTTGCAGGCCGGTTGCCGGCGTGCCGTGATAGCTGACCGTGAATGTCCACGCCGCGCCTGCCTGCGACGGACGCGGCACCGTGACATGCAGCCGATCGTCGCGATGCGTAAACGTGACCGGTGCGCCGTCCGCGGTAACCGACGTCACGCTCATCCCCGCCGTTGCGGTCGTCTGATTCGCCGCGCCCGAAAGTTCCCCGCCACCGGGGCTGGCTGTGGCACTGCCTGCGCCACCCGTAGCCTGGCGCGCACCGACGCACGGATCGACGATCGCGCCTGGCGTTCGCGCCGGATTGATGCCGCACAGATCGAGGTCGACGCTTGTGACGCCGTTCGTGGTGAAACGCAGGTCGACGACCTCGGTCACCGAGATCTCGCTCGACGTGTCGGTCAGCGTCACGTCAAACGCGTAGCGGGTGATCGAGATGCCGGGCTGTCGCGGGTAGGTGTCGGCGTGAAGCCGCGGCGCGCCGGCCGCCGCGAGCGCCACCAGTATCGGGGCGCAAAGAGGGTGCCGCATGCCGCGCAGGATACCGCAGACGTGAACGTTGTGTCGCGGTGGGGCGTGGCGGTGGTGTCAGGCAGTGAATCGTGACACTGCCTGACACCTCTTTTATCCGACTGTCTGCCGGCCTCGCCGGGCGGCCTCGATCGTGGCGATATCGATCTTCCTCATCGGCATCATCGCCTCGAAGGCACGCTTCGCCTCGTCGCCACCTGCCGCAAGCGCGTCAGTGAGCACGCGCGGGGTGATCTGCCAGGAGAGACCCCAGCGGTCCTTGCACCACCCACACTGACTCTCCGCGCCGCCATTGCCGACGATCGCGTTCCAGTAACGGTCCGTCTCTTCCTGTGTGTCCGTCGCGACCTGGAAGGAAAAGGCTTCGCTGTGCTTGAAGGTCGGGCCGCCGTTGAGGCCGAAACATGGAATGCCCAAAACGGTGAAGTTCACCGTCAGCACATCGCCCTTCTTGCCGCCCGGGTAGTCACTCGGCGCATGGTGAACAGCGGTCACTTCGCTATTCGGAAACGTCGCCGCGTAGAACCGCGCCGCGTCGAGCGCGTCCTTATCAAACCAGAGGCAGATCGTGTTTTTTGGAGTCATGAGCGCATTTTCCATTCATTGGTTGTGACAATTCAACCAACTCAGCCGGCGCTCCCGTATTGACGGTGTGATCGAGCCAGGGCGAGCCAGGGGGTGTCAGGCAGTGAACCGTGAACGCGACTCCTTCACGATTCACTGCCTGACACCACCCTCATCAATCCGCCGCAGTCCTTTACCGCTTACCGTGAGCGGCCTGCTTGCTGCAGAACGGCATGCCGTGAATCTCGCCGACTTCCACGAGGACGACCGGGACTCCCTCGAGCTGACGTGGCGCGGCCGCCTGGGCACCCGGTGTCAGCTCCTGGACGAGGACCTGGATCTCGGGATTGTTGCCCGCGCCGACAGCGTGACCAACGGCGCCGGGCACGTTGAGCAGCTCGCGAGCGTGACGCTGCTGAATCGCCATGGCCCGACCGAGTCCTCTCGTGCTCGTCGGCCCGGTCTCGGCGGTGGACGCGGAAGCGGAGGCTGTCCCACCCACCATCGAGACGCCGAAATGATTGAGCACATCGTTGATCGGATTTGCGACAGCGATGCTGCTGCTGCCTGCATACAGCAAGCCGACCGCACGCGGGTTCGTTGCCACGTCCTCGACCATCACTGATCCCGAGTCGCCGCTATTGAGGAAACGGCTCGACCTGTTGCTGATCAGAATCTGTCCCGTATAAGTCACGTTGAAACTGTTCCCTGCGCACTCGTCGGTGTACCCGACCGTCACCGTCGCGTTGAGCGAGCTGATTGAGCTGCGGGTCAGGCCGGTTGTGCGGCCGCTCTTCTTGACCGCCTGACCGACGAACGCCGGCGCGGTGGTGCTTGCGAGCGGTCCGATCTCCAGGATGGAACCATCTGAACGAACCTGTCCGGGGCGGACTTCTGCGATCGCCGCATCGATATTGAACTGTCCGAAGCTCGCCCAATCGCTGACGTCCGCGACGATGTCATTGGCAATGTACTGACAGCCGGTGTCGACGAGCCCGGACTGATTCACATCGTCCCCGACTTCGGCGACTCGATTGTTGCCGCCCAAAGCGGAATCGCCTGCGAAGACGTGAGTGTTGCTGAGGATGAATTGCTTCTGCCCATTTGTGACCAGCGCGCCCAGGGTGCCCGAGCAGCAGTAACCGTTGGCAATGTCGCTCGCATTTCCTCCAGAGACTCCAAGCGCGATCGGGCGCGCCTGGCGTGCGGTGTGACTGGGGTTCTTGTTGGGACCGCCACCGCGCTGGGCGGATCCGTTGACAGACAGCGCGAGCAGTGCGGCGACGACGGTACCGAGTAGTCGGACAAGTTTCGTATGTGTCATGAGAACTCCCTCGGAGTCGCGTGAGCTGGGGGCCATCAGTATGGGCCTCGGCGACAGCTCCGTCAACCAGCGTCGCGGGGACTCTTCGGCGAGTATTTCAGAATCGTAATTCGACTCATTGCATGAGTTGCGCAATGGCGGTACTCTGCGAGTGATGTCCAAACGTCATCTCTCGCGCAGAAGGTTTCTTCAGACCGTTGGCGCCGCCGCGGCTGTGGGTCCGTTTCTATCCATCGACGCACGCGCGGCCGGGCCGACGGTGCGCCATGCCGCCATCGGCGCGTCCGGCCAGGCGCTCAGCGACTTGTTGTCGTTTGCCAAACATCCGGCGTTCGACCTCGTCGCCGTCGCCGATGTCGACCTCGCGCGCTTCGAGCGCGTTCAGGAGCGCTTCCCGAAGATCCGCGTCTATCAGGATTGGCGCGAACTGCTCAAGAAGGAGCAGGGCAACATCGACTCGGTGAATGTGTCAACGCCGGACCACATGCACTGTCTCATTGCCCTCGAAGCAATGAGACATGGCAAGGCGGTGTACGTCCAGAAGCCGCTCTGCAACACGCTTCACGAAACACGGCTTTTGACCGAGTACGCGCGCCGCAAGGGTTTGCCTACACAGATGGGGATTCAGGTCTCGTCGAGCAAATCGCAGCGCTTCGGGGAAGCGCTGGTGCGGAGCGGGATCGTCGGCAAAATTCGCGAGGTTCACACGTTTTCGAACAAGAGCTGGGGAGATGACAAACCGCTGCCGACCGAAAGCGATCCGGTCCCGGCGCCGCTCAACTGGGATCACTGGCTCGGCGTCAGCAGTGAACGTCCGTTTAAGAAGAAGGTGTATCACCCGAGCGAGTGGCGGCGGCGAATCGGGTTTGGAACCGGCACGCTCGGCGACATGGGCTGTCACATCTACAGCCCGCCCTATCGCGCGCTCAAGCTGACCTCGCCAATTGCCGTTACCGCGTACGGTCCGCCGCCTACTTCAGAGAGCTGGGCCACCAAGGCGCGAGTCAGGCTGACGTATCCAGGCACGGAGTACACCGCGGACAAGACGGTTGACGTCTGGTGGTACGACGGCGGCGAGCTGCC
>Ga0070683_100005811_pt1 | contig 10319 bp, 11 predicted proteins | sample KBSC713LmetaG_FD_64662 | JGI IMG/M metagenome (GOLD analysis project Ga0070683, IMG submission 64662) | Corn rhizosphere microbial communities from Kellogg Biological Station, Michigan, USA - KBS C7.1-3L metaG | ecosystem: Host-associated > Plants > Roots > Rhizosphere ... | reverse complement strand
CCGGCCGGTTCTCGCGCGCTTCGGGCACCGCACGATCCTGATCGCCAACACCGTTTTTCTCGGGCTGACGATGACAACGTTTTCCCAGATCGGAATCGCCGCACCGATTTGGGAGATTCTCGTCCTCAGCTTCGCGCAGGGCTTCTTTGCTTCGCTGCAATTCACGAGCATGAATTCGCTCGTTTACGCCGACATCGACGATCGCGACGCGAGCAAAGCCGGCAGCATTGCAAGCACCTCCCAGCAACTCTCGCTCAGCTTCGGCGTCGCGACCGGCTCGCTCGTGACGGCATGGTTTCTCGGTCACGTGAATCAGAACGATCCCGCGCAAACCATTCCCGCTTTGCACAAAGCCTTCGTCGCGCTCGGTGGAATAACCATTGTTTCGTCGCTCACGTTCTGGGGCCTGCATACGAACGATGGCAACAACGTGAGCAACCGCCGTCCCCGCGAGGACGAGACCACCGCGATCGCGAGCGACGCCGCCGCACCGATTGCGCGATGACGGCATCATCGGGTGTGGCTGCGCGGGATTGAATTCCGTCGGAGGTTTTTGCTTCACCATTCAATCCCGATCATCGTTTTCCATGAAGTTCGTCCGATTCTCCCTGCTGCTTCACGTTCTAGCCTGGTCTGTCGCCGCCGCACTTCCAACCACGCTCGCCGCGGCGGCCGACGCTGCCGCGGATGCGCACGCCAAGGAGCCGCCCGCGTCGTGGATCGATCCCGACACCGGCCATCGCGTGATTCGCCTCACGAGCGAGCCGGGCTCCGATAGTTTCTATTTCAACGTCAACGCCTACACTCCCGACGGCAAGCGGATGGCCTACACCACGCCCGAGGGCATTTCGATTCTCGACCTCTCCAGCCACGAGGCCAGACGCATCGTGCCCGGTCCCGTCAAGGCCATCATCGTCGCCCATCACTCGGCCAATCTCTACTATACTCAGCCGGCCGCAACCGCCGGCATCTCCGCGCTCTGGCGGGTCGATCTCGACACGGGAAAAACCGAGCACCTCGCCGATCTGCCGCCGCGCGCCAGCGTGGTTACGATCAACGCCGACGAGACCCTCGGCGCCGGCACGTTCATCGAAGGCGACGCGCAGGTGGGCGGCGCTTATGACGGCACCGCCCGCCAGCCGGCTTCGCGCATGTCTGCCACCAACCTCGGCGAGCCGATCAACAAAGGCGAAATGATGAGCCGCCGTCTCGCCGCCAAGCTGCCGATGACGATGTTCACGATCGATCTGCGCACCGGCAAGCTGACCAGCCTGCTCGAACACGACACGAACTGGCTCAATCACCTGCAGTTTTCCCCGACCGATCCGACCCTTCTCCTCTATTGCCACGAGGGACATTGGTGGCTCGTCGACCGCATCTGGACGATTCGCACCGACGGTACGCACAACCAGCTCATGCATCGCCGCCAGATGGAAATGGAGATCGCCGGCCACGAATGGTGGGGCGCCGATGGCCAGACGATTTTCTATCAACTCCATTTCCCGTATCACGGCCGCGTGAGCTTCATCGCCAGCGTCAACGTCGCCACCGGCGAACGCACGTGGCTATCCTATGCTCCCGACGAGTCGTCGATCCACGACAACTCTTCCCCCGATGGAAAACTTTTCTGTGGCGACGGCGACAACCACTCGCCCTGGATCTTTCTTTTTCGTCCGCACCGCGTGCCCAGCGAAGGCACGATCGGCACGAACCTGATTCATGGTGGCTACCTCGAGGCCGAGAAACTGGTCAACATGTCGAAGCACAATTACCGACTCGAGCCCAACCCCAGTTTCACCCCGGACGAGAAATACGTGGTCTTCCGATCGAACATGTTCGGCCCGGATTACGCGTTCGCCGTCGAAGTCGAGAAAGGGCACTGACCGCCCGACTGGGCTGTAACCGTAGCCACCTTCTGCAAAAGGGATTGGGATCTGGAGCGCCTTGCGAGCGTCGGAGTTTGAACAGAAGAACACGAAGGACACGAAGAATGCCGGTCGCGTGAGCATGCTCGCCTGCTCGACGCGCTCCAACTCGACTTCAAAAACATCGCGCGCAGCGCCCGGGCGATCGATGTCGGCGAGCACGGACTCATGGTCGCCTATTAAGTGCCCTGGCACCTCACCGAGGCCACGTCGATCACCCACGCCGATGCCTTGCTCGGCCGATTCGAAGACCGCCCGACCGACAGCCCCGAGCAATTGGCGGAGAAAACCACCCTGCGGGCGAAGTTCGCCGCGTATGAATTGGGCGATGGCGTTGTGGCCGACCTCCGCGCCGATCGCGACGCCTAGAAAAACGTCAAGCAATCGAATCAGGTCGAGACCCAGGTCGTGAGTGGAAAGCACCGCGGAAATCACGGCGCTGCTCGGCGACAGACCAAAGCTGATGCTCCACCTCGATGCGGCGATGCATAATAAATATAAAGGCGCGCCGCAGAAACTTCGTGAATGGAAAAGCTCCAGTCACGTGGAGAGATCCCCCCGCCCGGCCAAGACCGCGCCCGTAACCCCATCCGCTCCCGCCATGCCGTGGCACCGTAATATCAATGTCGAGGGCGACATCCCGACGCCGCACTCGTGAGGTCAGTCGTAAAACATCGCGACCTATATTCTCTGGTACGGACGGCTCTCCGAGCCGTCCGTCACCCTCCGTTCGCCCGTGCCATCCCGCGGGCGGCTCGGAGAGCCGCCCCTACCCACCCTGCCTATGTCGCAGGACTTACGGCCACGCAGAAAGAGTGAACCACGTACCGAGCGAAGCGACATCGGGACAAGCGAGTGCAAAGTGCAAAGTTTGGCTATAACTTTATTTGAAATGCTCTAGTGTCCTGTCAGACAAGTTCGCCACATAAGCGTGCGACCTTGCCGAGGATGAGATCGGCGGGGGCGGTCCAGAGAAAGGGTCTGGGGTGGCGGTTGTTGGCGGCAATGTAGTCGAAGATCGTCTGACGCAGGTGCGGGACGGAGTAGAAGCTGCCGCGACGAATTGCCTGCGTGGTGATCTTGGCAAACCAGCGTTCGATTTGATTGAGCCAGGAGCTGTGAGTGGGAATGAAGTGCAGGTGAAACCGTGGGTGACGCACCAGCCAGCGGCGCACGGCCGGCGTTTTGTGGGTCGCATAGTTGTCGAGCACCAGATGCAGCGCGAGTTTGGGTGGAGTAGCAATTAGATCGCGTAAATTTACGTAGTCACCGCGCTCGTCTTTGGGTGGAGAGGGGATCGGCTCCATTTTGTCCTCTCTAATGAAAACCCTAATATTCGGCATCGTATCGACGCTATTCGCACTACTGTTCCATCTCAGGAAAGGCGCTCGCTTGGAACAGCACGCGGCATGAAACAATTGACGTTATCGGTAACAGAAACCTCGACGACGATGTGAGAGCCAACGTGAACCTCATCTCGGAAGAGCACCCAAAATACGAACACTGGAAGATGGAAGCCGAGAAATTCTCGAATGATGAGGACACGATCGCGCTCTACGTCTTCATGCAGGCGAGTACCTGGCCTGACGAAATACGGTGTTCAGGAAACCCCTTCGATCATCTCGGCTGGCACTTTGTCGATTATCCATTTGTGCCACCTGATAGGGCGACAAAACCAAAGTCACCCGGAGTTCGCGCAAGAACTCACCGCTCGCGGGTTGACGCGAAGAAACAGACCTGAGAATAATCGATGCACTGCCCACCGACGCTATTGCACATCGACAGTGACGCGTACACCGCGTTTCTGCTTCATCGCGAAGCCGGTTCTTGGCCTTTCGTGCGGCATATCGGCATCGCCAGCGACGGCTCCGAGGGTATCCATATTGCACGGGAGAGAGAGCCTGACCTTGTCATTCTCGAACTGATGTTGGCCGATATGGATGGTTTCAGTTTGATCGAAAAGCTCGGTTGTTTGCCTCGGAAACCAGCGATTATTGTATTTACTTCGATTACAAACGAATATTCTCTTTATCGAATCAAGCGCCTCCACATTGGAGGAGTTGTTTGGAAAACTTGGAACGGGCATGAGCAATTAGCAGCAGCTATACAATGCGTTGTAGGTGGAGGTATTTTTCTCTCGTTGGAAGCGATCAGCTCGATCCAAAAATTCAACAGGGATCCCAATGCTTTCTGGAAGATAATGTCCGAACGGGAGATTTCACTTCTGCCTCTATTTGGAATCGGCCTGTCCGATTTGGATGCCTCACTTCTGACGGGACTCAAGCCGGGAACAATTCACTCGCATAGACAGCGAATCATGGCTAAGTTGGATTTGCATCGTCGCGACGCATTAATGAACTGGTGTCGGGAGAAGGGGTTTGTGATGAGGTTGCTGCCAAGGAAGCCTTCATGTATTTCTTCGGACTAGAGGGGTTCGCCTAGTTAAGGCGAAAGATTGTCAAGCCAAATATTTATACCCTTTTGTATAATATTTGCTGTTTTCTTTTTTTGGATTCAGAAACCAACAATCAGGGAGTGAGCGACTGAGGATTGTGTAAACTCCATGCCCATCTTGTCTGAATTTAAGCTCAATGTTAGGAGGATGCTCTTCCTATGGCTGGTGCACACAGGCCGGCGCGTCACAAACCAAATTCTGGCACTTTGTGACTCTCCCTTACTTGCTGTATAGTTTCCCGAGTTTAGTCAGGTCGTTTGAGTTTCGCGCGCGCAACGCGGTCATACAATGCGAGTGCTTTCGTTTCGGCTTAACGCTCGCTGATCCTCGATAGCCTCAATCGTCTATGATACAACGTGTAATATCCATAATTTGCTTGTGTGCTCTCATCGCAGCGATCGTCATTCATATAAATGACGCGAGAAAAATCGGAATTCTCACGCAGCAAATTTTAGCGGGAAAATCCGAAGAAGCCCGGCAAAATCGTGAAATTCTGCGGCTGAAAGCAACTTCGTCCCAAGTCGCCGCAACGTCTGAACCCAAGACCACCGATGCCGCTGTTCGACTGCGTCTGCCGGCGGTTGCCTCGACAGTAAACTATGAGGTTATGAGAAACGATCCGCGCTACGCGCCGATCCTCCATCGCACACGCCTCAGGGATGTTGAAAGAAGATACGGTCTTGGCATTCGCCAACTACATCTTTCGCCTGAGTCAGAAGACAGATTGCGCGAACTACTTGCCTCCAAGCTAGATGCCGGGACTGACGCACGAAAGCTTTCGCAAGAGCAGAATCTTACTACTGCGGAGACAGTTGCCGCCGTCTCGCGCAGCACATCCGAGATCGAGTCTGAAATAAAGGCGATGATAGGTCCAGACGGTTTCGCGACTATTGAGTCGTCTGATAAACTAAACGCTGCCGACATGATGGTTCAACGTGAGTTCGGTACGGACCTTGTCGCGAAAGGAGTGGCACTTACACCTCCTCAGCAGTTTGCCGTGGATGAATTATATGCCTCTTCCACCGATCGCTTACGCTTTGCTCCCGAAGATATCGACTCAGAAACCGGATTACCGCGAGGATGGGCTGGTTTCCTTGCTCGCTTACAAACGATATTGACCCCGCCGCAATATGCGCAGGCCCAAGTTTCCCTTGCGGCACAGGTAAAGGAAATCATGTATTATCGTTCATTGAGAGGGACTCAACATTGATATGCTTTAGGTGCTCCCCCTCCCGATGTTTAGTGCTCGCCACTTCTTCTATTCAGTGTTCGTGGCTCTAGGCGTCGGACTTGCAATCTACGTTGGATACGATGGATATTCCGCCTACTACATATCTATAGCGATACCGAAGTGGCCATCCACAAATGACGCCCATAGTCTTTCCGCGACTGCCGCAGAGCGCATTTACAAAGACGCCATGGTCCATCGGTTCTTTGAAGCTTCATCACATACTATACGCTACTTCCGCGAGGAATCGCGTCCGGGGATGTGCATGAAGGTCGAGACTTGGCGTTTACGCGATCCAACCTCGAGAGTCGATTTCGCTAGAAACATCTCATCGGTTGTATTGATACACGATCGAGTGATTTTACGTGCCCGCCCGCGAGAGGTAGTCACAAATGCGACTGGAACGTGGGTTATTTTCAATAACCATGCTTACCCAACACATGGCCAGACAAATGCCCGTCATACGGAGCTCTTGATACAATATGCTAAAGCACTGGTGGCGATCTCAGCCGCTGGAGCGCCCACTATTGCTCCACCAGCCTTTGGCGGTTTCGCAGTTATCTATCAGGGGCAACCTTGTTTTGCTGTATTCGAAGCTGAGTCCGACACAGAGATCCGCGTAAAACAGCAGGCAGCAAGCAAGACCTTTAGTACACGAAAAATGGCCGCCGCGGCCAATATACCGAGCATCCACTGGTATTTGATTGATGCGCACACTGGCCACACGCTTGGCGAGCGATGGTCGAATAAGAGTAGCTATATCTTTTACGAATCAGTGACGAGCCACTATGATGACGGACACGACCTCACCACAGACTCGTTCTCGTTCCCATCGAATACAACAGCTTCTGTCAGTAAAAACATATAACCAGAAGGAGAAACAATGAATAAATACATAAGGTCCGGCTTGTTGGGGTTAGTTTTCATGTTAAGTGTCACTTCGCTCGCTCGCGCAGACATCTGCTACGATCAGTTTGAGGATGACACTAATGAGAATTATGGGATCTTCATGGGAGTGATCACCAATTGTATGAATGCGTATACCAATTCCTCTCAAACTCAGAACCAATACGCGATATTTACGGGTTGCGTATCCGGTGCTTCGTCGTGGCTAAGTGATAACAATGCTGCGGCCCAGGCGCAATATGATTATTGTGAGTACGGTCATTATTGAGTAGCTAATTCCAAAGTACCGCTGCAAGCCCCCCGTGATTCGCGAGGTTTGCAGCGAAATCTGGTATATTATGATTGGTCGCGGCGACGGAGATAGATTAAAGCGCAACTTGATGTCCGTTGCAAAAGATTGTTCCGCGGTGTAGTGGCGCGGGGACCACTTATGGCTATCACAAAGATCAGGGAGATGAGGCTTTTTGTTCTATGCGTTTGTTTCACCGCTGTCATCGGGGAAGCGGTTTTCAAAGCTTCGCTTAGTAAAGGCTCGCAACACCCGAATGTTGAGGAGCAGCCAAAATCTCGGGTAGCCGTGTCGATTGAGCAGCTTCTTCGTCTTCGCCAACTTCCGAACGTTGCTATAATAGACGTGCGTGCGAGGCGCCTGTACACAGCAGGACACATACCAGGAGCCATTTGTGTTCCATTTGACGGTAAGACAATGGACCTACATGTACCTCCACTATCTTCATTCGGAAAAAGTATCGGCGTATTTGTGGTGTATTGCTCAAATTCCAGATGCTCTGATGGGGCTACGGCCATAGCGCGTCTGCGATCTCTGTTCCCCGAAATAGACTCATATATTTATCCGGATGGCTGGGACGAGTGGCGGTCGCTAGGTTTGCCTATCTCTGTAGAAAATGACGCGCATATTTAATTCACAGCAGGCTGTCCAGATAGTCACTATGGCAATAGGCCTTTCGTTAGTGATTGCGGCAATTGCTAAGCTCACGGATCTGCAGGCTTTTGAAGCCTCCTTAGACAGGACGATAGGTGCTCCAACGGTGACAAAAACTGCTGTGACTGCGACGATCGCGCTTGAGTTAACGCTGGGTGCCGCCGCCATTCTTGGCTATTGTCTGCCGTTAACATTGCGACTCATTGCTGTAATGTCGCTTGTTTTTCTTTTGTACACTCTGTTTGTAGGGATTGCGCAACAGACTTTCAGTTTGGTGGGTCCACTCGAATGTCACTGCCTTGGGGAATTCACTCCGACTAGCATGCTGGGTAAGCTCGCGATTAATGTGGGGCTTATACTGGCAACGGCGTTCGCGATGAAGCGTGAACAGGATACGTGATTCCTGGGCGTTCAACAGAGAGGATTTCGATCGACGCCGGCGGTTCGAAACCTGCGAAGGGCCAGCGGAAGGGGTCAAGCTGAGGTTGCCCTGATTTGACGGACACGGGTTTGGGGCCAAAACGAAAGGCATCCCCATGAAGAGCCAGTTGCAGAAGCCGTCCGCTGGAAAGGCTCATTACAGCACGGAGTATAAACAAGAGGCATTCGAGCATTGGAAGAACAGTGGCCGCAGTGCGGCCGGCGTGGCAGCGGAACTCGGGATTCGAGCGCCGCTGTTGTATCGGTGGGCCAAGCAGCTGCGAGTGGCCGCCCAGCAGGGCGGCCGCCCGCAGCGGAAGATCGCCTCGGTCGACCACCTCCAGGCAGAAATCCGCCGGCTAAGTGTGGAGAACGCGAAGCTGCTGGAGCAGCGTGAAGTCCTAAAAAAATCACTGGGCATCCTCTCCGAAGCGCCGCCGAGCGGTATGCCCAAATCGAAACCATGAGCGGCTGCTACAAACTAAAATGGCTCTGCGAGGCATTGCTGGTCTCGCGCAGCGGCTACTACGACTGGCTGCGCCGCCGGCAGGCACCCGGGCCCCGCGAGCGGGAGAACCGTGAACTGCGGCGACAAATCAGAATCGAGTTTGACCGTAGTCGGCACACCTATGGCAGCCCTCGTCTGGCCCGCGCGCTCGGGGGCAAGGTCGGCCGCCATCGGGTGGCTCGCCTGATGCGACTGGAGCGGCTGTGGGCGCGCCAGCGTTCCAAGTATCGCGTGGCGACGACCGACAGCCGCCACACCGATCCGATCGCGCCCAATCGCCTGCCAGAGCTGACGGTGAATCGACCCGATCGCGTGTGGGTGACGGACGCGACAGCGGTGCTCACTGGCCAGGGCTGGCTCTACGTGGTCGCGCTCCTCGACGTTTATACCCGGCGCATCGTGGGGTGGGCCATGCATGAGACTTTGGATGCGCCGCTGGCCGTGCGCGCACTGAAGATGGCCATCGCGCAACGCCAACCCGGCGCCGAGTTGATCGTGCACTCCGACCGCGGCACCCAGTTTGCCAGTGCGCTCTACCGCTGCACGCTCGCCGCGCATCATCTCGTCGCCTCGATGAGCCGCAAGGGGAACTGCTACGACAATGCCTTCATCGAGTCGTTCTGGAGCAGCCTTAAATACGAAACCGTCTATCATCGCCGCTTCGCGACCCGCGCCGAAGCGCGTTCTGCGATCTTCGACTATATTGAAACCTTTTATAACCGCACCAAGCTCCACTCGAGTCTCGGTTACGTCAGCCCCGTCACGTTCGAATCCTCACTAAAACCCTAAATTTATCCCCAACCACGTGTCCGAGAAATCGGGGCAAGCCCAGGCGACCCCGTTCGACCTGTCTTTAGCGAGTCTTCTCGTTCGACGACTTCACAGCGGCTTCAAATGGGAGGTTAGCAGCCGCGTAGCATCCTTTTCTGCCGTCTGTGTAAGTGAAGATACCCTCCTTCGTTATCGTGTTACCATTGTCGACCCGAACAATCTCGGGCCCACCAATATCAATGGACGCGATGCCGAGTTGATCCATCGTATACAATTTTGCTTTTCTTGCGTCAGCAGTTCCGTCCGCGTCAACCCATACTTTAAGTCTGTTCCATAACGGGTCCCTCCTATCCAGCATCCGCTTGCCGCGTGCAGTTAGACCCTTAAGCCTTGCGGCGCCAGCCACTAAACTCGAATAGCTCGACACCTCATTCCTGTCCTTGGAATCGTAGACTAGGTAACCTTCGCCAGCGACGCCCCACGCGGCGTGATTGGGGATTCCGGTACCTTGAACATCAAGGTGCGCAAGGCTGCTCGCTAAGGCTTGAGTTTTCACTCGCTCGCCAGCCAAATTTAGGATGATCGGATCGCTAACGAAATATTGTCGCTGCCAAACTATTTGCCCCGTACTTATGACATAACACGTTACGGTGACCAGCCAGGAATTCATACAACCGCCGCCTCCTTGTGGCGCGGTGTAGGTCGCAGCTGAGGTGACCTGCGTGCCAGAAGCGACCAACGTGTTATTCACATAGTTGCTGTTACCGTAGTTCGTTACATTTAGCTGGCCAGCTCCGGTAGTCGCAAAAGTTTCGGAATTGTTATCGCCATATACAGTGTAGTTGAGGGTTGTCGTTCCCGTCCCAAGATTACGGTCCAATGTGACATTTTGCTGGTTCGAGGTGTGCAATGTCGATGGCTCGCTTCCTGTGAGGGTTAAAGAACCTGCGCCACCGTTCACTGTAGAGTCAGTCCCGGGAGTACCGGCGTCGATGGTTACATGATCGCTAAGACTGGCATTATTTATTGTGTTGGGTGATCCTGGTATCGGCCAAATCAATATATTGTCGCTGCCATTTAGTTGAAGCGAATTTCCCTGCCCCCAAATATGGCCAGTATTTCCTGAGTTTGCGATGATCGAGTTCATATCTCCGTTGATCCTA
>Ga0070683_100005810_pt1 | contig 10319 bp, 10 predicted proteins | sample KBSC713LmetaG_FD_64662 | JGI IMG/M metagenome (GOLD analysis project Ga0070683, IMG submission 64662) | Corn rhizosphere microbial communities from Kellogg Biological Station, Michigan, USA - KBS C7.1-3L metaG | ecosystem: Host-associated > Plants > Roots > Rhizosphere ... | reverse complement strand
TTCCCGTAGGCGTCCTCGCCGAGGTGGGCGAAGCGGCCGCTGGCCTCGACCTTGCGGGTCTCGCCGTGGATCTCGAGCTCGCCGGCGACGCGGGCGCTGCCGTCCTCGCCGACGCTCAGCTCGGTCGAGGTGAACCGCAGTCGGGGGAAGCGCTGGGTGTCGAAGAACTCGGGGGAGAGGAGGTGGCCCTTCAGCATCTCCTCCTCGATCGCGATGCTCTCGACCTCGACCGTGCCCTCCAGCCGCGGCTGGTCGCCACCGGTCAGACGCGCCTCGTAGCCGTCGAAGCCGCTGCGGAAGGTGGTGACGCCGTTGTGGGTGACGGCAAAGCCGACCGAGGAGTGGACGGGGTCCACGGCCCAGGTGCCTGCCGGAATCTGTTGCTGGGTGATCGTCTCTGCGCTCATGGTCTCTTCTTTCCCGTAGTGGTTGATGCTGAAACAGTTGACGTAGAAACAATCTTAGCGCGAAAAGCTTTGCTTGTCAACTATTGTCAGATCAACCTTCTTATGGGAAGATCTGGACATGGCTGAGACGACCACGGCGGTAGCTGAGAGCAATGGCAAAGGCGCGGACTTCGATCCCCACCGCGAGGCGTGGATCGCGCTGACCCAGACCCACGCCGCGGTCACCGGTCGCCTGCAGGAGGCGCTGACCGCGGCCGAGCTGCCGCCGCTGCCCTGGTTCGAGGTCCTCGCGACCCTCGACCGCGCCGCCGAGCAGCGACTGAAGATGGGCGAGCTGGCCGAAGCGCTGGTGATTACCCGCGGCGGCCTGACCAAGCTCGTCGACCGGCTGATCAAGGCGGGCCTTCTGGAGCGGACCTTCTGCGAGACCGATCGCCGGGTCAGCTACGCGACCCTGCTGCCCGCCGGGACCGAGTTGCTGGAAGAAATGCGGCCGCTGGTGCGGGCCGAGCTGGCCGCCGCCTTCAGCGCCAACCTCAGCGTCGCCCAGGCCGAAGAGCTGCGCGCGATGCTGGAGCAGGTCCGCGGCTCGGCCTGCGGCACGAGCTAGGCGCTTTTCGAAACCTCTGGTTCGGAAACGCGCCTAGGCGAGGGTCGCGGCGGCCCGCTCTTTGGCGGACTCGACGATCGCCAGCACCCCGGCCTCCTGGCCGTTGCGGAGAAGCTGGACCGGGTCGGGGTCGCCGTTGACGATCCCCTCGAAGAACTCCTTGCGGTCCTGGTAGGTCGGCAGCGTCCCCTTCGCCCAGCCGCGGGCATCGTTGAGGATCACCGCCAGCCGCGCGTACTCCTCGCCGAAGAGCTCGGAGATCTCGCGCTTCATCCGCTTCGCCAGGGCCGGCGAGGCGCCGGCGGTCGAGATCGCGATCGCCAGCGGCCCGGTGCGGACGATCGCCGGCAGGATGAAGTTGCAGAGCGGCGGCACGTCGACGATGTTGACCAGCATCGCCCGCCGCTCGGCGTCGTCGAAGATGCCGATGTTGACCTCGGAGTCGTCGGTGCAGGCGATCACCATGAAGACCCCCTCGAGGTCCTCAGGCCCGGCGTAGGCCCGCTTCTCCCACCGGATCGAGCCCTCCTGCGCGAGCCGCTCCAGCTCGGGGTGGGCGACGGGGGCGACGAGGGTGACGTCGCCGCCGCAGGCGAGCAGCCCCTCGACCTTCTCGAGGCCGATGTCACCGCCGCCGACGACCAGACACCTGCGCCCGGTCAGTTTCAGGCAGGCGATGTAGAACGGCGTCTCCAGCATGTCCCGCACGCAGGACTGGTCGCAGATCCCCTTGCGGAGCTGGCAGACGCACTCCTTGCCGGCGTAGGCCTGAGCTGGCATCGATCCGAAGGCTAGCGATATGGGTTTGGGGGGAGCCGGGGGTGGCCCTCGGCGGGCAACAGCGGGGAGGGCCCGGCGAGGACCACCCCCGGCTCCCAGCGGCTAGATCGAGTCGAGGGTTATCTCAAGACCCTCTTGCAGACCCATCTCGGCGCGCCAGTTGAGCTCGCGTTCGGCCCGGCCGGCGTCGATCGAGATTGCCTGCACCTCGCCCGTCCGTTCTGGTGCGAACTCGGGCTCGAAGCCCTCGTTGCCCGAGAGCTGCTTCAGCGCCTCGATCAGCTCCAGCACGTTGGTCTCGACGCCGGTGCCGATGTTGATCGCGCCGGTCGCCTGCGAGTCGCCGGCGGCGAGGGCGGCGGAGACGACGTCGCCCACATATATGTAGTCGCGGGTCTGGGTGCCGTCGCCGAAGACCGTCGGCCGGCCGCCCTCCTTCAGCAGGCCGCAGAAGATCGCGATGACGCCGGCCTCGCCGAGCGGGTCCTGGCGCGGGCCGTAGACGTTGCCCAGCCGCAACGAGACCCCCGAGAGCCCGTAGAGCCGCTCGTAGAGGGAGACGTAGCCCTCGGCGGCGAACTTGCTCTGGCCGTAGGCGGAGAGCGGCGCGATCGGGGAGTCCTCGGGGAGCGGCAGTTGCTGGCCCTGGCCCTCGCCGTAGATCGCCCCGCCGGTGGAGATCGAGACGACGCGGCCGCACCCCGAGGCGCTGGCGGCCTCGAGCACGTTGGCGGTACCGCCGACGTTGACGCCAGCGTCGAAGAAGGGGTCGGCGAGGGACTTGCGAACGTCGATCTGGGCGGCGAGGTGGAAGATCGCCTCGGGCCGTCGCTCGGCCGCCAGGCGGCTCAGTGCCTCGCCGTCGCGGATGTCCATCTCCTCCAGCTCCGCTCCGGCGGCGAGGCCCGGCTCGAGGTTGGAGAGGCGGCCCGTCGAGAGGTTGTCGACGACCGTCACCTCGTCGCCCCGCGCGAGCAGCGCGTCGACCAGGTTGGAGCCGATGAAGCCGGCGCCGCCGGTTACGAGACACCTCATGGAGCGGTGATCCTAAGCAGATCCGGCCGGGGCCGGAAGGAGATCGGACGGATGGATGCCCGCTTGCGCAGCCGAGGTGCCCTGCTACCCTCGCCGCCCCATGAGACTGATCGTCACCGAGAAGAACAACAGCGCCAAGAAGATCGCCGAGGCCCTCAGCAACGGCTCCAACAGCGAGGACAAGACCTTCAAAGTCCCCTTCTACACCTGGACCGACGCCGCCGGCGACGAGCAGATGACGGTTGGCCTCAAGGGCCACGTGCTCGGCCCCGCCTTCCCCGAGGGCTACTCGAACTGGCAGAAGACCGACCTGCACGACCTGATCGACGCCGACCTGATCAAGCAGCCGACCGACAAAAACGTCGTCAAAGCGATCAAGAAACTGGCCAAAGAGGCGGACGAGCTGGTGATCGCCACCGACTTCGACCGCGAGGGCGAGCTGATCGGGCTCGAGGCACTGGAGGAGATGCTCGACGCCAACCCGGCCCTGGGCTCGCGCGAGGGGACCGCCGACGGCACCCTGCGGATCCAGCGCGCCCGCTACTCGGCCCTGACCAAGGAGGAGATCGAGCGCGCCTTCTCCAACCTCGACGAGCTCTCCTACCCGCTCGCCAACGCCGGCGCCGCCCGCCAGGACATCGATCTGCTCTGGGGCGCGACGCTGACCCGCGCCGTCTCCCTCGCCAGCCGCCGCTTCGGCTCCAACTTCCTCTCGGTCGGCCGCGTGCAGAGCCCGACCCTGGGCCTGATCGTCGAGCGCGAGATGGAACGGCGCGCCCACGTCGCGAAACCCTTCTGGGAAGTCTTCGCGAAGTTCCAGCACCCCGACGGCAGCTTCGAGGCCCACCACAGCGTCGACAAATTCTGGGAGAAAGCCGAGGCCGACGCCGCCCTCGCCGGCACCTCTAACCCCGGCATCGTGAAAGCGGTGACGGCGCGGAAGAACACCCGCAAGCCGCCGACGCCCTACAACACCACCGCCTTCAGCACCGACGCCTCCAGCCGCCTCGGCATCACCCCTGCAAGCGCGATGCGGATCGCCGAGGACCTCTACATGGACGGCTTCATCTCCTACCCGCGCACCGACAACACGGTCTACCCGTCCTCGCTGCCGGTCCGCGAGTTGGTCACCTCGCTGGTCCGGATCAAGGAGTTCTCCGCCGCCTCCGGCCTGCTCGACGGCGAGCTGAAACCGACCCGCGGCAAAAAAGAGACGACCGACCACCCGCCGATCTACCCGACCCAGGCGGTTCATCCGGGGGCCCTCGAGGGGCCGAAGAAACGCGTCTACGAACTCGTCGTCCGCCGCTTCCTCGCCACCTTCAGCCCGCCGATGATCACCGAGTCCACCCGCGCCGACATCGAGGCCGGCGACCAGACCTACTTCGTCCGCGGCTCGGTCGTCGTCGACCCCGGCTACGCCGGCATCTATACCTACGCCCGCTCGGCCGACGAGGAGATCCCGAAACTGGAGGAGGGCCAGAGCCTGCAGCTCGAGGGCGACCCCTGGGTCGTCGACAAGGAGACCCAGCCGCCGGGCCGGATCTCGCAGGCGAAACTGATCGAGATGATGGAGGAGCGCGGCCTCGGCACCAAAGCGACTCGCGCCGACATCATCCAGAAGCTCTTCGACCGCGGCTACGTCTACGGCAACCCGCCGGTCCCCTCGGAGACCGGGATCGCCCTCTACGAGGGCTTCAAGAACTACGTGCCGGCGATGGCGACGCCGGAGATGACGGCGACGCTGGAGGCCGAGATGGACCGGATCGCCGCCGGTGAGATGACCAAGGGCGCCGTCGTCGGCGAGAGCCGCGAGCTCCTGCACAAGACCTGGTCGGAAATCGACGAGCGCCGCGAAGACCTGGCGAAGGTGATCTGGAAAGGGATGGACGAGGACCGCATCCTCGGCCCCTGCAAGGTCTGCGAGGAAGCCGGCCGGACCAAGGAGGACGGTTCGCCGAACATGCTGCGGATCATCCGCGCGAAAAAATCGGGGAAAAGGTTCGTCGGCTGCACGGGCTGGACCGCCGACGATCCCGACTCCTGCGACCAGACCTTCCCGCTGCCGCAGCGCGGCGACGTCTTCCGGCTCGAGGAGCGCTGCTCGATCTGCGACCGCACCCCGCGCCTCAAAGTCGTCCCCTTCCGCGGCCGGCCCTGGAACCTCTGCCTCAACGACGACTGCGAGTCGATGCAGGAGATGAAGAAACGCCGGGCCGAGCGCGAAGCCGCGAAAGCGGCGAAGGCGGCGATGGAGAAGAAGCCGAAGCCGAAAGGCGACGAGGACGCGGCGCCGGGCAAAGCCGACACCGCGACCCGCAAGCGCAAACGCGCCAAAGCCGGCGCGAAAAGCTGAGGCCGCCGCCGTTGTTCGTCTCGCTCGAGGGCGTCGACGGCTCGGGCAAGAGCACCCAGGCGCGACTGCTGGTCGAGGCGCTGGGGGAGGGGACGGTGGCGATCCGCGAGCCGGGCGGCACCGAGGCGGCGGAGCGGATCCGCGAGCTGCTCGCCGATCCGAGCGTCTGCCTGCGGCCGCTGGCCGAGCTGATGCTTTTCCTCGCCGCCCGCGCCGAGGTGACCGAGCGGGTGATCCGGCCGGCGCTGGAGGCCGGCCGCCACGTCGTCGCCGACCGCTTCAGCGATTCCAGCGTCGCCTACCAGGGCGCCGCCCGCGGCCTCGGCGTCGGCGAGGTGATCGGCCTCTGCGAGGCAGCGACCGATGGCCTCTGGCCGGACCTGACGGTGCTGCTGCGGCTGGATCCCGAGACCGGCCTCGGCCGCGCTGCCGGCGACGACCGCTTCGAGCAGGAGGGCCTCGGCCTGCAGCGGGCGGTTGCCGAGGCCTACGAGGAGATCGCTGTGATCGCCTCCGACCGCGTCGTCGTCGTCGACGCCGCCGGCTCGGTCGAGGAGGTCCACGCGCGGGTGATGGAGGCTGTGAGGGACCATGGCTGATGGCCGCGGGTCCTGTCACGGCGGCCACCCCCACGGGCTCGTGGGGGTCCCCCGCCGTCGCGCCACCCGCGGAAGAAGCGGATGAATTCACTCGACACCAGCACCGCTCATCAGCCCCGAGCGAGGTTCGCGCTGCAAGCCGCGCTCGCAGGAGATCCCTCCCACGCTTACCTCTTCCGCGGTCCGCGTGGTTCGGGGAAGCGCGGAGCTGCGCGGGCGTTTGCGGCGGAGATATTGGCGGCCGCGGCGACGGCCGACGCCGAGGACGCGCGGCGGCGGGCGCTGCTCGACCCCTCGCCCCATCCCGACCTGGTCTGGCTCGCACCGGCCGGCGCCCAGCACATGGTCGAGGAGGTGCGCGAGCGGGTGATCCGGGCCGCGGCCTACCGGCCCTTCGAAGGCGGCAAGCGGGTGTTCGTGATCGAGGCGGCAGAGGCGATGCGCGACGAGAGCCAGAACGCGCTGCTGAAGACGCTCGAGGAGCCGCCCGGGTTCGTCCACCTGATCCTGCTCAGCAGCGACAACGAGGGCCTGTTGGAAACGGTCGCCTCCCGCTGCCAAGCCGTCGACTTCACCCCCCTCCCGGCCGAGGTCCTCGAACGCGAGCTCGCCGACGGGACGAAAGTACCCCTATATGGAGGGGAATCGTCCCGTCAGCCGGAGGAGGTGGCTGCGGCGGCGCGGCTCGCGGCCGGGGACATCGAGCGGGGGCGGCTGCTGCTGAGCGAGCGCGGACGCGAGCTGCGGTCCGAGGCCGAGCGCTGCATCGCCGCCGCCGTCGCCGGCGGGTGCGCCGGCGCGCCCTGGCAGGCGCTGCTCGAGGACGCGAAGCAGGCCGGCGAGGACGTCGAAGCCGCGACCCGGGAAGCGCTGGAGGAGGAGGCGAAGTCGGGGATCAAACGCAGCGCCAAAGAGATGACCGATGGCGCCAAACGCGCCGGCCGCCGCCGCCGCACCGAGATCCTCGAGCTCGGCTTCGAGCTCTGCGCCGCCTGGCTGCGCGACCTCGCTGCGGTCGCCGCCGGCGCCGAGGGGGTCGTCTTCAACCGCGACCGGCTCGAGCCGCTGCGGGTGCAGGCGAGAACGGTGGACCTCGCCGCCGCTCGCCGCGGCGCCGAGCTGGTCGAGGAGACCCGCCGCAGCCTCGAATTGAACGTCAGCGAGGAGCTGGCGCTAGAGGCCCTCTTCTTCCGCCTGGAGACTCTGCTCGCCGGCTGAGCCGTTCCGTCCCTCGGCTCCCTTTTCCGCCAGCGCCTTTTCGAGCGCCCGCTCCTGCGCCAGCCGGGTGATCTGGGCCGCTTGGCGGGACATGATCACGCTGAAGTTGAGCGCCAGGCCGAGCAGCAGCAGCAGCACGACCGAGAAGAGGGCAACGTTGGTGTTGCGGACGCCCATCGCGTTGGCGAGCAGCTCCAGCAACCCCGGGAAGGCGGCGCCGGCGAGCATTCCCAGCCCGGCGACGAACCAGATCACGCTGTAGCGCTCCTGCAGGCGGTCGCGGCGGATCAGGTCGAGGATCAGGAGCATGAAGAAGACCGCGAGCACCGCGGCGACGATCCGCGTCTGCGAGGTCAGGTGGACCTGGGCTTCGGCGGCGCCCAGCGGCAGCGACCTCACTGCTCCGCCTCCGCCTGGCGCGGCCGGAACTGGCCGACGAGGAGGACGACGAGCCCCTTGAAGATGAAGAAGGCCGAGCGCACCGGGGTGAGGAAGGAGCTGCCGCCGGCGCGCTCCAGCATCCGCACCGGCAGCTCCTCGACCCGCAGCCCCTGGCGCACCGCAAGCTGCAGCGACTCGATCTCGGCGAAGTCCGGCGAGTAGTGCTGGGAGAAGAGCGCCATCACCCGGCGGTTGGCGGCGCGCATGCCGCTGGTCGTGTCGGTGAAGCGCTGCCGCGTCGCCAGGGTGAGGAAGAAGCGGAAGACGCTGATCCCGACCCGCCGCGAGAAGGTCGGTCGGTAGTCGCCTGAGGCGGCGACGGCGCCGGAGTGGTAGCGCGAGCCGATCACCAGGTCGGCGCGGTTGGCTTCGACCTCTGCCAGCAGGCGGGCGACCTCCTCCGGGGGGTGCTGGCCGTCGGCGTCGAGGTGGGCGCAGGCGTCGTAGCCGTTGCGCAGGGCGTAGAGGTAGCCGGTCTGCAGCGCCGCGCCGAGGCCCTGGTTGAAGGGCAGGGAGGCGACCAGCGCCCCCGCCTCGCGCGCCCGCTCGGCAGTGGCGTCGCCGGAGCCGTCGTCGACGACGAGCACGTCGGCCCCGGGCAGCGCCTTGCGGACGTCGGCGATCACCGCGGCGACCGAGGCCTCCTCGTTCCAGGCGGGGATGAAGACAAGCGTTCGCACAAGTTCGATTCTCCCACGTAGGCACGGAAACTCCTGGTCCGCCGCGACGAGCAGGGGATTGTGTTAGTAAATCCTCATGCCTCGCTCAGAGCAGAGTCCCGCCGCGCAGTCCCCTGGCGCGCCGCGGATCGGGATGCGCCTCTGGCTGACCGCCGCCTTCGCCGCGGTCAGCCTGATCACCGCCGGCGCCGTCTACTTCTTCGGCGACAAGCCGCAGGCGCTGATCGCCGCGGTCACGGTCGGCGTCCTCGCCGGCTTCCTGATCGCGGTCGCGATCTCCCACCGCGTCGTCGGTCTCGCCCGCGCCGCCGGGGAAATGGCGGGGGGCTCGTTCGACCACCCGCTGAACACCTCCGGGCCGGATGAGATCGGCGACCTCGCCCGGGCGCTGGACTCGATGCGGGCCTCGCTGAAGGAGAGCTTCGGCGTCCTCACCGCCGACCGCAACAAGCTCGCCGCGATCTTCGACGGCCTTACCGACGTGGTCATGGTCGTCGACTACGAAGGCCCGGTCCGCTTCTCCAACAGCGCCGCCTCGCGCCTGCTCGACGAGTCCGGCCAGCCCCCGGAGGTCGTCCTGCCGCAGCTTCACCGTGCCGCCGAGGTCGGCTTCTCCGCCCACCCGGCGCTGCGGATCGGCGACCGCGCCTACGCGATGACCGCCCGCTCGCTGCCGGACGAGCGCGCCGTCCTCGCCGTGCTCCGCGACCGCACCGACGAGCTGCGCCAGGAGCTGGCCGAAGCCGACTTCGTCTCCAACGCCGCCCACGAGCTGCGCAACCCGCTGGCGGGGATCTCCGGCGCGATCGAGGTCCTCCAGAGCGGCGCCAAGAACGACCCCCAGGATCGCGACCACTTCCTCAAACGCCTCGGCGAAGACGCCGAGCGGATGAACCGGCTGACCCAGTCGCTCCTCACCCTCGCCCGGGTCGAGTCCCGGGGCGCGCCGGAGAGCGAACCGGTCGACGTGCCGATGGCGATCAAGGACGTCGTCGCCGCCTGCGTGGTGCCGCCGCACGTCGAGCTGGTGGTCGACGTCGAGTCCGATCTCGCCGCCACGGGCGACCCGACGCTGCTGCGGCAGGTGATGATCGGCCTGCTCACCAACGCCTTCAAGAACACGCCACCCCCCGGCACCGTTACCGTTCGCGGCCGCCATGACAGCGAGGACGAAGTCATCCTGGAGGTAATCGACACCGGCACCGGCATCCCGGCGGGGGAGCTGGAGCGCGTCTTCGAGCGCTTCTACCGCCGCTCCGAGTCGCGCAAGCAGGAGGGCTTCGGCCTCGGCCTGGCGATCGCGCGGAGGATGGTCGACGTGATGGGCGGCCGCATCGGCGCCGAGTCGGTGGAGGGGGACGGGAGCACCTTCTGGGTGCGCCTCCCGATTGCGCAACCCAGCCCGACCCCGGTCGCATGAGCAGCGGCCGCATCCTCATCGCCGACGACGAGCCGTCGGTCCGCGACTCGGTCGGTTACGCGCTGACCCAGGAGGGCTTCGAGGTGACCCCGGCCGCCGACGGCGACGAGGCCGCCCAGCTGCTCGGCAACGGCGTTCCCTTCGACCTGCTGATCCTCGACATCATGATGCCGGGCCCGTCCGGGCTCGACATCTGCCGCGACGTCCGCTCGCGCAGCGCCGTCCCGATCATCGTTCTCACCGCCAAAGACGCCGAGGTCGACAAGGTGGTCGGGCTCGAGGTCGGCGCCGACGACTATGTCACCAAGCCGTTCTCGGTGCGCGAGCTGCTGGGCCGGGTGCGGGCGCAGCTGCGGCGCCGCGAGCTCGACCGGGCGCCGCTCTCCCAGGCGGTGAAGATCGAGTCCGGCCCGGTCTCGATCGACCTCGTCCGCCACGTCGCCACCGTGCGCGGCGTCCCCGTCAACCTCACCCGCTCGGAGTTCCAGCTGCTGCGCCTGCTGGTCGCCCGCCCGGGGGAGGTCTTCTCCCGCGCGCAGATCATGGAGGAGCTCTGGCAGACCGAGTTCGACGGCGACGAGCGCGCCTGCGACGTCCACATCTCCAACCTGCGTCAGAAGGTCGAGCGGGACCCGCAGAAGCCGGAGCTGGTCCTGACCGTGCGCGGCGTTGGCTATAAGTACAACCCAGACGCCAACTAGGAGAGGGGCCCTATGCCACTGGTACCGATGGTCGTCGAGCAGACTGCTCGCGGCGAGCGCTCATTCGACATC
>Ga0070683_100005809_pt1 | contig 10320 bp, 7 predicted proteins | sample KBSC713LmetaG_FD_64662 | JGI IMG/M metagenome (GOLD analysis project Ga0070683, IMG submission 64662) | Corn rhizosphere microbial communities from Kellogg Biological Station, Michigan, USA - KBS C7.1-3L metaG | ecosystem: Host-associated > Plants > Roots > Rhizosphere ... | reverse complement strand
GTTGACCATCGAGTCGACGATGTGTACGAACGCCTCGTAGCAGGAGAACAGGCCGTGCCGGCCGGTCAGCAGGTACCCCTCGAGCCAGCCCTGGCAGGTGTGCTCGGACAGGATCTCCATGACCCGCCCGGACGGGGCCAGGTGCTGGTCGACGGGTTGGACTTCGCCACGCCAGACCTTGTCGGTGACGTCGAGGACGGCGCCGAGCCGGTTGGATTCGGTCTCGTCGGGGCCGACGATGCGGAAGTTGCGCTGCTGCGCGTTGGCGCTGACGATGTCGCGAAGGAAGCCGCCGAGCACCCTCGTGGCCTCGGCCGTCTCGCCGGCCTTGACGGCGTAGGACCGGAAGTCGGGCAGTTCGAGGTCGCGCGGGTACCGGCCGCCGTTGGCGTGCGGGTTGGCGCTCATCCGCGCCTCGCCGGACGGCAGCCACTCGGTCAGCTCGACGCGCGGCGCCCCGGACGCGTCGAACAGCTCCTCGGGCCGGTACGAGCGCATCCACTCTTCCAGCCGCCGCAGGTGGGCGTCGTCGTCCCGGGCGGCGGACAGCGGTACCTGGTGCGCGCGCCAGGTGCCCTCCACTAGCACCCCGTCGACCTCGTGCGGGCCGGTCCAGCCCTTCGGAGTACGCAGCACGATCATCGGCCACGCTGCACGGTCGGTGACGCCGTCCTCGCGCGCGGCCCGCTGGATCTCGGCGATCTCGTCGAACACCCGGTCGAGCGTGGCCGCGAGCGCCTGGTGCACCTTGGCCGGATCGTCGCCCTCGACGAGGTAGGGCCGGTACCCGTACCCGGTCAGCAGCGCGGTCAGTTCGTCGTCGCCGATCCTCGCCAGTACCGTCGGATTGGCGATCTTGTACCCGTTGAGGTGCAGGATCGGCAGCACCGCCCCGTCCCCGGCCGGGTCGAGGAACTTGTTGCTGTGCCAGGAGGTGGCCAGCGGCCCGGTCTCCGCCTCGCCGTCGCCGATCACGCAGGCCACCACGAGGTCGGGGTTGTCCAGGGCGGCGCCGAACGCGTGCGACAGCGAGTAGCCCAGCTCGCCGCCCTCGTGGATGGAGCCGGGCGTCTCGGGCGCGACGTGCGAGGGGATGCCGCCGGGGAAGGAGAACTGGGTGAACAGCCGCCCCATGCCGGGCTCGTCGCGGGAGATCCGCGGGTACACCTCGCTGTAGGTGCCCTCCAGCCAGGCGTTGGCGACCAGCCCCGGCCCGCCGTGCCCGGGACCGGTCACGTAGAGCATGTCCTGGCCGCGCGCCGCGATGATCCTGGACAGGTGCGCGTAGAGCAGGTTGAGGCCGGGCGTGGTGCCCCAGTGACCCAGCAGCCGCGGCTTGACGTGCCCGGCGCTCAGCGGCTCGCGCAGCAACGGGTTGCCCATCAGGTAGATCTGGCCCACCGACAGGTAGTTGGCGGCCCGCCAGTACGCGTCGATCCGGGTCAGCTCCTCGGCGCTCAGCGGCGCGCCGTCAGCGATCTGCATCTGGTCTCCTCGGTCGTGGTCCGCTTGTAGGTACGGTACTGATATCGGAGGTGGGCGGTGGCGCAGGATGCGGTACTGGTGTTGAACGCCGGCTCTTCATCATTGAAGTACCGGCTTGTTACGGCCGGGGACGTCGGCGAGGGCGGGATCGTCGAGCGGATCGGCGAGCCCGGTGGGGATGCGGAGGACCACGCGCACGCCGTCGGCGTGGTCGTCGACCGGTTCCGCGACCGGCGGCTGGCCGCGATCGGGCACCGGGTGGTGCACGGCGGCGACCGGTACCGGTCCCCGGTGCGCGTGGACGACGACGTGCTCGACGGCATCGAGGCGCTGTCCGAGTTGGCCCCGCTGCACAACCCGCCGGCCGTCGCCGGCCTCCGCGCGGCCCGCGCGGCCCTGCCCGAGGTGCCACAGGTCGCGGTCTTCGACACCGCGTTCCACGCCACACTGCCGCCGGCCGCGTCGACCTACGCGCTGGACCGGGAGCTTGCCGCCCGGTACGGGATCCGGCGGTACGGGTTCCACGGCATCTCGGTGCGCTACGTGGTGGCCGCCGCAGCAGCGCTGCTCGGCCGCCCGGTGCGGGAGCTGAACCTGGTCGTGCTGCACCTGGGCAACGGCGCCAGCGCGACGGCCGTCGCCGGCGGGTCCAGTGTGGACACTTCGATGGGGATGACTCCGTTGGAGGGGCTCGTCATGGGTACCCGGACCGGCGACATCGATCCGGCCGTCGCGTTCCACCTGACCCGGGTCGCCGGGCTGAGCCTTGGCGACGTCGAGGACCGGTACCAGCACCACGCGGGCCTGGCCGGGCTGTGCGGCGACAACGACATGCGTACCGTCCAGTCCCGCGCCCAGGCCGGCGACCCGGACGCGGAGCTGGCCCTGGACGTCTACTGCCACCGCATCCGCAAGTACGTCGGCGCCTACCACGCGGTGCTCGGCCGGCTGGACGCGGTGGTGTTCACGGCCGGGGTCGGCGAGCACAGCGCGATCGTGCGGCAACGCAGCATGGAGGGGCTCGACGCGCTGGGCATCTCGGTCGACGCGGAGCGCAACGCGGCCGGCGGCTCCGGCGCCCGGGTGGTGTCGAGCGCCGGCGCCCGGGTCGCGGTCTGCGTGGTACCGACGGATGAGGAGCGCTCCATCGCGCAGGAGACCGCGACCCTCCTCGGCCTGCCCGGCGAGTGGTGACCTCACACGGGTTCCCGCAAGGACCGGACGGCTCCGTCCGGTTCGTCGCCGACCGCCGCGAGGCGCAGCTTCACGTCCACCGCGACCGCCCCGTCCGGGCCGGCCAGCACCGGGTTGAGGTCGAGCTCGGCCACCTCCGGCAGGTCCTCGGCCAGCCGGCCCAGGCGCAGCACCAGGTCCTCGATCGCGGCGGTGTCGACCGGTGGTGCTCCCCGGTATCCGGTGAGCAGCCGCGCCGCGCGCAGCCCGTTCCACATGCCGGCCGCGTCGGTATCGGTCAGCGGTAGCAGCCGCAGCGTGCGGTCGGCGAACACGTCGGTGTGCACGCCACCCAGCCCCAGCATCACCAGCGAGCCGAACAGCGCGTCGTGCACGATGCCGGCGACCAGCTCCACGCCGGCGGGCAACTGCCGCTGCACGAGCACCCTGGGATGGTCGGTGCCAAGTGCCTTGCCGATGGCCGCGTACGCCTCCCGGACCGCCGACTCGCCGGTCAGGTTCAGCCGTACCGCGCCGATGTCGCTCTTGTGTACCAGATCCGGGTCGGCCGCCTTGAGCACCACCGGGAAACCGAACGCTGTCGCTGTCGAGCGCTTGCCTGGCGCCGCTCCGGCAAGCTCCGCGGCGGCCGCCACCGCGTCGTCCACAGTGGACACCTCGCGCCCGGCGGCGGTCGGTATCCCGTAGTGTTCCAGCAGTCGGGTGGCGACGGTCGGGGGCTGCCAGCCGCCACCGGTCGCGAGCGCCCCGGTCACCAGGGCGCGGGCCGCGCCCTCGTCGATGCCGGGCAGGTCCGGGCGGCTACCCAGCGGGGTGCGCCGCCAGGCGGCGTACCGGGCGGCGTGGCCCAGCGCGCTGACCGCCTGCTCGGGCAGCGGGTAGACGGGCGCCTTGCCGGTACCGAGGCTGGTCGGTGCCTGCACGACGCCCAGCAGCACGACCGCCACCGGGAGGTCGACGGAGTCCGCGGCCTCGCCGATCGCGGCGAGCACGCCCGGTACGTCGTTGGCCAGCGTGGCCGCGAACGCGACCAGGATGGCGTCGACCGCCCCGCTGCCGGCGACGGTACGGATGGCTTCGGCGATCGCCGCCGGGTTGGCCGCCGCGCCCAGGTCGATCGGGTTGGCCACGGTGGCCGCCGCCGGGGCCACCTCGGCCAGCCGGGCGCGCAGCGCCACCGGCAGCTCCGGTACCGCGAGTCCGGCCGCGTCCGCGTCGTCGGTGGCCAGGACGTTGACGCCGCCGGCGTTGCCGATGATGCCCAGCCGCGTACCTGCCGGCAGCGGCTGGTCGACCAGCAGCCGCGCGGCGTCGAGCAGTTCGCCGAGCCCGTCGCAGCGCACCACGCCGGCCTGGGCGAACAGCGCGTCCACGGTGGCGTCGGGCGCGGCGGCCGCCGCGGTGTGCGAGGCGCCGGCCCGTGAGCCGGCATCGGTGCGGCCGCTCTTCACCACGAGTACCGGCTTGCGCCGGCCGATCGCGCGGGCGATGCGGGCGAAGCGCCGCGGGTTGCCCAGCGACTCCAGGTACAGCGCGACCGCCCGGGTAGCGTCGTCGTCGTACCAGTACGACAGCAGGTCGTTGCCGGACACGTCGGCCTTGTTGCCCAGCGACACGAACGCGGACAGACCCACGCCGGTACGCGCGGCGTGGTCCAGGATGGTGATGCCGACCGCGCCGGACTGCGAGGCGACCGCGAGCCCACCGGCCGGCGGCGTGATCGCCGCGAACGTGGCCTGCATGCTCACCGACGGGTCGGTGTTCAGGATGCCCAGACAGTTGGGGCCGACCAGGCGGATGCCGGCGCGCCGGGCGGCGCGGACCAGCTTCGCCTGCGCCGCCCGCCCGGCCGGCCCGTCCTCGCTGAAGCCGGAGGAGAGCACGACCGCCGCCGGTACCCCGGCCGCCGCGCAGTCGTCGACCGCGTCCGGCACGGCCATCGCCGGTACCGCGATGACCGCGAGGTCGATCGGGCCGGGCGTGGCGGTCACCGACGGGTACGCGGGCTGGCCGTCGATCACGCCGCCGTGCGGGTTGACCGCGTGGACCGCTCCGGTGAAGCCGCCCGCGCGCAGCCCGGCGAGTACCGCGTGACCGATGCCGCCCCGCCGTCCGGCGCCGACCACGACGATCGAGCGCGGCGCCATGACCGGAGTGAGCGAGTGCCGCGCGGCCTGCCGGCCACGCAGCTCCAGCGCGGCGTCAACGCCGTCCACTGTGGACAGATCGACGTCGAGGACCCCGCCGGTCAGCGTCATCCGGGGCACGCCCAGGTCGCGGGCGACCTTCAGCATCGGCGCGTTGGTCGGCAGCACGTCGCCGTGCAGGACCGCGATGCCGCGCCGCCGGGCCGTGGCGCGCAGCTGCTCGAGCAGGAGGGTACCCAGGCCCCGGCCGTGCGCCGCGTCGTCGACGAAGACGGCGAAGTCGGCCTTGGCGGGCGCGCCGTCCCCGTCGGTACCCTCGTCGCCCAGCCGCTCGTAGGAGGCGACCGCCATGATCCGGCCGCGCTCCTGCGCCACCAGCGCCACGTGGTCCTCGCCGTCCGGCCTGGTCAGCCGCTCCACCTCGTCGTGGACCCCACCCGGGCCGCCGCACAGGAAGCGCCGGTACCGGCTCTCCTCGCTGCCCCGCCGGTACAGGTCGGCGAGCTCGTCGCGGTCGGCCGCCCGGACCGGCCGGATCCGCACGATGGCGCCGTCCGCGGCGAGCGCGTCGTAGCCGGCGTGGGTCCTGATCTCCTCGATGGTCACGGTCCCAGCCTGCCGCCCGGCGCCGCCACCCGGCAGGGCCGCCGGTCCCAGCCGGCCCGGGACCATCGGCCCTCCGGAGCCTGGGCGAGCGAAGCAGCCTGACCACTACGGCCGGGCGGGTCTGAGCCGCCCGACCCGCGCGAGCGGAGCGAGCGCCAGCTAAATCGGCACGGTCCAGTCGACCGTGATGCCGGAGGGGGTACCGCCGGTCAGCTCCACCGAGCCGTCGTGCCGGGCCGCGCGCTCCCGGATGTTGAGCAGGCCGCTTCGTTCGTCCACTTCGGACGGTACACCGACCCCGTCGTCGGTGACCGTCATCCGCAGCCGCGCCGCCTCGACCGCGATGCGTACCGTCACCCGCGTCGCCCGGGCGTGTTTGACCACATTGGACAGTGCCTCGCGCAGAACGGCGACCAGGTCCGGGCGCACCGCGTCGGGTACCGCGCTGTCGATCGGGCCGTCCAGCACCAGTTCCGGCCGGAAGCCCAGGGACGCGGCCGCGGCGTCGACCGTCGCGCGGATGTCCGCGCGCAGCGTCGCGCTGACCGGGCTGCGCAGCTCGAAGATGGCCGAGCGGATGTCGCGGATCGTGCTGTCCAGGTCGTCGACCGCGCTGTCGATGCGCCCGGCCACCTCCGGGCGTACCACGAGGCGGGCGGTGGACTGCAGGTGCAGCCCGGTCGCGAACAGCCGCTGGATCACCACGTCGTGCAGGTCCCGGGCGATGCGCTCGCGGTCCTCCAGTACCACCAGCATCTCCCGCTCGTCCTGCGCGCGGGCCCGCTCCAGAGCCAGGGCGGCCTGCCCCGCGAACGTGGTCAGCATGCTGACGTCCACCGCGCCGTCGAACCGCGCGCCGCCCGGCTCGTGCGCGATGACCAGCAGGCCCAGCACCGTACCGGCGGCGGACAGCGGCGCGATCATCGCCGCCCCGCCGTCCAGGTCGACCGGCCAGTCCGCGGCGGTACCCAGGTCGTCGACGGAGACCGCGCGCCCCTGCGCCAGTACCGTGCCCAGCGCGCCCTCGCCCGCGGGCAGCAGCGCGCCGCGCAGCGCCGGCCGGTCCGGCTCCACCACCTCGACGGTCAGCCGCGACTCCTCCGGGTCGTGCAGCAGCACGGCCACCAGCGCCGCCCCGGAGACCTCCCGGGCCCGGCGCGCGACCAGTCGCAGCGCGGAGGTCCGTTCCACCTCGCCGAGCAGCACGTTGGTGATCTCCGCGGTCGCCTCGAGCCAGCGCTGCCGGTACCCGGCTGCCGCGTAGAGCCGGGCGTTGTCGATGGCCACGCCGGCCGCGACCGCCAGCGCCACCACCATCTCCTCGTCCTCCTGGGTGAACTCCTCCGCGTCGCGCTTCTCCGTCAGGTACAGGTTGCCGAAGATCTGGTCGCGCGCCCGGATCGGTACCCCCAGGAAGCTGCGCATCGGCGGGTGGTTCGGCGGGAAGCCGAACGATCGCGGATGCTCGGCGATGTCCCGCAGCCGTACCGGTTTCGGTTCGTCGATGAGCAGCCCGAGCACCCCGCGCCCGGTCGGCAGGTCGCCGATGCGCTGGTGCTCCTGGACGGTCAGCCCGTCGGTGATGAACTCCACCAGTCGCCGGTCCGGCCCGATGACCCCGAGCGCCCCGTACCGCGCGCGGGCCAACCGGGTCGCGGCCACCACGATGCGCTGCAGGGTGCTGTGCAGGTCCAGGTCGGTACCGATGCCGACGACGGCCTCCAGCAACGCCGAGAGCCGTTCCCGGCTGGCCATGACGTCGCCGACCCGGTCGAGCAGTTCGGTCAGCAGTTCGTCCAGCCGCACCCGGGACAGCGGAGACAGCCCCAACGCGGGGGCTGTCCAGAACTCCTCGTTGGCCGCGCTCACGAGACGCATGGTAGCCGTGCGCCCGATCAGACCCGGACGGTGGCCGGGCCGGTCACCATGACGGTGATCGGCCCGGCCGGGGTGAGGAGGATCAGTTCGTGGTCAGTTCCTCGTGGCGCAGCACCTCGGGGGACTGGGGAACCTTGATGCGCTGCGGTCGGATCGCCAAGGCGGTGGCGCCGAACACGATGCCCAGTCCGATGAACAGGGCGCCCAGCCCGATGACCAGGTAGGTGACCTCCCAGGCCTGGTACGCGCCCATGAGAGAGCCGCGCAGGGACTCGCCCATGAAGGCGGTCTGGCGCTGGGCGGCGAGGGTGGTGTCCTTGCTGCCGCTGGCGATGTAGGCCGCGGAGACCTCGGAGTAGGTCTTGCCGCCGGTCGCCTTGAGTACGTGTTCTTCGACCATGTCGGCGTACGCCTTGGCCTGGGGTCCGGTGGTGACCGTCTGGCCGCCGTAGGACTGCAGGTCGGCCGGCAGGCCCGCGTCGCCCTTCGCGGGGAAGCTGATCTTCTGGGCGGTCAGCTGGTCGCGGACCTGGTTCTGGCCGTGCACGCCTTCGTAGATCATGACTGGTCCGGCCACGAACAGGGCCAGGGCCGCCAGCGCCAGCAGGATGCCGGCGACTCCGCGGGACTTGCGCATCGTCTTCCTCCTCAACCCAGGCCCGCTGTCCTTCGTGGGCCTTTCACCTATGAGGATTCGCCGTCGGCGGCGCGGCCACAGCGGGCGAAGTCCCTGTCCCGGCGCGCCGGTGGTCCCGTCCCGACCGGGACCCTCGCCCAGGGCCGAGGGTCCCGTCGGTCCACTATCCGAGATGGCAGTCCCGCATAGCGGAACGGCGGCGTTAGCCTCGGTGCATGGCAGTCGAGCAGACGTACACGCACGGGCATCACGAGTCGGTACTGCGGTCGCACCGGTGGCGCACCGCCGAGAACTCCGCCGCATACCTCCTGCCGCACCTGCGTCCCGGCATGTCGGTGCTGGACGTCGGCTGCGGACCCGGCTCCATCACCGTGGACCTGGCCGCGCGTGTGGCGCCGGGGCGGGTCACCGCGCTCGAGGTCACCGAGGACGCGCTGGGACTGGCCCGGGCGTACGCCGCCGAGCGCGGGCAGGACAACATCGACTTCGTGGTCGCCGACGTGCACGCGCTGGACCTGCCGGACGGCGCGTTCGACGTGGTACACGCGCATCAGGTGCTGCAGCACCTGGCCGATCCGGTGCGCGCGCTGGCCGAGATGCGCCGGGTGTGCCGGCCGGGCGGGATCGTCGCCGCGCGGGACGGCGACTACGCCGGCTTCACGTGGTACCCCGAGATCCCGGAGCTGGACGAGTGGCTGGACCTGTTCCGGCGGGCGATGCGGGCCAACGGCGCGCAGCCCGACGCCGGGCGGCGGCTGCTGTCCTGGGCCAGGGCGGCCGGGTTCACCGACGTCACCGCGTCGGCGAGCGTGTGGTGCTTCGCCGATCCGGCCGGTCGGCAGTTCTGGGGCGGGATGTGGGCCGAGCGGATGGTGCGCTCCAACGTCGCACGCCAGGTGGTCGAAGCCGGAATGTCCACAGTGGACGATCTGAAGCGGATCTCGCGGGCGTGGCGGGACTGGGTCGCGTCCGGCGACGGCTGGTTCTCCGCGCTGAACGGCGAGATTCTCTGCCGTGTACCATCTGGTACATGAGGTATGAGCAGATGACGGAGGCGGCCGCCACCACCGCCCAGGCGTGGACCGCGCTCACCGACGTGGCCGACTGGCCCAGGTGGACGACGTCGATGAGCGCGGTCCAGCCGCTGGATGGCGCGCGGCTGCGCCCCGGAGACCGGTACAAGATAAGGCAACCCCGGCTGCCCGTCCTGGTCTGGCGGGTCACCGAGGTCAGCGACGGCGAGTCCTTCGTCTGGGAGGCCCGCTCGCCGGGCGTGCGCACGGTGGGCTTCCACCGCCTGGAGGCCGACGCCGACCGGGGCACGCGGATCACCATCGGCGTGGAGCACACCGGCCCGCTGGCCTGGCTGGTCGGCGCACTCACCGGGGCGCGCACCCGGCGGTACCTGGCGCTCGAGGCGGCCGGGCTGAAGGCGGCCAGCGAGGACGTCGCGGCGGGCGGCGCCACGGGCGGCGCCACGGGCGGACCGGCGTAGCGGTGCCGGCCGGGGGACGGGCCAGGCAGGCGCTGCTCGACCGCTGCGTGGCCTACCTGCAGGAGTCGGGGTTCAGCGACGCGAGCCTGCGGGAAATCGCCGCCGGCGCGGGCACCAGCCACCGCATGCTGATCTACCACTTCGGTACCCGCGAGCAACTGCTCGCCGACGTCGTGGGGCGGATCGAGGCGGCACAGCGGGAGGCGCTGGTCGACCTGGTCGCGCAGGAGGACGACCTGCTCGAGATCAACCGGCGGTTCTGGCGGCGGCTGAGCGACCCGGCCCTGGCCCCGGCCGAGCGGCTGTTCTTCGAGATCTACTCGCACGCGCTGTACGGGCGGTCGTGGACCGCGCAGTTCCGTGAGACGGTCGTGTCGGCCTGGGTCGAGCCGCTCGTCGAACTGCTGGTCCGCCACGGGTACCCGGAGCAGGAAGCCCGGCAACGCGCGCGGCTGGGGGTGGCGGCGACCCGCGGCCTGCTGATGGACCTGCTGCTGACCGGCGACCGGCAGGCCGTGGACGCCGCCGCCGACCTGATGGCCCGGCTCACCGTCTCGTGAACGACGGCGTCTCGTGAACGGCGGTGTCTCGTGAACGGCGTGTCTCGTGAGCGGTGGCCCCGCGCGGCGCCTCGTGAACGGCGGACGGGCGCGCCGGGCCGGGGCCTCTAGACTGGGGGGCATGATCCGCAGCGTCATCATGGTGGACCTGAAGGCCGGCACGACCGACGAGCAGGTGGAGGCGTTGCGCGAGGCGCTCGCCACGGTGCCGTTCGAGCGGCGCCGCGCGTTCACCTTCGGGCGCGACCGGAACCTCGTCGACAACACGGTGGACATCGTGATGATCTCGGACTTCGACGACGAGCAGGCCTACCGCGA
>Ga0070683_100005808_pt1 | contig 10320 bp, 11 predicted proteins | sample KBSC713LmetaG_FD_64662 | JGI IMG/M metagenome (GOLD analysis project Ga0070683, IMG submission 64662) | Corn rhizosphere microbial communities from Kellogg Biological Station, Michigan, USA - KBS C7.1-3L metaG | ecosystem: Host-associated > Plants > Roots > Rhizosphere ... | reverse complement strand
CTGGGGCGTCAGGTGGTGAATCGGGTCGCCGAGGAGCTCGCTGATGTCGCGAAGATCGAAAGCGATCCGAAGTTCGAGGGGAAGTTCATGACGATGATCCTCGCGCCCAAGTAGGAGTGGGACGCGGGACGCGGGAAGCGGGAATTGAAGATCACTCGAGTGTCAGACGACACCGACAGACATAAAGGAATTGAAATGCCGAAAATGAAGTCACATAAGGGCGCGAGAAAGCGCTTCAAGATCACCGGGTCCGGGAAGGTGAAGCGCATGCGGGCGTTCAAGAGCCACATCCTCACCAAGAAGACGTCGAAGAGAAAGCGTCGTCTCCGCCAGGAAGCGATCATCCACACTTCCGGCGAAACGAAGAACATCAAGCGTCTGCTACAGGCGTAGGGGAATAGACAATGCCACGCGTTAGATCGAATGTCGCGCGCTTGAAGCGCAAAAAGCAGATCATGAAGGCGGGCCGCGGCGCCTTTGGCGCTCGCAGCAAGCTGTGGAAGGCTACGAAGGAAAACGTCGAGCGCGGATGGAAGTACGCGTACCGCGATCGCAAGAACAAGAAGCGCGATTTCCGCAAGCTCTGGATCGTCCGCATCAACGCCGGCGCCCACCAGAACGGGATGTCGTACTCGGTGTTCATGAACGGCCTCAAGAAAGCCGGCATCGAGATCGATCGCAAAATCCTGTCGGACATCGCCGTCAACGACTCAGCCGCGTTTACCGCCCTCGCCGAGAAGGCGAGATCAGCTTTAGACGCCGCGTAAACATCCCGCAAGGATTTAAAAAGGACTCCGCCGGCGCTAATGTCAGACAGGCGCGGTGGAGTCCTTTTGCTGTGCGCCGCTGCCGTCGTCCACCCGAACTCTGAATCGTGACGCTTTCAGAATTTCAGCAGCTGGTGACATCCCTCGCCGCCGACGGCGAGAAGCTGATCGACTCGGCTACCACCGCTGCATTGCTCGAGGACGCGAGGACCTCACTGCTGGGGAGAAAATCCGGCCGCTTGCCGGATCTCTTCAAGCAGCTGCCCACCCTCGCGCCCGGTGAGCTTCGCGAAGCGGGCTCCCTGATCAATGCCGTCAAGGCACAGCTTGAAACGCACCTCGATGAGCGACGGCGTCAGCTCGATGCCGCGAGCTCGTCGAAGCGTCAGGTCGATCTCACCATGCCGGCCCGCCGCCAGTGGCTCGGCTCGAAGCATCCCGTCACCCTCGTCATCGAGGAGATCGAGGACATCTTCCGCGAGCTCGGCTTCACCATCGCGCTGGGCCCCGAGGCCGAGACCGAGTGGTACAATTTCACCGCGCTGAACTTCCCGCCGGATCACCCGGCGCTCGATCTGCACGACACGCTGTACCTGGGTGAGAACGTCATGCTCCGCACCCACACCTCGCCGGTGCAGATCCGGACGATGCAGAAGTTCAAGCCGCCGATCCGGATTCTGAGCCCGGGCAACGCCTACCGCCGTGATTTCTTCGACGCCTCCCACGCGCCGATGTTCGCCCAGATCGAGGGCCTCGCCATCGACGAAGGCGTCAGCTTCGTCGATCTCAAGGCAACGCTCACTCATTTCGCCAACAGATTCTTCGGCCAGACGAAGACCCGCTTCCGGCCCAGCTACTTCCCATTCACCGAGCCGTCCGCCGAGATGGATGTCGAGTGCCAGCTCTGTCACGGCAGCGGATGTCCCAGCTGCAAGGGGACCGGGTGGATGGAGATTCTGGGATCCGGGATGGTCCATCCATCCGTCATAAGCGCCGCGGGGCTGGACGCCGATCGCTACACCGGCTGGGCGTTCGGCATGGGGCCGGCGCGCATCGCGATGCTTCGCTACGACATCCCCGACATCCGGATTCTCTACGATTCGGATGTGCGGTTCCTCTATCAGATCTCCAGATGAACGCGTCGTACGAGTGGCTGCGCGCGTTCGTTCCTTTCAAGCTGACTCCAACCGAGCTGCGAGATCTGCTCACCTCGCGCTGCGCTACGGTCGATGATCTCGTATCGCTCCGCGAAGATCTCGGCGACGTCGTGATCGCGCGGGTGATGGAAGCATCGAGACATCCGAACTCCGATCACCTCTGGGTGACCAAGGTCGATGCAGGGGGAGGGGCGCAGCTCGACGTCGTCTGCGGCGCGGCGAACGTGACTGCCGGTACGCTCTATCCCTTCGCGCCCGTCGGCGCAGTGCTGCCTGGCGGCGTCAGGATCGAGAAGCGGAAAATCCGCGGTGAGACATCGGAAGGCATGCTGTGCTCGGCGCGCGAGCTCGGACTCGGCCAGGATCACGAGGGAATCATGGCGCTGTCGATAGAGGCGAGTCCCGGCACACGCTTCCTCGACGCGATGCCGATCGGCGACACCCGCCTCGTGATCGACGTGCTGCCCAATCGCCCCGACTTGCTGTCGCACGAAGGCCTGGCGCGTGAGATCGCCGCCGCAACGGGCGAGTCGGTGACGCGTCCCGAAATTGCCGAAGAGAAGCCCTTCGTCATCCGCACGCATACAGTGAAAGCGACATCGGGCAAAGTCGGCGACGTGACGGTGAAGCTGGAGGACACCGACGGCTGCGTACGCTACGCCGGCGCGGTGATCACGGGGGTCAAGGTGGGGCCGAGTCCCGACTGGCTGGTGCAACGCCTGCAGTCGGCCGGCTCGCGCTCCATCAACAACGTCGTCGATGTCACCAACTACATGTTGCTCGGCTTTGGCCAGCCCATGCACGCCTTCGATCTGGAGAAGATTGCGCGCAGCACCGTCGTCGTCCGAAAAACGCGCGGCGAAGAGCTGATCAAGACTCTCGACGGCGTCGATCGCACTTTGCCGCCCGGATCGGTCGTCATCGGCGACGCCGAGCGCGCGCAGGGAATCGCGGGCGTGATCGGCGGCAGCGGCAGCGAAGTATCGGACGAGACCACCGAGATTTTCCTCGAGGTGGCGGCATTCGATCCCGCGCGCATTCGCGCGACGCGGCGGCGACTCGGGATCTCCACCGATGCCAGCTACCGGTTCGAGCGCGGCGTCGACATCGACGCGATTCCAGCTCTCGTTGACTACGCGGTGCGTCTCATCCTGTCGGTGGCGGGCGGGATTCCGCAGGGAAGTCCGATCGATCTTTATCCGCTTCCGAAACGGCCGCAGCCGATCTCGCTCAGACTGGCGCGAGTAAGTCGACTACTGGGCGAGCCAGTCGAATCCGCCGAAGTCGAGAAGAATCTTCGCTCGGTGGGGTTCCGGATCGCGCCAGAAGCCAAGGACGTGTTCAAGATCTCGCCGCCGACCTGGCGTCACGATGTTCGCGGCGAAGTCGATCTCGCCGAGGAAATTGCGCGGCTGCGGGGTTACGACACGTTCTCGTCCGAGCTACGGCCGTTCCGCGCCAGCGCCGTGCCCGATGCGCCGCTCGTCGGCGTGACGAAGCGCTTGCAGGAGACGCTCGTCGGCGTCGGGCTCAACGAGGTCCGGCCGATGCCGTTCGTCGCCGATGGAAAAGGTGGGACGGTGCGCGTTACCAACCCTCTGGCCGAGGACGAAGCGTACCTGCGCGGCGATCTGCTCACCTCGCTGATCGGTCGTGCCGAGTACAATCTCTCGCGGATGCAGGGCAACGTCCGGTTGTTCGAGATCGGGACTGCATTCTTCGCCGCCGATGAACGCGCGGCGGCGCCCGGCCCGAAGAAAGCGGCGCTGCCCCACGAGGAGATGCACGTTGCCGTGCTGATCATGGGTCAGCGCGCTCCGACGCACTTCACCAAGGCGGTGCAGCCCAGCTACGACGAGTGGGACATCAAGTTCCTCGCGGAGCACGCGGCTGCGGCGGCATTCCCCGAAGCACGGATCGAGATGGTGCCGGGCTCCGGCGACGTGTTGTGGGACATCGTCGTCGCCGGGACAAAGGTCGGCACAGCGCGGCGTCTCACCCTCGATGCGCCGGTGTGGGCAAAGCCCGCGTTCGGCGTCGAGATCAATCTCGAGGCGACGGAGCAGGTCCCCGCGAAGAAAAAGCGTTACCGGCCCATTCCAGCCACACCTCGGGTCCAGGTCGATCTCGCGCTGCTCGCGCCAATAGCTGTGACCGCCGCGCAAATCGACGCAGTCATCAGACGGGAAGCAGGCGAGCTGCTCGAGAGTCTCACTCTGTTCGACGAGTTCGTCGGACAGGGAATTCAGGAAGGCTTCCGCAGTCTGGCGTGGGCGTTGACGTTCCGTCACCCGGAGCGCACACTAAAGGACAAGGAAGTGCAGGGAAGAACGGACAAGATCGTTCAGGCACTCGCGGGGGAACTTGGTGTCAGACAGCGTACGACCTGAGAGAGCGGCGTTTGCCGAGCTCGAGCAGCTGGTCAAGCACCTTGGCGACGAGCTCGCCAACTTTCGGCGGCGCGCGCTGCAGGCCGAAGCGCGTCTCAAGGGTCTCGAGGTGACCGGAGTGAAGGGCGTTGCCTCTCCAGAACGCGTGCAGTTCCTCGAGCGCGAGAACGCGGGCCTCACCGCCCGCCTCGAGTCGGCGCGGGCGCGAACCCAACAGATGATCGACCGCGTCCGCTTTCTCAGACAGCAGCACGACGGAGTCTCCACTCGTTGAGCTCGAAGAAGAACGTCGTGCGCGTCACCATCCTCGGTGACGAGTACTCCATCCGCAGCGATGCCAGTCCCGAGCGCACCCGCGCCGTCGCCGAGCACGTCGACAACGTGATCCGCGAGACCATGCGCGCCGGGAACATCGTCGAGACCCAGAAGGCCGCAATCCTCGCCGCGCTCAGCATCACCGACGAGCTATTCGATGCTCGCGAGGGGGGAGAGGAGCTCGCGGCGACGATGAGGCGATTGAGTGGGGAGATCCGGCCGTGGCTTCCGCCGGCCAAACGAAAAGATTCCTAGACAAGCGCTACTGAAGACGACCAGCTAATCGCTGCGGGCGGAGCAGCGGACGGCTCCGAGCATGTATTTGACAACGAGAGCCGCCCGACGCGTTGTTTTCAATCCAACCGAGCTCGGCGCTGCCCGCTGTTCCGCCGGAAGCTCCGAGCCGGTAGTCTTCAGTGATGCCCACCCGGGCGCCCCTTTCTGTCCGCAATTTCCCCTCGCTGGGCCAGTAAATAATCATTAGCTTACCTCAGCTACGCGACGACTTTCCGGCGCGATAGGGGCCGCCTGTGGCTTGGCTGCGGGCCCAACATAGATCTTCATGACGAATACGGCCTGGTTATCCGCAGCTGGCATTCTTGTATTCCTTATTGCCGGCGCGGTTTTCTTCTATATAGGACGAAAGCTGGGCGCCGGCGCCGAGCTGAAGCGTCAGCAGCAGGCCAAAGCCACCGCTGATGAAACCGCCAAGCGGATTCTCGGCGAAGCGGAGCGCGAGGCAGAAAGTCTCCGCAAGACCGCGGTCCTGAGCGGCAAGGAAGAGTTGATGAAGCTCCGCGAGGACTGGGAAGTCGAAGTCCGCGGGCGTCGCGAAGAGGTGGAGCGCGAGGAGCGTCGCGTCGAGGACCGCGAAGGACAGCTCAATCGCAAGTACGATCTCCTCGAGCAGCGCGAGCGTGAGAACACCCGCCGTATAGAGACCATCGCTACTCGTGAAAAGACCGTCGTCCAGCGTGAGCAGGAGCTCGAGAAGCTGCTTGGTGAAGAGCGGCGGCGACTCGAGCAGCTGGCCGGAATCTCGGCCGCCGACGCCAAGGCCGAGCTCGTGCACCGCATGGAAGAAGAGGCCCAGGCCGACGCGGCCAATCAGATCCGCGAGATCCGGGAGACGGCGAAGCGCAACGCCGAGCGAGAAGCGAAGAAGATCATCGCGCTGGCGATCCAGCGCATTGCCGCCGAGCAAAGCGTCGAGGCGACGGTGTCGGCGGTCTCGCTTCCAAATGACGAGATGAAGGGGCGCATCATCGGCCGCGAAGGCCGGAACATCCGCGCCTTCGAGCTCGCGACCGGAGTCGACGTCATCATCGACGACACGCCGGATACCGTCGTCGTCTCGTGCTTCGATCCGGTGCGTCGTGAGATTGCGCGGCTTTCGCTCGAGAAGCTCGTTGCCGACGGGCGGATTCATCCGGGTCGGATCGAGGAAGTCGTCAACAAGTCGCGCCAGGAAGTCGAGGCCTCCATCATCGAGACCGGAGAACAGGCGGCGTACGAGAGCGGCGTCCACGGATTGCATCCGGAGCTGGTGAAGCTGATTGGCCGAATGAAATGGCGCACCAGTTACGGTCAGAACATTCTCAACCACTCCAAGGAAGTCGCGTGGCTCGCCGGCATCATGGCGGCGGAGCTCGGGCTCGACGTCGCTATGGCGCGTCGCGGCGCACTGCTGCACGACGTCGGCAAGGTTCTCACCCACGAGCACGAGGGCACTCACGTCCAGCTCGGCGTCGAAGTCGCGACGCGATACGGCGAGAGTCCGTTGGTGGTGAACTGCATCGCCGCGCACCACGACGATGTGCCGCACGAGACCGAAGTATCGGTGCTCGTCCAGGCTGCCGACGCGATCTCGGGAGCCAGGCCCGGTGCCCGCCGCGAAGCGTTTGAGACTTACGTCAAGCGCCTCGAGGGTCTCGAGAAAATTGCCTCCAGCTATCGTGGCATCGAGAAGGTCTTCGCCATTCAGGCGGGCCGCGAAGTGCGCGTCATCGTCACGCCCGAGGAAGTCGATGATCCCCGCATGGCATCGCTCACCGAAGAGATCGCGCGTCGCATCGAAGCAGAGCTCCAGTATCCGGGACAGATCAAGGTCGTGCTGATCCGGGAGACGCGGGCAGTGGACTTTGCCCGCTGAGTTGATCGATGGCCGCGCGATCGCGAAAAAGGTTCGCGATGAGGTGGCCGTCCGCGCAAAGGCACTGACCCGGAAAGGAATAAAGCCCGGCCTCGCGGTGGTCCTCGTCGGCGAGGATCCGGCCAGCGTCGTCTACACGAGCTCAAAGGCGAAAGCAGCGGAAGAGGCCGGGATGTTCAGTCTCAACATCAAGCTGCCGGCTGACACCTCTCAGGCTGACTTGATTCGGCGGATCGACGAGCTCAACTCGAACCCGAACGTGCATGGCATTCTCGTCCAGATGCCCCTGCCGAAGCAGATCGACCCGGATACGATCATTCGCCGCATCGATCCCGCCAAGGATGTGGATGGTTTTCATCCCGTGAACGTCGGGAAGATGCTGGTCGGCGAGCAAGACGGCTTTATCCCATGCACTCCCGCTGGCATCCAGGTTTTGCTGAGGGAATCCGGCGTCAAGACACCCGGGAAGGATTGCGTCATCATCGGCCGCAGCAACATTGTCGGCAAGCCCATGGCTGCGCTCATGATCCAGGACAACGACAATGCCAACTGCACGGTGACGGTCTGCCATCGCCACACCGCGGATCTCCGGAGCCAGACCAGGCGCGCCGACATCCTTATTGTGGCGGCCGGACGGGCGCGAATGGTAAGTGGCGACATGATCAAGGCGGGCGCGGTAGTGATCGACGTCGGCACCAACCGCATCGCGGACGCGACCACGAAGAGCGGAACTCGACTGGTTGGTGATGTGGATTTCGAATCGGTGCGCGAGGTGGCGTCGAAGATCACTCCAGTCCCGGGGGGAGTCGGTCCGATGACCATCGCGATGCTGATGTCGAACACCGTTCGGGCGGCGGAGATGAGGCTGCGATGAAGGCCATGCCCTACGATCTGTTCGCTCCGCCGCGCAGTCTCGCCGTCGCCGGAACCGCGCCCGAGAATCCGCTCTCGGTGGGCGATCTCGCACTGCGAACGAAGGAGGTCGTCGAGTCGCGGCTCCGGTCGGTGTGGGTGCGCGGCGAGATCAGCGACTTCAAGCGCCACCGCAACGGTCACTGGTATTTCTGCCTTCGCGATCGCGCCGCCCAGATCAAGTGCGTGGTATGGTCCGGGGATCAGTATCGAATCCCCGCCGCCCCTGACGACGGGATGCAGGTGGTGCTCTTTGGCCACATGACTGTTTTCGCGGCGCGCACCGAGGTGCAGCTCAAGGTCGTGAAGATCGATGCTGAAGGCGACGGGTTGTGGCGGAAAGCGATGGAGCAGACCCTCGCCCGGCTGCGCAAGGAAGGGCTGCTCGACGAATCGCGCAAGCGCACCATCCCCCACTATCCGAAGCGCATCGCGGTGGTGACGAGCCCCGATGGCGCCGCTCTTCGCGACATCGTCGCTGTCCTGCGCAAGCGCAACCTTGGCGCCCGCATCGTCGTTTGTCCCGCCAAGGTTCAGGGAGATGGCGCTGCGCTCGAGATTGCGGCTGCGCTGCGTCGCGTTTCGCGCTGGGGGAAGGCCGACGTCGTGATCGTCGGACGTGGTGGCGGTGGCAAGGAAGATCTGTGGGCGTTCAATGACGAGCGCGTGGCGCGCGCGGTCGTCGCATGCCCGGTCCCGGTGATCTCCGCAGTTGGCCACGAGGTCGACATGACCGTCTGCGACGCGGTCGCGGACCTCCGCGCTGCCACTCCGTCCGCCGCTGCGGCGGCCGCCTGCGCGTCGCGCGACGAGATCCGAAAAGCGCTCTTGCTCGCGAGCCGCGAATTGTCGGCCACCATGGCGCAGCTGGTTGCCGACGCCCGCCGCGAGCTGGCGATGGTGCGTGGCGCACTTATTCAGTCGTCGCAGCGCGCCGTCACGACGAGGCGTGCCGCTCTGTCCGGCGTCGCGGCTCGGCTCAATGCGCTGAGTCCGCTGGCGACGCTTTCACGCGGATATGCGGTCGCGCGCGATGGGGACGGCCGCGCGCTGACATCGGCCCGGCAGTTTGACCCGGGCCTCGTGTTCAACCTGCTGCTCCATGACGGCGAGGTAAGGGCGCAAGCCAAAGAGAAGTCACCTTGAGTCTCTTCCTCACCTTCATTACGAGCCTGATGCTCGGGATGCGGCACGCGACGGATCCGGATCACATCGTTGCCGTCACGACTATCGTGACGCGCGAGCGGTCAGTAATGAAGGCCGCAGGCATCGGCGCGGTATGGGGATTCGGTCACACCATCACCCTGTTGGTGGTCGGCGGCGCGATCATCGCCTTCAAGATCGGCTTCAACGCCCGACTCGGCCTTTCGATGGAGTTCTGCGTCGCGATCATGCTGATCGTGCTCGGCCTGCTGAACCTGTTCGATCTGCGAGCGAAAGGCGGATTGCCGAGGGCGTCGCGGCCGTTCTTCGTCGGGATCGTTCATGGTCTGGCGGGATCGGCGGCGGCGGCGCTGTTGATCGTGCCACTCATGGACGATGCCCGCTGGGCCGCGCTTTATCTGCTCACCTTCGGGCTCGGTACGATCGTCGGCATGAGTCTCGTCACGATCTCGATTGCTGCGCCGTCCCTGTTGGCTGCCGCGCGGCTGCCGAACCTTCAGCGCTCGCTACGCATTGCGTCGGGCGCGGTGAGTCTCGTTTTCGGCCTCTACCTCGCGCACCACATTGGATTTGACGGCGGCTTGTTCACCGCCGCGCCGCACTGGACGCCGCGTTAGCATGCGCGCAGAGCCGCGTTAGCAGCCGCGCAGAGCCGCGTTAGCAGCCCGCGCAGAGCCACGCTTTTTAGAGCAGCTGCTGGTTGCACATCAGCAGGATGACTCTGACTTCTTCCTGGCCGACGGCGCCGACTGTTTTGGCGGAATAAAAGAACGGCTCGCCCTGCATTTTTGCCTCGCCAAACACCAGCACCGAGTCCATCTGATTGACGGTGATCTCGAAGTCGCCGTTCCCGTTGCTCATCGCGTACCCGAGCTTCGGCGACTTGTGGACCTGGGCGAGCAATCTGTCGTATTGAACTGCCGCCGCGCGCATCGCCACCGGGTCGCCCGCCTCCCAGTCGAGGCTGTCGAGGATGTACAGCGATTTCCTGATCGCTGGTACTTTCATGGCGTTGAACGCATAGACATGGACGCCCGGCACGCCGGACGTCGAGGTTCTCGAGTCCGCGCACGGCACCGCCGTACCGTCGAGCAGCGTTTTTTCAGGTGCAGGGTGCATCACAGCCAACAAGCCAGCCAGCGCAAATCCTCGCAGCAACACGGCTACTCCGGTTAGGTCATACTCTAGACGCGCGAGGCGGGCCTACTGTAATCCCGGCGTACGGATCGCGGCTGGACGATTGGCACCCCTGGTCAAAAAGGTGGCAGGTGGGAGACACGCGCAGAGATGCTCGGGTAGCAGTTTTTCTACTCGCATTCTAGCTGCGTCACGCCACTTTGGAGCGCGCCGGATAAACTGATACCCGCGCCTCTGACCGTCTTCCACCTGCCACCTTTAGGACTACAGTGGCCAGCGCCAGCGCGGGATCCCGGAATGCCGAGATGTGAGGCGACTCCTTTACA
>Ga0070683_100005806_pt1 | contig 10321 bp, 13 predicted proteins | sample KBSC713LmetaG_FD_64662 | JGI IMG/M metagenome (GOLD analysis project Ga0070683, IMG submission 64662) | Corn rhizosphere microbial communities from Kellogg Biological Station, Michigan, USA - KBS C7.1-3L metaG | ecosystem: Host-associated > Plants > Roots > Rhizosphere ... | reverse complement strand
GAGCAGGTGAAGTATCTACGCCCCTGGCGTAGTAGTTCCGGCGGACACCCGCCATGTAGCTCAGCCTAGTTCGCTAGCTGAGAAGCCCCCGGCTTCAGCCGTGGAGAGGTGTCACTTGAGCACGGTTGCGCAGTAGGTCGTGTTGGGGCCGCGGGGGCCTGGACACTGCCTGGTCTGCTGGAACTGATCCGCCTGTCCGAAATCCTTCTGTGTACCGGGATAATCGCCGCCGTAGGTGTAGTATCCTGCCTTGTTGAGCGAATACCACGGATAGGCGCAGAAGGCGGTCCCGTAGTTCGCCGCGCCGCAATATTGATTGATCTCGGCCTTGCCGCCGTAGTCGCTCACCGCCGCCCAGCCCTGGGCTTTGCTGCCATCCCCGAAGGTCACGCCGAGGATCTGCAACGGTTTGAACCCAAGCCAGCTGGGCACGTTATACGAGTAACAGGGCGGCTTGGTAGCACTTCCGGGGAGGCAGAACTGGCCACCAGGCGAGGTGAATGGGCTGGTGTGGCCAATCTCCCACACGAGGCTATTGGGGGCATCATCTACCAGGCCCCAGCCGAGCGCGTTGCCCAGTTGCTGAGTGTCAAAGGCGGGCATCAAGGGTCCATCGGCGTGGCTATTGAGCACAATCGTGCCGGAATGCCCTGTTGTCAGATTGGTCACCGTAATGTGCATACCATCGGCGGCAGGGGTGACATATTGGTGATCGGTTATGGTGTCGCCCGCATGCATGATCAGCGGTCCACCGCTGACACTGTCGGTGAGCATCGCGTTGAATGCCGCTGACTCCGAGTTGCCCGTCTTCGAGACCTCCCAAACGGGAGAGCAGACGGTGTAGATTCCGGGCGCGAAGGAAACGTTGAAGCCGCCGCCCGCTGCGCAGTTGTTGACGAAGCTGTTGGGGTAGAACTGTAGCTCAAGGAACGCTTGCCCATAGCGGCTATTGGGATCGGTGACTGTGCCGCCAATCCAAAATGTCGGTCCGACCGCATCGACGGCGGTGGTGCCGTCGGTTGGCAGCACTATCGTCCATGTCAGGTCCTGAGCCGAACCGGGGTGGCTTGAAAGCGGGTCAATCTCCGGCTCGTCATGGCCAGTGCAACTGCCAGTGTACCAGATGTCCTCCTGCGGATGGTGGCCAATGCAGAGGGATTGGCCTTGCGAACTCGGAGACGCCGCATGGGCATTACTGGTCGCTCGTTGTATGGCCACGGTAGTAATCAGAACGATAGTTGCGATGACGCAGACCGGAAGAAGTCGTCGGAGGACAGATTGCATGGATCGTTCTTCCTTCCCGTGTGGCTTTGGCAAACAAGACAACGCCCTGCACGCGAGCGAGGGCAAGAAGGTAAAACGGGTCGGCACACGCGTTGACGTTACTTACGGCATGCGCGACGCGAGAGGCCCAGGTTGTCCGGGCCTCTCGCGTCTGGGGAAAGTAGATGAACTCAGTCCGAACCAGACCTATCAAGGGTTTAGCAGCCCGTTGCCGGTTGGCGGAAGCCAGGGAACGGATTGAGGTCACCCATCAAGGTATAGCGGCCGATATTCGCGGATGTCGATTGTGTTGGCTGCGAGACGGTGTTTGGCGCAGTGCGCATGAACCATGGCAGGTATACCTCATCCTCTGGATGGTAATAGCCATCGGCGCTCTGCGTGCCGTTTGGATTCGGCCCCTGCTGATACGTGTTTGTGCCCAGCGCGAAGCCAATCCCAACGACTGGGTCGCCTGTCTCGAGGATGCCCGTGCAGCCGTATTGTGGCGCGGTCGGCGTCAGCCACGGCTCTACGGTGTTGTTTACGAAGGGATCGTCACCCCACTCCGCGATCTCATGGCTGAGCGCGTGAATATCCTGCAAGGCCCAGTCGAGTTGCGGATTGAAGATGCCCGGCTGAACGTATGATGCCCAGGCGAATGTCTGGACTACCGCGTTGCCGTTGCTGTTGCCGCTGCCAGCGCCAACGCCCGTTGGCGACGTGCCATGGTAGCCGATGATGCAGCAGTTGAGCGGGTTGTTCCCATCATACAGCATGACGCTGTTGGTGAGGTAGATCGGCAGGTGCGTTGGATTGGCGCTGTTCTCAAGATTATTGATCTGCGACGACCACCAGCCGACATCTACGTCACCGAAGATGACGCCACGGCGGCTCTGGAGTAGCGTGCCCTGGTTCTGGGGCACGACGATGGTGACGGCTGGCATCACATTCGGGTGCAGGATGACGTGATAAGAACTGCTGCCAGTTTTGTTGAACTGCGCACGCATGGTTGCGTCCTGGAGCTGGACGCCGGAATTACCCGCCGAAAGTGTGCCACCACTGCCCTTGTTACCGGTCGCATCGGTCGCGAACGGGGTGGTTGTATAGTCGAGATTGGTGAACTGTGGTGAGGCAAGCGTCGGAGCGACGACAGCGCTTCCGCTAAAGGTCATGCCGCCGACGACGACATTAATTGGCGTGATATCCGCCTCGATAGTCGTCGAGCAGGCTGAGCCGGAGCAGTTGTTCGGGTCGGCGCCGACCATATTATAGCCATAGGTCACGCCGTTGTTCGGATCGGTCGTCGTACCAAACCAGTGGGCTACGGTCCGCGTGGTTGGCAGAACTGTCGCGCCACCAATGCTGGCATCCGATGCCTTCAGCGTCGCATCGTCGATCACCTGTGGTGTGGGCGATGCCGCGTGCGCGCTATGCGTATAGACGGCAAACGCTGCGGTGAGCATAGACACCACAACCAGACTCGCCACGCCAATGATGGCGGCTCGCTTGGGAATTCGCATGAACAGAGATACCCTTTCGTCCGGTAACTACCCGGTAGCTACTCCGTTGTAGTCGCAAAGATACGGAGTGGTCGCTCGCGCGAGCAACCCAGAACTCGCCAATGAAACGTGTCATGCAATCGGCAAGAGCAAGCGGAGAGCAAACCCGTGTGTGCCGAAACCGCCTCCTTTAGTTGTGCTAACCAGCCCACAATGCAAGGTCGCCGCGAGCGCAGCGCCCTGGAAAAATTGCGCTGGAAAGAGGCCGGGTGGAGCGCATACTACTCCACATCCCTGCTAACAACGCCAGGACAGCGTAAACGTTAGGATAAGCGCGAAGTACTAGGAGAAATGGGCTGGCGGAATGGCGAGAGGATGGGGGAAACTACCTGCCTAACCGCGCGCCAGGGAGTGTCAGCGAGCTACGGTTGAGATGGCGGCGTCGGTGTGCTGTTCTTTTTGCTACCGTTGCCGTTGCCATTGCCGTTGCCACCGTTGTTATTGCCGTTACCGTTACCATTACCGCCGTTGCCATTGTTATGGGGCGTAGGAGTTACGTGACCTGAAGGATCGGATGCGGAAGGAATCGCAAGCTGGGGGATAACAATATTGCTTGCACTGAGTGCATGTTGTTGGCCATTAACACTGCTGGTTAATGCCTGGGCTAGAGCCGATTGCCCGTTGCTATGCGCTTGCTCAAGAGCCGTGTATTCAGCTCGTATGGTGTCTCTCAGCGCGTTGACAACACTTGTGTCGTCTTGATGCTGATGGCGCATTGTGATGGCGAGTACAATCAACTGGTGGGTAGCATTGTCACACTCGCCCATCAGTGCGAGCGCCTGCTGGGCATGATTCTGGGCGGCTTCTGCTCGTGCCTCTTCCAGACGGTGTGCGGCAATCTGCGCCAGCGCATCACCGCGCTGCTGATTTGACCAGGCCAATTGCAAACGAATCGCCTCACTGGCCTGCTTGATACCGTACAATGGAGACTCAGGCAATGCCGTTGCCGCTGCTGTTGAGAAGGTCCAGTAGCCCACAAGTGTCAAGGCAAGAATCGCGGCACATACGGCCAACTGCAACGAGCGGCGCTGGCGTATCCGCCGTTTGCGTGTCGTGGGAAATGTAGAAACGTGAAGTCCAGGCGCCGCGTCAGCTGTCTCATCCATCAACGTGTCAAGCTGTTGTCGGACGCGTACGCGTGCAGTTTCAACCTCGTTTATATCGGACGTGACGCCATCGAGTGCCAGCGCCAGCCGCAGTGAAGGCACGAGCGACGGATATTCCTGAGAGCAGAGCGCAAGGCATTCTTCAGGAGTAGATCGGCCTGTTATGACGTCATTCAGCAGATTGTCAAAAGCACGCTCAGTGTCAGTCAAGAATATCTCCCTCACGTGCAAATCCCAAGGCTCTGCGCAGCGCTTCCAGCGCGCGGAACTGTAATCCTCGTACTGTGCCCTCCTGCTTACCCATGATATCTCCTACTTCACGTGCGGAGAGACCCCCGACAAAACGTAGAAGAACCACTTCTCGCTGGTCACTGGTCAGCGCACTGAGCGCCTGTTGTAATGTCATAATAGTCAATCGCCACTCGAGGTCATCTTCGGGCGGCAGCGATGATTCATCCGGTTGAAGCGCCGCGGAAGCATCAAGCGATACGATTTCGTATCCTCGCCGGTAGCTATCTATTAGCGCATTGTGAGCCAGGCGGAAAAGCCAGGCAACAAAAGACGAATCATGCTTGGGTGAGAAGCGATCGATCGTGCGCCAGGCGTTCAGAAACACTCTGGACGTCAGATCTTCGGCATCGGCCTGATTTTTCACCTTCAACCGCACAAAGCGATAAATTCGGTCAAAGTATAGATTGTATAACTGGGCGAAGGCTTCCCGGTCGCGCTGCGTGGCCCGTGCTACCAGATGTGGTTCTGATTCATTCATCATCTTTCCCTGCGGTACACGCTGGTGAACCATCTGCCTACGATTAGAACGAATGAAACCATCGATAGGAGCGCGGATATTCAGAAGAATAGTCTGCTGGTTATTTCGCTGCGGAGGCGCTACCAACGCCGTGCGGGCCGCGAGATGAGTGGGGTCTGGAGCCGGGTACTTTGAAGATGTGAGAAGCCAGCGAAATGCCCCCTGGCCTAGACATCGCTGGGCGTAGGGGCATAGATTTGGGAAGGGGCGCAACATACGGAAATAGATTGACAAACCGCGCCCCGCGCGCGACAGGCGCTTGGCCGTTCCCTGCCATGGCGCCTGCCGCGTGATGCTACCTTCGCCATTCCCGCGCTTTGCCATGTGGTTGCCTCCAGTGCCATGGTGTGGGTGTCGAATCTTCTCGAAAGGACAGAACGATGAACATCGAGAACCTGAGTAAGCGTGATCTACTCGTGTGGAAGTATGTCGTCGAAGGCTTAACTATTCGAGAAATCGCGGATAAACTCGGTATCCGCTTTGACGCGGCCAACATGCGTATCGGCCTCCTCTATTTAAGGCTCGGACTTCCACACGAGGATGGGGTATCGCGGCGCACACAGCTGGTACGAGCTGCACAGCAATTTACGGGAGCATAGCTCCGCCGCATTGTGCCATCTTACTCGCCTTTCGTGACATCGCTATCGAACACCTTGCCGAGTACGTCGCCCAACCTTTCCAGCAGCTCGTCGCGTCTGCGTCGTTCTTTCTCTAGGAGCGCCGTCGCCCACTCTAGCATTTCAGGGGTACACCCCGTTGGCTGCTCGTCATCTTCAGTTGGTCGCTTGGTCTGGTCGTCGCTCATGCATGTCCTCCTCGAAAGGTGATGCCATATAGTCTTGTCTGATTCCTATACGGCACCAACCGACGCTGTAATTACGCCACCTCTTCATCCATCAACCGCTCGACGTACTCTCGGATCGCCGAGACAGGTACGCGACGCGTCCGGCCGATCTTGACTCGGCCGCCATTGCTGGGTCAACCGCCGCCGCAAACTTTGCTGTCTACGGTGTGGCTCCGGCTGCCGGGGGCGTTGTTGCCGATGATGCCCTCGATGATGAGTTCAGTCTCGCCAATGGAGTACAACGCGGTTGTGGCGAGTCTTTTGGCGCCAGTACCCCAGTGCTAACGCCAACCGGCGAGCGGGCGATTGCGTCGCTCAAGGTTGGCGACCAAGTGACCGCCTACGATCCGCAGACAGGCACGAGCAGCAGTCAGCGTGTGGAGGCAACCAGCATCCACCACGACGACAATCTGGTCGATGTCACGCTCAAGGTCACAACGCCTGCTCATGCGAGCGTGCAAGCAACGGCAACGGCAGCAGGCAAGTCAGCCACACCGGCCACGGGCACGAGCATAGCCACCGAGGCCACTGCGCCACAAGCCAAGCTCGCGCCATCTACCACTCACACTGAAGTGGTCCACACTACCGCCAACCATCCCTGGCTCTCCGCCGATCATGGCTGGCTGATCGCCAGCTTCCTGCAGGTGGGCGAGCCAGTGCTACAGGCTGATGGGAGCGTCGCCACGGTGGTAAGCGTGCGCAGTGTGCCGGGCGCGGCCGAGATGTGGGATCTCACCGTCAGTCAGGTGCATACGTTTGCGGTCGGCAGCGGCGCGTATGTGGTGCATAATTGTGCGGAGCTCGATAACTGGCGTGACCACTCCACTCATTTTGCCGACGATTGGAAAGCACGCGGTAGGCCTTCCACTGATGAGATGGATGATGTCCTCACGAATGGAAGGTCGCTCTATGATACGAGGACCACCAACTACGCTCAGGCAGGCAAAATCCGTGGAAAGTGGTATACCATTTGGTACAAAGACCCCGATGACCCTAGATTGGTGAGTATCCAGGATGAAGCCCATGGCGGGTATAGGCCCTATGACTCCAACGTAGGCAGAAGGTGGTGGAGTGCACCTCACTATAATCCCCAATGGAGAAATCCGTTTGGTTACCAGGATTGATTTGGGCAGGTACAGGGAAAATACCTGTACGGATGACGTTGGTCATCAATGCGACGTAGCAAGGCGAGAAGCCGTCTCAGCACCGAAATTGAACCGGGCTTACTCACTGGGGTAGATTGAGTAGGCGCGAGTTGGCTTCTCGTTGTTGCATCAACGATGTCAGCATGAAAGATTGGAACATGCCCGACGAAGTTAATCCGGCGTATGTCACATACACAGGCCATAGCCGAGACGTCCTTGACATTACGTGGTCGCCTGATAGCCGCTACATTGCATCGGCCAGCAAAGACGCCACGGTGCAGGTCTGGGAGGCGCTCACAGGTCGGCACCTTTTGACCTATACGGGGCATACGGTGCAGGTCTTTTCGGTTGCGTGGTCACCTGATGGGCAGCACGTGGCCTCAGGAGGTATGGATGAGACACTAGACATCTGGGAGGCACGTACCGGAATTCAGGTGAGTACGCACAAGCTTATCTCGTTCGTCCAGAGCGTGGCGTGGTCGCCCGATGGGAACCATCTCGCTGCCGGTAGTTTTCGGCGCGTTTATCTGTGGCAGTGTCCCGAACAGGTGTTGGTCGCGACCTATTACGGACATCATGGTCATGCATTAGCACTTGCCTGGTCCTCCGACGGACGGTATCTCGCATCTGCGGACGATGATGGGCATCGGTTTATCTGGGATGTCGTGACCAGCCGCAAAGTACTCACCTTTCGCTCGTTGCACGAAGCGGCCTTTGCGCTCTCTTGGTCGCCAGAGGGGTACTTTCTAGCGTCAGGAGGTACCAGCCGTGTTGTCGAGATCCGTGATGTGTTCGGCAAGAAGGCCCTAACCGCCTATGCAGGACATACCGAGCATGCCAGCCATACGACGAACATCTATGACATCTCCTGGTCGCCGAATGGACGCTACGTTGCCTCAGCCAGTGGCAATGCCGCCACACCCCTTTTTGCGAACAGCGGCACGGCGCCGCCGATCCTCCCCAATGATAATGTGGTGCACGTGTGGGAAGCGGCGAGCGGGCAGCATCTCTACACCTACCAGGGACATACGAGCGCCGTCTCATCAGTACAGTGGGCGCCGAACGGCCGCTATATCGCTTCGGGAAGCTGGGATAAAACCGTTCAGATTTGGCCTGCTCCCGTAGTGTAATGTCCAACCCATGATCTCAGCGTACTAGCAGCTTTCCCCTATTCATTGACATGGGTGGTTGATTGCCAGCTTCCTCCAGACGGGCGAGCGGGTGTTACGGGTCAATGGGAGTGTCGCCACGGTCGTGGCTGTACGCGGTGTGGCGGGCGCGGCCGACATGTGGGATCTCACCGTCAGTCAGGTGCATACGTTCGCCGTGGGCAACGGCGCGTTTGTGGTGCATAACAACTGGTGCACGGTTGGCGGCGGCGACGACTCGATCCACTATGATGGTATCATTCGCAAGCTCGCCTGACCTGGGCAGGCTCGGTAGGCACGCCGCCCTGCACCGGGACGGCGATCACTCCAGGGACGTTGACCAGCGTGCAGTATACGCAGTCGTTTAGCTACGACACGCTCAACCAGCTGACCAGTGGTCCGCTGGGCAGCTACAGCTACGGCGACGCTGCTCACCTGCATGCCGCCACCTCCGTCGGCAGTGGCAGCGGGCAGTATACCGCCAGCTACGATGCCAGCGGCAACATGGTCTGCCGCGCGCCTACAGGCAGCGTCTCGTGTAGCGGGACGAATACCGGCCAACAGCTCACCTGGGATAACGAGGGACGGCTGACAGGCTGGCAGAACGCGCCGAGCAGCCATCTTTCATGAGTTAGCCCACATTATTCTAGGGCATACAATCCCACATCACTATGAGGAATATCAGACGCACCGAGGGATTATGGAGTTCCAGGCGGAGGCAGTTGCCTACTTAGCCATGCACGAGCTAGACTTACTCGATGACGACCAGGCAGCAGAGAGCCGAGGCTATATTCAGCACTGGCTAAAAGCCGAACACCCACCAGATAAAGCGATCCAGCAAGTGTTCACGGCCACAGATCGTATATTGAAGGCAGGACGAGGCGCAGTAGGCGCTCCCACGAGCTGAAAGGTATTTTGGGATGAGGAAGTCAACGCGCTTTAGCTTGGCGGCTATTGATTTCACCATGTGGCTTCAGTCGCTTCAAGAAGGCAAGCCGATGCCTCTGGAAGAAATCCAAGAACGTATCGAAACGATGCTGGCGCATACAGACCGGGTAGTGCGGATAGACGAGCTGCGTAGAGTGGTGGCATTGCCTGAGAGTTTACGCGCCCGTCATGTCCAACAACGACTTGACAGCAACGCTGACAGCAACCCAGGCGAACTTCCACGACAGTAGATGACAAGCGGCGACAAAAAGAAAGCCGCGAAGCCCTGAATTTCAGGACTCCGCGACATCTGACGAACGGTATTGGACCGTCATTTTGGTGGAGATGGGGGAGAGTCGAACTCCCTGCGTCTCGTCTCACACCGTCTCCTGGCGTCTCTTGTGCCTGGATTCATGCGGGTTGGCGAGTCCACCTGTCTCATATGATCTCAGCTTATCTCTCCAGGTTGGCATCAGCGTTGGCATCAATGGCATCGACCGATATGGTGGGAAGCATGCATTTTGTTCACGCCAAGTCTTTGCTCAGAATGGAATACCAATTCCACGGGAATCAGCTGTTGGGGGCTATCCTTTGCGAGGTATTGAGCAACCAGCTTCCTATGGATTTGATGCTCAGTTGTTGACACTCGCCGTGGCTCAAGTCAGGGGATTCTCGGATAACGCACATGGCAACCCAGATCAGCATATGGCACCACGTCCAAAGTATGTTGATGCTTTTACCCACAGAAAACGTTGTACGGCGGAACCGCCAACCATCAGTAGGAGATTGGTGAGGGGCAAAGTGCCTGCCAGTCTGTTCTCGCGCAAGCAGGCGAAAACGGCCAGAGCGGCAGTCCAAAGAGACCATTCACCCCCCTGCCGTAAGGCAGGGGCCGCTCTGGCCGCAGACGAGTAAAGTTGCCCCTAGTGCCGCCGTTCCAGCGCTAGAATATTGCTGAAGGTAGTCGCCTGCTTACGACATCAGCTGGCCCTACACCCATCTCAATGGAATGAGGAGTTGCTCTGTGATCATGTTGAGATGCTATATCCCTCATCTGTGACCAGCCTATGACAGCGCTGTGCTATCCCTTGCGGCAGATCAGGTAGGAAAATGCACAACTGGACCGGACTGGAAGGCGCATGCTCATGTCAAGCACAACACTACGTAAACCCGCCGTATCGTGGCAGTGGAGACTCTGGCGTCAGTGGGTTCTGGCCAACGCACTCGGCGAGACGGTGGGACTGGGCGCTACGCTCTTGATCGGTGCATTCCTGCTGGGGCAGGCAGAGCCAACCATTGGAGCCGTTCCCGCCGTGATTCTCGGTGTTCTGGCAGGTACATTTATCGAAGGCTCGGTCGTGGGAACCAGCCAGTGGTTGGTGCTGCGCCATCCTCTCCCGAGAATGCGCTGGGGGGTCTGGGTGGGAGCAACTGCCCTAGGGGCCTGCATAGCCTGGACGCTGGGCATGATCCCCAGCACCGTGATGACCACCGGGACAGAGAGCGGAACCTCAGCAGCAC
>Ga0070683_100005798_pt1 | contig 10327 bp, 10 predicted proteins | sample KBSC713LmetaG_FD_64662 | JGI IMG/M metagenome (GOLD analysis project Ga0070683, IMG submission 64662) | Corn rhizosphere microbial communities from Kellogg Biological Station, Michigan, USA - KBS C7.1-3L metaG | ecosystem: Host-associated > Plants > Roots > Rhizosphere ... | reverse complement strand
CGTGGGCGCGCGTCCTGCGCGGCTTCGCGACGCTGCCGCAGCACGGCGTCGTCGCGGTTCCCGGCGCGGTCGTGGTCGACGGTGTGCGCCGAGCGTTGCCGGCACGTGTCCGCGGTCAGGCGCCGGTGTTCAGCGCGCCGTCGCGCCGCGAATTCGTCTTCTGGGCGCGCGGCGTGCTGTGGCGGTCGTCCGACGCCGGGCGGTCGTGGGAGCGGATTCCGTCGCACGTGCCGCCGCGCTCGGTGTGGAACCTGCGCTTCACCTCTCCGAGCGACGGCTGGGCGATCTTCGGCGCCGTCACCGGCACCGGCTACCTGCGCGGCGCCGCGCTCGCGCACACGACGAACGGCGGCCGGGACTGGACGCCGCTGACGCCGCCGGTGCCGCGTGTGCACTACACGGCGCCGAAGCCGCAGTGCGGCGCGGTCTGCGCGCGGCCCTAGCCCCAGGGCGGCGGGTTGTGCACCCAGCGGCCGCCGACCATCGTCGCGACGACTTGCACCTCGTCGAGCCCGCCGTCGTACGGGTCGCGGTCGAGCACGACGAGGTCGGCGTAGCGGCCGGGCACGAGCGTTCCGCGGAGGCGTTCGTCGTAGGAGAGCCACGCGGGCGCGACGCACGTCGCGTGCAGCGCCTCGTCGAGCGTCAGCCGCTCGTCCTCCCGCCAGTGCCGGTCGACCGCGGCGACGACGCCGGCCCACGGATCGAGCTCCTCCACAGGCGCGTCGGAGCCGTTCGCGACGAGCGCGCCCGAGTGCAGCAACGTCCGGAACGCGTACGTCTGCTCGAGCGTGTCCGGCCAGAAGCGCTTCGCGAGCTGCTCGTCCGAGGGTGCGTGCGTGAACTGCGCCGACACGGCGACGCCGATGCGCGCGAAGCGCGGCAGGTCGTCCGCGTGCACGCACTGCGCGTGCTCGATCCGCTGCCGCAGCCCGAGCGGGTGCCAGTGCTGGCGCGTGCGCTCGAATGCGTCGAGCGCCTCGCGGTTCGCGCGGTCGCCGATCGCGTGCACGGCGACCGGCCAGCCCGCGTCGGCCGCGTCGCGGACGATCTCCGCGAGCTGCTCGCCGCTCGTGATCCGGACGCCCGAGCCGTCGAGCATCCACGCGGTCTGCGAGCCGAGCGTCCCGTCCATGAACGCCTTCAGGTAGCCCAGCCGCAGCATGGGCGAGCCGGCGCCGCTGCGCAGCCCGAGCTCGCGCAGGCGGGAGATGTTCTCCCACGGCGTCGACTGCCAGACGCGGAGGGTCAGCGGCGTCAGCTGCTCGAGCCGCTGCCAGAGCCCGATCGCGCCGAGCCAGCCGTCCTTGTCGTGGTGCGCGACGACGCCGCGCGCGTTCGCGAGCTTCATTCCCGCGCGCATCGCGTCGACGAACTCGTCCGGCGCGTACTGGAGGTGGCGGTCCTTGAAGCGCCAGGCGGACTCCTCGCGGAGGATCCCCGTCGGCTCGACGAGGCCGCCCGCGACCTCGAGGTCGCCGCCCGCGACGGCGAGCCCCGCGCTGTTCAGCCACAGCGAGTGGTAGTCCTTCGACCACATGGCGATCGGCCGGTCCGCGTCGACCGCGTCGAGCGCAGCCGTCGTCGCGGGGCCGTCCGGCCAGTCCGCGTCGCGCCAGCCGTAGCCGCGCAGCCAGGTGCCACTGCGCGTCGCGCCGCGGATGCGGTCGAGCGCCTGGGCGAGCGACACGCAGCCGTCGAGCGTGACTTCGCGCTGCGTCATCGCCCACGTCGCGAAGTGGACGTGCGAGTCGGTGAAGCCGGGCAGGACGCAGCGGCCGCCCAGGTCGACCACCTCGGGCGACGCCAGGGCCGTCTCGTGCACGCCGACGCCGCCGGCGATGCGGTCGCCCGCGACGGCGAGCGACCGCGCGACCGGCAGCTGCGGGTCGAGCGTCCGGATCGTCCCGTTCTCGAGGATCACCGGGCGCTGACACTAACGCTCACCGGACGGTGACGACGAGCCGGAGCACGTTGTCCGCGCCGATCGTCTTCATCCCGCTCATGTAGTCCTCGCCGGCCCGCGTGCGAAACACGTAGCGGCCCTTGGCGAACACCTGCAGCGACGCGGATGCGCCCGGCGAGTGCATGTTCGCGGCGTGGATCGTCACCTTCGGGCCCGCAAGCTGCACGAGGCGGTGGGGCATGACGTCGTCGTCGACGAACGTGAGGATCGCGCCGGGGCTCGTCGTGAGGTGCTGCGTCGGCAGGTAGCGACCGCCGTCGACGGCCCAGGCGTGGCAGCCGCGCATCTGATGGCGGATCGTCACCTGCACGGAGGGCGGGGCGGCGATCGCCGAGGCGGCGAGCGCGAGTGCGGTTGCGACGCCGGCAACGAGGAGGGCGAGCTTGGCGTGCATGAGAGGCTCCTTTCACGTGTGGACCGTTCCCCGGATGGTCGTGCTGCTCCGGGGCGGCGCCATCCGTGTTTCCGCTGAGCGCCTGTCGGTGGGTCCGCTGAGCCGTACACTGGCGGCGCCATGGCCTGGGATCGCCTGACGTCGGTGCAGCGGGAGTTGCGTGAGTTGGTGCGGGTGTTGGCGCGGGAGCGGATCGGGCCGCGGGCGGCGGAGATCGATGAGTCGCACGAGTTTCCGTGGGATGTGGTGGAGCTGTATCGGGAGAACGACCTTTTTGGGTTGTTCTTCGAGGAGGAGCAGGGCGGGTTGGGGACGGGGACGCTGCTCGGTTTGATCGCGATCGAGGAGGTCTCGAAGGTCTGTGCGACGAGCGGGCTGATCCTGGCGGTGCAGGAGCTGGGCTCGCTGGGGTTGAAGCTGGCCGGGTCGGAGGAGCAGCGCGCGTGCTATCTGCCGCGGTTGGCGTCGGGGGAGTGGTTGTGTGCGTATGCGTTGACGGAGTCGGGGTCGGGCTCGGATTCGGCGGCGATGCGGACGACGGCGCGCCGCGAGGGTGAGGTGTACGTGTTGAACGGGTCGAAGCGGTTCATCACCAATGCCGGGGTGGCGCAGCTGTATACGGTGTTCGCGAAGACCGATCCGGGCGCGGGGCACGCGGGCATCTCGGCGTTCCTGGTCGAGGCGGACAGCCCCGGCTTCGAGGTGGCCAGGCTGGAGCCGAAGCTGGGCATCTCCGGCTCGACGACGGGGGAGCTGACCTTCGACGAGGTGCGGGTGCCGGCGGGGAACCTGCTGGGCTCGGAGGGGGAGGGGTTCAAGATCGCGATGCGCATCCTCGACCGCTCCCGTCCGGGTGTCGCGGCGCAGGCGCTGGGGATCGCGCAGGGCGCGACCGACTACGCGCTCGCCTACGCGAAGTCGCGCGAGACGATGGGCCGGCCGATCGTGCAGCATCAGCTGATCGCCGCGAAGCTCGCGGACATGGAGACCGAGTGCGAGGCCGCGCGGGGCCTGCTGTACCGGTTCGGGGAGATGGCCGACGCGGGCGTCACCGGCTCGGAGCTGACCAAGGCCTCGGCGATGGCGAAGCTGAAGTGCGGCGACGTCGCCATGTACGCCTCCACCGAAGCGGTGCAGATCCTCGGCGGCTACGGCTACATCAAGGAGTACCCCGTCGAGCGCTACATGCGCGACGCCAAGATCACCCAGATCTACGAAGGCACCCAGGAGATCCAACGACTCGTGATCGCCCGCGAGATGGCGAAGGAAGCCCGGGCGTTCCTTCTGGCCGGCGTCACGTAACCGTCGTGTCTGACACGGGTCCGGGCGGAGGATTCGACAGGTTCTCGTCCCGGTGCGCGAAAACGCTGCGAATCGCCGGGCCGTTCGTCACGACTTCCGCGCGGGAACCTAAGAAGAACATGTGTGTCTGACACCCGGACAGGCCCCGCCAGGGCCTGTCAGTCCTCGACCTGGTCCTCGGCGGACTCGGCGTTCTCGACGATGTCGCCGTCCTTGAAGAGGATGTTCTGCAGGGCGACGCGCCACTTGTCCTTGCGGCGGATCAGGTACTCGAGCGACATGGCGAAGTGGAGGAACTCCTCCCGCTGCGCATGCTCCATGATCGAGCGCGCCTGCTCGTCCTTCTCGATCGACATCCGCTGCTCGTACCAGCCGATCGCCTCGCACTCCTCCTGTAGCGAGGTGATCATCCGGACGAACGAGCGGATCTCGTCGCTGAGCTCCTCGGGCGGTTCGTGGTACTGATCGGTCGGCATGGACCGGAGCGTGACAGATCACGAGTGGTGGCACGTCATCGACCTGCCCGACGGCACGTCGACGCCCGGCGGCTGGGACCTGCGGCACACGGCGGAGCACGAGATCCCGTGGCCGCCGGTCGCCGGCAAGCGCTGCCTCGACGTCGGGACCGCCGACGGTTTCTGGGCGTTCGAAATGGAGCGCCGTGGCGCCGCCGACGTGCTCGCCACCGACGTCCAGTCGCCGTTCCAGTCGCGGGCGCAGCGGAAGTTCGAGCTTGCGCGTGAGCTCCGCGGCTCGAGCGTGCGCTACGAGGCGTGCAGCGTGTACGACCTCGAGGGGGAGTACGACGTCGTCTTCATGGGCTTCGTCCTGCAGATGCTCGCCGACCCGATCGGCGCGCTCGAGTCACTTCGCCGGGTCTGCCGCGGCCACCTCGTACTGCTCGACACCGTGAGCGCGCCGCTCTCGCTCCTGCCGTCGCCGCTCGCGCGCCTCGACGCCCGCCGCGACGGCCGCGAGTGGTTCGTCTTCAACCGGCGCGGCCTCCGCAAGGTGGTCGAGCTCGCGGGCTGGACTGTGGAGGCGCAGACGGCCCTCCTCGCCGACCGGGCCGGCCCGCTCCCCGTGGCGCAGCAGGCGCGCCGGAGCTGGAAATGGCGGCTCGGCGTGCGGGGGCGGAGCTGTGCCATCCTTGCCTCATGACCCTCGACGGAGTTCACCACGTCACCAACATCACCGGCGACGCGCCGCAGAACGTCGACTGGTACACGGGCCGGCTCGGCCTGCGCATGGTCAAGAAGACGGTCAACCAGGACGACCCGACCGTCTACCACCTCTTCTACGCGGACGAGCAGGGCAGCCCCGGCGCCGACATCACCTTTTTCGAGTACCCGGGCGCGCAACGTGGCCGCGCCGGAGCGGGGATGGTGCACACCGTCGTGTGGCGCGTCGGCTCCGACGAGGCGCTCGACTTCTGGCGCGAACGGATGGGCTCCGTCCCGTTCGAGGATCCCGAGGGGCTGCGGCACGACCTCGTCGTCGCGAACGTGCCGGACGCGCCGCTGATCGCCGACCATCCCGAGATCCCGCGCGAGCTCGCGTTGCAGGGCTTCGAGGGGGTCCGTGCATACGCCCGCAACGTCGAGGCGCGCACCGCCGACTTCCTGGCCGAGCTCGGCTTCGAGCGCGACGACCTCCGCTGGACGACGCGTGGCGCCGACCGCGGCGGCTGGATCGAGTACGAGCCCGCTCCCGACGAGCCCGGCATTTCCGGCGCGGGCACCTGCCATCACGTCGCCTGGTCGTGCGAGCTCGACGAGCAGGAGGAGTGGCGGCAGCGCGTGCTCGCCGCCGGCGGGCGGCCGACCGAGATCATCGACCGCTTCTGGTTCCGCTCGGTCTACTTCCGCGAGCCGAGCGGCGTGCTGTACGAGATCGCGACGAAGGGGCCGGGCTTCTCGACGGACGAAGACCCGGCGCACCTCGGCGAGGCGTTGATCCTGCCGCCCGCGTTCGAGCACCTGCGCGCGCAGGTCGAGCCGATGCTGACGCCGCTGCCGAGCCCGCGTGCTGCAGCTCGCTGAGCGTCCGGCCGCCGGCGAGGCGGCCGGCGCGCTCGTCCTCCTGCACGGGAGAGGAGCGGACGAGCACGACCTCTTCCCGCTGCTCGACGCGCTCGACCCGGAACGCCGGCTGCACGGCTATACGCCGCGCGGGCCGCTCGCGCTTCCGCCGGGCGGCGCGCACTGGTACGCGCTCGGCGGGATCCCCACGCCGACGCGCGAGCAGTTCGACGCCAGCCTCGCCGCGCTGGCCGAGCTCCTCGACGGGCTCCCGTACGAGCGCATCGTCCTGGGCGGCTTCTCGCAGGGCTGCGTGATGTCGTACGCGCTCGCACTCGGTCGAGGTCGGCCGCGCCCGGCCGCGCTGCTCGCGATGAGCGGCTTCATCCCGCGGGTCGAGGGGTTCGAGCTCGACCTCGACGCGCCGTTCCCTCCGATCGCGATCGTGCACGGGACGTACGACCCGGTCATCCCCGTCGAGTTCGGACGCGCCGCGCGCGACACGCTGGAGTCCGCCGGCGCGGAGCTCACGTATCGCGAGTATCCGATCGAGCACTGGATCGACCCGCAGGCAATTCCGCTCCTGCGCGAGATCGTCGCCGGTGCCACGTCGTAGCGCGGTCGTCGTCGGATCCGGCCCGAACGGGCTCGCCGCCGCGATCACCCTCGCGCACGCCGGGCTCGACGTCGTCGTGCACGAGGCGGCCGAGACGATCGGCGGCGGCATGCGCACCGCGGAGCTGACGCTGCCCGGCTTCCACCACGACGTCTGCTCCGCGATCCATCCGCTCGGGCGCTCCTCCGCCTGCTTCGCGCCACTCGAGCTCGACGTCGAGTGGCTCGAGTCGCCGGCGTGCGTCGCGCATCCGTTCGACGACGAGGAGGCGGCGCTGCTGCACCGCGGCGTCGACGACACCGCGGCGACGCTCGGGCACGATGCGGACGCGTACCGCACGCTGATCGGCCCGCTCGCAGTGGCATGGCGGCAGATCGAGCCGCTCGTGCTCGGCCCGTTCCCCCTCGACCCCCGCGCGCCGCTTCGCCTCCTGCGCTCGCTCGGCGTCGCGGGCGCGCTGAGCGCGCTGCACGCCGCGCTCTCGCCCGCGACCGGGCTGGCGCAGCGCTCGTTCGACACGCCGCGCGGGCGCGCCTTCCTCGCCGGGAACGCCGCGCACTCGATGCTCCCGCTCGAGACCCGCCCGTCGGCGGGCTTCGCGCTCGTCCTGCTCGTGCTCGGCCACGCGGTCGGTTGGCCGTTCCCGCGCGGCGGCTCGCAGGCGATTGCGGACGCGCTCGCGCACAGGCTGCGCGAGCTCGGCGGAGACATCGTCACGTCGTCGCGCGTCGACGAGCTCCCGCGCGCCGACGTCGTCCTGTGCGACACCTCGCCGCGCGAGCTCGCGCGCATTGCGGGCCTCCCCGGCTATGCGCGCCGCTTCCGGCACGGACCGGGTGCGTTCAAGCTCGACTGGGCACTCTCGGCGCCGATTCCATGGCGGGACCCCCGCTGCGCGCAGGCGTCGACCGTGCACCTCGGCGGGAGCTTCGAGGAGATCACGGCGTCCGAGCGGCTGCCGGGCACGCGGCCGCCGTTCGTCCTGCTCACGCAGCCTTCGCTCTGGGACGACACGCGCGCGCCCGCGGGACAGCACACCGCGTGGGCGTACTGCCACGTGCCGAACGGCTCGACGCTCGACCTGACCGACGCGATCGAGGCGCAGGTGGAGCGGTTCGCGCCCGGCTTCCGCGACGTCGTGCTCGCCCGGAGCGCGCGCGGGCCTGCGGAGCTGGAGGCGTACGACGCGAACCTCGTCGGCGGCGACCTGAACGGCGGCCGCATGGACCTGCGCCAGCTCTACACGCGCCCGGTCGTGCGGGCGGTGCCGTACCGCACACCGCGCCGCGGCGTCTACCTCTGCAGCGCATCCACACCGCCCGGCGGCGGCGTGCACGGCATGTGCGGCTTCGCGGCCGCAAAGGTCGCCCTGCGCGACCTTTGCAAATAGCGCAAAAGGGGATACTCCCCGTCAACGAGTTGTGCTGTCTTGTGCGCGAAAGCGTGAAATCTTCGACGGCCGGCGGCGTCAACCGCCCGGATGCGGCAGCGAGGTCGTATCGACGACCTCGAAGTCCGCGCCGGTGATCCGGCCCAGCGTGTGCAGGTCGTCGTTCGACCAGCGCGAGTTGGGCGCGCCGCTGATGTACCAGGGCGAGCCGTTGTCGGCGAGGATCATCCCGTACGTCTTCAGCGCCTGCAGCACGATGCGCGCCTGCCGCGGGAATCCGGAGATGTCCACGCTCGCCTTCAGCCGGACGCGCAGTCCCATCGGCGGCAGCGACGGATCGTCCGACGACGACGCGAAGTGTCGCGCGGGATACACGTACGCGCGGCGCGTGCGCGCGGCCGTGAAGCGAAGCGCGTGGTCGATCACGCCGCGGGCGACCTCGTCGTAGCGCGCGAGCCCGGGGAAGATGGGCAGCCCGGCGGCGTCGGCGGACGTCCAGCCGGCCGTCCGCACCCGGTTCGAACGCAGGTCGAACACCGCGCCGGAGCCTGCCGTCCACCGTCCCCCCGAGCGCCGCAACGCGAACAGCTCGTAGAGCCTGCACGTGCTCCGGTCGAGCAGCAGGGCGTGCCGGTCGCTGCCCGCCTCGACGTGCACGCCACGCGGGATCGGATACGCGACCCGGTCGGACTCGTCCGCGTACTCGAAACGGACGTGCGAGCGCGGCGTCTTCTTCGAGACGACGTCGTAGGGGATGCCGATCCGCCCGCCGTCCCAGAGCCCCGAGCCGAAGTCGGGATGCAGGCCGGCGTCGAGCCCGATCGAGCTGATCAGCCCGGCCGAGCCCGCAGCCACGGGCAGCCGGTCGACGCGCTCGTTCCACGCGCTGGTGGCCGGGAAGACCGGGCACGCGGCGGCGCCCGGGACGCGCAGTGCGCTCGCGGACGCGGCGCACGTGCAGGCGACGAGGACGAGAACGACGAGGAGCGTCTTCACGCGGCGGGCAGGGTTACCGCCACCTCGGTCCCGAGCCCCTCGCTGCTCGAGAAGGCGATCGTGCCGCCGTGCTGCTCGACCAGCGCGTGGCAGATCGCGAGCCCGAGCCCGGTGCCGGGGATCGCGCGCTGGGTCGCGGTCGAGGAGCGGAAGAAGCGCGAGAAGACCTGCTTCTGCTCGCCGGCGGGGATGCCGATGCCGGTGTCGGCGACGACGAGCCGGCTGCCCGTGTCGTCCGCACCGACCGAGACCCGCACGGAGCCGCCCTGCGGCGTGAACTTGACCGCATTCGAGAGCAGATTGTCGATCACCTGGGTCACGCGCTGGGCATCTGCGAGCACGGGAGGCGGCGAGTCCGCCGCGAGCTCGAGCGCGATGCCCTTCTCGTTCGCGGCCGGGCGCGCCGCCTCGACGGCGCGCACGGCGAGCTGCTCGAGATCGACGGTCGTGAGCGCGAGCTCCACCCGGCGTGCCTCGATCTGCGCGATCAGGAGTAGGTCCTCGACGAGCGCGTGCAGTCGCTCGGTGCCGCGGCGGATCACGTCGAGATAGCTGCGCCCAGGCTCGCCGAGCCTGTCCTGCTCGTCCTCGAGCATCTCGAGGAAGCCGGAGATCGACGTGAGCGGGGTGCGCAGCTCGTGCGAGACGGTCGCGACGAACGCATCGCGCATCCGGTCGAGCTCGCGGTCTGCGGTGATCTCGCGCAACGTCCAGATGCGGCCGTTTTCGACCGGAGAGGTGTAGCCGCGAAAGACGCGGCCGGTGTCCGTGAGCTCGAACTCGTCGATCGTCGCCTCGCCCGGCGCCCGCGCGAGCTCGAGCATCCGCTCCCGGTATCGGTCCGGCTCGGTGACGCGGTCCGCGATGGAGAGCAGCCGCTCGGGCACGGTTCCCGTCAGCGGCAGCCCGAGCTCGACGGAGATCCGGCGCAGCGGCTTGTTCGCGATCAGCACCTCGCCGTCGCGGTCGGTCAGGCAGATGCCGTCCACCGTCGCATCGATCAGCGACGCCTGCAGCGCCGAGGTCGCGCGGAGCTCGCGCGCCTGCGCGCGCACGCGGAGTCCGGCGAGCGCCGTTCCCCCGCCGAGCGCCATCATCGTCAGGGCGCGCACGACGAGCGGGGCGCCGTCCCAGTCTCGGCCGGCGATCTCGCTCGCGAGCAGCCACGCGCCCGTCGCCATCAGGCCGGCGGCGACGCCGCCGAGGATGCCGAGGTCGAAGCCGATCAGCGTCACCCACGGCGCGAGCGCGATCGTCCCGAGCGTGACGGACCAGTCGAGCGCGAGCATGAGCCCCCACGTGACGGCGAGCCCGCACAGGGCGACGAAGGTGATCGAGCGGCGGCGCACGGCGGGCAGTCTAGGCCGCGAGGACCTCGGCGAGGGTGCGCGCGATCCGCGACGGAGCAGCCGGCTTCAGCACGTAGGCGACCGTTCCCGGGGGCGCGAGGCCCACCTCGCGCGGATGGATGCTCACGCACACGACCGGGGGCATCGCATCGCGGAAGCGGCGGAGGAGCGCATGTGCAACGGCACAGCCCGGCTCCATCAGGATCGCGTCGACGCCGTCGTGCGCGTCACGCTCCGCGGTGTCGTGGCCGGCTCGGTGCACCGCGAGCTCCAGCAAACGGCGCACGTCGGGA